>OLGD01004399.1_pt1 | contig 11691 bp, 10 predicted proteins | sample 1605311 | NCBI WGS metagenome assembly OLGD01 (sample SAMEA3888917, study PRJEB22519) | human gut metagenome | biome: human gut; feature: human-associated habitat; material: faeces | place: Denmark | collected 2010 | reverse complement strand
CCATCACGTTTAAGGTTCCACAAGTTTCAGTATTGTTCAATTTTCAAGGTCCTGCGCTGTTTGAAGCAGCTTGTTTATTTTACTTCATCAAGTCCTGTTTGTCAAGTACTTTTTTGAAATTTTCTTAAACAATCTTTTCAATCAGCCGCTGTCTTTCGGACAGCTTTATTAAGATACCACATCAGGTTTGATTTGTCAACAGCTTTTTTGAGGTTTTTCCAAATTTTCTGATGCTGCTTTGTCCAGCCAGGCGCCCCTATTGGATATCGCCTGTGCTATTCAAAGTGGTGTTATTTTAGCACATGCAAGTGTCATCGTCAAGGGCAAAACGTGCAGAAGTCATACTTTTGTCGAATCGCACAGTTTTTATGGCTCCGAATTGGAAAAACAGCCATCATTTTGTGCTTTCTTATTCGCCTGTCAGCTCTTTGCGCATCCATTTCAAAATCTTCCGTTCGCGGCGCGATATCTGTACCTGGGTAGTACCAAGGATTTGTGCCGTTTTACTTTGGGTTTTGCCCGCATAAAAGCGCAGGCGGATGAGCTGCCGGTCGGATTCATTCAGTCGTTTCAATATTTCCGCCAAACTGATCCGTTCCGCCAATACTTCTTCCGGTGAATCCACCGGGATATCCCATTCTCTTGTTCCGTCCTCATCATCCGCCGGGGTCAGGGAGACAACCGGCATAGCAGCCTGAATGGATACCGCCACCTGCTCCGGCGTTGCCCCCAGGTTTTGTGCCAGCTGTGCCACGGTTGGCTCTGCGCCGGTCAGCTTCATCAGGCGTTCCCGTTCCGCTGTCACTTTTAATCCAAGTTCTTTGATCGAACGGCTGACCTTAACAGTTCCCCCGTCCCGGAACAGCTTTTTGATCTCACCCAAGATGACCGGCACCGCATAGGTGGAGAAACAGACCCCGCGGTCCGGGTCAAACCCATCGCACGCTTTGACAAGCCCCAGGCAGCCCGCCGAATACAATTCTTCGTATTCGATGCCGCGGCCTGTAAAGCGGCCAGCACAGGAATGTACAAGGCCAAGGTTTTTCTGGATGAACTCCGTGCGCGGTAATGTGGTAAAAAGTGCGGTGGGATTTGCGGTTGCCATATCAGCTGCCTCCCTGCAATCGGGAACGAACGTCTGCCCTGCCACTGGGCGTTGATTCGTTCCGGTTTTAGCGGGCATATCCGCAACGGTCAACAGATTCCACTCTGCTGTACTGGCTGATTCTGCCCTATGTAGGAGCGCACACGCCAAAACTCACCGGGAATCCAGGTGACGGCTCATGGTAACGCGTGTTCCCCGTCCCGGCGCAGAGGATACATGGACCCGATCCATAAAGCTCTGCATTACCGCAAAACCCAGGCCCGCGCGCTCGTCCGGGTTGCCGGTGGTATACATTGGCTCCATTGCCTTGGCAACGTCCGGGATACCAACGCCTTTATCCGATATGGTAATGCGCACATTGCCGCCCTCATACAAAACAGCCGTCATCGTAATGGGGCCGACGGTATCCGGATAGGCATGGACGATGCAGTTGGTGACAGCTTCTGACACGGCCGTTTTGATATCTGCCAGCTGCGGCACGGTCGGGTCCGCCTGGGCCAGAAACGCCGCAAGTGCCGCACGGGAAAAACTTTCGTTGACACTGCGGCTGGCAAAGGTCATTTTGACCTGATTCAGCATTTTCATGATGTGACCTCCCCCACGATCAAACGTAATGGATATGCGCCAGGTCCAGCATGCGGCGCACGGTATCCGGTGCGTTTTGCACAACAAGCCGCCCACCCAGGCCGGACATCTGGCGCCCGCGGCCCAGAATCAGCCCCACACCGGAGGAATCCATAAAAGTAACGCCGGAAAAATCCATCGTCAGCAATTCTGGCATGCGGGCATCGATCTGCGCATCAATTTCACGCCGTAGGGCCTGCGCGGCATGGTGGTCGATCTCACCGGTCAGGTAAGCCGCCAATGTTCCCTGCGCCGGAACAAAACAAACTTTCGCCAAGGGGGTTGTCCACCTCTTTCATTTTTGGTAATAGCAGCAAAAAGCGCCCTGCTGCTGGGGTATGTTCCCAGTATACAGGGCGCTGTGCGCATATTTTGTTGGAATTGGGGTTACTTTTCCGCTTCTTTGAGCAGCAGCGGACGGGCCTGAGCAGCAAGGTAAAGGCTGCCGCACACCACCACACCAGCCAGATTGTTTTCATCGGCGTAATCCACCGCAAGGCGGATGGCCTTTGCCACGCTGGGGGCGGCTTCGGCATCCATATGGTACTTGGCTTCCTCCTCCAGTTCTTCTGCCGTCATGGCGCGGGGGCTATCCGGCATGACGGTAAAGACCTTCTCAAAGCAGGGGGCCAGGTTTTCCAGCATTTTGCTGTGATCCTTATCTTTCAGCAGGCCAAGGACCGCCACAAGGTTGCCGTCATATCCGGCTTCTTTCAGAGTTGCAGCAAGGGCTGCGGTACCATCGGCATTGTGGCAGCCATCCAGCAGCAGCAACGGGTGGCGGCGCATGACCTCGATCCGTGCGGGCATTTTGGCATCCCGCAGACCGGTTTCAATCGCTTCATCGGGGATCTCGTAATGGTATTCCCGCCAGAGGGCCAGGGCAATTTCCACCGCCATAGCGGCATGGTTGGCCTGATGCTTGCCGGGGAATTGCAGCAGAGCACGATAGCCGCCGTAATCAACATAGTTTTCCAGCGGGCGGCACTTGAGCTGCTGCACATCGGCGGTATCCGGCACCACCAGCGAGGTATGCGCGTTGGCCGCGGCGGTCAGCAGCGGGCCCATGGCCTCCTCCGGCTGCTCGGGGTAGCAGACAACCACGCTACCCTCTTTGATGATACCGGCTTTTTCGGCGGCGATCTCGGCAAGGGTATCGCCCAAAATTTCGGTATGATCCATGCCGATGCGGGTAATGGCCGCAACCAGCGGCGCGGGGATGACATTGGTGGCGTCATAGCGGCCGCCAAGGCCGGTTTCCACCACGGCAAAATCACACTTCTGGCGGGCAAACCAGAGGAAGGCAATGGCGGTAACGGCTTCAAACTCCACCGGGCCTTCCCCGCCCTCAGCGATGATGGCATCGGCAGCATCCAGCACTTTCCGGGTCAGGCTGGTCAGGGTGCGCGGGGACATCATCTGTCCATTGATCTGAAAACGCTCCCGAAAATTGAGAACATACGGACTGATGGTAAGGCCCGTTTTGTAGCCCGCATGGGTCAGGATAGAAGATGTCATAGCGGCAAGGGTTCCCTTGCCGTTGGTGCCCGCAATATGGATGCACTTAAACTGCTTTTCCGGGTTTCCAAGGTGGTCCAGCAGTGCCTGCATACGCTCCAGGGATGCGCCGCTGCGGGGCAGGCGCGGCAGGGCGTGCAGGGCTTCAATCGCCTGTTGTTCTGTCATAAATATTCTCTCCTATCTGGGCTTTCGGGACGGTCATCCGCTGTGTTGATCCGGTCGGCGCGCTGCTGGCGCAGCAGCTCGGCCCGTTCGGCACGCAGGCGGCGGTTTTCTTTTTTCATGGCATGGAAAGAGGTCAGCCCGCGCACGATGAGCAGCAACAGCAGGGCCACGAACAAACCGGCAATCACACCGCCGAAGTCGATCCACACATCCCGCACGGACGAAGTGCGGCCCGGCACATACAGCTGGATGGTTTCATCCAGCAGCGCGGTCGCCATGCCGCCCAGCATGGGCCAGCTGACATGGCGCACAAAACGGCGGGTATAAACCCGCAGGCAGAGCATAAGCAGAAAGCCTTCCAGCGTGAACTCTGAAAAATGCGCCAGCTTGCGCACAACATGTTCGCTCAGCGGGCCGATATTGAGATGTGCCAGGATGGCATTGATTTTTTGCATGACCTCATGGCTGCGGGCCGACGAGATGGAGCTGGTTTCCAGCGAGTTATGAAAGATAAACAGAATGCACCAGATCAGCGCAATGGTAAAAATGATCCGGAACGCAATCAGCCACGGGCTGGTGCGTTTGTGGGCAAGGGTGGTTTCGTCCATATATTCCATATGTTACCTCCTTTGCAGCAGAATACATTGGGCACAACCGGGCTTGCGGGAATGATTCCCACCCGGCTGTGCGTTTGATTATACCATTCCGTACCGGATATGGCAACAGCCCCCGCCGGGCGGCAGGGGCTGAAACTTGTAAACTTTTTACACCAGATGGATATTACCGCTTACTGGATGAAAGCATCATGGATGGCGGCAACAGCACGGTCAGCATCGGCTTTATCAATGATCACGCTGATCTTGATCTCGCTGGTAGAGATCATATGGATGTTGATGTTCTGGCTGTAGAGAGCTTCAAACATGGTGGAAGCCGTGCCAGGGTGGCTCTGCATACCGGCACCGACAATGCTGACCTTGGCGCAGTCATTGTTGACGGTGATCTTATCAGTGCCAAAGCGGGTCTTGTTGGATTCCAGCACTGCACGAGCGGTTTCAGCTTCGCCCTTGGAGCAGGTAAAGATCACATCCTTGCAGCCATCGCTGCCGGAAGACTGCAGAATGATATCCACGTTGATGTTTTTCTGTGCCAGCAGGCTGAACACCTTGAAGGACATACCCGGCACATCGGGAACTTCCAGGATCGAAACAACAGCGACGTCCTCATCTTTTGCAACGCCTTTGATCAGCATACCTTCCACTTTGGTTTCCTCCTTAACAACGGTGCCGGGCACCGGATTGATGCTGGACAAAACTTCCAGCTCGACGCCATACTTTTTGGCAAGTTCTACACTGCGGTTGTTGAGCACCTGTGCGCCCAGGGATGCCAGTTCCAGCATCTCGTCAAAGGTGATCTCCTTCAGGCGGGTAGCCTTGGGAATCTTGCGCGGGTCGGCAGTATACACACCTTCCACATCGGTATAGATCTGGCAGCGGTCTGCATGCAGAGCGGCTGCCAAGGCAACGGCGGAAGTATCGCTGCCACCGCGGCCCAGGGTGGTGATATCATCCGAACGGTTCAGTCCCTGGAAACCAGCTACAACTACCACGCGGTTGCGGGCCAGCTCACTTTCCACACGCTCGGTGTTCAGGCGCTTAATGCGGGCTTTGGTGTAAGCGCGGTCGGTGTTGAAGCCGGCCTGCCAGCCGGTCAGGCTGACGGACGGAACACCGATTTCCTGCAGCGCCATGGCCAGCAGCGAGATGGAAATCTGCTCGCCGGTGGCCAGCAGCATATCCATTTCGCGGTGGGACGGATCACTGGTGATCTCGGCCGCTTTGGTAATCAAGTCATCGGTGGTATCCCCCTGGGCAGAAACAACAACAACAACATCGTTGCCCTGGTTGCGGGTGTTGGCCACAATGCGCGCAACATTAAAGATGCGGTCACGATCCTTGACCGAGGTACCGCCGAACTTTTGTACGATAAGACCCATAAAGACCTCTTCCTCCCTGTTCCCTTATTTCACCGTTGCGCCTGTGTTATCGGGCAGCAGGCGGTAAACGGTAAAATGCTTTAGCTTTTCGCTCTGCGGCAGAGCTTCCTGCGCGCGGGCAAAGAATTCCTGATCGTCACGCGGGACAACCGCCATAATGGTGGGACCCGCGCCAGAAATATAAACAGCCAGCGCGCCCAGGTCCTGCGCCAGTTCAAACATTTCGTCCCCGCCGTCGATCAGGGGCAGGCGGTATTTCTGGTGCAGGGAATCCTTGGTTGCCACGCCAAGCAGGCTGTAATCGCCATCGCAGAACGCGGCGGTAGCCAGCGCGGCGCGGGACAGATTATACACGGCGTCCTTATGGCTGACCATATCCGGCAGCGCGGCGCGCGCCTTGGAGGTCAGCAGGCGGAAATCCGGTACAAAAGCGGCAAATGCCAGCTGTTCATCGATGTTCTTTTTTACGCTGTAAACCTGGCCTTCGTCATACACACTGGTAACAAAGCCGCCCAGCATGGCGGGGGCCACGTTATCGGGGTGGCCCTCAATGGCGGTGGCAAGGGTCAGCATCTGGCGGCTGGTCAGCTTGTTGCCCAGCAAAGCGTTGGCACCCAAAATGCCCGCCACAATGCAGGCAGAGCTGGAACCCAGGCCGCGCGCCATGGGAATATCATTGCGCTGGGTAATGCGCAGGCCGCGCAGCGGAATGCCCAGCTGGTCATACACAGCGCGGGCGCTGCGGTAGACCAGGTTGTTTGCCCCGGTCGGCACATGGGTGCCATCCACCGAAGAAATGCGGATGCGGTCACATTCCTCAAAGGTAAACACGTTGTGCATGGAAAGCGCAAGGCCAAGACTGTCAAACCCGGCGCCGACATTGGCGCTGGTTGCCGGTACAGTTACGGTAATCATGTTATGTGCTCCCTTCCCTGCCGGGGCTTATTCCGGCAGCTTTTTCAGCACAAGCGCCAGGCGGCCGCCCAGAACTTCCAGCTTAGCTGCCACAGCCTCCAAGTCCGCAGCCGTGGCAGCTTCGATCAGGTACGCGGCAGAATCGCCATAGTCAAACACCAGCTTGCCGGGACCGGCCACATTGGGCAGCGCGGCGGCAGGCACGCCCGCGGTGCGGATGTAATAAGAATACTTGGTGGTATCCATCAGCTGGTGATCCAGCTTTTCGGCGGGCTTCCAGAACAGGCTGTCATGGATCTTGCTGCCGTCCTTCAGGGCATCGATCACATCGGCCACAACGGCGCTGGCGGTGGGCAGCTTGCCGGCGCCCTTGCCATAGAACACAACATCGCCCAGCATATCACCCTGCATCAGCACAGCGTTAAACACATCGTTCACGCCCGCCAGCTGGTTGGACTCCGGCACCAGCATCGGCTCCACACCGGCGCTGAACGCATCGGCTGCGCCTTCAGGGTTTTCATGGTACCAGGCGATCAGCTTGATGGCGCAGTCCAGCTGCTCGGCAGCTTTTACATCCTCCACGGTCACATCGCGGATGCCGCGGGCGGGAATGTTATCCGGGTAAACATGATGCCCGCAGGCCAGGCTGCTCAGGATGGCGATCTTGCGGCAGGCATCACGGCCATCCACATCGTCACCGGGATCCTTGGTTTCGGCATAGCCCAGCTGCTGGGCAATTTTCAGCGCGGCATCAAAGTCCATGTTTTCGCGCTTCATCTTGGTCAGCATAAAGTTGGTGGTTCCGTTCACAATGCCTTGGATCTGGCTGATCTGGTTTGCGGCAAGGCACTGGTGCATGGGAGTAATGATGGGGGTACCGCCACCCACGCTGGCTTCAAACAGGAACGCTGCTTTATGCTCCCGTGCAAGAGCCAGCAGCTCTGCGCCATAGGTGGCAACCATCTCCTTGTTGGAGGTACACACGCTGCGGCCGCTTTCCAGGCACTGGCGCACATACGGATAAGCAAAGCGGGTGCCGCCGATGGTTTCCACAACGACCTTGACTTCCGGATCGTTCAGGATCACATTGATATCTTTCACAAACAGCGCTGCGTCCGGAGAATCAGAAAAATCACGCACATCCAGGATGTACTTGACCTCCACCGGCTCACCCGCGCGGCGGGCAATGGATGCGGCGTTGCGGCGGCAGACTTCCAGCACACCGCTGCCAACGGTACCGAATCCCATGATTGCAATTTTAGCCATACTATACTCCCCTTGTTCCTTATGCGGCTGCCCGCATCCGGTATTCCGTTCTGTGCGCCTTGGCGGCGTGTGTTCACTTTCAGGTTCCGCGGTGCACTTCCACCACAAACGACTGACGGGCCAGCCGGGTCAGCATTTCCTCAACGGTCATCTGCATGGTTCCGGTGCGCACGGTAACTTCCACCTGCGCGGTACCATTTTCCGGCCGGGACTGGGTGATGGTAACAACCGATGCACCCGCTGCCGAAATACCGGAAAGCAGGCTTTGCAAAGCGCCGGTTTTGTCCAGCAGGGTGGCGATCACGGTAATGGCCTCGCGGCCGGTTTCGGCGTCAAACACATAGTCCTTGTACTTATAGAACGCACTGCGGGAAATGCCCGCCTGACGCGCTGCCGTGGAAATATTGCTCACGCTGCCGGAAGCCAGAAGCTCCTTGGCCTGCAGTACCTTAAGGAACACATCCGGCAAAGCGGAGCTATCTACCAACAAAAAACGGCGCTCGCCCATGTTGTTTCCCTCCTATGTACATGTGTATTCACAACGGGGATAATCATACCACAAGTGTGCGCGGCTTGCAAGCATTTTAGAAAAAATGTTGTGTATTTGAGCATGATGCACAACTGGCCTGTTGGTGCGGTGGAATCTTCCCGTGCTTTTATCTGTTTTTATGCGATGGAAGTATGTCTTTCATTCGTGCACATGCATTTGATACGCTTCTGCCCGCCTTATTAAGGCCGCAAAAAGGCCGTGCATTTTCTCCTCACCCGCATGGTTCTCGCTGCTGCCATTATAGCATGTCCTCCATTCCAATACAACAAACGGGCACAGCAGCTTTGTAAACTGCTGTGCCCGATCTGGCTTATTGAATTTTCAGACTATTGGAACTTTACGCGATCAGCCTGCCGCCGGGTCCAGCGTGTTCACGCTGGGGTCGGTCAGGGTGGAATAGCTGTCATCCGGCAGGTTGTCCTCAGTATAGTAGCCGGTCTCACCACCGCCGGATACGATCGCACCGGTGGAGGTGCTGAACTGCTTCTGCACAACGGAGTCATCATAATAGAAGTCCTTGGCAGGCTTATCGGCCTGGGCAGCTTCCATATACCGCTTAAAGGCGCGCTGGGTCGGTTTACCGTTGTTGCCCAGGGTGCCATCCACACCCCACATGCTGTAAGGCTTATCATAGCCCCACCACACAGCGGTGGAATAGTATGGGGAAACACCGGCGAAGGTATAGTCCTTAAAGTCGCTGGTCGTACCTGTCTTGCCGATGGTATCAATGCCCTCGGTTTCCGGCTTCATGCCGTTTGCCGTACCGGGCTTTTTCCACACGTTGCTCAGCAGACGGTTCATGATGGTAGCGGCTGCAGGGTCAATGGCCTGCACGGTGGTAACGCGCTTGCTGTTATCCAGGTACAGGTTGCCGTCCGAGTCATAGATCTCGGTCCAGTAGTGCGGGGTGGTAAACTTGCCGTCATTGAAAATGGAGTAAGCGCCAGCCAGCTCCACAACCGTCAGGCCCTGGCTCTGGGAGCCCAGCACCAGAGGCGCCAGGTCAACGTCATGTTCGGGATCCAGATAGGTGCAGTTGAGGGTATCATGCGCAAAGCTGAACAGCTCTTCCGCACCGACATAGGAACCGATCCAGACCGCAATGGTGTTGTAAGAGCGGCGCAGTGCATCATACACCAGCATGGTGGCACCATCGCCGCCTGCGCCGCCATAGTTGGTGGGCCAGTCGCGCCACACATCATCGCGGGACTGGTTGACTGCATTATACTTGTCAGTAGAAAGGCCAAGCTTCAGGCAGCGGTCGGTATCCAGCACCTGATGGTCGCTCTTGAGGTAATACGGCGTATCCGCCATGGGCGAAGAATAGTTGATGATCTTGCTGTCCACTGCCAGGCAATAAGCAGCAATGGGTTTCATGGTGGAACCGGTCTGGTGGGGCAGCGTGGCGCGGTTGGTGCCGCGGTCTACTTTCTTTTCGCCCAGGCCGCCAACCAGGGCAACGATCTCGCCGCGGTGGCCATCCTCCATGCTGATGGACGCCATAGCCGCCTGGGTGCGCACGCTTTCATAGAAGATCAGGTTGCCGTTGTCATCCTGGCTGGTTTTCAGGGTGGTGTTTTCCTTATCGGCATAGACCGGCACATCATCGTCCGTGAACACAGAAGAGCCGTCCGGGTTCAGCGGCAGGCCGCTCTCGTCATAGGTAATCTCGCTGTCCGCCGGGATACCGGAAGGAACCTCTTCCTCGTGCCACAGGGCCGGGAACAGCTCGCCGTCGCCGGTGTCCTCGTTCAGCATGACCTGCTCCATGCCAGACTGTGCTTTCTGGTCCAGGGTAGAGTAGATGCGCAGGCCATCGGAGAAGATCTTATCCTGTGCTTCGGCACGGGTGCAGCTTTCCTGCTCCATGATTGCCTGGGTGACATCCGCAAACAAAGCGTCGTCAAAATAAGAGTTGCGGGAAGTACGGGTGACCTTTTCGGTGGCCGATTTGCTCTCGGCCAGGGTGATGGGTTCCGCCTGTGCAGCAGTGCACTCTTCATCAGTAATATATCCCTGGTTGCGCATCAAAGCCAGAACATGGTTGCGGCGCTTGAGCAGATTTTCCGGGTTGGTAGCCGGGTTAAAGCTCTTGGGATTCTTGGTGATGGAAGCCAGCTCGGCGCATTCGGCCAGGCTCAATTCCTCCACGCTCTTGCCAAAATACTCCTGCGCGCCGGCTTCCATGCCATAGATGGTGCCGGTCAGCGGGATGGTATTGAGGTAAGCTTCCAGGATGGTTTCCTTGCTGTAGCGGTTGCAAAGGCCCAACGCGCGGAAAATCTCGCGCACCTTACGCAGAATGTCCTGTTCACTATCACCGGTCAGGTTTTTGACCAGCTGCTGCTCCAGCGTGGAAGCGCCCTGCTTGGAGCCAAGCAGCGCGTTTCCGGTAAACTCGTTCAGGGCAGCGGCAATGGTGCGCTTGACGTTGATGCCGGGCTCGCTGCGAAAATCCTTATCCTCAACGGCGATGACTGCGTTCTGCAGATTTTCCGGCATGGCCGAAATATCGCGCCAGATGCGGTTATTTTCGCCAGCAAAGGTGTTCACCTCGTTGCCGTCGCGGTCATACACAATGGAGGTCTGTTTGAGCTTCTGCTCATCCAGGTCCAGCTTGCCGTCCGGGTCCTCGGTCACCTGCACCACATACAGCGAAAGCAGCACCGCACCGGCGCTGGCCGCCATGACGCAAACGCACAGCAGGCAGCCAATGAACCGCATGATGGTGCCGAATATACTGCGGCGCGGCTTATTTTTTTTCTTTTTTCCGTTTTTCTTTTGGGCGGAAGTTGCGGCTGTTTCCGGGCTTTTTGCACTTTGCATGGAAATGTGCCGTTCCTGTTTGGGGTCTATGGGGACCGCCTCCTTTGGGATAATTGCGGCAGGCGCGAAGCCTGCCTGCGCCTGCACTGATACGCGGCCGCACAGCGCGGTCACGCAGATGGGCATAAAGCCATAGAATGAATTATATCACAAAGTATTGCCAAAAGTACAGTAGCAGGCAGACAATTTTCACTTTTTTACGGTTTGGGTGCCGCCAAACCGGGCATACTGCTTGCAGGAGCGTACTATTTGATTTGTGAAATTTGCGAATACCACAAAATAGAGGGAGGTTTTTGCCCATGCGTTACCAACTGCCGCGGGGCTATCGCCGCTACCTGCTGGGGCTGGCCATGCTGGCGCTGCTGTGCATTGCCGCAGCCGTAACAGTGTTTTTTGTTCCGGTGCAAAAACAACAGCCGCAGGCGCAATACTTGTTAAAAGATAACGCCGGGCGGCTGGCCCTGTATACCCCGGACGGCACCGGTCCCCTGGCGCAGTACGATGTATACACCCGCCTGCTGCCGGAGCCGGACTGCCTGGCATTGCAGCAGGGCGTGAGCATTTATACCGAAGCCGAATTGCAGCAAAAACTGGAAGATTACGGCCTGTAGCCCCCTTTTCCCCTGTCTGCGCTTGTGTTGCCGGGCATTTTATGGTACACTTCTATTTAATAAGGGCAACACCGCACAATTCCCGCCTTGCGGCTTAAGCACCGCTCCGGCAGCT
>OLGD01004398.1_pt1 | contig 11693 bp, 10 predicted proteins | sample 1605311 | NCBI WGS metagenome assembly OLGD01 (sample SAMEA3888917, study PRJEB22519) | human gut metagenome | biome: human gut; feature: human-associated habitat; material: faeces | place: Denmark | collected 2010 | reverse complement strand
AACCTTCAGTCCCGCCACCTTCTGCATCTCGGGCAGATGCTTGTGCTTCAGGCTGAGGCCGTAGATGTTGGGGGCGTCCAGGGACGCAGCCCGGTCCGCCGCCTCGTATTCCGCAATCATCTTCCTGCCGCCGCCGGAGTAGCCGGTGAGAGAGTAGCAGGCCACCGGATAGTCGGGGGGCAGGACCCCCATGGCCACCAGGGGGGCGGCGGTAGACAGAAAGCCGGTGGCGTGACAGCCGGGGTTGGCCACCCGTTTGGCGTGCCGGACCCGCTCCCGCTGGCCGGCCAGCAGCTCGGGGAAGCCGTAGACCCAGCCGGGGGCGGTGCGGTGGGCGGTGGAGGCGTCCACCACCCGGGTGTTCTCGTTTTCGATGAGCGCCACCGCCTCCACGGCGGCGGCGTCGGGCAGGCACAGGAACACCAGATCGGCCGCGTTCAGGAGACGTTTGCGCTCGGCGGTGTCCTTGCGCTTGTCCGGGTCAATGCGCAGCAGCTCGATGTCGTCCCGGGCTCCCAGGCGCTCGTAGATCTGCAGGCCGGTGGTGCCCTCCTGGCCGTCAATGTATAGTTTCGGTTTCATCCTACCACGCTTCCTTTGTCCTGCTGGGCGGCGGGCTCAAGCCCGCGCGTCCACGAACTTCTGAATGTTCTCGATCTGCATTTTAACCGACTCAGGGGACGGGCCGCCGTAGACCTTCCGGCCGCCCACGCAGGTTTTCAGCTCCAGGGCCTGGTACACGTCGGGGCCGAAGGCGCCGGAGACCGACTGGAAATCCTTCAGCGGCAGGGTATCCAGGGTATCCCCCGACTTGATGCACATGTTGACCAGCCGGCCCACGATCATATAGGCGTCCCGGAAGGGCATGCCCTTGCGCACCAGGTAATCAGCGCAGTCGGTGGCGTTGATGAAGCCGCCCGACGCCGCCCGGGCCATGTTCTTGGGCCGGACGGTGAGGGTATCCAGCATGGCGGCGAACACCGGCAGGCACATCTCCACCGTGTCGATGGCGTCAAAGACGCACTCCTTGTCCTCCTGCATGTCCTTGTTGTAGGCCAGAGGCAGACCCTTCATCACGGTGAGCAGGGTTATCAGAGAGCCGTAGACCCGCCCGGTCTTGCCCCGGACCAGCTCGGCCACGTCGGGGTTTTTCTTCTGGGGCATGATGGACGAGCCGGTGGAGTAGGCGTCATCAAGACGCACGAACGCGAATTCCTGGGTGTTCCAGATGATGATCTCTTCGGACAGGCGGCTCAGATCGACACCGGCCATGGCGGCGATGAAGGCGAATTCGGCGACCAGATCACGGCTGGCGGTGCCGTCGATGGAATTGGCGGTCACCTTGGAGAAGCCCAGCTCACGGGCCACAGCCACCGGTTCGAGTCCAAGGGTGTTGCCGGCGAGGGCACCGGAGCCGTACGGGCTGGCGTCGATGCGCTTATCCCAATCGGCGAGACGTTCCACGTCACGCAGCAGCGGCCACACGTGGGCCATGAGCTGGTGGGCAAGCAGAACCGGTTGGGCGTGCTGCATATGCGTACGTCCCGGCATGACGGTGCGACCGGCTTTTTCGGACTGCTCGATCAGTGTTGCGGCGAGACCGAGCAGCATTTTGGCGATGATGCGGCTGTGGCGGCGCAGCCACATGCGGATGAGCGCGGCGATCTGATCGTTGCGGGAACGGCCGGCGCGGAGCTTGCCGCCGAGTTCGTCACCTGCGATTTGAAGCAGGCCGCGTTCGAGTGCAGTGGCCTCGTCCTCGTCATCCTCGATCGGAGCGAACGCTCCGGAATCCACGCGGCGCTGCAGCTCGTCAAGGGCGTCTTCCATGCGCTGCAGCTCATCGGCGGTCAGCAGTCCGGCGCGGCCCAGTGCACGGGCATGGGCGCGCGAACCGGCGATATCGTCATCGGCGAGCCGCCAGTCGAATTGGGTGGACTTGCTCAGCCGTGCGAGTTCCGGCGACGGCCCAGACTTGAAACGGCCGCCCCACAGGGCAAGATGCTCACCATTAGTAGTGCTCTCGGTCATTGTTTTTCCAAATCTCCTTGCAGATATGACTGAGGGAGAGCTTACCAGTCAGGATGGTCCCGACGGTACGCTCTCCCCCATTATCAAGACGATTCACAACGTGAATCCGGATGATGCTTACTCGACGCTGTTCTCCGGAACCTCGATGCCGTTGCCGAACTTGACGTCGCGGGCTGCGGCCACGCGGCTCGGCAGACCATAGATGTCGATGAAGCCGTTGGAGGACTTCTGGTCGAAGCTGTCGCCGGAATCGTAGGTGGCCAGGTTGTAGTCGTACAGCGAGCTGTCGGAGCGACGGCCGGTCACGACGGCGCGGCCACCGTGCAGAACCATGCGAATCTCGCCGGAGACGTACTTCTGGGTGTCTTCGATGAAGGCGTTCAGGGACTGGGTTGCCGGGGAGAACCACTGCGCATCGTAGACCAGTTCCGCCCAACGCTTGTCGATGTCGCGCTTGATGCGGTGCTGCTCGCGTTCGAGGCAGCAGTTCTCGAGCTCCTGGTGGGCGGTAATCAGCGCCACTGCGCCCGGAGCCTCGTACAGCTCGCGGGACTTGATGCCGACCAGACGATCCTCGATCAGATCGATGCGGCCGATGCCCTGCGCGCCTGCACGACGGTTCATCTCTTCGATGGCCTGCAGCGGAGTGACGTCATGACCGTCGATCTTGACCGGGACGCCCTGCTTGAATTCGATGACGACCTCATCCTCGACCGGTGGGAACGCCGGATCGTCGGTGTAGGAATAGCAATCCTTGGTCGGACCGTTCCACGGATCCTCGAGGAAACCGGTCTCGATGGCACGGCCCCACACGTTCTGGTCGATGGAGAACGGGCTCTTCTCGGTCTGCACGATCGGCAGCTTGTGTTCCTTGGCGAAGGCGATCTCGACGTCGCGGGTCAGGGACAGGTCGCGAATCGGGCTGATGGCCTTCAGCGTCGGGTCGATGGAGGCAATGGAGACCTCGAAACGAACCTGGTCGTTGCCCTTGCCGGTGCAGCCGTGGGAAATGGTGTCAGCGCCGAACTGGTGGGCGGCACGGACGAGATGCTTGGAAATCAGCGGACGGGAGATGGCGGAGACCAGCGGGTACACGCCTTCGTACATGGCGTTGGCCTTCAGGGCCTTCATGCAGTATTCGTTGGCGAATTCATCACGGGCATCGACCACGTAGGCTTCGACCGCACCGCATGCCAGCGCGCGCTGCTTGATGGTTTCGAGGCTTTCGCCGCCCTGGCCGACGTCGAGGGACACGGCCACAACATCCTTGCCGGTGCGTTCCTTCAGATATGAAATGGCGACGGAGGTGTCAAGACCACCGGAGTACGCCAGGACGAGACGATTCTGATCGCTCATGGTTTCCCTTTCTAACATCCAACGTTATTCATCAGTATATGCACAGCTCTGTATATTTATGCATATTTGGTGCGTCGTGTCCACTATATGGCTATTCACGCTTTGGAAGCGACATCAAGCAGCCATTGCGCACGCCGTTTGGCGACATCATCCTCGGAGCAGATAACCATGACCGTGTCATCTCCGGCGATGGTGCCAAGCACGCCTTCGATGGGCTGCTTATCGATGACGCTGGCCACATATTGCGCGGCGCCGGATGGCGTGTGCACGACCACGAGATTACGTGCCGCGGCCACGGATGTGACCAGTCCGGACAGTACCCGGCTAATCTGCTGCTCGGTTTTGGCGTCCGGGTTAGAAACCGGATGTTCATCAATGTTCTGTTTGCCGACGGCGTAGGCCACGGTTCCGTCGGCAAGACGGGTCTTCGTGGCGTGAATCTCATCGAGATCACGGCTCAGCGTGGCCTGCGTCACCTCGATGCCCTGGTCGGCGAGAATCTGCGACAGTTGCGATTGCGAGGTGACGATGCGCGTCAGCAGCGCCTGCTCAATGGCGCTCAGTCGAGCGGTTCGTGTGGCAGGACGCTGCAACGCGGGAGTGTGGTCAGTCATCAGACCAGCAGGCTTTCATCGCCACGGGCCTTGCCGGCCAACCAGGTCAGCAACGCCTTCTGGGCGTGCAGACGGTTGCCTGCCTCATCCCAAACCACGGACTGAGGACCATCGATAACCTCGGCGGTGACCTCCTTGCCGCGATATGCAGGCAGGCAGTGCTGGAAGATGGCGTCGTCCTTGGCCTTGGCCATGAGTTCGGCGTTCACCTGGTAATCCCAGAACGGCTTGGAACGGACAGCGTATTCCGCTTCCTCGCCCATGGAGACCCACGTGTCGGTGAAGACGCAATCGGCTCCGGCAACAGCCTCATTCGGATCAGTAGTGACGAGGATGGAGCCGCCGGTCTCAGAGGCAATCGCTTCGGCATCGGCAACGATCTGCGGATCCGGCAGGTATCCGTACGGTCCTGCCACACGCACGTTCATGCCCGCCACAGCGCCGCCGAGCAGGTAGGAGTTGGACATGTTGTTGGCCGCGTCGCCAAGATAGGCGATGGTCTGGTTCTTGAGGTTGTCTACACCGCCACGATGTTCCGCGATGGTCTGGAAGTCAGCAAGAATCTGGCACGGATGGAATTCGTCGGTCAGTGCGTTCACCACCGGATGGGTGGAGTACTTGGCCATTTCCTCAACACGGTCCTGACCAAAGGTGCGCCACACCACGCCGTAGGCCATACGGTCAAGCACGCGAGCCGTGTCGGCCACCGGTTCGCCACGGCCCAGCTGGGAGCCGGACTTGTCAATGACCAGCGGATAGCCACCGAGTTCGGCCACGCCAATGGAGAAGCTGGAGCGGGTACGGGTACTGGGCTTGTCGAAAATCACGGCGATGCCCTGCGGGCCAGCGAACGGCTGGTGATAGAAACGGTTCTTGTGGAACTTGATGGCCAGTTCCAGCACCTGCTTCTGTTCTTCGTGGTTCAGATCGTCATCGCGCAGCATATGGCGCAGTTCAGGGGTTGCCATTGGTATAGAGGCTCCTTTCAAATTCTTCGGGTTCGTCCGAGATCAGTCGTTAGGCAGGTCGGACGGAATCTTGGCGAGGATGGACACCGCTTGATCGACGTCCTGAGCAGTGATGACCAGCGGCGGGGCGAGACGCAACGCATTCGGAGCAACCGCATTGACGATGAGACCGTGTTCCAAAGCCCAGTTCATGGCCGCATGCGAGCAGGGGTGGGCAAGTTCGATGGCGTCGAGCAGGCCACTGCCACGCACGGAGACGAACAGCGGATTGCCGCAGGAGGCGATACCGTCGCGCAGCTGCTTGCCGCGTTCTTCGGCGTTGTCCACGAGGCTGTCCTCTTCGATGACTCCCAGCGTTGCCAATGCCGCCGAAGCGCCCAATGGATTGCCTGCGAAAGTGGAGCCGTGGGAACCCGGGGTGAACAGCGCGGACAGTTCGGCGCCGAAGGAAATCATGCCGCCCATCGGGAAACCACCGCCAACGCCCTTGGCGAAAGTGACGATGTCCGGGGTCACACCGCCGGAAAGATCCTCACGCTGGAAGGCGAACCATGCTCCGGTGCGTCCGATGCCGGTCTGCACTTCGTCGATGATGAGGAGCGCCTTATGCTCGTCGCACAGTTTGCGGGCGGCCTTCACATAGTCCGCTCCGAGCGGCATCACACCGGCCTCGCCCTGGATAAGCTCCATGATGACGGCCGCGACCGGCCCTTTGCCGTACTTGCCTTGGCCGGTTTCGGCGAAAGCGTCGTGCAAGGCTTCGACGTTGCCGGCTTCGACGAATTCGATGTTCGGTACCAGCGGCTCGAATTTCTCACGGATGGCGGGCTTCCACGTTGCGGACAGCGCGCCCATGGTGCGGCCGTGGAAGCCGTGGGTCATGGAGATGATGCGTGCCGGTTTGCCGCCGATCTCAGGCAACGCGCCCGGCAGGGTGCGCCCGTAGAGCTTGGCGAGCTTCAGCGCCGCCTCGTTACCTTCCGCGCCGGAATTGCCGAAGTAGACGCGGGAACCTTCCGGAGCGCCCGCGAGCTTGACGAGTTTGGCGGCGAGCTTGATCTGCGGTTCGGTGGCGAAGTAGTTGCTCACATGCGCGGCCTTGGCGGCCTGTTCGCTGACGGCCTTCACCCACTTCGGATGGGCGTATCCGAGCGCGTTGACGGCGATGCCCGCAAGGAAATCGAGATATTCATTGCCGTCGACATCCCAGATGTGGGCGCCCTCACCGTGGTCCATCACGCGCAGGGGCGTGCCAAACACGTTCATATGCACCTGGGAGTACTCTCCCAGCCACTTGGCATCTTCAGTGCCGAGTGTTTCCAGTTGTTCAGTTGCCATAGGAACTCCTCATTTCAATACCGTCCTCGGACACGACCATGGTGCCGATGCCGTCGGTGGTGAAGATCTCGTTCAGGATGGAATGCGGTTTGCGACCGTCGATGATATGGGCCCGCGGAACGCCTCCGTCGATGGCGCGCACGCAGGCTTCCATCTTCGGACGCATGCCGCTTTCCAGGTCGGGGAGCATATCGCGCAGATTCTCCACGCCGATGCGGCCAATCAGGGAGTCACGGTCCGGCCAATCGGCATACAGACCGTCGACGTCGGTCAACACGACCAGCTTGCTGGCTCCAAGGGCCGCGGCAAGGGCGGCCGCGGCGGAGTCGGCGTTCACGTTGAGCACTTCGGTGGCATCGTCTTCATTCGGAGCCACGGAGGAAACCACCGGAATACGTCCGGCGTTGATTAGATCCTCCACGGCGGACGCGTCGACGCTCACCACGTCGCCGACCAAGCCGATATCGGTGGGCTTGCCGTCAATGACCGGTTTGCGCTGCATGGCCGAGAACAGGGCGCCGTCCTCGCCGGACAGGCCGACCGCGAATGGACCGTGCGCGTTGATCAGGCCAACGAGTTCACGGGACACCTTGCCGGTCAGCACCATGCGGACCACATCCATGGCTTCCGGAGTGGTGACACGCAATCCGCCCTTGAATTCGGACTTGATACCCAGGGCCTTAAGCATTTGGGAGATCTGCGGACCGCCACCGTGCACCACGACCGGGTGCAGTCCCACCTGACGCAGGAACACCATGTCTTCGGCGAAGCAGGCTTTCAGATGATCGTCGATCATCGCATTGCCGCCATATTTGATGACGATGCGTTGTCCGGCGAATTCCTCCAGCCACGGCAGCGCTTCGATAAGCACTTCCGCCTTCTGGTCGGCGCGCAGGTCGGTGTGCACGTCGAAGTGGAATCCAGGTCCTTTGAGTTCTTTGGCCATTCCTATTCGATCAGCTTTCGTAGTCAGCGTTGATGTGTACGTATTCGTGGGTCAGATCGTCGGTCCAGACGGTCGCTTCCGCTTCTCCGGCGTTCAGGTCGATGTCGATGTGCACCTCGCGTGGGGTCATGTCCACTTCGGAGCGGTCGCGTCCGGCTCCGCCGTTTTCGCAGATGCGTACGCCGTTAACGTCCACCGTGACCTTTTCGGAATCGTATGGTGCGACGTCGGGCGGCACGGTGCCGAGGGAGCTGACGATGCGGCCCCAGTTCGGATCGTTGCCGGAGATGGCGCATTTGAGCAGATTGGACGCTGCGACCGCGCGGCCGCATGCCAGAGCGGCTTCTTCGGTGGTCGCGCCGGTAACTTTGACACGGATGTCATGGCTTGCGCCTTCGCCGTCGCCGATGATCTGGCGGGCGAGCGAGGCGGTGGCCTTGGCCACAAGCTCGTTGAACTCGTCCGGGTCCGGTTCGATGCCGGACGCGCCGGAAGCCAGCAGCAACACGGTGTCGTTGGTGGACATGCAGCCGTCCACGTCGATGCGGTTGAACGACATTTCGACTCCGGCGTTCAAGGCGGCTTGAAGCTGTCCGGCGGTCACGACGGCATCGGTGGTGATGACGCACAGCATGGTGGCCAGCTGCGGGGCGATCATGCCGGAACCCTTGACCATGCCACCGATACGGAAGCCGTTGGAACCTTCCAGCTCGACGGTTTTCGGCTTGGTGTCGGTGGTCATGATGGCGCGCGACGCATCGGCTCCGGCTTCGGCGGTATCGGCAAGGGTTTCAAATGCCTTGTCCGCGCCGGACAGCACGTTGTCGAGCGGCAGCAATTCGCCGATGAGACCAGTGGAACATACGGCCACGTCTTCGGCTTTGGCGCCGATGAGGCCGGCGACCTTTTCAGCGGTGGCCTTGGACTGCTCGTATCCTGGCTTGCCGGTGCATGCGTTGGCGCCGCCGGAGTTCAGAATCACGGCCTTCACATGGCCGTCGGATACGATGTTCCTCGACCACTGCACAGGAGCCGCGCAGAAACGGTTCGAGGTGAACACGCCGGCAGCGGCGTCAAGCGGTCCATTGTTGACCACGAGAGCCAGATCCTTCTTGCCTTCGACCGCGGAAATGCCAGCTGCCACGCCAGCTGCGGAAAAACCTTGTGCGAACGTTACGCTCACGGTGCCACTCCAATCTTCGTCAATCCTGCATCCTCAGGAAGTCCCAATGCCACATTCAGCGACTGCACGGCCTGCCCGGCGGTGCCTCGGTTGAGGTTGTCGATGGCCGCGAATGCCAGCAGGCGGCCGGCATGATGGTCGACGACCACTTGAATGTGGGCCGCGTTAGAACCGATGATGTTGGCGGTGGCCGGCATTACGCCTTCAGGCAGCACCACCATGAAATCCTGGCCTTCGTATGCATCCAGCCAGACCTGGCGGATCTCGGCATCCGTCATGCCAAGCGCTTTGTCGGTGAGTTTGGCGGAAACGGTGGCGAGAATGCCGCGCGCCATCGGCGCGAGAATCGGCGTGAAGGCGAGGGTGTAATCGTCTGCCTCCGCAGCACTCTTGCCGGCCGCGTGCGCGAAGTTCTGCAGGATCTCCGGAATGTGGCGGTGCGTACCGCCTACCGAATACGGCAGAGCGGAACCAAACGCCTCAGCCGCAAGCAGATTGGTGCGCTTGAGGTTCTTGCCGGCGCCGGAATAACCGACCACCAAATCAGCCACGATGTCTTTCGATTCGACAAGACCCTGCGTAATGCCCGGCTGCAAAGCCAGCGTGGTCGCAGTGACGTTGCAGCCCGGTCCCGCAATGCGCTTGGTGCCGGGAAGCGCTTCACGCTGACGGCTGTAGGAGCCGTCAGCCGCGACGCCGGTGATGAGTTCCGGCATGCCGTAGGTCCAATGCTGGTAGAAGTCACCGCCGTAGAACGCGTCCCACGCGCTCTTTTCCTCAAGACGGTGGTCTGCGCCCAAATCCACCACCACGGCATTCGGGTCAAGCTGGGAGGCCAATGCTCCGGAAGCGCCATGAGGCAATGCCAGGATGATCACGTCATGGCCGTTGAGCACTTCCGGCGTGGTGTCCTCGACCACGAGGTCCGCCAACTGCGGAATGTGCGGCATATGCTTGCCAAGCTTGTCCCCCACCGAAGAATGTCCGGCGACGCAGGTCACTTCGAAATTCGGGTGTGCCGCGAGTATGCGCAGCGCCTCACCACCCGCGTATCCAGTCGCGCCGGCCACGGCTACCGTGTATTTGGCCATGTCACGTCTCTTTTCCTTGACTCGTTGAAACACATTCAGCATACACTTTATGCACTACATTGCATAATTATGCAGTTCAATCGTGTCGGATAGTGGTCACCGCCCATAACGGGACCGTTCAGACGAACATAAAAAGATTGGTTTCAGGCGGAAATCGAGCTGGAATCACCACTTTGTCCACTGCCACCGAACATGTACTGCATCATCTGGTTATACAAATCGGCTGTGGAAATGCCGTGAACCGTCATCCAAATCACCGCAATGGTGTACAGCACGTTGATAATCAGCGCTGCCACGCCAAGCGCGTAGCCTTTCATATGCAGTTTTTTGGTACGCCACATGGCGATGGCGCCCATCACCGCAGGGATGACCGGTACCGGCAGGAATAGTGCGAACACGAACGAGATGATCGCATAGCTATCCCAATGGCCGTACAGGGGGTTCTGGCTGGGATCATTCGGGTTGATGGGATATATGCCGGGCTGTTGGTATGGATTCGGCCCATACTGGTTTGGCCCGTATTGATTTGGTCCATACTGATAGCCATTGGGCTGGCCTGATTGCTGCCGTCCCGATGCATCATATGGATTCGCCGGATACCCGTTCTGCATATACGGATTCGTCTGCGGCTGCTGCGCCGTTTGTTGTGCATCGTCCGCCGGCTTGGGCTGGTCGGGAGCCCCATACATGTATGGATTGTAGTTCGCCGGATACTGGTTGGACATCGCGCCATATTCAGGCTGGTTGTACTGTCCGAATTCCGGCTGTGCCGACTGGTCCGACGGCGAAGACGACGAAACCGGAGCAGCCCCGGCCGCCTCCTGCCCTTCGTCGGGGTTGATCGGCTGGTTCTGCTCCGGTTCGTTCATGTCGTCCTCTTTATCTTTTTGGTTACTTCGATGGACTTGACGTGTCAGGCACGCAGTTGCGCGCCCAGCTTCGCGGCCGCATCCACGATGCGCTTGCGAATGGCTTCGCTGTCCTCGGAGGTCAGCGTCTTGTCCTCAGCGCGGAACGTGACGGCGTATGCGAGGGACTTCAATCCCTCACCCAGCTGGTCGCCGGTGTACACGTCGAACAGGTCGATGCTTTCCAAGCTGTTGCCGGCGGCTTCGACGATGGTCTTCTCGAGTTCGGCGGCGGTGACGTCCGTCGACACGGTGAAGGCCAGATCCTGCTTGACCGGCGGGAAGGTGGAAATCGGCTTGGCCTGCACCGGCTTGCCGCTCAAGGTGGCGAACAGCGCGGTCAGGTTCAGTTCGAACGCGGCGGAATGGGCCGGGAAGCCCAACGCCTCGTTGACATGCGGGTGAAGCTCGCCGACCATGCCGACGAACGTGTCACCTGCCATCACACGTGCCGCACGGCCCGGATGCCACTGCGCGGGTACGTCCTCAGCCTTCGGCTGGTCCAACGTGAGCTTTGCGCCGATGCGGTCGGAAATACGCTGCACGGCTTCAACTGCGTCGGACCAGTCCACGGCACGGCGATCGCCCATCCAGCCGGAGTCGACGGCGTTGCCGGTCAGAATGCCGGCGACGTGCATCGGCTGGTCCGGCAGGCCTGCGTCAAGCGCGGCCAACTGCTCGTCGGTCGGCTTGACGGCACCCGGCAATGCCGGAATGGCCGGAGCGTTCGGATCCCACAGGTAGACGTGTCCGATTTCGTACAGCGACACGTTTTCCACGCCACGGCGCAGGTTACGCTGCACGGTCTGCGCGAGGGTCGGGATGATGTCGCGACGCAGGAACGGGCGATCGCCGGCCAGTGGGTTGGCAATTTCGACGCTGACCTTCTTGGTGGCGTCGGCGTCAAGTGCGAAGTTCTTGTAGTCTTCGTCGCCCACGAACGGATAGCTCAGGGTCTCCACCATGCCGTATTCGGCGAGTTCGTCGGCCACCTGGCGCTTGGAACCGGCGCTTTTTACCCGGCTGCCGTCGGGAAAGTACATGGTCACCCGGTTGGTGTCCACGCCAAACCCGGCGCCGGACTCGGTCACGTCGTTGGCGGCGATCATGTTCAGGTTTTTCCTCTTGAGCTTGCCCGTGGCGTATTTTTCCACGTCGTTGGTCTCCGCGGCAAAGCCGCACACAAAGCGCCCGCCCTTTTTGGGCCCCAGCTCGCCCAGGATGTCCCGGGTCTTTTTCAGTCTGAGCACCATGCCGT
>OLGD01004397.1_pt1 | contig 11693 bp, 10 predicted proteins | sample 1605311 | NCBI WGS metagenome assembly OLGD01 (sample SAMEA3888917, study PRJEB22519) | human gut metagenome | biome: human gut; feature: human-associated habitat; material: faeces | place: Denmark | collected 2010 | reverse complement strand
GAACCCCTGCCGGAGGATGCACCTACCGGCGTGATGGCGGTGGGCACCCACGGGCAGCGCATCCTGGGGGCATGGGTGGAGTACCACGACGGCTGCATGGTCCAGACCCGGGAGGGCTGGACGGAGTACCGCTTCTACGCCGACTGGCGGGATGTGCTGATCCTGGCGTATCTGGCCGGGGCAGCCATCACGGCCCTGGTCATGGCTGTCAGCAACCTGCGCTTCGCCCGGCGGCTGCGGCGGCGCCGGCAGCCCAGGCTGCGCCGGCGGCGCAGGGGGCGGATACGGAATACCAGGACGTGAAGCTGCCCAACATCCGCAAGGTCATCGCCAAGAGCATGTTCCAGAGCCTGAGCACCATGGCCCAGCTCACCCATACCACCTCCTTTGACGCCACCTGCATCATGAACTTCCGCAAGGGCCTCAAGGCGGCCCCGGAGCAATTGCAGGTGCCCAACATCACCCTCAACGACATCATCCTCTTTGCCGCGTCCCGGGTGCTGCCCAAGCATCCGGACCTGAACGCCCATTTCCTGGAGGATAAGATGCGGTATTTCCGGCACGTGAATCTGGGCATCGCCGTGGATACCCCCCGGGGTCTCATGGTGCCCACCCTGATGCGGGCGGAAGAAAAGAGCCTCAAGCAGATCGCCGCCGAGGCCAAGGCGTTGGCCGCAGCCTGCCAGGACGGCTCCATCAACCCGGATCTTTTGCAGGGGGCATCCTTTACGGTGAGCAACCTGGGCACCCTGGGGATCGAGCACTTTACGCCGGTGATCAATCCCCCCCAGACCGGCATCTTAGGCGTGGACTGCATCGTGGAGCGGGTGCGCACGGTAGATGGCCAGATCACCGTCTATCCCGCCATGGGCCTGTCCCTCACCTATGACCACCGGGCCCTGGATGGGGCGCCGGCTTCCCGGTTCCTACAGGACATGCGGGCGGCCCTGGAGAACTTCCAGGCCCTCTTGATCGGATAAGGAGGAATGGAACATGGTATATGATCTGATCGTGCTGGGCGGCGGCCCGGCGGGCTATCTGGCGGCGGAGCGGGCCGGCCACGGCGGCATGAAGGTATTGTGCCTGGAGGGCCGTTCCTTTGGGGGCGTGTGCCTGAACGAGGGCTGCGTGCCCACCAAGACCCTGCTGTATAGCGCCAAGCTCTACGACGGTGTGAAGCATGGGGAGAAATACGGGGTCACCGCCAGCGGCCTTGCCATCGACCATAGCAAGGTGGTCCAGCGCAAGGACAAGGTGGTGCGCACCCTGGTGGCCGGGGTCCAGGCGGCCCTGAAGGCCAACCACGTGGAGACGAAGCAGGCCTTCGGCAAGATCGCCGGCCGCACCCCGGAGGGCTACGCCGTGGAGGCGGCGGGGGAAACCTATGTGGGCAAGCGGCTGCTCATCGCCACCGGCTCCAACCCGGCGGTCCCCCCCATCCCCGGCCTGAAAGAAGGGCTGGAGCGGGGCTTTGTGATGACCAACCGGGAGATCCTGGATCTGCAGGAAGCCCCCGGCCGCCTGGCGGTGATCGGCGGGGGGGTCATCGGCCTGGAAATGGCGGCCTACTTCAACTCCATCGGCACAGAGGTGACCATCATCGAGATGCTGGACCACATCGCCGGGGAAAACGACAAGGACCTGGTGGCCCTGCTGCAAAAGCACTATGAGAAAAAGGGCATCCGCTTCCTCCTTTCCGCCAAGGTCACCAAGGTGGAAGGGACCGCCGTCCACTATGAAAAGGACGGCCAAGCCCAGGCGGTGGAAGCGGATAAGGTGCTCCTGTCCATCGGCCGGCGGGCCAATACGGCAAACATCGGCCTGGAGACCATCGGGGTGCTCACCGAGCGGGGGGCCATCGTCACCGATCGCCATATGCGCACCAACCAGCCGGAGGTATATGCCGCCGGGGACGTGAACGGCCGCTCCATGCTGGCCCATACCGCCTACCGGGAAGCCGAGGTGGCGGTGAACAATATGCTGGGCAAGCGGGACGTAATGCGCTACAACGCCATTCCCGGGGTGCTGTATACCAACCCGGAGCTGGCCGCCGTGGGGGAGACGGAGTACACCGCCAAGCAAAAGGGCTTGGACGTGCAGGTGGTGAAGCTGCCCCTCCAGTATTCCGGCCGGTATGTGGCGGAAAACGAAGGCGGCAACGGCATCTTCAAGCTGGTGGTGGACCAAAAGCAGCGCACCGTGCTGGGGGCCCAGGCCCTTTGCAACTATGCCAGCGAATTCATCGTGGCGGTGGGCGCCTTCATCGAGCTGGGGCTTACCCTGGAGGAGATCAAAGAGGTGGTATTCCCCCATCCCACGGTTTGCGAGATCATCCGGGAGGCCGTTTTCCAGGCCTAAGGAACCCTGAACCATCATTTTTATATAAAGGAGATAAGCCATGACCAAATCCCTGTTTGTGGACCCCAAGGCAGCGCGGGGCGCGGCGCAACCCATCCGGTTCCCGGAGATCCCTGTCAACGTATATCAAAAGACCGTCAAGGACGAGCTTGGCAACTTCACCACGGAGGAATTTTTGCACATCTATCGGGATATGTGCTATATCCGGGAATTTGAGACCATGCTCAACCTGATCAAGACCACCAGCGAATACCAGGGGGTCTCCTATACCCATCCCGGCCCCGCCCACCTGGGCATCGGCCAGGAGGCGGCCTATGTGGGGGAAGCCTATCACCTGACCCCGGCGGATTACACCTTCGGCTCCCACCGGAGCCACGGGGAGATCCTGGCCAAGGGCCTGCGCTCCATCCAGGTGATGGAGGAGGGCGCCCTCCAAAAGGTCATGGAGGAATTCTTCGGGGGCAAGACCTACAACGTGATCAAGGATGACGCCAAGTCCATCCGGGAGCAGGGCATCGACTTCCTGCTTTATGGCATGATGTGCGAGACCTTTGCCCGGGAAAACGGCTTCAATAAGGGCCTGGGCGGCTCCATGCACGCCTTCTTTACCCCCTTGGGCATCTATCCCAACAACGCCATCGTAGGCGGCAGCGGCACCATTTCCGTGGGCGCGGCCCTCTATAAGCTGTGCAACGGGCAGGAAGGCGTGGTGGTATGCAACATCGGCGACGGCTCCATCGCCTGCGGCCCCGTGTGGGAGGGCTTCATGATGGCCACCATGGACCAGATCAAGTCCCTGTGGCCCGAAGGCAAGCGGGCCCTGCCCATCATCTTCAACATCAACGATAACTTCTACGGCATGGGCGGCCAGACCCGGGGCGAAACCATGGGCTACGACATGGTGGCCCGGATCGCCGCCGGCATGGAGCCCAACGCCCTTTACGCAGAGCGGGTGGACGGCTACAACCCCCTGGCCGTGATCGACGCCTATGCCCGCAAGCTCCCCGTGGCCAAGACCCAGGGCCCGGTGCTGCTGGACGTGGTCACCTACCGGATCAGCGGCCACAGCCCCTCGGATTCCTCCAGCTATCGCACCAAGGAGGAGATCGAAGCCTGGCAAGAGCAGGATTCCATCGTGTCCTTCGGCAAGCAGCTGGTGGAGGCCGGGGTCTGCAAGGAAGCGGACCTGGCGGCCATCCGGGAAAAGGTCGCCGCGGACATGCTGCGCAACATGAAGCTGGCCATCGACGAGACCGTGTCCCCCCGGATCGACATCTTCGGCGCGGAGCAGAACTTCATTGGGGACCTGATGTTCTCCAACCAGACCGTCCGCTCCATGGACGAGAGCCGGCCCAGCGATATGCTCCTGCCCAAGGCGGAATGCCCCCGGGTCCAGCAGATCGCCAAAAAGCACCGCTTCTACCTGGACGACAACGGCAAGCCCGTGCCCAAGGCCAGGGTCTATCAATACCGGGACGCCATCGCGGAGCCCATCATCAACAAGTACTATGAGGATCCCACCCTGGTCTCCTTTGGCGAGGATGTGCGGGATTGGGGCGGCGCCTTTGCCGTCTACCGGGGCATGACCGAGGCCATCCCCTATTACCGCCTGTTCAACAGCCCCATCGCAGAGGCCGCCATCGTGGGCGCGGCAGTGGGCTACGGCATGAGCGGCGGCCGGGCCGTGGCGGAGCTGATGTACTGCGACTTCCTGGGCCGGGCCGGAGACGAGGTGTTCAACCAGCTGTCCAAGTGGCAGGCCATGAGCGCCGGTATGCTGAAGATGCCCGTGGTGCTCCGCATGAGCGTGGGCTCCAAGTACGGCGCCCAGCATAGCCAGGATTGGAGCGCCCTGTGCGCCCATATCCCCGGCCTCAAGGTGGTATTCCCCGCCACCCCCTACGACGCCAAGGGCTTGATGCAATCCGCCCTCAACGGCACCGACCCGGTGATCTTCCTGGAGAGCCAGCGGATCTACGACGTGGCGGAGCAGTTCCACCAGGGCGGCGTGCCCGCCGAGGAATATGAGATCCCCTTCGGCCAGCCGGATATCAAGCGTCCCGGCAGCGATGTGACCATCCTGTCCATCGGCGCCACCCTGTACCGGGCCTTAAAGGCTGCGGACATCCTCCAGGAGAAATACGGCCTGCGCGCCGAGGTCATCGACGCCCGGTCCATCGTGCCCTTCGACTATACCCTGGTGATGGAGTCCGTGAAAAAGACCGGCCGCATCCTCATCACCGGCGACGCCTGCGAGCGCAACAGCTTCATGCGCAACCTGGCCTCCAACATCGCGGAGCTCTGCTTCGACGACCTGGATGCCCCGCCTGTGGTGGTGGGCGCCAAAAACTGGATCACCCCTGCCCATGAGTTGGAAAACGCCTTCTTCCCCCAGCCCGAGTGGATGGTGGACGCCATTCATCAGCGTATGCTGCCCCTGCCCGGCCACGTAAGCACCCACAACTGGACCGAGCTGGAGCAGATCCGGGAGAACAAGCGGGGCATCTAAGGCCCCTTCTCCCGCCTTTGCGATAGCCTTTTTGGGGGCGCTGCCCCCAAGCCCCCGCCCGCTTTTGAAAAAGCGGGGGAAAACCAGCTGGAAAGCCGCTTCTGCTTTCCGGCGGATTGTGCAGGCGAGCCGCCCATCCGGGGCGGCTCGCTCAATCGTTGGCGGCAAGCGGCGGCGGGGGTATTCCACAGGGCCATGGGAATGTGGGGCCCGCAAGGGTTACGGGGGGGCGGCGGGCCCCCGTCCGTAGGCAGCGCCGCAAAAACAGCAAGCCGCCCCGGTATGGGACGGCGAATGGGCGGGCAGGAAGGGGCGGGCATTAGCCCAAGGCCCCCTGCCAGCAGGCCAGCATGTCTTGGGGCAGGGGGGCGTATACCGCCACGGTCGCGCCGGTGAGGGGGTGGAGAAAAGACAATTGGTTGGCGTGAAGGGCGGGCCGGGATATGCGGGGATCGGGCTGGCCATAGAGCCAATCCCCCAGGAGGGGACAGCCCAGGGCGGCCATATGGACCCGCAGCTGATGGGTGCGGCCGGTATGGGGCAGCAGCTGCACCAGGGATAGGGTGCCACGGCGGCCTAAAAGGAGGTATTCCGTATGGGCGGCCTGGCCGTCCGGGGCAACGGCCCGCTGGTAGCGGGAGCCGGGGGCAAAGCCGATGGGCAGGCGGATGTGGCCATGGGTTTGGGGCGGGCTGCCCAGGCAAAGGGCCAGGTAGGACTTGGAGAGGGCCTGGGTATGGAAAAGGGCTTGGAGCCGGTGATGCATGTAGCCGTTTTTGGCCCAGGCCATTACGCCGGTGGTGCCCCGGTCCAAGCGGCTGACCGGATGGGGGGCGGCGTCCGGGGGTAAATAATAGGAAAGGGCGTTTTCCAAGGTCAGCGCTTCAGGGGAGCGGGTCGAAGCGTGGACGGCCATGCCGCCGGGCTTATTGAGCACCAGGATATCCGGGTCCTCATATAGGATGGATAGGGGAAAGGCCATGGGTGGGGCCCGTTTCACCGGGTCGTCGCCGATCTGAACCTGCACCAGGTCTCCGGCAAGGGGGCGGGCGGTGGTATAAGCCCTTTGGCCGTTGAGGCAAATGCCCTGCTCCCGCCGTTTGAGCCGGGCCAGCAGGGAATCCGAAATGCCCAGCTGGGTTTGCAAAAGGCTGCCCAGGGCATGGCCGGCCTGGTCTTGGGTAACGGTAAAGGACAGGGTGCGCATGGGTCAGGGCCGTACCAGGTTCTGGGGCGCGCCCCGGAGGAAGGCCGCGCAGTTTTCCACCGCAATGTCCATGAGCCGTTGCCGGCTTTCCCGGGGCGCCCAGGCGATGTGGGGGGTGATAAAGCAATTGGGGGCCTGTAGAAGGGGATTGTCCGGGGCGATGGGCTCGCTGGATACCACGTCCAGCCCAGCGGCGTAGACCTTGCCGGCTTGGAGGGCTTCCGCCAGATCCGCATCCACCACCAGGGGGCCCCGGCTGGTATTGAGGAGGATGACCCCATCCCGCATTTTGGCGATGGTATCCCGGTTGATGACGCCCTGGGTCTCCGGGAACAAGGGGCAGTGGAGGGAGATCACATGGGACCGGGCCAGCAGGGCGTCCAGGGGCACATATTCCGCCAAAGCCAGGCCGGCGTCGCAGGGATGGGCGTCATAGGCCAGGATCTCCATGCCCATGGCCTGGGCGATCCGGGCGACGGCCTGGCCGATGCGGCCCATGCCGATGATACCCAAGGTCTTGCCGGCCAGCTCCATGAGGGGATAGTCCCAGAAGCACCAATCCGGGCTACTGGTCCAGCGGCCCTGGTGGACGGCCTGGCTATGATGGCCTATTTGGTGGCAGATCTCCAGCAGCAGGGCTATGGTAAACTGGGCTACGGCTGTGGTGCCATAGGTGGGGATGTTGGTGACCAGGATACCCAGCTCCTGGCAGGCGGCCACGTCCACCACATTGTAGCCGGTGGCCAGCACGCTGACCATGCGGATGGAAGGACAAGCCAAAAGGGTCTCCCGGGTAATGGGGGTCTTGTTGGTATATACGATATCCGCCTGGCCGATCCGGGGAATTATCTCTTCCGGCTTGGTGCGGGGATAGACCCGCAGTTGGCCCAGGGCCTCCAGCCCTGCCCAGGAAAGGTCGCCGGGGTTTTCCGTAAACCCGTCCAGCACCACGATCTGCGTCATTGGGATTACCTCCTTGTAAATGGCCTGATTTCCCTTAAAAAAGGGCCTTGGCATCATTGTATAATATCCTGGCAGGCCCTGCAAGGGCGGTGGGGAGAAAACCCGGCTGGCCTATTGACGCGGGGGCTGGGGTGCGGTATGGTTATAATGAAAAATTAGGCGTACCGCCGGAGAGGAAGGCGCATATGGCACATATCCTGTTGGCGCCGGATTCCTTCAAGGGCACCATGACCGCCCTGGAGGTGTGCGAAATATGGGAGCAGGCGGTAAAAGCCCGGCTGCCCCATATGGAATGCCGTTCCATCCCCCTTGCGGACGGGGGGGAAGGCATGGTGGACGCCTATTTGAAAGCCTGCGGGGGCCAGCGGATCACAGCCCGGGTACACGGCCCCTTCATGGAAGAGGTAGAAGCGGTTTACGGCCTGCTGCCGGACGGCACGGCGGTGCTGGAGATGGCCTCCTGCGGGGGGCTGCCTTTGGCGGCAAGCCATTTGGACCCTCTGCGGGCCACCACCTATGGGGTGGGAGAGCTGCTGCTTCACAGCGCCAGCCGGGGCGCCCAGCGGGTGCTGCTGGGCCTGGGAGGCAGCGCCACCAACGACGGGGGCATGGGCATGGCCGCCGCCCTGGGGTATACCTTTGTGGATGAAGCAGGCTGCCTATTGCCGCCTTTGGCCCAGCACATGGGCCAGGTGGCTGAGATCCAGCCCCCGCCCATGGCCTATCCCCTACCGGTGATCGCGGCCTGCGATGTGGACAATCCCCTGTGCGGTCCCCGGGGGGCCACCGCCGTCTTCGGCGGACAAAAGGGGGTTACGCCCCAGACCGCGCCCTTGCTGGAGCAGGGCCTTGCCAACCTGGCGGAACGGGTCCAAAAGGATCTGGGCAAGCTGGTATGGGAGCTGCCCGGCGCCGGGGCGGCAGGAGGCCTGGGGGCTGGAGCAGTGGCCTTTGCAGGGGCTGCGCTGCAATCCGGCATCCAGCTGCTGCTGGATGCGGCGGGCTTTGACCAGGCCCTGGGGGAGGCGGCCCTGGTGATCACCGGGGAAGGCAGGCTGGATGGCCAAAGCCTGGCAGGCAAGGCGCCCCTGGGGGTGGCAAGGCGATGCAAAGCCGCCCAGGTGCCTTGCATCGCCCTTTGCGGGTCCTTGGGCCCGGGGGCGGAGGACGCATATTCGGAAGGGATCGCGGCGGCCTTTTCCGCGGTGCAAGGGCCTTGCGATTTTCAGGAGATCCAAAGGACCTGCCGGGAGGATATGGCCCGGCTGGCAGAGGCGGTATTGGGCGTATGGGAGTTAGGCCATAGGGCCCTTTAAGCCGCCTCGGAGGCGGGCCCGAACAGCGGAAAACGGGGAAATCCCGCTGGTTTAGACCTGCGTTGCATTCGAAAAGGCAGCAGGAAGGAAAAGGCGGTGGAAGCATGAAACTCGCCCGGGTATCCAATGCAGGGCTTTGGGTGGAGGCGGAAGGCCGGCATTTTTTGTTGGACGGCCTCCATGGCCGGCCCCCGGCCCCCTATTGCGGCATGGACCCAGGCTGGGAGGCGGCCCTGTTTCAGGATCGATACCCGGTGGATGTGGTGGCCTTTACCCATGGCCATCCGGATCATTTCTGTCCCCAGGTGGCGGCCCGCTATCTGGCGGCCCATCCCCAAAGCGCGGTCTACGCCGGGCCGGATGTGTTGGAGGCCCTTCGGGCCCAGGGAATTGTCAATCCCTGCTATGGCTGGGATGGGCCTGGCCCAGGGGGGCTCCGGGCCATCCCGACCCGGCATATAGGCGCCCAATACCGGACGGCGCCCCATAGCTCCCTGTATCTGCCTGGAAGGGAACCCTTGCTGTTTACCGGGGACGCTTCCCCGGCCTCCAGCAACTTTTTTCCCGGAGGTGCGGCCCTACAGACCCATATTTTAGCGGCGACCTTTGCTTTTTTTATTGGCCCGCCCTTTAAACGGGTGGTGGAGCAGCAGATCCGGCCCAACCGGGCCTATGTTTTGCATCTGCCCTTGCCCCAGGAAGACAGCCTTGGCCTGGCGCGACAGATCCATGAGAACCTTGCGGGCTGTACCTTGCCCGTGACCCTATTGCAGTTGGGCCAGCAGGTGGAGCTGGCCTGAACCCATATACCAAGGAGGACGTATGGCAATCAGACGGATGGAGGAAGTGCGCAAATATATCGATCTCCACGGGGAGGCCACCGTAGAAGACTTGGTGGCCCTTTGCGGGGGCTGCTCCAAGATGACCATCTGGCGGTACCTGAAGCAGCTGGAGGAGGAAGGCGCGGTACGCCGCATTCGAGGCGGCGCCATCTCCAACAACGTGCGGGGGGATATGGAAGGCCTATATTCCCAGCGTATGTATGAAAACACCGAGGCAAAGCGTCGCATCGCCAGCGCGGCGCTCCCCTTTTTGGACCCCCACGGCTCCCTGTTCCTGGACGCGGGCAGCACCATCATGAGCCTGGTCAAGCAGCTCCCTAACCTGCGCTATGCCATCGTGACCAGCGGCACCAACATCGCCATCGAGTTGTCCCAGCGCTTCGATATGAGCGTCACTTGCGTGGGAGGCCAGATCAGCGGGGTGACCCTGTCCCTCTCCGGTCCCCAGGCGGAAGCCTTCGTGGATTCCGTAAACATCGATACCGCAGTGCTGTCCACCACCGGCTATTCGGAAAAAGGCGGGTTTAGCGTAGGCTCCTATACGGAATGTATGCTCAAGCGCAAGGTCATCCAAAAAGCCGGCCGGGTGATCCTCCTGATGGACCGCTCCAAGCTGGGCCGCACCTTACCCTTTACCTTTGCGGAGCTGGAGGACATCGACGTATTCATCTGCGACGGCCCGCTGCCCCAGCTGCGCGCCGCCGCCCAAGCCGCTCACGTGCAGCTGGTGGAAGCCTGACCCTTTCCCTGGCGGTTCGCTACACACAGGCCCGCAAAGCGGGCTTGTTTCGTTTGCCGGGTTGTGCTATAGTGATGGACATGGATATGATGCAAATTTCGGAAAAAGCCAGGCGCCGCCTGGCCAATTGTATGTTGCTGTTCACCGGCGCCCTGTGGGGCGGCGGATTTGTGGTGATGAAAAACGCCTTGGACGCCATCCCGGTGAACTATCTGCTGGCCATGCGCTTTTCCATCGGGGCGCTGGGCCTTTGCTATACCCTGTTTTCCAAAACCCATCCCCTGAATAAGCGGGTTCTGTTGGGGGGCGTGGCCACGGGCTTCTTCATGTACGCGGCCTTCGCTACCCAGACCTATGGCCTCATGTTTACCACCGCCGGGAAAAACGCATTGATCACCGCCGTATATGTGGTACTGGTGCCCCTGGTGCTGTGGGCCTGGCGGGGCGTAAAACCCACCCGCCGGATCATGGGTTCCGCCGCCATCATGCTGGCCGGGGTGGCCCTCCTGTCCCTGCAAGGGGAAGGGGGCGTAAACATCGGGGATTTTCTTACCTTCCTTTGCGGCATACTATATGCGGTGCACATCTGCGTGGTGGACGCCTTTGCCGACCAGGATGTGATGCAGCTCACCTGCCTGCAATTTACCTTTGCCGCCCTGTTCGCCTGGATGGGGGGCCTGGCCTTTGAGACCTTCCCCGCCGCCTTTACCCTGGATATGGTGGGCGCTTTGGCCTATTGCGGCATCTGCGCCACCCTCCTGGCCCTCACCATGATGAACATCGGCATCAAATACGCCACCCCTGCCTATGCCTCCCTGTTCATGAGCACGGAGTCCGCCTTTGGCTGCCTGTTCGGGGTGATCTTCCTGGGGGAAGCTTTTACAGGCCGCATGGCCGTGGGCTGCCTCCTGATCTTGGGGGCGCTGGTGCTTTCCCAGCTGCCCCAGCGGCGCCGCGCTCCCGTCCCATCCCAATCCCAATAAGGAGACCCTTCCATGGAACAAGCCTTCCAAGGCTTCAACGAAGACACCTACAAGTTTTTGCTGGAGCTGGCCTTTCAGAACAACAAGCCTTTTTTTGAGGCAAACCGCGCCCGCTATAAGGCCAACGTCCAGGCCCCCATGCGGGCCATGGCGGAGGATCTGCTGCCCCTGGCCCTTTCCATTGACCCGGGGTTCAACACCCGCATGACCAGTATCCTCTCCCGAATCCACCGGGATACCCGCTATAGCCGGGACAAGCGGCCCTATCGGGATCACGCATGGCTCTCCTTCCGCCGCCCCGGCCACCGGATCAGCGAAAGCATTTCCCTGTATTTCGAGATCACCCCCCAGGGCTATGGCTATGGCCTGGGCATGTATGGAGGCGATCCCGCCACCATGGCGGGCCTGCGCCAGCGGGCGCTGGCAGACCCTGCCGGCTTTTTGGCCCTGGCCCGGCGGCCCTGCATGGAAAAATACGACTTGGAGGGCCCGGTCTATAAGCGGGATCACCTGCCGGCGGGCACGGACCCCGCCCTGAAGCCCTACCTGAACCGCAAAGGCTTGAGCTGGTGCTATTTTTGCGACCGGCTCACCCCCACCCTACAGCCCGCCCTTTTGGAGGAGGTACGCCAGGCCTTTACAGAGCTGGGCCCCCTCTACCGCTATTGTTGCGGCGTATGTGGGTAGCGGATCTTCCGGCGGGGCAGCTTGCCCGGGGGCCGGGGGGGCGGCGGGCGCGCACAGCGCGCACAAAGCAGGGGCAGGGGGCCTTTGGC
>OLGD01004394.1_pt1 | contig 11697 bp, 10 predicted proteins | sample 1605311 | NCBI WGS metagenome assembly OLGD01 (sample SAMEA3888917, study PRJEB22519) | human gut metagenome | biome: human gut; feature: human-associated habitat; material: faeces | place: Denmark | collected 2010 | reverse complement strand
ACCAGCTGGGAAAACTGTTCCTTGCTTTTCAAGCCGTCCGCCGCCTCCTTTGTGCATTCACTGTCTATGATACGATGCAGCAGGCTGCTTTTCTTCAGAAAATCGTAAATTTTCCCACCGTCTCCCGCAGCCACGCCGCCCTGCTCCGGGACGATAAGGGGAACTGGAAACTCCAACCCCTGCAAACCAAAAACGGCACCCGGCTCAACGGGAAAAAAGTCACCCACACCACCCCCCTGAAAACCGGGGACATCATCCGGCTGGACGGCAATACGGGCGTCATTGAAATTTTAAAGAAAGCGTAGGGGGAGACAGAAATGAAGCTGACTGATCATGAAAAACAAATGCTTTCCGGCAAGTTCGCGTATATCTTCAGGAGTAATATCTCTGACTGCGTTCAGAGCATCTTCAAAGTGTGTATCGCCAAAACCCGAAACCTGAACGAACATCCACGCATCTGCCAGTGAGAATGCCGATTCATAACTGCGGCACATTTCGCCCAGCATATAATTCTTTACCATTGCCAATTCTTCTTCCGGCACCAGATCATTCTGCAGGCAATCTATTTCATGGTAAACCTCCCGGATAAGAGGCTCCACAAACTCGTTTGCCGTTTCCGTATTGATAACCAGCATTTCCGGTCCCGGACAAGAAACGATGCCTGCAGAAATACCATAGGTATATCCCTTTTCTTCACGGATATTGGACATCAGACGGCTTCCGAAATATCCGCCAAACAGCGTTACCATCACTCTGGTCTTCAAATAATCGGGATGATGGCGTTCCAAAGAAAGCATCCCCATGCGAACCGCACTCTGCATGGCATCCGCATGTTCTACAAAAATTCGTTTATCCATGGAAGAAACCGGAATAAACTCCCGCCTTTCCGGTTTGCGGAAGTCTTTGCCGAACACTTCCTTACCAAACATATCTTCTATCCGCCGTACACAATCATCGCCCACCTTTCCGGAAACGTAAATCGTACAGTTCCGGGAATGATAATGCCGGTCGTAAAACTCTCTGAGTACAGCAGGATTTATCCTGCCATAATCCTCTTTCTGCACCAGCCGTCCGCAAGGATGCACCTCACCATATACAGCTTTCATCAGCGCCCGATGCGCCAGAAAATCCACTTTGGACGAGTTGACCATGAACTGCTGGATATTATTTTCTATTATAACACCCAGCTCCTTCTCCGGAAATACAGGTTCTTTTACGATGGATTCCAGTATTTCCAATGTCTGCGGCAAATATTTGTTCAACGAATAAAGAGTAACATACGCATATTCCGATGCGCTGGACAACTCCAGCCAGGCACCGTAATAGTCCAACTTCTCCGCTATTTCCCCCGCACTGTACCGAAGCGTCCCTTCGCGCAGCATACGGTTCGTAAACAAAGCCTGTAACGGTTGCGACTGTTGCCAACGCCCGCCTTCCATCAGCAGGTCTATGCGCACAACTTCATTATCGCCAGAATCAAGCACATTCAAAGACACACCATTGGGCATAGTGCACCGTTGGGGCATCTGTACGGCCAAGTGCTCAATGTCCCTCACCTTAGGCTGAATGGTCCTGTCCAAAATCATCCCCGAACCGATATTCATTGAGCGTTTCGTGCTTGCAGGAAACGTTCCGCATGTTCCAAATCCTGCGGTGTATCAATACCGATTGTCTCCACTTCGGTAATACCGGCTTTAATGGTATAACCGTTTTCCAACCAGCGCAACTGCTCCAGCGACTCCGCCAGTTCAAGAGAAGACTGCGGCAGCGAGGTTATCTCTTTCAACACTTCCACCCGATAGGCATATAATCCGATATGCTTGTAATATGTATGGTTTTTCAGCCACTCCCGCTTCTCCGCATTACGTTGGTACGGAATGATAGAACGGCTGAAATAAAGAGCTTCATTCCGATTATTCAGTACGACTTTGGGAGAATTGCTATTGAACAAAGCATCAAAACCGTCTTCTTTCGTAAACGGCTTTACCAAAGTTGCGATTTGTGTTCCCTCAGATTCAAAACACTCCATAATCGCCTCTATTTGCCGAGTCTGTATAAACGGCTCGTCGCCTTGTATATTGATAATGACATCTTCTCCCTCTCCTATACGGGAATAGGCCTCTAAACAGCGATCCGTACCGCTTTTATGATTTTCGGAAGTCATCACGGCCTTTCCTCCGAAAGAGTGAACCGCATCAAAAATACGCCGGTCATCCGTAGCGACATAAACCCGATCCAGCACAGTCTTTACTTGTTCATATACTCGTTGAATCATATATTTGCCTTTCATATCGGCAAGAGGTTTTCCCGGAAATCGGGTCGAAGCATATCGTGCCGGAATAATCCCTATAAATTTCATAAATCTTATTTTTATTTTTCTTTATTATCGATAGTTACCACATATAATTGTGCATTCTCCACCTTTACTACCCGTACGGGCGTTCCTCGTTCAATAAACTTATTATATAAAGAAACGGCATCATAATCATCTTCTCCGATGCGAACTTTTCCGGAAGGCCTCAAGATGGTTACTGTCACTCCCTCTTGACCTTCCATATCCATATACTCCGAAGATACTGCAATAAAACCTTTTTCCACAGATTGGGATGAATCTAATGCAAGATGATGCAAAATCCCCTTACGCCCGATTTTATGAGACAGATAAATCATCAAAATAAAAGCACAGACAAGTCCGGATATTACGGTAAAAATACCACGATTCATTTCTCGAGAAGATACCCCTTCAAAATCAAAATCCACATTATTTACCAACGCAAGAACAAGCCCGGCAAGCATGCAAATAATACCCAATATACCCGCCACTCCAAATCCGGGAATCACAATCAGTTCCAAAATCATCAAAATAATTCCGGCAATGAATATCAAAATCTCCCAACTTGCCGCCAGTCCATCCAGATACAAAGGTGCAAAATAAAGTACGGCAGCAATCAAGGCGGCGGCAGACGGAAAACCGATGCCGGGAGTTTGCAGCTCAAAATAAATTCCTCCGATAATTATCATTACCAAAATCGCCTGCAACGCCGGATTGAGCAAAAAACCGACAAGATCATCATATACAGACGGTTTGAATGTCTGCAACGTATATTCCGGCACACCAAGCCGTTCGGTCACTATTTCATGAACATTATTCACGATTGCTTCATTATATCCCCATTTTAGAGCTTCCTGAGCTGTTAACGTAAGGACTTTGGTAGAATCATCCAATCCGGGGACGACGATTCGAGTATCGACCATCGCCTCCGCAATAAGAGGATCTCTTAACCATTTGATAACCGTATCGTCAGACAAGGTAATTGTCGTGTCTTTTCCGTGAGCCTCGGCAGTAGAACGAATCGTCGCCCGCATATAAGACTGGTACTTATCCGGCATAGCCGCCCCTGTCTCATTCACAACGGTTGCAGCACCGATATTTCCTCCGGGACGCATGTAAATACTGTCACAAGCTATGGCGATCAGCGCACCGGCGGAGGCCGCATTATTATCGATAAAAGCATATACCGGTATCGCACTGTTCAAAATAAGGGTACGTATAGAATCTGCATGAACGACAGTTCCTCCGTATGTATTCATATGCAATATTATTCCTTGCGCATCATGATCTACAGCTTCTTTATAACCGCGTTGCATATACCTCCACGTAGTACTCCCGATCTCTTTTTTAATATCGATCTTATAATACAACGGTTTTTCACCGGAATATCCTACCTGAATGTAAGTAAATAGTGAAATAATAGTTATAATCCAGAACTTTTTCATCACTTATACGTTATATAAAAAGATGTGTCCGATTTCAACAGATGGATACAGATTATTTCTGTTATCCGCTTTTCTTTCGGAACACATTGCCGAAGTTACGATTTTTATTCAGAAAAAAGCGAATAAAAACGACAAACTCGGGTCTTGAAATCAAAATTCGACCATTGAACATAAATTATCTATATTAACCAAAAAACAAAATCTACAACAATGAGAAAAACTACAAGTCAAACAGATCTCGAAGAAGAGGCATCAAAAAAGCAATCAATGTCAAAATGCCCTCAACATTTCAAAAAAGCACAACTTTTGTTATTTAACTATACAAAAGGGATTTTTTTAAGAAAATATTTTTTGAACTCTCCCTTTATCTTAATAACTTCGATAAAAGAGCAGTAGCAATATAAGACAATATCAATTAATTAATCTAAATTCTTGAATGTATGAATTCAAATTCGTTTCAACAGAGATTGTTGGGATTACAAGACAATCTGCTAAATTTTGCTTATATGCTGACATCGAACCGGGAAGAAGCAAAAGATCTGCTTCAAGACACAACATTAAAAGCCCTCGATAACGAGGAGAAGTATATCGATAATATAAATTTCAAAGGTTGGGTATTTACGATTATGCGGAACATTTTTATAAACAATTACAGACGCATAGTCCGCAATCAGACCATCGTTGATCAAACCGAAGATTTATATCATCTTAATCTCCCTCAAGAATCAGGATTCAATACTCCCGAAGGCTCTTTTACCGTGAAAGAAATTACCAAAGCAATAAACAGTTTTACGGACGAATACAAAGTTCCGTTCTCTATGCATGTGGCGGGATTCAAATATCATGAAATTGCAGAAAAGATGGAGTTGCCGTTAGGCACAGTCAAAAGTCGCATCTTCTTTGCCCGTCAACGTTTACAAGAGATGTTGAAAGATTATAAGTAACGCTATTTTCAGGGCCTGTTTCATCTTTATCGGAGAAATACAGATTGGCTCTTACACCGAAACAAGCAGGGTGACTCGAAGAAAATTTATTCCTCGGTCACCCTGCTTGTCTTATCAACAGTTAACGATTAAAATCCGTCGGCAACTAAACGAATATCTTGTTGAGAACCTCCGAACTCGAATGTTATCCAATATCTTTTACCGGAAATTTTATTTAAAACGGTCCTCTCGGCAATCAGAGAGCGATCCGGTTGTCCGGCTTCACGAATCACCACCAAACCGTCTTCCAATATTTCCCCTTCTTCTGCAAAATCACCGGAAACGCTTATCCGAAAAAAAGTCGCATCATCCCCTAACGGAGCATAGTCCCAAACAATCGACCGACTCTTTGCCAGACCCAATGCATCAAAACCTTTCTCCCTCGAGAAAGAATATCCCTCTTCTTTTTCAGGATATACAATGTCATTTTTCCACCCTTCGATACGAACATCCGTATCCTTATAAAAATCCCCGGAGACAGTCACAGGACATGAGACAGTATATTCTCCGGAAGTCACAGTCAAAGTACCCTTACCGGCCTGTATCCCCTTGACTCGAATTACATTCCCCGAGACTCCGGCACTTGCAATATTTTCGGGTGCTATAGAAGCTGTAAAACTCTCTACTCCGGAAACTGTCACCACGACAGCCTCTCCCTCTTCTACAATAATCTCAGAAACATCGAGCTGTATTTTGGGCGTATCATTTTTATTTTCATCCTTGCAAGAAACAAAAAGGATAGAAAATAAAAATAAAGCCACTATTCCCGTATAATTTATATTGTATATTCTCATCATTTCCTGTTTTTATCATTTAACGACAACCTGTACCGACCCGCAACCGGATGAAGACTTCCACCTTAATGTATGTGTACCCTTACCGGCTTTTTCCGGAGTAAAGACATTCGCACTCACCCCATCGCCTTCCCATGTACAACCGGGAAGCGTTTCACTCAATTTCAAGGCGACTTCCGAATCGTTCAAAGAATATTCTTTTTTCAACCCCACAGGAACAATCCGCCTTATCGTTTGAGGTATGGATACTCCCCGTAATTCAACAGCGACCGAAGCGATATTATCTGCAGCCAACATAAGCGTCGCCTTATGCAATCCGGCTGAAGAAGGCATATAAGTAGCGCCGACATCCGTCCCGGCATTCACTTCATCAGCCGAAAGTGACGATACGGCAAAAGAAAACATATTTTTATCGTCACCGTCAAGAATCAACGACACTGCCGATGCTATTTGTATTCCTTCAATTCTGAATGACTTTTCGACAGACTCTCCGATAGTCGAATTCGGAAAGACAAAATAGTCTCCGGTCTGCCAGTTTGTAATTCCCGCTCCCAAATAAAAAGCCTCGTCCGTCTTTGTTCCCCAGATATATTCGGCAAGATCAGGAAAATCTATAAACGGATTACGGTTATGCTGAAACTTATAAACACCTTCATTCCGATCTATCTCTTTCTGGCTGACAGGATCTTGACGGCTCCACTCCAGCAACAAGTTCCGGGCATAGTCGGTTAATGTAGGATAATCGTTTCTCTGGAACATTTTTGTTCCGAGACTCACCCATGTATAGTCTTGATAACAGGTTACAAAATAAAAATACATTCGGGCAAAATCCCCCTTATATTCATCTGCCGGTTCAAATATATTCGTAGGCATACCGTTGATATATCCGGTACCGACTTTCGTAACTCCGTTAGTCCAAGATTGAGTAGAGACCACCCCCAAAGGATAATTGCTTTTCTCTTCGTTAGCATCGGCATCGGCCGGTGTCAAGTGGTGTAAATCATACGACGCCTCATACTTAAAACGTGTAAGCGGAGTCGTACCGTTATAATCTGCCGCATCTCCCCACCAACTCTTCGGTACGGAGTGTTCGATATTCATTCCTTTCGTCGCACCATAAGTTCCCGATGTAAAGTAACGTACCGTATTGGAGTACATATTCCAAACTATCCCTCCCGATTTGGCATCGCTATACCGGAACACAGACCATGTTCCGCCCATCCCACCTCCATATCCGATACGAGTGTGATCTTTGAGCAATAAATGAAAGGCGGTTTTCAGTTCCCGTTCTTTCTTTCCATTTAACGTCGCCGGGTAATATCCCTCCGGAATTTCAGCACGGATAAGACTGAAGATCGATAAGAATAAAAGAAATATCCGAAATTTTTTCAACATAGGTTTATGACTCCGAAATTAATTAATAAAGCGAGCAAATATACTGAAATAAAAAGAGCTGACCAAACGGCCAGCTCTTTTATTATCTTAAAATCCACGATTTATTTTATATCATCAACATTACGAATATTTAATTGAGGTGTGTTATTATTAACACCAGCAATACCCGTAATTGTTTTTACTCCGGTAGGAACTGTTTCTGAATAAAATTTAGCATATCCAGAAACATAAGAATTTATCGTTGTTTCTCCATCTTTAATCGTATTCGTTGTTGCTTTTTTATCAGCCCCAAACGTACCCGTATCAAGTTTAGGAATATATTCTCCCTGTACCGTAACCAAAGTTGACTGCCATTGATCAATGTTGGCTATTACTTCAGCAACAGTCGTCTGACGAGGAGTTATCGTTCCCGTACCGACTTTCCGAATATTAACCAAAGGTACACCATTCAACTCCAATAATCCCTTATAATTTTTCAGCGACAAATCTTTTACTCTGACTTCAATCTTATCTCCGAGATTGAATGAAGCATTTTCACTACAGAACACAACGATACCGCATGAGTTGTCTTCGGCTGCAACATACAACTGTTTCAAAGAAGAAATATTATTGTTTACAACATCTGAAATCACCACACCCACCAGTTTTTTATCTTCAGTGATGGTAATATCAGAACCTTGATGCATAGCTCGAATGTCAGCAATAGATATTTCAGGAACATTAAAATCCCCATCCGGATCTATTATAGCACCGAATTCTTCTCCACTCTCTACCAATGTCGCATAAGAAGAGCTTTTCATCCCGGCCACACCAAAATATTTCTCAAGGTTTCCTTGTAAAATTACTTCTTTACCCAAAACTTTAGCCGCATTGCCTTCGGTAATCAGATTCAAACCTGTACGCAAAGCACCGGGATTCAATTGTACAACAAGACAATTATTTACATTTTTTTCATCTGCAGTTGCTGCGATCAAAATATTCTGACCTTCAGTCAGAGGTTCACCAGATACACTGGTTCCACTAAACGGAGCCTCGAATTGAGCTTCTTCCAAATCTCCACTGGGAACTTGTCCTACAATAAACCCTTTTACGAACTTATAATCGGTATCTTGATTTTCTTTTGCTGCGGCAACATTCCAAGGATCCGCATAAGTACCGCTACCCGAGGGAGTAGCAACGCCTCCTTCGTCCGAACCGCCACTGCCTTGTCCGCCATCATCGATCCAGTCATCATCATCGCTGTCACAAGATGTAAATCCCACCATCGAAACAGCAAGAAGCATCCATACTAATTTTCTCATTGCTTTCATAGTTAAACTCAATTTAAATTATAATTATTGGTATATTTTATATTGTCTTATTTTTATTGAGGTCTTTCGCCTTCGGCATATTCACGAGGACCATTATAATATTCAAACCCTTCGAGATCATCCAAAGAACGAAGTGTCAATTGATATTTTCCTCCGTAATTATCATTTTTATCATGAAACCATCCCAAAATAGCCGTTACAGTTCCCACACTTCCTTTTTTCGGAATAAACGTTTCGGCAAAATGGGCATATTCACTCGTTGAAATATATAATGTTCCCGTATCGTCCGATACCTCTCGAGACATCGGATAACCGATATTGTATTTCTTGCTCATATCATAGGTAGAAGGTGCAAAAACCGGACTCAACTGATGGGCATTTACATTTCCGGTTTTCTCGATAGAGCGACGTAATGAAACAAATTCGGTCTTTAAATCAGCATCTCGATCATTCTTCCATGTAAATTCGACATTCTCAATTTTGATCAACCGTCCGTACCAAGTAGAATCCAACGCTGCAATTTCAGCCATTGTCAATACAGCTTCTTCCGGTACTGTCACTTTACTCTTATCAGGCCATCCGATACGTTGAAAATGGTCATATACCATAGCATAAGGAATACGTCCCGGTTCATAACGGGTCTTGTCATCATTCCGGAAAGAGTAAACTCCCAATTGCGGCATTTCGGCATAACGTCCCATCATCAAACCGTTACATTTCACGGCAACCACTTGCCCTAACGGGAAAACACCGCTCAAACTTCCGGCATCTATCGCTACTTTCAACGATTGACGAGTATTCAAATCTTCCAAAACAAAATATTTGTAAATATTAGAAGCAGTATCCGCAGAAATAATACGCCCCTTTATATAAATATCTTGCGGACCTTCGATCGGATTCAATGTAAAGAGATTCTTATAAGTCTCTCCTTCTTCCCGATAAATGGTAAATTTCTTACCTTTATATTCGATCGGCAATTTAAGACGCCCGTCAACATATTCCGCTCCAATAATCGGATATTCCACATCGCCCTGATTCACCGTATAATAAGCGTTTTTTATACTTCCTGTCGCTTCATCTATCGGAGCATGATAACGTAACGTATCGTCTTTACCGAACACATACAAGCTATCGATTCGGTCATACATTGCCACCAACTCGCCGATAGACATATTTGCCGGCCAAACTCGAGGATCGTTTTCCGGTAAAACCGCCATTTCCTGCGTGATCTCATCATAATCATTCACACACGAAGTAAATGATACTGCCGCCAATAATGCACAAACTATATATTTAATCTTTTTCATAACTATTCTTCGCTAAAATTTAGAACTTGTACCCGAGATTTAAGAAACAGTTGAATCCCCATGCATAATAGTATTTATTCGGATAACGATCTACCAACTGAATATCTTTGGTCTGACTCTTATTATTACGTGCTATACGTCCCTGCTGGTAACCGCCGGTAACCATATCTTTATTATTCAAGATATTACTAAAGCTCAAATTAATATTTAACGACTGCTTGCGATTATTCAGATAAAGAACTTTTCCGACCGAAGCATCTAACATAAATCCGCCTTTCAACTTTTCTTGTGTACCGAACATTTCTACCAAAGCCTTGTCTTGAGCATACTTGCCGCTTTTTCTCTCTTCAGCCGTATATGTTCCTTTCTTACGATAACCGCTGTATTGAATATCCTGTCCGGCTTCATCTTGATAAGTACCGCCGTAATAGTTCATTTCGGTAAAATGAGAAGGAGAGAAATCGAGATAATTATTATCGAAATACGAAAGCGTTATATCGGCAAACCACATTTTCGGATGGAAATAATCCAAAGTTATACTGGCTGCTAATTGAGGCCCGTTATTTACCTTCAAATCTTTGATATATACCCGTTCACGAATATCCGACTTTTTAGCGGCTTCAGCATTTACAGGTAATTCTCCGGTCAACAGATTCGCACCGTTCTCCGCACTCATCGTTCCCATTGCGTCATCGGTATAACGATAATCACCGTAAGTTCCCGCCAGTTCGACAGAGAAGCTATTGTTCAGTTTTACGGAGATTCCGGCTTCGACACCCATATAACGTTTATTTACACCCGATAACGTATGGTTAATGTATGTACGGAATTCATCGTTGTAGTATCCTGTACCTTCCACTCCGTCACGGGTAATCGTATGGAATCCGGTAATACGCCCTTTAACAATCGGAGTCGTAAATTGGTAGGTCAGGTCATAAGAATAAATTTTTTCAGAAGGCAAATCTTCCAAACGATACTGTTTCGGATTCTTCGGATTCACCACGACTTTTTGTATTTGCGTGTCCTTAACACGAGGGGCGACATAAGCATACCCGGCATAAGGAGCGCGAGTCTCTACCAAGCCGTTCAAAACCAAACGTTGGCGACCGTTGATCTTATATACCAATCCCGCCTTGAAACTCGGATCATAAAAACTCAAGGATTTTCCTTTCCCGTAAGACTGAACTCCGATAACCGCAGCACGACCGTTCTCCATCTTTCCCTCACGCCAGAAAGTCGTATAAGTAAATCTCGCTGCATAAGAAAGATCGAATTTCGTCCAATTCCACTCATTTTGGGCAAATACCCCGGCTTTTACAATGTGCATATTATAGTCATACCCGAAACGATCGCCTTCTACAATTTTCCGGTTCGGATGACGAAGGTCATTTTGTATAATCGTCATATTCCCGGTAAAGTCTCGTTCGGCAAACTGGTCAATATCGATCCATTGATTACCGCCTAACAGATCGTTCATTGTCTTGTAGTGCATACCCCTCGAATAATTGGCTTCGACTCCTGCCGTAAGTTTAAGACGACGGTTTATCTGATTTGAATAAACAGAGTTTAATGCCGTAGTCATCAAATCGTTATGACGTTCTTCCAACACATACTTGGCACTTCCGTCAGGGTTAGCGACATTATTCAAATAATTGGACTGATATAAGGAGTTCCAATTGATTTGCGTTACATCCGTATTATTGTTTACCCATTGCCCGGTCAGTTCATCCACTAAATCCTGATCTACATTACCCATTATCATGTCCATGTGATTCTGTTGGTCTTCAAGTCCATACGATCCGAGAACATCATTGATTTGATAACTCGGCAAATTGCGGTAATAATCGGGACGCGGATCGGCTGCATTATAAAAACCGAGAGCCGTATTACTGTAATTGCTATAATGGAATCCGAAACCAGTTTTTAAATTTTGCTTATCCGTAATCTTAAAATCCCAATTGGCAACGACAGTAGGATCGAAGCTGTTCACCACACGAGAACTTCTTTTTTTCCCATTCTGGTATCCCCAATACGGATTATAATAAATACCTCTGAAATCATAAACCTCCTGAGTCACTGCAGCCGATTGCGAACGTTTTGTAGGAGCTCCGTAAGTTGCCAATGAAATGCT
>OLGD01004392.1_pt1 | contig 11709 bp, 9 predicted proteins | sample 1605311 | NCBI WGS metagenome assembly OLGD01 (sample SAMEA3888917, study PRJEB22519) | human gut metagenome | biome: human gut; feature: human-associated habitat; material: faeces | place: Denmark | collected 2010 | reverse complement strand
TTCTCGTAGAATCAAAGCGATTTGAGGAATCCATTCTTGTATTATCAAAGCGGCTTGTAGAATCTATTCTTGTATTATCAAAGCGTCCTTGGGAATCATTTCTTGTAGTATCGAAGCGGTTTACAGAATCCTCGCGCCAGTTAGAATCAGGGCGACCGTTTCGTACACGTGGCTTACGCGGATGAACCGTGTGGGCGTTTGACTGGCGAAGATCCTTAAAGGAAGAGGAGGAATAGGAATTATTCCTGCTGTAAAAATTATTTCTTGCGGCAGCATAGGAAGCTGCAGAAGCAGCATAGGAGCGGCGCTCTCTTTGTGCTGTTGGATCAGCAAGTTTTTCAGAAGAAGAATCCTGTACATCATCAGAAGAAGATGGAGCAGAGCTCATTTGTGAAGAATCTGTCTCTGATAAAGCTGTCTTTGTATCAGTGGAATTTGTTTCAGAAGATGCCGATACAAGTTCGTTGTCGGATGAAGCCGTATCAGATGTTTGAACATTTTGTGTTTGCGGCGTCTGTGCCTGTTCCGGGCTAAGTCTTTCCAGAATTACATCAATCAGCTGCGCCTTGCGCAGAGTAGAAACGTTCTTAATGTGATTTTCTTTCGCAATCTGTTTTAGCTCAGTGAGCGGAAGTGATTTTAATTTTTCACGCATAAATAACCATGCCTTTCTCATGTTTTTGTCAGACAAAATACAAATTATAATATTTTTTTAATTTCACCTTTCGAAATGATGCAGCATTCGCATAGCTGCAGCGAAACATCGCACTATCATTATACGAATGAAATGGCAAAAAGTAAAGTAAAAAAATAAACCAAAACTTGACGAATGTATGTAAAATTGATATCATTATTCTATAGTGCGTCACGTGTGAAGGAGGAAAAAGATGCTGTGGGGAGAAAAACCGTATTATTCGCTTGATTATTACCTGAAGCAAACGTTTGGTTCAAAGACTTATAAGGCATCGTTAGATGCCGGTTTTACTTGTCCAAACAGGGATGGAACAATCGGGCGCGGCGGATGTATTTTCTGTAGCAGAGGCGGTTCAGGTGAATTTGCAGGCAGCAGAGCGCTGTCAATTAAAGAGCAGATCGACAGTCAGATCGCATTGCTTTCTGCAAAGCGGCCGATCCATAAATATATTGCTTATTTTCAGGCATATACCAATACGTATGCACCGGTGGAATACCTGCGGAAAATCTTTACAGAAGCGCTTGCGCATCCGTCAGTGGTCGCATTATCCATCGGAACGAGACCGGATTGTCTTGGTGAGGATGTACTGGATCTCCTGAATGAACTGAACCAGAGGAAACCGGTATGGGTAGAACTTGGACTTCAGACGATGCATGAGCGTACCGCTGTCTATATTCGACGAGGATATCCCCTTTCCTGTTTTGAAGATGCAGTACAGAATTTGCGGAAGCGCCAGATTGAGGTGATCGTGCATACGATACTGGGACTGCCGGGAGAATCAGAAAAAGACATTCTGGAGACAATGCAGTATCTGAATGGACAGGATATTCAGGGAATTAAACTGCAGCTTCTGCATGTGCTGAAGGGAACCGATCTGGCAGAGGATTACGTGGCCGGGAAATTCCGGGTCTACGAAAGAGAAGAATATCTGAATTTACTGATAGATTGTCTGGAACATCTGGATCCGTCAATCGTTATTCACAGAATGACGGGAGATGGACCGGAGAAGCTGCTTATCGCACCATTGTGGGCAAGCCGGAAGCGGGAAGTTCTGAATCTTCTTCATCACGAAATGAAGGTTCGTAACAGCTGGCAGGGCAAACAGCTGCAATAAGAAGCGAGAAGCCTGACTTGTGTGAGAAAGAGGTGATTGAAATGGCAGAACCATTTACAACTTATAAACTGATTGTTTTATATATGGCGAAACATTCAAAAGAAACACTGACAAATTCTCGGATTTCAGAATTTATACTGGACAGAGATTACACAGATTATTTTCAGCTTCAGAAAGTACTTTCTGAACTGGTAGAAACAGAGCTTCTGAGAAAGCGAACAATTTCCAACAGCTCCTATTATGAGATTACGGAAGAGGGAAAAAAGACACTTTCTTATTTTGAAAAAGAACTGTCGGGTGAGATTAAGAACGAAGTAAAAGATTATCTGCAGACGCATGGCGGACAGGTGCAGGAACGCATCCTGACACCGGCAGATTATTATACGACACCACAGGGAAATTATGCAGTGCGCTGCCAGATCATTGAAAAAGATACGACAGTGCTGGATCTGACACTGGCAGCACCGGGCCGGGAAGCAGCACAGGCGATGTGCCATAGCTGGGCTAAGAAATCACAGGATATTTATGGAATGCTGATGGGAGAACTGATTTAATCAGTTCTCCCTTTTATCTTTTGTAAATATTCTTTTATCGTTTTTTCGTAGCCAAGATCACCTGGTTCATAGAAATGAGAACCTTCAATCTCTGAAGGAAGATATTGCTGTTCGACATAGTGACCTGGATAATCGTGGGCATATTTGTAGCCGATTCCCTTGCCGAGTTTTTCATGACCACCGTAGTGAGCATCCTGCAGATGAACTGGAACAGTTGTCTGTGTGTGTTTCACAGAATCCATGGCGGCAAAAATGGCATTGACAGCGGCATTACTCTTTGGAGCACATGCCATATAAGTGACTGCCTGAGAAAGGATGATCTGTGATTCCGGCATGCCGACACGTTCAACAGCCTGTGCGGCAGCAACGGCGACCTGCAATGCCTGTGGATCTGCATTTCCGATATCCTCTGAGGCGAGGATCATGATACGTCGGGCGATGAATTTGACATCTTCTCCGGCGTAGAGCATCTTGGCAAGATAGTAGACTGCTGCATCAGGATCGGAACCACGCATACTTTTGATAAAGGCGGATATGATATCGTAGTGATTGTCGCCTTTTTTGTCGTACTTGATGACTCGTTTCTGAATACATTCAGACGCAACATCCAGTGTCAGATGAATAGAACCATCTTCGCTTTTGGGGGTAGTAAGGATACCAAGTTCTACCGCATTCAGGGCACTGCGGGCATCACCGCCTGCCATATCAGCCAGAAATTCCAGGGCATCGTCATCAATTACGGCGCCATAATTTCCCATGCCTTTATCGCAGTCATTTACGGCTCTGAGAATCAGCGTGCGGATATTTTCATTACTGAGAGGTTTCAGTTCAAAAATGATGGAGCGGGAAAGGAGAGCTCCATTTACTTCGAAATAAGGATTTTCAGTAGTTGCACCGATCAGAATGATCGTACCGTCCTCCACAAATGGAAGCAGGTAATCCTGCTGGCCTTTGTTGAAACGGTGAATCTCATCAATGAAAAGAATCGTTTTTTTGCCATACATGCCAAGACGGTCCTGTGCCTCTTTTACGACTTCTTCCATGTCTTTCTTACCGGCGACTGTCGCATTGATCTGGGTAAAACTTGCACTGGTAGTATTTGCGATTACCTTGGCAAGGGTAGTCTTTCCGGTTCCGGGAGGTCCATAGAAAATAACAGAAGTCAGCTTGTCAGCTTTGATCGCACGGTACAGTAATTTATCTTTGCCAACGATGTGCTCCTGCCCAACGACTTCATCCAGCGTAGTCGGACGAAGCCGGGAAGCCAGTGGAGATTCGCGGTCAAGTGTTTTTGATTTTGCATATTCAAATAAATCCATAGCAGATGCTCCATTCTGAATCAAAAATTATAAAACACGTACATTTGTTCTTAAGTATACTTGATTCATCAGAAAAAAACAACTACAATTAATGCGTCAAAATAGTCCTTGCTTTTCACATGTTAAAGTGTTAAAATACGATGTATACGGAATAAGACATAGAACAGCAAATAAGACTAAAACAAAATGGAACCAAAGGAGAAGGGATCATGGGTAAAAAAATCAGAACAGAAGAGGTTGACCATTTATTTGAAGCAATCCTTTGTCTGAAGAATAAAGAAGAATGTTATACATTTTTTGAGGATGTATGTACGATCAATGAACTTCTTTCTCTGTCACAGCGTTTTGAAGTTGCAAAGATGCTGACAGACAAACGCACATATCTGGATATTTCAGAGAAGACCGGTGCTTCCACCGCGACGATCAGCCGTGTGAACCGTTCTCTCAACTACGGAAATGACGGATATGAGATGGTCTTTTCCAGAATGAAAGAAAAAGAAACCGCAGGAAAGACAGAAGAATAAAGAAATACAGGGAAAAGGAACAGGCAATGGAATAATCCAAAGGTCTGTTCCTTTTTTGTTGCTGTGAGAAATTACTTTTGTTTTGTGGTCATATATGTATAGACATCTGCAGAGATTTTTTTGATCGTATTCTGTGCACTGGAATTATTCTTGATATTATTGGAGAGTACACAGAGCACATATGGATGCTCTTTGTCAAAGACAATGGCAATATCGTTTTCGACAACACCGAGTTTTCCGGAGTCTGCAAGTTCTCCGGTTTTGTTGGCAGTTGCGGTGCCGGAAGGAACACCTGCCGGAATCTTGGCTGTCTTTGTCTGGCCCGTAAGGAGCGCAAGCATTTCGGCAGATGCTTCTGCGTTTACCAGAGAACTGTTGTAAATATCAGAGAGCAGTCGGCAGCAGTCGGAAGCACTTGTGTAATTGTCATCGGTTGGATCAGAAGCCAGGAACTCGCGGCCAAGATGCGTGGAGGTGTAGTTCCGCTCCTGACAGAACTCATTGACAATAGCAGCTCCTGTCTGAAAATCGCCTCCACCGAGCTTGCGGACCAGTTCGTTGGCAGAGTCATTGTCACTGACTGTGATCATACTGGTGAGGAGAGGTTTCAGAGTACTTTCATAATCGGATGAAACCGTAGTTCCTTCATCTGGATATATCAGTTTGTCATAAACAGCGGCCATGATAAATGCTTTGATAACACTGGCAGACTGCATGGACTGTTCGGCATTGACTGTGCTGTAGGCCTGCGTCTTCAGATCCATAGCTGCGATTGCCCAGAGTTCTCCCTGTTGTTCAAGCGGATCCGTATAGTTCTTTTCCAGCTGTGAGGTGAGATCGGCGAGGTGTTCTCCGACAGTAGTAATAGCCGGTTCGACAGTATTGAAATATGCATCGATTCCATCGGCAATTCCCCTTGCCATAGTTTCGTGATTTGCGGAATTGGTAATGTAAAGATCATCATTCTGGTTACTCATAAATCCCATTTCGAGGATGGCAACCGGAACTGTACTCCAGTTGGTACCAGTCATATTGTCGGCAGAGATGACGCCTTTGTTTGCAAGTCCGGTGGCATTGCAGTAACTGTCGATGATACAGGATGCAAGCGTATTACTTTTTTCGATGAGTTCCTTGTCCAGATACTGATTGGAACTGGTTGGGGCCATGGTAAGAGCACCGGCAGCAGAAGCACTGTTGTCACTGTTTGCATGAATGCGGACCGTGATATCGGCTCCGGATTCTGTGGCAAATTCTGCACGTTCTTTGTTGCTGATGGCTTTGTCGTTATCCTCGCGGGTCATGACAACCTTGTACCCGCGAGAAGTCAGTTCTTTTTCAAGGACAAGAGAAACTTCAAGGTTGACTTCATATTCCGGAACCTTGGAGTAGTTACCGGCAGTACCGGTCGTAGCTTTATTTTTGGTCTGAGATGAACCTGGAGCCATAGGTTCCTGTGCACTCATGTCTACCCAGCTTCCTTGATGTCCCGGATCAATACAGACGGTAAACTGTCTGGAACCGGAAGACGGAGTTGAAGCCGTGTTTGCGGCAGACCAGTCCATGCCTGAGGAAGAACCGGAAGGACTCAAAGTACCTTCGGAGTCATCTGAAGAATCGACATCGGCTTCAGTATTGGCAGAAGCATTTGGAGAAGCCGAAGATGGAGCCTTGATCATGGCCTGTCCCTGTTCGCTTTCATAGGTGGTTTCCGCAGAAGCCCAGATCGTGGCAGGAAGCAGTAAAAGCAGACATCCGGCAAGAAAAACAGATAATAGTTTGCGCATGAATATATATCCTCCCGAGAAATTTTATTTTACAGAAAGTTGTTTCCTATATGATAAACTATAATAAAAAATTTGACAAGAACGGTTCGGTGTCGTATCTGCTCGAAGACTTGTCACGGGGAGCAAAAACTAAATACAAAGGAGGGCAACATTATGAAGAAGAGATTTTCCACAATGCAGAGGTCAGGAGTCCTGAAACGTATTTTCACATGTGTGATCGCACTTGCACTTGTTATGCCGATGACGGTGCAGACAGGATGGGCGGCCACCACTTCCTACACAGTTACAGTAGCGGATGGCTATCTGGCACTTCGTAATGCAAAGGCTTATGATGACAAGAATGAGATCGGTAAGCTTTATACAGGTGATACCGTTGATGTGACAGATTCCAGTGGAAGCACCTACTGGTATGTATATGCATCACGACTCAAGAAATCCGGATATGTAAATCGCAGATATCTGGCGAATTCTTCAAGTGAACGTTATGTAAGTGTCAAGAGTGGATATCTGGCGCTTCGTAATGCCAAGGCGTTTAAATCGTCCAATGAAGTTGCGGAACTTTATACAGGAGATAAGGTACAGATTGCGGATGCCAGTGACAGTACCTACTGGCTGGTATATGTACCGGGACTTGGAAAGGGCGGATATGTAAACAAAGATTATCTGGTAAAAAATAAAGACAATACAGCATCTGCGGTTGTTACAAAGACAGTGAAAGTCAAGAGTGGCTATCTGGCACTTCGTAATGCAAAAGCGTATGATGATGCAAATGAGATCGGACAGTTGAATAACGGCGATACCGTTCAGGTCCAGGATTCCAGTGGAAGTACTTACTGGTATGTATATTCTTCCAGACTTGGAAAGAGCGGCTATGTAAATAAAAATTACCTGCAGTGATGCAGGTAATTTTTACGTAATACAGAATCAGTACTTCTGATACTGTATTATTTTTTCTTATGTTTTGTGTCTGTATCCGTGGAAGCACGGAGTTCGTCGATCATCTGCTCGATCAGCATTTTTTTTACATAAACATCAAAGCTGAGAAGACAGATGAAAGAAAATAATTTCAGGAAATCCCTGTCTTCTTCCGGTGCATTCTCAAAAGTTCCCTGAGCAATTTCATAGCGTTCCAGAAGCTCCTTCTGAAGAGATTCGATCTGTCCTTTTTCCATACTGAATACTTCGTTGTAGATAGCAGTGAGATCCATATCATCCATAGATTTGAAATATTTATCGGTCAGTGGTCCGAGCAGAGTCTGGATATCGCTGATCGATAAAATATTTTTGAAATAGTAGATAAAGATCAGAACCAGCAGGTGTTCTTTTGAATAGCGCTTCTTCTCAGGAGAAGGAAGCAGATTATTCTTGGCATAATTATTGATCATGGTCTTTGTAAGAATCTTGTCATCTTCATAGCGTTTGGAATGAGCAAGCTGTGCTTCCATAAAAGTAGTGACCTGATCCATATAAAGATCTATATTGGGAATATCCTCTGGTTTTACATAACCGATTCTGGAAACACGATCCAGAATATTCCGGATCATGGAGTCTGTATTAACTGACATAAATTCATCTCCTTTGCCTGAAATAAAGGCAGAATGGTATTTCTAATACCTGCACGCTCTATTATATAGTTTTAAATACTACTTGTAAATGGTTTTTGCAAATGATTTTAAAATTCCTTTACCCCATACCAGGTTTCATGTATAATTAAAAAGATAGCAAGAAAACATCAGTTCGAAATAAGTAACCACAAAGAAACAGGAGATAATTGATGAATACAATTTATGATACATTGAATGACCGACAGAAAGAAGCTGTTCTGCATACAGATGGACCACTTCTGATTCTTGCAGGAGCCGGTTCAGGAAAGACCAGAGTACTGACACACAGGATTGCTTATCTGATCGCAGAAAAGGGTGTGAATCCGTGGAATATTCTGGCAATCACATTTACCAACAAAGCGGCCCACGAGATGAGAGAACGTGTGGACAAGATCGCAGGAAGCGAAGGGGGAAGTGTATGGGTATCAACTTTTCACTCGACATGTGTGCGGATCCTACGACGCCATATAGACCGTCTCGGTTATGATAATAATTTTACGATTTACGATGCGGACGACCAGAAGACACTGATCAAAGAAATCTGCCGCAAAATGAATATCGACACCAAGAAAGTGAAGGAACGTGCACTACTGGCTCAGATCTCACATGCAAAAGATGAGCTGCTGACTCCGGATGAGATGGAAATGAATGCAGGTGCTGATTTTAACCAGAAAAGATCGGCGCAGGTTTATCGTGAATATCAGGCAGCACTGCGTCGGAATAATGCACTGGATTTTGATGACCTCATATGCAAGACAGTGGAATTGTTCCAGAATTGTGGCGATGTTCTGCAGAGTTATCAGGAACGTTTCCGCTATATTATGGTGGATGAGTATCAGGATACCAATACGGCACAGTTTAAGTTTGTAAGTCTTCTGGCATCCAGGTATGAGAATCTGTGTGTAGTCGGTGATGATGACCAGTCTATTTACAGATTCCGTGGAGCCAATATTGGAAATATCCTGGGATTTGAGCGGGTATTCCCGGATGCTAAAGTTATTCGTCTGGAGCAGAATTATCGTTCTACGCAGAATATCTTAAATGCAGCGAATGGTGTGATCGCAAATAATACAGAGCGTAAAGAAAAAACACTCTGGACCGAGAACCCGGAGGGAGAGAAAATCCATTTCCGACAGTTTATGAATGGATATGAGGAAGCCGAATTTGTTGTAGGGGACATTGCCCGACGACACAGAGAAGGAACGGCAGAGTATCATAATTGTGCAGTACTTTATCGAACAAATGCGCAGTCCCGTCTTTTTGAAGAGAAGTGTCTGCTTGCAAATATTCCTTACAAGATCGTAGGGGGAGTGAACTTCTATGCGCGTAAAGAAATCAAAGATCTGCTCTGCTATCTGAAAACGGTAGACAATGCAGCGGATGATCTTGCGGTACGTAGAATCCTGAATGTACCAAAGCGTGGAATCGGAGCAACAACGGTCGGCAGAATCCAGGATTATGCCGACATGATGAATATCAGTTTTTATGATGCACTCCGTGTGGCAGAGGAAGTGCCGTCGATCGGACGCAGTCTTTCAAAAGTGGATGGATTTGTTACATTTATCCAGTCACTTAAGAGCAAAGCACAGGCATATTCTGTATCGGAGCTTCTGGAGGAAATCATAGATCTGACCGGTTATGTGGATGAATTGAAAGCAGAAGATACAGAAGAATCCAGAGCCAGAGTGGAGAATATCGATGAGCTGATATCCAAAACGGTTTCTTATGAAGAGACAATGAAGGCTGAGAACAGAGAGGCAACATTATCTGGATTCCTGGAAGAAATTGCGCTGATCGCGGATATTGATTCTGTAGATGAGAATCAGGATTATGTGGTACTGATGACTTTGCACAGTGCAAAGGGGCTGGAGTTTCCATATGTATACCTTGCCGGAATGGAAGATGGCATGTTCCCGAGCAGTATGTGCATCTTTTCCGGTGACCAGTCGGAGCTGGAAGAGGAGCGAAGGCTTTGTTATGTGGGAATCACCAGAGCCATGAAAGAACTGACTATGACCAGTGCGCAGCAGCGTATGGTGCGTGGGGAAACGCAGTATAATCGCGTTTCCAGATTTGTGAGAGAGATTCCACGGGAACTGGTGGATCTTGGACATACTGTTCAGGAACACAAACCAAAGATCCCGGAGACAAAATCTCCGCTCAACAGCTATCTGCAGATGAAGAAAAGCTTCCATACGAAGGCATTTCAGCCGCAGAATTTTAAGGTAACGAAAGCGGATTCCCTGGATTACGGTGTTGGGGATACGGTCCGTCACATTAAATTTGGTGTTGGCATCGTTAAGGATATCGTAGAAGGCGGCAGAGATTATGAGGTTACTGTAGATTTTGACAAAGTCGGAGTCAAAAAAATGTTCGCTGCCTTTGCAAAACTTAAAAAAATATAACTTTTTATAATTTTCTTAAGAAATCTTAAAGTTTCTGTACTTTAGTTGTTTTACCTTTTAATGAATGATATACTGGATACATGAAAATTCGAAGGGAGTACAGAATGAAAAAAATTTTAAAAGGCCTCACGAGGATACTCCCTGCATATGGAATTTTCCCGGTTATTTTTTCGTTTGTATTTAATTGTCTTGTTTATTCAGGTTCCAGAATGATCGCAGGTGGATGGTACCACCACAATATAGAAACTGCTGTGGACAGGAGCCTTCCTTTTGTTCCGCAGTTTCTGATCATCTATTTTGGATGCTATCTTTTCTGGGCCGTCAATTACATTCTGATTGCCAGGCAGGAACGACACAGTGTGTACCAGTTTTTTACAGGAGATTTTATATCAAGATGTATCTGCCTTGGTTTCTTTCTTTTGTATCCCACAACGAATACTAGACCAGTGATAACAGATGGAGGATTATGGAATCAGCTTGCTTTGTGGCTGTACTCTATTGATGCAGCAGATAATCTGTTTCCGTCTATTCATTGTCTGGTCAGCTGGTTCTGTTATCTGGGCATCCGCGGAAAAAAAGAAATTCCGGTATGGTACCAGAGAGTGTCGGCAGTGCTGGCAATTCTTGTGTTTGTCTCTACATTGCTGACGAAACAGCATGTTCTGGTGGACGTGGCAGGAGGAATCCTTCTTGCAGAACTGTGTTTCTGTATCGGAAGAAACACAAATTTGTACAAAATTTACGAAAGATTTGGCAGCAGGATCGAGAAAAAGATTCTGAAATCTACAGAAGGGTGAGCTGCTTATGAAAAAAAATAAAAGAGTGATCTTTAATGGAGCTTTCCTGATCATTGTCTTTGTGCTCACAATTTATGGAGTGTTTCATGGAGAAGATCTCGGGGCTATGATGGATGCCATTCGGAGTGCGGATAAACGATGGCTCGTGCCCGGGCTTGCACTGGTGGCATTCTTTATCTGGGGTGAGTCGATCATCATATGGTATATGATGCGGTCCTATGGAATAAAACTAAAAAAAAGAACCTGTTTTCTCTTTTCATCAGTAGGATTCTTTTTCAGCTGTATTACACCATCTGCGAGTGGTGGACAGCCAATGCAGGCATATTATATGAAAAAGAAAAATATATCTATCCCGGTTTCTGCGGTTATTCTGATGATCATTACGATCACCTATAAGCTGGTGCTGGTGGTGGTCGGTATCGGAGTAGCTGTGTTTGGAAGAGGATTCCTGCATCAGTATCTGGAAGGAATTCTTCCTGTTTTCTATCTGGGACTGGGACTGAATATTTTTTGTGTGACTTTTATGACGATTCTGGTGTTTCATCCATTGCTTGCCAGATCAGCTCTTGTATGGGGACTTTCGATTCTAGAGAAATTCCATATTCTGCGTCACAAAGAAGGAAGGCTAAAAAAACTGGAAAATTCCATGGATACTTACAGAGATACAGCTGCTTATCTGAAGACACATCCGAGAGTGATCGTGAATGTCATTGCGATCACATTTGTACAGAGAATGGCAATGTTTGCAGTAACATGGTTTGTATATAAAGCGTTTTCACTGTCAGGAACAGGATTCTGGGCGGTGCTGTTTCTTCAGGCAGTGATCTCTGTTTCCGTAGATATGCTTCCGCTTCCGGGAGGTATGGGAATCAGTGAGACACTGTTCCTGACAATATTCACCCCGGTATTTGGCA
>OLGD01004390.1_pt1 | contig 11710 bp, 6 predicted proteins | sample 1605311 | NCBI WGS metagenome assembly OLGD01 (sample SAMEA3888917, study PRJEB22519) | human gut metagenome | biome: human gut; feature: human-associated habitat; material: faeces | place: Denmark | collected 2010 | reverse complement strand
TGGCCATCATCTTCAACCCTGACACGAACGAGCTCTACACCGCCATCGCGGGCCGGGGCGCGAAGCTCAACGGTCGGGAGATACACGTCAGCCCCACGGAAAAGCTCGCCGAGGGCCTCATAGGCGTCGGTACGAACCCCGCCTTCCGTGACCTTGCTGACCGCAACTTCGGCATCATGCGCGCGGTTTTCGACCGCTGCATAGACATCCGCCGCATGGGCGCGGCCTCGCTCGACTTCTGCGACGTGGCCTGCGGCCGCCTGGACGCCTACGCCGAGTGCCGCCTCAACCCCTGGGACTACGCAGCCGGTCTGCTCATCGTCCGCGAGGCGGGCGGCACCGTCACGGACCTCAGGGGCGGCAGCCCGGACATGTTCACGCCCAGCGACATCGTCGCCGCCAACGGTAATGTCACCGAGGAAATTTTGGAAGTATTGCACAATATTTGATGTACATATTTTACGACCCCGTGCCCTCCGGCGCGGGGATTTTTTTGCACATGACATAAATTTCAAAAAAATCGCAGGATTCTCGGTGGTAGAGGGCGGAAAAGTTTTGTAGAATATACGCAGAAAGACCGGGCATGCGGCGTCGGCGTTTGTATAATTCGACGGCCTCGTCCCGGCAATGTGTCAACACTGAATAAAGAAGGAGGAACACCAACTTGAAAAAACTTCTGTCTCTGCTCCTTGTCGCCCTGATGCTGGTCGGCCTGATGGCCGGCTGCGGCACCACCGAGACGACCACCTCCAACCCGCCCGCTGACGACGGCGGCGAAGTGAGCGCGCCCCCCGCGGACGACACCGCCCCCGACGTTGAGCTCACGGCCACTCAGCAGATAATCGCCGAGGCTGAGACCATGACGCTTGAGGAGCTGGCCGCCAAGGCCATCGAGGAGTCCAACGGCCAGACCTTCTTCGGCGTCGGCAACTCCAGCCGCGGCAAGACCGCCCTGCCCCTCTTCATTGAGTACCTGCAGAGCATCGACCCGAGCTACACCCTCGAGTATGATTGGCAGCAGCCGAAGAACAACAAGATCTTCGACCAGCTGACCGCTGATTCCCTGAAGCCGGAAGGAACCTTCGCAATGACCCTGATCCAGGATGGTAATCAGATCGAATCCAAGATGACACAGACCGGAATACTGGATACGTTCATTCCCAAGGAATGGGCAGAGGCTAACGGAACCACACCGGATGCCGTAGACGGATATCTCGCCTTACAATTACAGAACAAGGTATTTGAGTACAACTGCACCGGTGACAAAGTATACGACAACTGTTGGGACTTCGTGGGTGAAGGCGTACATGCCCTCTTCATGGATATTGATTCCGAAGTTGTAGGAAAGAACTTCCTGTACATGCTGACCGAAGACAAATACGCAGCTATGTTAAAGGATGCTTTCAATGCATTACCCGCTGACGAGCAGGCTTACTTCCAGCCCACCATCGACGAAATGGAATCCGAAGCAAGCGATTTGGGATTAGGTGCCGATGGCAAATATGCACTGGCATGGATCAAGCTCTGGGTAGGCAGCTACAATGCCCAGACCGATGACGGTCCTATCTGTAATACACTGGTAACAGATTCCGCAACTGATCAGTGTGGACTGTTAGTATACAACAAGTTCCGTTCCGTAGAGGAGTCCGCAGGTGTATCTGTAAATAATGTTAAGGTTGCAGCTTACCAGGATGGCTATCAGGGAATCGGCGGTTATGGATATTGCCATTACCTCTTTGTCACTGACAACAGCCCTCTGCCCTGGACCGCATGTGCCTTTATCGCATACATGACCTGTACCGAAGACGGTTACAGTGCATGGGGCAAGGATATGGGAAGCTATTCCTACAATCCCGAAGTGGCTAAGGCTATCGAAGCTACCTACCAGCACAGCACCGGTGGTATGGACGCCAACGGCAATGTAGAGTTCGAGAACAAGAACGACAGAGGATTTGATTGGTGGTCCACCGACGGAAAGCTGGTAATGGAAGATCCCGAGTACTGTGCATCCGTTTCCTTCACCGTAGGAAGCTGGATCGAACTGTTACCGAAGTACACCGCTGAATAATATAAAAGAGTAACTATTCGTCCCGTCAGAATAAGAAAATCTGCTACATCATGCTTGCATGTAAGTAGCAGTTTTCTTATTCGCAAGGAGACACGGGGCGAATGATTCTACAGGACATAAGCTTGTATTGGGAAGAGAGGTAAACCATGAATCAGAGTGCCGCAAAAAAAACAAGCAAGATGGTGATTGTTCTGAACAAGATCAAGACGTACTTCTCAAAGCCACAAAATATCATTCTGCTTCTGTTTGGTATCGTACTTACTTTTACCACAGTGGCACCGATCGTGGCAATCGTCGAAGATACCTTCAAGATCCATCCGGGCACCATCGATGCGCATCTTACCGGAAAGGCAACCGGTTATTCCGTTGTCAATTATGTGGATCTGTTCACCAGTAAACTGGCGAGAACGAATCTGTGGACACCGCTGTTAAATACTGTTCTTTTGGCAGTCTTTACCTGCCTGATCTCCATTTTGTTCGGCGGTTTGTTCGCATTCTTAATTACGAGAACCAATTTAAAATGTAAAAAATATTTAAGCTCCATTTTTATTTTCCCCTACATCATGCCCCAGTGGACACTGGCAGTGGTATGGCAGAATGTATTCAACAGTAATGCAGTCACCGGAACCTCCAACGGTCTGCTGGCTTCGCTTTTTAATATTACGATGCCCAAATGGTGGTGCCTGGGGCTGTTCCCCAGTGCAGTAGTATTGGGACTGCATTATGCCCCCTTTGCCTACATACTGATCGGCGGCATCTTCCGCAACATGGATGCCAATCTGGAGGAAGCAGCGACGATTTTGGATACACCGAAGTGGAAGACCATGTTCCGTATTACTTTACCCATGGTAAAACCGGCGATTCTTTCCACAATCCTGCTGGTATTTGGAAGCGCCATGGGAAGTTATCCCGTACCTCACTACCTGGGACTGACCACTCTGTCCACCAAGTACATCTCCATGAACTCCAAGTATACCGGGGAAGCCAGTATTCTTGCCATCATCATGATGATCTTCGGTGTGGCGATCCTGTTAATGAACCAGATGAGCTTAAAGAGCCGTAAGAATTATACGACGGTTACCGGTAAATCCGGACAGATCTCCAAGATCAACTTAGGAAAAGTCGGGAAATATCTGATCGCGATCATCCTGATCGTCATCACTTTCTTCACCAGTATTTTCCCGATCCTGTCCTTCGCACTGGAGACTTTCCTTCCGAATCCGGGAGATTACAGTTTCCTGTACACCATGGATTCCAGCGCTCTGACCACCAAGTGGTGGCTGACGGATAACAACGGAGCCGGTGCTCTGTACGGACAGCCCGGTATCCTCCACAATCCGCTGATCTGGAGAGCATTCAAGGGAACGATGTTGGTTGCTGTATGTTGTGCTCTGATCGCAGGTACGATCGGCACCCTGATCGGTTATGCAGTATCCAAGAACCGGAGAAGTAAGTGGGCGAATTACGTCAATGGTGTGGCATTCCTGCCGTACCTGATGCCGTCCCTGGCAGTGGGCGCAGCTTTCTTCATCCTGTTCTCCAATGACAAGATCAACCTGTTCAACACTTACACATTGTTGATCATCGCAGGCGTGATCAAGTACATTCCTTTCGCCAGCAGAAGTGCACTGAACTCTATGCTGCAGCTGTCGGGAGAGATCGAGGAAGCGGCCATCATCCAGGATATTCCCTGGTACAAGCGGATGCTGCGGATCATCATTCCGATCCAGAAGTCTTCCATTATCAACGGATATATGCTTCCGTTCATGACCTGTCTGCGAGAGCTGTCCCTGTTCTTACTGTTATGTACGCAGGGCTTTATCCTCTCCACGACACTGGATTATTTCGATGAGATGGGACTGTATGCATTTTCCAGCGCCATTAACCTGATCCTGATCGTAACGATCCTGATCTTTAACACTTTGGTAAATAAACTGACCGGGTCCAGCCTGGATGAAGGTATCGGAGGTAAATAACTATGCCGGAAATCAAATTAACACATGTTACAAAACGTTGGGGAAAATTCTATGCGGTAGATGATCTGAGTCTGGATATGGAGGATAATTCCTTTATCACTCTGCTTGGTCCCTCCGGTTGCGGTAAGACCACTACCTTACGTATGATCGCCGGTCTGGAGACCCCTACCAGCGGGCAGATCAAGATCGGAGACCGGGTGGTATTCGATAGTGAAGCGGGGATCAATGTTCCCGCAAATAAGAGAAAAGTCGGATTTCTGTTCCAAAACTACGCACTATGGCCGAATATGACGGTATACCAGAACATCTCCTTCGGACTGGGAAATATCAAGGAAGAACTTCCCGTGATCGATGAGGAGGCCAAAGCTTTAAAAAGCATGATCAAGGCACTGGAGAATCCGGGAGAGCTGGTAAAACTCATTGAGGAATGCAGAGATAAAAAGGGAAAATTAGACCTGGATATGGTCTATCTGAAGCTGATCGATAATTACACCATTTCTATCTATACTGCAAAGGAGCTGTATAATTACAAACTCCACGAGGCAGCAGACAAAGAAAGTGCATCAAAACAAAAGAAGCAGGAACTGACTGCAAAATTGGACAGCATCCTGGCAGGTCATAAGGAAAAAGGGGAAGAGCTTAACGAGAAATTCGAAGTCGTATCCGGTGGCAAGGTAGTAACCAAGGTCAGAAAATATTCCAAGGAAGAGATAGACCTGGCAGTACGCAGAGTATCCCGTATCGTTAAGATCGGAATGTTCATGAATCGTTATCCTGCAGAACTGTCCGGTGGACAGCAGCAAAGAGTTGCCATTGCCAGAACACTGGCGCCGGAACCCCAGGTATTGTTCATGGATGAGCCGCTGTCTAACCTGGACGCAAAACTCCGTCTGGAAATGAGATATGAGTTACAGCGTCTGCATGTGGAGACCGGAAGCACCTTCGTATATGTAACGCATGACCAGATGGAAGCTATGACACTGGCAACGAAGATCTGCCTGATCAACAACGGTGTGTTGCAGCAGTATGAAGCACCGTTGACCGTGTACAGCAGACCCAACAACCTGTTTGTGGCTGATTTCGTAGGAAATCCTTCCATTAATTTTATCGAAGCCAAGGGTGTGCAGAATGAAAACGGCAGCCTGGATGTGACAATCTTAGACGGTAGAAAGGCAAAGTTTGTTCCGAAAGAACACCTGGATCTGCAGAGATGGTTCGCTGAGAGAGATAAGAACGAAGCCGATGAGGCAGCCCGTCACAAAGAGAAAATGCAGGATAAGAAAGCTGTGGAGAAATCCAACAAGGATGAAGTCTTCAAGTATCATATTGCCAGAGTGAACGAAGATGATTATGCACTGCAGGAAGCTCCCGTGATCACCAACGAGGATTTTGTCATCGGTGTACGTCCCGAAGCCCTGCAATTACACGATGGTGCAGGTCTGGACGGCGTGATCTACGGTGCCATGCCCACCGGTATGGAATCCACGATTAAGCTTCGTATCGGTGATTTCCTGTTGACCGGCGTAGTCTTTGGCAATACCGCTTACAAGATCGGCCAGGAAGTGAAGTTCGAGATCGGTGGAGAAGATATTCTGTTATTTGACAGAAAAAGCGGCAAACTTATTACAGCCGGCAGACTGCAGGTATAGTCATAAACATAGGTGATTCAACATCTGAAAAAAACGTATCGGAAAATGAGATCGAATGTCTCACTACCGATACGTTTTTGTTGTAATCGAACAAAGATTCGTATATAATGAATATGTCTGCAAAACGAGAGCATCACAGATGCGGTTTTGCGAATGAGATTCTGCATAGTTCCAATCTTTTGAAACAGGTGCTACAGGGTTAATGCGGGAGGCAGCAATATGAAAATCATCCATTGTGCGGATATCCATCTGGATTCCAAAATGAGTGCAAATCTGACCAAAGAAAAAGCGAGAGAACGCAAGACGGAATTGCTGACTACTTTTCAGAATATGGTTACCTACGGGGCAGAGCAGGGCGTGGCGGCGATCATAATCGCAGGAGATCTGTTCGATACGAAAAACGTATCCGCTACCGCCCGGAATGTGGTAAAAGACTTAATTCAGGGACATCCCCAAATAGCTTTTTATTACTTACAGGGGAATCATGACGAAGGAAGCTTTACGTCCAGTCTTTCGGAACTTCCGGAGAATCTTCATCTATTCGGGAACAACTGGACAAGCTATGAACTTTCAGGGACGGAGAATACCTCCGGTAAGGGAGTTGCAGTTACCGGGGTGGAACTGACACCGGAAAACAGCGGAAGCATCTATCATACATTGTCTCTGGACGCAGATCAATGCAACATTGTAGTCCTGCATGGGCAGGAATCGGAATACAGTGCGAGAGATAAGGCGGAGATCATTCATCTGACGGCATTGAAAAATAAGGGAATTGATTATCTTGCCCTGGGACACATCCACAGCTATAAAAAAGAGCGTCTGGATGCGAGAGGCGTCTATTGCTATCCAGGCTGTCTGGAGGGCAGAGGGTTTGACGAATGCGGAGAGCATGGTTTTGTGATGCTTGACATTGATGAGCTGACAGGTACAATTGACAGTACGTTTATTCCTTTCGCATCCCGGAAGCTCTATACCATTCCGGTAGATATTACCGGTTGTGAATCCACGACGGAAATCATGGAACGGATGAGAGCCGAGACAGCCGGGAAAGGTTACCCGGAGAAAAGTCTGATCAAGTATGAACTGGTCGGGAAAATAGATGTGGAAAGTGAAAAGGATATGGATTTCCTGTTACATCAGTTTAATAACCTCTTTTATTATGTGAAGATTAAGGACAGCTCGGAGTACCTGGTGGATTATGCTGCTTTTGCAAAGGATAAGTCCTTAAAAGGAGAATTTATCCGTACGGTTATGGGCAGAGAGGATCTGTCGGAAGAGGATAAGGCGACAGTGATACATTACGGATTGCAGGCACTGGCCGGAGAGGAGATCCTGGACGCATGAAGCTGATCAAATGTCACATTGAGAATTTTGGAAAACTAAGTGATTTTACATATGACTTTACAGATGGCTGCAACACCGTCTGTGAGGAAAACGGCTGGGGAAAAAGCACACTGGCGGCTTTTTTGCGGGTAATGCTGTTCGGATTCCGGAATGAAGGGAAGAGAGATCCACTGGAAAATGAGAGGAAGAGATACAGTCCCTGGCAAAAGGGCGTCTACGGCGGAGAACTGCAATTCGAAAGTGAAGGGAAACAATATTCTGTCCGCAGAACCTTCGGAAGTAAAAGCGCAGAAGATGAATTTCAGCTGACAGATACGAAAACAAATCTGCCATGCAGAGATTTTACACAAAATCTGGGAGAAGAGTTGTTCCGGATCGACGCAGGATCCTTTGAACGAACGATTTTCATCTCACAGAATGACTGCGAGACCTTTGTTACGGACGGTATCAATGCCAAAATCGGGAATCTGGCGGAGAACACGGATGATATCAATAATTTTGAGACAGCGGACAAGCGGTTGAACGATCTGTTAAACAGCATGTCACCCTCTCGTAAGACCGGATCGCTCCGTCAGAGCAAGGACCGCATTACGGAACTGAAGACGCAGATCCGTAACGGGCAGGAGATACAGAATACGATGGAAAGTATTGATGCCCGGAAAAAGGCGGCGATCGAGGAGAGAAAAAAGCTTTCTGCGGAACTGACAGAACTGCAGGAGAGACAAAAGAAACTGGGAATTTATAAGGATCAACAGGCGAAAAAAGAGAAGTACCTGGATCTGCGTGCAAAAATGGCACAGAGACAGCAGACTTTAAAAGAAGCGGAAAGCTATTTTAACGGCGTGATACCAAAAGGGGAAGAATTACGTGAAAAAACGGCCGTTTGCAATCAGGGGATTTCTGTCCGCAAGGCAATGGAAATCTATTGCCTGACAGTGGAAGAACAGGCGCAGTGTAAAGATAATTTCCCCATGGTGGACAATGCCCGGCTGGAAGAAAAATATGCTGAAGCACAAGAACTTGAGAGCCTGGAAAGCGCGACAAGAAAAAATGCCCTGTCAGGGGAAGAGAGCAGACGGTTAGAGGAGCTTTCCGGATATTTTGCGGAAGGAATGCCACAGGAGGCGGAGATCGACAGTGTAAAAAATGCCTGGACGAACCGCAATGAAGGAAAAAGTCTTCTGCAGGCGAAAGAAATACAGCGGAAAACCCTGCAATCCATACAGGCACAGGAAGATGCCAGATGCTTACGGGAGCAGGAAGAAGCAGGTAAAAGGAAAAAAATACTATTGCTTTTTGGCATTCTTTTATCGCTTGGCGGTTTTGCCGTGATCCTGTTGGGACAGGGAGTGATCGGAGGAGTCCTGATCGTACTGGGAATTGCAGCTGTGGCAGCGGCACTGTTGTTTACAGCAGGCAGATCCAAAGTCCAAACGGGAGAAAATACAGAGCTTTCCTATTTGGAACAGGAAATGGAAGAACTTGAGACACAGGTCAGCATAGCGGAAGGACAGATTGAGGATTTCTGCACTCGCTGGGGACTTCGGGAAGGACTGGAATTGACCTCCTGGCTTGTGGAACTGCAGAATAAGAGAAGAGATTACGAGGCACTTTTGGAGCGGCAGAAGCAGGACGGATCGGATGAAAAGACTGCGAGAATTGCCGAATTGCAGAAAGATTTGCAGCAGTTTTTTTCAGAATACGGAGAAGTACCGGAAACACAAAATTATCTTGCGGCATTGCATGAACTGGCGGGAAAGTGCAGACAGAGACAGCTTTTACTGGAAAAACAAAAGAAATATTTACAGCAAAAACAGAAATACGAAGCGCTGGAAGAACAGGTAAAAGACTATTTTGTGTCGTTGCAGCTGATTCCGGAGGAGCACCCGGAAGAACAGCTGGCTGAACTGGAAAGTCATAGAAAGGATTATGAGAAGGAGTTACAAGAATATAGGAGAATCGAGCAGGAGATAAAAGCGTTTGAAGCGAAAGAGGACATTCCGGCACTTCTGGCACTGAAGGTTCCGGAGGGAGAGGAATCCCTGGAAAGTCTGGCAGATGAAATGCAGGTCCTTTCAGAGCGTATGGAAGAATGTTTTCAGACTATCGACAGCTATCAGAAACAACTTTCCGACTTACAGGAATCCTGGGATAATGTGGAGAATATGCAGGAAGAGCTAAAAGCGTTGCAGAAGAAGACAGAGGAAGGATTCAAACAATATGAATTGCTTGGAATGACAAAAAATCTGTTGGAACAGGCAAAGAGTTCGTTCACTGCGAAATATACAGAACCTGTCATGCAGGGGTTCCGGAAATGTTACAGAATTCTCACGGGAACGGAATGCGAAAATTATCAGATGGATGCCAATACCAGATTACAGGTGATTGAAGGAAATATGCCCAGAGACATCGGATACCTGAGTCTGGGCAACCGTGACCTGATCGGTATCTGTATGAGACTTGCTTTGGTGGAAGCCATGTATGAGGAACAGAAGCCGTTTTTGATTCTGGATGACCCTTTTGTGAATCTGGATGAGAACCGGACCAAGGGAGCAATGCGGTTCCTTACAGAGATCGCGAAAGAGTATCAGGTGATTTATTTTACCTGCCATGGCAGCAGGGAATAAGGGAAGGCTGTAGTTTATATTTGTAGAATCAACCGATTCTGAGAAATCAGACGGTAGAGATAAGAGATATACATAGACTACAAAAGAGAAAGGGGTACTTGTATATGGGAAGAGGTAAAACAGGAAACTTTTGGAAGGCAGCGGCAATTCTTCTGGGGTGTGCATTACTGACAGGCTGCGGAAATACCGGAGAAGTGGACGATTATGCTACAAACATCGGATATGAGGCAAGGGGTAGCAATGGGACGACGCAGGTGGTGCAGTCGGAAAGCGGCAGCAGCGCAACAACACAGACTGCAGGGATTCCAAAGGAGGAGATCAAGGTAGGAGTATTGCATCTGTCGGATCCGGCGGAGGGCAGCGGTTATACATATACGCATGATCTGGGAATTCAGGGAATGCAGCAGAATCTGGGATTATCAGATGATCAGATCATCCGCAAGATTAATGTCAATGACAGTGATACGCAGGAGACCAGACAGGCAATTCAGGAATGTATTGATGAAGGCTGTAATATCATCTTCACTACCAGCTGGGGATATATGGAAACTACAGCGGAAATGGCGGAAGAATATCCGGACGTGTACTTCTCCCATGGCACCGGCTACCTGAGCAACGGTAAAAATTTCAACAACTATTTCGGTAGAATTTATCAGGCGAGATATTTGAGCGGTATCGTGGCGGGAATGAATACTTCTTCCAATAAAATTGGGTATGTGGCAGCTATGGATTCTTCCAATTCGGAGGTCACCGGCGGTATTGATGCCTTTGCCATCGGTGTTGCCTCCGTCAATCCGGATGCAACCATCTATGTCAAAGTTACCAACAGCTGGTATGACCCGGATGCCGAGAGGGCGGCTTCCGAAACACTCCTTTCGATGGGGTGTGATGTCATGGCGCAGCACTGTGATACCGCTTATCCACAGACGATGGCGCAGGATGCCGGTGTTTATGGGATCGGCTACAACTCGGATATGCAAAAAGAAACTCCAGACTCCTGTCTGACCAGTGTAATCTGGAACTGGAGTGCCTATTATACTTATGCTGTCCAGAGTGTCATTGATGGCACCTGGGACGGTCAAAACTATTACGGCGGCATGGCAGACGGTCTGGTTGGTATTACTTCTCTTGCAGACTTCTGTGCCGAGGGAACACAGGAAAAAGTGGATGAAGCAAAGGCCGGGATCTTATCTGGTTCCCTTAATGTTTTTGATGGCAAGTTAGAAACAAACACAGGTGAAACCATTGGAAGTGACGGTTCTACCTTAGATGATGCGACTATCACAGGCGGCATCAACTGGTATTACAAAAATGTTTCCATTGTAGAGTAAAGGGGGGAGAATATTATGAATACACGATTTACATTGCGCAAAAAGATGCTGGTATTGACCGTATTACCGATCTTTGTTCTCGGTATCTTAGTGATTTTTCTCTCTCTGACTGTGGTAAAAAATGCCATGGTAAGCGAGATTGAGGATGCCTTACGGAGTGCCGCTACCGCCACCTTTGCTGCTTATGACCAGAATTCCGGTTCCTATATTGAGGCTGCAAACGGCGATATCTGGAAAGGAAGTTACAACATTTCCAAATCCGAGAGTATTGTAGACAGTATTAAAGAAAAATCCGGCATGGAAGTCACATTTTTTTATGGAAACCGCCGTATCATGACTTCTGCAGTTGATGCTAATGGTAACCGTATCCTTGGTTCTCCTGCCGGAGATAAGATTGTAGAGACCGTGCTAAACAACGGCGAAGAATATTTCAGCCATGCAGTTTCCATTGATGGAACCATCTTTTATGGCTACTATACACCTGTCTATCAGGATGGCACTGCTTCGCCGATTGGCATGATATTTATAGGTGCCAATAAGCAAAAAAAAGATGACACTGTACACCGTATCATTTATACCATGATCGCATGTACGGTTTCCCTGATGGTATTGTGTATTATCATCTCCGTTTTCTACTCCGGTTCTATCTCCAGGTCGTTAAAGAAAAGTATTGGTGTGGTTCAGGCGGTTGCTGCAGGCAACTTAAAAACTTCAA
>OLGD01004389.1_pt1 | contig 11711 bp, 7 predicted proteins | sample 1605311 | NCBI WGS metagenome assembly OLGD01 (sample SAMEA3888917, study PRJEB22519) | human gut metagenome | biome: human gut; feature: human-associated habitat; material: faeces | place: Denmark | collected 2010 | reverse complement strand
GTTTCACCAAGGTGAAGCAATCGTATCACTTGGGTGACTACGCCTCTCCACTTAGATGCCAATGTATTGTCACCTAGGTGAAACCACAAAAGAAGACAGACAAAAGATAAGCATCCGGGATTGTGCGTGTTTTTTCCAGTCATAACAAAGTCAAAAGCCTAACGTACTTCGTTTGGCTTTTGATTTTATAACAGCTTGAAGAGAAATACACAAGAGGCCGAATGCTTACAATTCTTCCATAAACTTGACCAACGAGTGAACAATGCTTCAATCCATATACACCCACGCAGGGTGTGACTATGGTTGTCTATACACGTATTCACCTCGTCATTGTTTCAATCCACACACCCACGCAGGGTGTGACAACGTCCATAATGTATCCGGCGCAAGCTTCCCAGTTTCAATCCACACACCCACGCAGGGTGTGACAATCCCTTGCCCCGTTTGACGAGGGTGCATAATCGTTTCAATCCACACACCCACGCAGGGTGTGACTATTGCAAAGACAACAAATGTAAGATTATAAGTGTTTCAATCCACACACCCACGCAGGGTGTGACGTTTGGAAAAATCAAAAGTAAATAACTATGATTGTTTCAATCCACACACCCACGCAGGGTGTGACCCAAAATGCCGAACATTCATGAAACCTATTATAAAGTTTCAATCCACACACCCACGCAGGGTGTGACATAACTTCTATTTTCTACTATCCCTTTGTACATGTTTCAATCCACACACCCACGCAGGGTGTGACTCTGGAAGGAGGGCTATGAGAGATGCTGGCTCAGGTTTCAATCCACACACCCACGCAGGGTGTGACAAGAATCAACATCTTTATCTGATTCCTCAAATTTGTTTCAATCCACACACCCACGCAGGGTGTGACTACTATCAATGCTTCGATTTACATATAAGGATGTTTCAATCCACACACCCACGCAGGGTGTGACCATGGAGTATTTTCTACAATACGCGCGTTATAGGTTTCAATCCACACACCCACGCAGGGTGTGACTCCTTTCATCTTCGCTCAAGTCAGCGACCAAGAATGTTTCAATCCACACACCCACGCAGGGTGTGACACACCTCCGGCTTCCGCAAAGGCTGATTCCAATGTTTCAATCCACACACCCACGCAGGGTGTGACCGGATGGAAATATTGGAGAATGTGCTGTCGATTGTTTCAATCCACACACCCACGCAGGGTGTGACGGTATGGACGCAACCTTATACGTATCGGACGTTTTGTTTCAATCCACACACCCACGCAGGGTGTGACAATTTCCGCACAGGCATTTAACAAGGCTGCTATCGTTTCAATCCACACACCCACGCAGGGTGTGACTGGCAGGGCTATACGACTTCACCCAAATAAAACGGTTTCAATCCACACACCCACGCAGGGTGTGACGAATGGAATTTTTGCTTTCATGGGGAGAAGAGATGTTTCAATCCACACACCCACGCAGGGTGTGACTCCAGAAAGGCATGTACCAGCCGGTGCCGGGAAAGGTTTCAATCCACACACCCACGCAGGGTGTGACTCCGGGATGTTCCCTGGCATACTGGAGATAGCTGAGTTTCAATCCACACACCCACGCAGGGTGTGACTCTATATCTAATAACATATTATAAATCAGCAAATTTAATCCACTGTTATGCGAATCATCATTATTATTCAACTTCATAACAAAGAAATACCCTACAAATAATTTAATCTACTGATTATTAACACATGCGAAGATACTACTTTTTTTGTAACACACCACATTCGCATTATATTATAAGAGCCTCCTCAAGTTTATACGCCGTTTCAACACCTATTACTTCCACCCTCTTATTCTCATTTTTACTAAGAATATAAAAACGAACACTATCAAGAGACATATCAATAATATCCCTAACTCTCCCTTTTAGAAGAGAATATTGCGCTTCCGTCACTACACACTCAAAGACTGAGTTCTGCACCCTCTGTCCATAATCCAGACAAGCCTTGGCCACACATCGTAAACGGCGAGCCCCCTCTTTGCTTGTAGTATCCACATCGTAAGTCACAAGAATGTACATAATTAAAAATCATTTTATAAGAAATACCGGATAATCGTCAATATCCTGCCTGATATATCTTGCCATTAACATAGCCTGCACATAAGGCAGAAGCCCTATTTCAACTTTTTCATTAAGATAAGGATGAATTATCACTTCCCTTTTCCTTGCCTGCCATGCAGTAATAAAAGTCTTTTTCCCTTTATCTGTCATAACAACCCCATTATCACCTTGGAACAAGAAGTCTTTTACTGAAATCTGTCTTTTATTAATCAACGACAAAATAAAACGGTCGCCAAGGTAAGCACGTAACTCTTCCATCATATCTAAGGCCAACGATGTGCGCCCCGGACGGAGTGTATGGAGAAACCCGACGTATGGATCAAGGCCAACAGTTTCGAGAGCGGCCGCAACATCATTGGCTATCAACGTATATGCAAAAGACAACATGGCATTCACCGCATCCTTGGGAGGACGACGATTGCGACCATGAAATGGGAAATCAGTCTTCTGATTAAGTATCAAGATTGGCAATACCTCAAAATAGGCATTCGAAGCCATTCCCTCATAACCAATTAATTCCGTCTTATCTTGAGCCTTCAAAGCATCACGCTTGGCACGTTCCAATACTTGCACCGCCCTATTAATGTCTTCATTCTCACCATAATCACGAATATATCTCCTCAATATATTGCGATAGTTTTGAATCTTACCACCAATCATCAACCTAACCACATGCAACGACCAAGATGCATCGTCCGACAATTGGTACTGCTTTTTGCGTAACAGAACATTCCCTTTCGTAGCACCTTGAACCCTGCTGATAAATCTGCCTTGTGGAGAAAGAAATGTGAGTGATATACCATTGTCACTACACAATTTCATCACACCGGGACTTGCGCCCATATATCCGAACGTAACGATGCCCTCTATATTTATGACAGGAATACGAAACACCTCCTCCTGCTGAACAGATATAACGACATTCAGCCCATCCTTACTAAGATACGCTTCCGGTGTCGTCACATACAAAGTATTCAATAGTTTTCTCATAGATACAGATTTTTAGTAAGGTAATTATCTACCGAAGTACAATTATTTACCATTTCCGGCATGCAGATATCTTTCAGCGAGCACTTGTCACAATGTTTCCCATATTCAGCCTTCGGGATAACCGCTTTACTAAATATATCGTGCATATCCCGGGCACATTGTCTGACTATATTTCGCAGCTCCTCCGTTATATCCACATTAACCCGATGGCGAAGCTCCCCATAAAAGAAAGAGCCGTATGGTATATGGATAGCATACATTTCTTCTATGCACATGATTTGTGCTGCCAACTGCACTTCATCCACCTCGTTTCTTTTCGGTTTGCCATGCTTATACTCCACAGCAACCGGTTGCCATCGCCCCGGATAGTTGGGATGCAAAATCGTATTTTCAAAAGATGAGGAAGGAAGTAACTCTATGGCATCAGAGATTCCATAGAGTCCAAGTTCACGCGAAGCGATATTCACCGCACGCAATGTTATCTGGTCACCACACTTTTGTCTATAAAACGGATCATCTACATGCTTGTGCAGAATCTGTCCTTCGATGGTGAGACGATTATCATCCCATTGCTGCTCAATGTGTATCAAAGCCCATTGCCGGGGACAGAACCTAAAGTGCTGAATCCCCGACAACATGAGCATATCGTCTTCATTGTACATACGATGGAATTATATCAGTTCCTCAATAGTTACATTTGATGGAGCATTCTCCTTATCTATAGTAACTGAATAGTCGATGAATGAGCGTGGTGCTCCATCGCAGACTTTCTCCACTTTTACCAATTCAAACAACTTGTTGGCGGGAGCATTACCCAATATGGAGTCATGCTTGAAGACTATCAGTTTTTGAGCACTCATCAATCCACGTGCCGCCGAACGATCCACATCGAACATGTTCTTTAAAGCTTCCCAAAATAGTTCAAGGTCTTCTTCAGAAAATCCTGTCTGTTGTGCCAAGTTAGCGGAGATGAAGCCGTGACAGACATAGAGGCCATAAGGAATGGTCGCTTTACGTCCCTGTATTCCCACTTGTGATTCATAGGTCTTTTCTTCATCACGAGCTACACATACGGTTAATGCATGCTCTGCTGAAACAATCATATCTTGCGAACGGGCAAAAGTCATTTGAATCGGCCCCCTCACTTGTCCTGCGTTAGGTCCGGTTGAGAGTACTGCTCCAAAAGTCCTAACGTCAAAGAAGCGTCTGCACATAGCAATTTTACCAGCTGAACTCTTATCGGCAGGAGCTTTTTCTTTGATTTTTAGTTCTATTCCTAAATCTTCTTTGTACATTTTGCGGATTTCTTCATTAATAAAGACCTCTTCTCCAGAAATTTCTTTGGATTTGACAAGAATATCGTTACCTGCTTTTCCTGCTTGGGCTATTTGTACATAATTACGTACCTTGCGTTTCAAACAAACATCTGTAACAAGGCCTATACCAGTTTCAGCATCTATCCGAGGAAGATTACCTGCATCCGGGTCACCATTTGGATTACCATCTTGTACATCAAAAATGTAAACGAAATCAATTCTATTCTTTAATTCTGACATAATTGTATATTTTTAAAAATTATTCTTCAGTTTCTTGATTCTCTCTGTGAGCTTTCTGATGATAATAGCCGAGGAAGAATCGTCCTTGATCTTCCAAACTCAATGTATTAGGAAAATTTTGAATTAAAACTATTATCTCTTTCTTTTGATTATCAAAGAAATTAGCAAGGCCTTTCTTCTCTTTAGCCAATTTAGCATAATGACTGTTTGATAATTTGAGAACTGTTGAAAATACTGTAGATGGCGTAGATGAAGCCGCGTTCATGTAACTTGAACGAATGGAATCTTGTTTATTTGCTGCATATTGTAGGTTTTCCAACACGGCAAACAGCCTTCCACAAAGATACCCTTGATTTTGATTTTCTTTGTCTAACATAATATCTAATTTTTTATGGTTGTTATTTTCGTTTAGTCTGTTGAGATATGCCTTGATGATAGCAGCACGCACTATATTGACGGATTGTTCTGCACGTATGCGACGAATACATGCTTGAAAGAGAGAAGCCGGATACGGCAACCCTTGAAATATGCTTCTCACCACAGCATCAGGAAGGTTGGGAGTCGCATCACTTGACTTTCCTCCAAGAGTAACATTTCCAAGAATGGAATGCATTCCCACGTACGGCTTCTTATCTTTGCGAGTGTCAACCATCTCCATATCCGTAAAATGTTTACTTATCAAACCTGCAAATTCACGCAAAGGCATCTCATTCCAATATACTACCGCAATTCTTGCCGAATTAGGAGCCAAACCCAAAATGAAGAATTTGTCATCATCGTTTGCCGATAATTTTCCGTTATAGATAGACTGGAAAGTATCATATACTAACTTTATGCGCCTGTTTGAGTCGTCATTTTCTTCTTCAATCCGCCCCAACAAAGAAAATAGACTATTTTCGGACTCTTTTGAAGCCTCGCTATTGGAGGAAGCCCAGAAAAGATAAGTACGTGAGCCCACCATAAACTTATTGTGAGAATCCGAACGCAGCAAATGATTCAATGCGGTTGTATATGCAAATTCAGCTTCTTCTGATATTGGAGCATTGTATCCTTTAGATTTCCCATACGAATCATACCCGGAATTAACTTGAAATGCAACTAGTTTAGCTGTTTCTTGGCTTCCAAGTATCTTTGTAGCAGTTGTAATCTCTACAACTTTTGAATATCTCCCTGTTATCAAACAAAGATTTCCTGCCACGCCATGATTCTCGTCAAACAAATTTATCAATTCCCTTTTCGAAGCCACTATTTTCGTATCCCCTTCTATAAGGAAAGAAAAGGTAGAATATTTCTTATTAAGATTTTTGGCTATATCATCCCATAAAGAATCTTTCTGCATAGCCCCAACTATAAAAGAATGGTCTTGCTGATAAAATGCATAAACAGCTTTTATGTCCTCATTATCCGGAAAAGCATCATATATATCTTTTACTTTCGCCTTAAATACTTCAAAGTACTTACGTATCTTTTCCATATCCCCCTTATCGGAATAACCAAATACATATTTACAATTGTCATACAAATAGTTTGCAACAGGGGCACTTGACCGGCTAACACTTTTCTTAACAAGAAACCGCTGTGCCGACTTCTTATCTATGCGCCTGTCTTCAAAGCGCAGAAATTTTCCACATCTATCAATAACAATAATAAATCCAATCTCTTTGTATTCTAAACCAAAAGGGGCCACATCATCTCCACTTCGATGATAGTAATCATATAATGCTTTCAGTATCATCTCAACACCTCCTCACTATCTTTATCCGGTACAACAATCACTCCCTTTTTCATTTGGGCTCTATAAAACATAGCATTCGGTTTTTGTGGATTTTCCTCAAAGTCCATATCATAAAGCATAATGCCGAAATCCCTGTCTTCGGCTAAGGGATAATCAAGATTATCAGTACTTTCAATATACTTCCAGTTTGCAGAAAACTCACGACATCCGAGATAGGGCTGCGTAAAACATTGCCCTTGTGATGCCCTGCGTTCGAACATCTGATAATACTTCATAGGATTCTCGTCGGCACTTGGCTGATGCTTGGCAAAAGCCTCTTTCGGACGGTCTTTTACCGGAATAAATACTAACTTAGCATAAATTCGGTAACGCACATCCAACAGAAGCAACGTGTTCTTCTGCTGACGTTTATCTTCAATAATGATAGGTGATTTACTGGCAACTGCCCCCACCTCATTCCGTCTAATGGTAGCCCATTTAATAGGTCTGAGTACCTCAATCTTTGTTACCTGCCAACGCATGGCATAGCGTTTAAACAGTATCGCTTCAAAGATGGCGCGTGCCGCCGATGGCGTTATGACATCGTAACTCACACGCTCTACTTTCAATTCCGGACGAGTGAAACAAGCCCAATCGCCCCACACCTCCAGACAATATTCTTTATCTGTATATTCCATATCATTCATCGTTTTCCTTGTTTTCCAATAAATCTTCCGGCTTCTGACCTTCAAAAAACCTTTTTGCCGACAAGGGAGTTACCACTTCACGACCGGTTTTTTGCTCCAACTGTTCGCGTGCCACACGAGCCACATCACCACCGTCAGCCGCACACTGCATATTTTCACCCAATGTCTGAGGATTTTTAGCTTTAGTAATACTTGTCGTAGAGAGTTCGGCCAGCATATTAAGAACCAATTCTTCATTGGTCATATTGTCCCGGAGATTTTCTTTCTTCAAGCCCTTGAACTGTTTGTACTCCTTTGCCGACTTTCCGGTCCATTGCTGATAGATAATGTCTGTAAGAGTAGCATATTGAACACCTTCCTCTACATTATGTAGTTTCCATTGATCTGTAAGATCTTTACGGATTTCAATGCTCTTCAAGCGTTGGTTTATCCAGTTGTCAGAGTAACCAAGTCGCTTGTAGTCCATCATAGCTTGCTCAATACTCAACTCAGGGTCTTGCATCTGATCAAGACGTTCGGATGCTACATGTGCCATCCATTGCTTGAACGGTTCTGCCTTGGGAGATGGGATAGACTGAATGATACGTAGTAGTTGTTCTGTATCAGCCACATCTGTAAGTCGCATCTTACCGTCTGTGGCTTTCATTTTCAAACCGTGACAATTTGTCACGGTTTCATTTCCCTCTTCTTTAAGTCTTTGCTTTAACTTACGCCAATAAGCAGTTGCATCAACACTGTCTGTTAAAACTGACACCACATCAACTATCGAAAAATACCATTTTTCCTTTTCATCATCCCACACGGTGCGGACTTTACGTTCTTCAAACAATTTCAATGTTTCTTTCTTTGTCATATCCGTTTCTTTATATCATTAATACTTCCTCCAGCCAATGGTTATCAAGGCTGAGACCTGTGGCTTTATTATACTGAGACCTGTCTGCCAATACATATATTCCTTCCAATATTTCTTCGACAAGCCCATAGCCTTTCAGTTGCTTAAAATCATAGGAACGGATGCCTACAGTAAATTTCGCCAATTGCTTCACCAACGAGTAGGTACACCCCGATTCTTTCAACTGCTCTATAAGTTCCATGCTGTTTTCCCAATTTATGATAACATTTATACTCGTATCATCAATCAGGTGAAATTCTTTTGATGCAGTTTCAAAACATAACTCAGTAGGTTTGTAGAGCCAGTGCTTTATATCCTTTTCATCAAATGTTTGTTTTCTGCTATACAATTGACAAAAATAGGCTTTCATGGTAGAAGGAGCAAACCAATCACTATCTTCCGGCAAATTCAACCGAGCATTGTTGGAGTCAGCCATTGAACCGAAGAGCTTTCGCTTCTCTGCCGCCAGACTGAACACAAATGTATGTCCCATGGCACTTCGTCCTTCCCGATTGCACCGTCCCGCTGCTTGCAATACAGAATCGAGTCCTGCTTCTTGACGGAACACAACCGGAAAGTCTATATCCACACCGGCCTCCACAAGCTGGGTTGCAATGACCCTGACAATCGGCTGCGACTCATCCTTCAATAAAGTTTTTATTTTACCAATAGTTTCGTGTAAGTGGGCAGGGCACATCATTCTAGACAAATGCAATTTCACTCCGTCATTGGGCAAACGGTCATACAGCTCTTTGGCATCTTTACGAGTGTTCACTATGCACAACACCTTATTATATTCAGACACCTTTGCAGCTATCTCATCGTATGTTTTTCCTGTATCATCGATTGACAACTTCACACGGCGAAGCTGGTCATGCAAAGCAAATTCTTCCGGAATAATTTCCTTGATATGTTCTATTCCCTTAAAATCAGCTTTAGGATTTGTTCCTTCTATCAGACCACTCAGTACCGGCTGGCTTGCCGTGGTAAACAATACCGAAACCCCGAACATTTCCTGATACGCTTTCAGCGCATCGACTATCGGCCGCAAGAAGCCGGTTGGCAACATCTGAACCTCATCCAAAACAAGAATTGAATTTGCCATGTTGTGCAGTTTGCGGCAATCAGATGTTTTATTGCTAAACATAGATTCAAAAAGCTGTACATTGGTAGTGACAATAATGGGATAGTCCCAATTCTCTGTAGCCAATTTTGCTTTTTCCCTATTTTTCTCGTCCTTAATATCATCGGGGTCGAAATTACTATGATGCTCCAATACATTTTCTTCACCAAAGATTTCCTTCAAAAGCCCTGCCGTTTGCACAATGATACTGGTATATGGGATGGCGATGATGATACGATTCATTGAATGGCTTACAGCATGCTTCATGGCCCATAACAAAGAAGAAAGTGTTTTACCGCCTCCCGTCGGAACTGTAAGACTATAAAATCCTTTTTCGCTTGAAGAAGTTCTACTGCATTGTTCTTTCACTTGCTGGCGGATGCGGTTCACTTTCGTATCGGCTGCATTCGATTGCAGTTTTTGCATATATGCCTCCAGCTGTGGAAGCAAATCGGCAAGCGTAGCCGAATTTCCCCGCTTCCGCCATGACTCTACATCCATAAACCGTTCTGTATCGAGCCGGTCGGCATCTACAAGACAGGAAAAAAGCATACGGGAAAGGTGATGAAAGTGTTTCCATTCAACCTTTGATTTAGAAAAAGGTGAATCAATAAATTCTTGGAATAATAAAGGTTTGTTTATGCTAATGTCACCCTCGTTTATTTCTTTGGACAATAGCCTCTCTTTCAATATGTTTTCCACATCCCCGAAATCATGTAACCCTGTGTGATGAGAAATAATTTGGTTTACAAGAAGATGGGAAACATCCTTTCCCATAAGTTCTTTTGCCAATATTCCACCCACAAAAGCATGGGTATGATCATCATAGCGCTTCTTGTCACTCGTAGGCAAACCATTCATCTTGCGTATGTATTGCTGGAATGCCGCCCGTTCCTTTCCTTTGTCATGAAGTAGGCCGAGCGCACGCCCCCAAGAAGGAAGTCCGAACTGCCCGGCGAAGGATGCCGCCATATCAGCAACCCCCTTTTGATGTTCATCATTGGTTTGTATCATCCATTGACCATTATCCCTATTTTGATACAAATGGGATATCAACTGATTTTCCTCTATCATCTGATTAAATTTATAAGGCTAGCATTCCACAAATATAGTGAATAATATCAGACTCTCGCAAAAGAAAATCATATTTCAAGTCAGCTCCATCAGTTTTCATCCTTAAAACAAGAAATACAACCAACAACGACAAGAACAGGCATTCCGCTTTGTCGCCTCTACGCGGAAAAAAGAGAACAAACCATTTCGGGGGGATACAAAAATTTCCGTCACTACATCTCTTTTAGAATCAGTAAGATGTAGTGACGGAAGAAAAAACAATCTGATTATCCACATAGGTAATCCAGCATTTATATTTCAAAACAAATAACGTATAAAGCAAACGTTATCGGGCATTCCCATGTGATGCAATCATCCATCAATGATGCTTTTATGATATGATTGCAGATAATTAGTAAACATCAAGCTTTCACCACCGCCAGCAACTCATCCGGTGTAACCAGTGACTGCTCGCCTGTAGTCATATTCTTCAAAGTCAGTTTCCCTTCGTTCATTTCATTTTCACCAACAATAGCGACAAAAGGAATCTGCTTGTCATTGGCATATCCCATCTGCTTCTTCATTTTAGAAGCATCCGGATAAATTTCAGCGCGCACCCCTGCTTCACGGACTTTTGTCAGGATAGGCAGACAATAAGCAGCCTCTTTATCGCCGAAGTTTACAAACAACAGCTCGGTTCCGTTCACCGCTTCTTTCGGATACAAATCCAACTGATTCAACACATCAAAAATACGGTCGGCTCCGAAAGAGATACCTACACCAGACATACCATCCATACCAAAGACACCGGTCAGATTATCATAACGGCCACCACCACTGATGCTGCCAATCTGCACATCCAAGGCCTTCACTTCAAAAATTGCTCCCGTATAATAATTCAAGCCGCGAGCCAAAGTCAAATCCAATTCCACTTCACTCTTCACACCCAGTGCAGACACGGTTTTTAATATGAATTCACTTTCTTCCACTCCCTTCAATCCCGCTTCACTGGTAGCAAGGACAGTCTTCAAAGTTTCCAATTTCTCTTCATTGCTTCCACTCAATAAAATAATCGGCTGCAATTTATCAATAGCCTCTTGAGGAATCCCTTTAGAAGCCAATTCCGCATTTACATTTTCCAATCCGATTTTATCCAGTTTGTCAATGGCTACGGTGATATCTACAATTTTATCAGCCTCCCCGATAATCTCGGCAATACCGGTCAATATCTTACGGTTATTGATTTTAATTGAAACACGTACTCCGAATTTACCAAATACACGGTCTATCATCTGTACCAGCTCCACTTCATTCAATAAAGAATTGCTGCCTACCACATCGGCGTCACATTGGTAAAACTCACGGTAACGCCCTTTTTGGGGACGATCCGCACGCCAAACCGGTTGGATTTGATAACGTTTGAAAGGAAAACTTATTTCATCACGATGCATCACCACATAGCGGGCAAAAGGTACGGTGAGATCGTAGCGCAATCCTTTTTCACAGAACTTGCTCGCCAGCTTTACCGCATTGCGGCTCAGCAATTCCTCATCGGTAATGCCGT
>OLGD01004384.1_pt1 | contig 11720 bp, 7 predicted proteins | sample 1605311 | NCBI WGS metagenome assembly OLGD01 (sample SAMEA3888917, study PRJEB22519) | human gut metagenome | biome: human gut; feature: human-associated habitat; material: faeces | place: Denmark | collected 2010 | reverse complement strand
TTATTTTATTGTTTCTTGTATCAAATTGAATTTTATATATCTACATTTTTTATTCCAGTTTTAATCTGTCTTTTTCATTTGCTCTTTTATTTTCTTTATTCATTTTTTCTAATTCTAAATATGATAATTCTTTTGCAGAACCATAATCACCTCGACTGATGCATGAAATTATTGATTTTAAAAATTCAATATAATATTCGTCTTTTATCATTTTTTCGGCACCCTCTTTTATTGGATTTTATTTTATGAATAACTGTGTGCATTTTTGAGTATAACTAAAAGTATAACTTATTCAAAATGATGTTATCATATCTTACTTGTTAATTCAAGTTTTTTTATGATTTTTAGCAATTTTTTCCAATATTATGTTCACAGTATTAATGTGTTCAACATTTTAATATCAATTGTTATACTAAAACTAATACTTAGAATGATAAATGGAGGTAGGAAAATGGATAATATTTCTAAATCCGATGTTGATAAAGTTATAGGTAAAATATTAAAGGATTTCCGTGTAAAAAGGGGTCTTACTCAAGAGCAATTATCTGAAGAAGTAGAAATTTCTTTAAAATATATATCTAGAATAGAAAATGGTAATAATGGTATTAAAACACAAACTCTAATTCGATATATGAATCTTTTAGGTATTCAACCTAATACTATTTATAAAGATTTCATAACCAATTCTGCTCTAAAAGAAGACGTTGAATTATGTGAAAAAGTTAATTCTTTATCTGATTGGCAAAAAGAATTAATTTCTAAAATTATTGATTCTTTAAATGACTTAGACACATCAAAAAACTAATAACAAAACAAAAACTGTAGAAAATATCTACAGTTTTTTATTTTGCCTTTTACTCTTGCCAAAATGCTTTATATGTTTTATATGCAGAATAAATGTCATATTTACTAGTTACTTCATATGGTGCATGCATTGAAAGAACTGGCACCCCACAATCTATTACATCTGTTCCTTTATTTGCTAAAATATAGGCTATAGTTCCTCCTCCACCTATATCAACTTTTCCTAATTCTGCTATCTGATATTTTATTTCATTTTTTTCTAATACATTTCTTACCCATGCTACATATTCTGCATTGGCATCAGAAGCACCTGATTTTCCCCTTGCTCCTGTGTATTTATTTAAACTTATTCCTTTTCCTAAAAATCCTGCATTTGCCTTATCTGAGACGGAGCTATATATTGGATCAAATCCTGCATCAACATCTGATGATAACATTTTTGAAAAACAAAATACTTTATCTAACAAATTTGGTCTATTTATCTCTAGTTTGTTTAGTATTTCAGAAATAAAGAAATCAAACATATGAGATTCCATACCGGTATTTCCCATACTTCCAATTTCCTCTTTGTCAGATAAAATACATACAGCTGTATTTTTTACTTTATCTAATTCCATCATTGCTTGAAGAGACGTATATGCACATACTTTGTCATCTTGTCCATATGCTGCTACCATACTTCCATCAAAACCTAAACTTCTTGCTTTAAATGCTGGAACTAATTCAATTTCTGCACTTGTTAAATCTACTTCTGTAATACCATATTTCTGGTTTAGAATATTTAAAATGTTTAGTTTTACTTTTTCTGATACTTTTGTATCATCATATGGAATACTTCCTATTAGTAAATTTAAATCTTCCCCATCAATTCCATTCTTTAACTTTTTCTCCATTTGTTCTTGTGCAAGGTGTGGTAATAGGTCTGTAATTGTAAAAATAGGATCATTTTCATTTTCGCCAATATTAATTTCTACTTTTTCTCCATTAGTTTTTACTATTACACCATGCATGCTAAGTGGAATAGTTGTCCATTGATATTTTTTTATTCCACCATAATAGTGTGTTTTAAAATATGCTAATCCAGTATCTTCGTATAATGGATTTGGCTTTAAGTCTAACCTTGGTGAGTCAACATGTGAACCAATTATATGCATCCCTTCTTCTATTGGATTTTCTCCTATGATTGCTAGATACATACTCTTTTCTCTATTCACAAAGTAAATTTTATCACCTGGTTTCAAAGTATCAAATTCCATAATATCTTTATAACCATTTTCATCTGCCATTTTTCTAGCTTGCTTAATAAACTCTCTTTCTGTTTTTGCTGCATTCAAGAAATTCATATATTTTTTTGATAAGTTAAATATTTCTTCTCTTTTTCTTGTATCAGCATCTTCCCATCCATCCTTTTTATTATTAAAAAGTTTTTGTTTCAAATCTTCTGACATTATAATCCTCCTTTGTAATTTTTTTCCTTTTTAGAGTATATCACTATATTTTTTATTTTTCCACTTTTTTTATAATTTATTCTAAAAATTTGGTTATACTACCTTTGTGAGGTGAGTTTTATGAACTCTTTATGGATTTCAGATTCTAACATTTCAAATGAAAATTTTGATTTATCTGATAATAAAAATATTAAATTAACAACAGATGTCTGTATTATAGGTGCTGGGATTTTTGGTTTAACTTGTGCCTATTACTTAACTAAACTTGGATATAAGGTTACTGTACTTGAAAAAAATAAAATAGGTGAAAAAACAACTGGTCATACTACTGGAAAGATAACTAGTGCTCATGGCTTATTTTATGAATACTTAACCAATTCATATGGACAAAAATTTGCTAAAGATTATTTAGATGTAAATGAAAGGGCAATAGAAAATATAAAAAATATCATTGATGAAGAGAATATAAAATGTGATTTTGAATATCAAAATAATTACATTTATACAACTAATAAAAATAATTTGCATCTTATTAAAAATGAAATTAAGGCTATTGAAGATTTAGAATATAATTGTGAATTTGTTACTAAAGTAGGGCTTCCTTTCAAAATAGAAGGTGCTATTTGCTTTAAAAATCAAGCACAATTTAATCCCTTAAAATATTTATCTGGTCTAATTAAATCAATTACTAAAAAAGGTGGACAGTTTTTTACTAATACTACTGTTTTTGATATAAAGCAAGATGGTTCAAATTATATCACATATTCTAAGGATATAGAAGTAAAATCCAAGTATGTTATTGTTGCAACCCATTATCCTTTTATTAATTTTCCTGGATTCTATTTTGCTAAAATGTATCAATCTACTTCTTATTTAATAGCAGTTGATCCTAAAAAAACTTTATTCAAAGGTATGTATATTTCTGTTGATAATCCTATATTTTCTTTTAGAACTACTAAATATAATGGCAAAAATCTGTTGTTAATTGGTGGATGTGAACACAAAACCGGGAAACCTACATCTTACAAAGATAGTTATGGTTTATTAGAACAAGAAGCTAAAAAATATTATCCAGATTGTGATGTATTATATATGTGGAATACTAGAGATTGTATTTCTCTTGATAAATTACCTTATATTGGACCTTATTCTCATATTATGCCAAATATGTATGTTGGGACTGGATTTAAAAAGTGGGGAATGACACTTTCTAATGTCGCTGCAAATATTGTTGTTGATAGTATTTGTGGTAAATCAAATAAATTTTCTTATTTATTTGATTCTTCCAGATTAAAACCTGTTAAAAATATTGATGAAATGAAAAATATTTTAACAGAATCTGCAAATTCTCTTTTATTTAATAAATTAAAACATGCTAATATGGATTTTGACAAAATTGCCAATAATTCTGGTAGTATTATTGAAATAAATAACCAAAAAATAGGTATTTATAAGAATCCTAACGGTAAAATTTATGCTGTTAAGCCTATTTGTACACATTTAGGTTGTTTGCTTTCTTGGAATGATGTGGACAAAACTTGGGATTGCCCTTGTCATGGTTCTCGTTTTAATTATGATCGGAACTAACCTGTATGACCCTGCTTTCAAAGATTTGGAAACTTTTAATCTATTATAATATTTTTTTATGTTTTTAGTAAGTTTTTTTGGTTTTTTTCGTGTTTTTGTTGACTTATAAGGATTTTTTTGCTACAATGCTCTTAAGATAAATCATATATTTATATGTTTATTTTTTGTTTATTGAACTAGATTTCTCCTTAAAAAAGTAATCTAGTTCTTTTTTATTATAAGAAAAACAAAAAGAAGTTATTAAGTATATTTTGCTTAATAACTTCTTTTGATTTTACTAATTCTGTACTAGAATATTTAAACTAATAGTTTTTGTAATTTGACCATAAGAAATCTTAATTACTTTATTATTTAAATCTTCTCCTGCTTGTTCATCTAATAATCCTACTGCTATATAATCTATTTCATCATTAGTATTTGTAACTTCTATTACACTATTTCCATTTGTTTTATATCCTGATGTTTTTATAGATTGTAATGGATCATTTGGATCATCAAAACTATTTGTAACTTTTACTGTTCCATCTGTTAAGTCTTTTAGTTTTACTTTTGTTCTTACTCCATCTTCATCTTCTATCCATACTGGTAATAATGTATAAATATAATCACCTTTTCCTTTTTGTATCATTGTATTTTCTGATGATTCTTGGAAATATAGAGTAATATCACTACTGTTTTCATTATCTATTTTCAACTCTTTTTCTGCTTCTGGTAATATATTAATTGATTCTGTTTTTATATATTTTGCGTCTTCATCGTCTTTATCTACAATTATTTTCAACTCTTTATTACCTGTCTCTGTTGCTTTTATTGATATTTTCTTTACTATTGCTTTTGTTTTTTTACTTACATCTATTGCATTATCATCTGAATCTCTTAATGTACATTCTAATCCTTTTGCTTCTATTGTTAATCTATCTGCTGTTATATCAAGGTTTATTTCTTCTCCTTCTGCATATTTATGTGCAAAGTCTACATTTACTGTTCTTGTTTGGTTTATTCTGAATTTTTCTCCTATATCTCCTACTGCTATTTGATTAACAATTTGGTTTTCTGTTACTGTTACTTCTATTGCATCTCCTACTATTGTTCCTACTTTTGGTGTTATTGTATATTTTCCTGCTTTTGTTGCTACAAAGCTTAAATCTACTTGTCCACCAAATTGGCTATCTGTTTTTGTTACTTTTGCTATATTTTCATCATCTACAATATTATTTTTGCTATCTTTGATTTCTACTGCTAATTTTTCTGCAGATATCCTTTCTTCATTTAGGCCTGAACTTACATCTGCTATCAATATTTCTTCATATCTATTTGTTGTTGTTTGTTTTTTAGTTACAACTATATTTTTTAATTTCTTTACAACTGAGATTTCAAATGTTTTTGTAAATGTTTTTGTAGTATCATCAATTGTATTATCTGTTTTATAGGTAATTGTTATTGTGTTTGATCCATATTTTGCTTTAATTGGTGTTATTTCAATATTTTTATCTTCTAAGTCTATTTTTTCTTTTTCACCATTTGCTTTTATAGAATTTAATATCATTCCATCTTTCTTTATTTCTTGATCCTCAACATAATCTGTAATTGTAGGTATTTTTTCTAATTCAATATCTTTTACATAGTTTTTTACTTCAATATTAAATTTCTTTACAAATGTTTTTGTAGTATCATCAATTGTATCATCTGTTTCATAACTAACTGTTACTTCTGTTGTTCCTATTTCATTTAGTTGTTTACTATCCAAGCTTACTTGTGAGGTTATGTCTTTTTTAGTTTTATCCCCCATAACAGCATTAATAACCATACCTTCTGTATCAATTGTTTGCCCATATTTATATTCTAGTTTATTTGGTAGTAATGTTATTTCTATGTCACTAACATAATTTACTACTTGTACTGTAAATGTCTTTGTAAATACTCTTGTTGTGTCATCAATTGTATTATTTGTTTCATAACTAACTGTTACTGTTGTTGTTCCTACTTTATCTAATGTTTTGACATCTATCATTTCTTTTGTAATTTCTTGCTCTGATGTCTCTGCTCCAGAATTCATTACTGTTTTGAATTTTGCACCTGTTAAATCTAATGTTTGTCCTACTTTATAGTTAGTTTTAGTAGGTGATTTAATCTCTATGCCTGTAATATAATCTTGTTGTTGTGGCAAAACATTAACACTAAATTTTGCAGTCTTTCCTTCATATGTTACAGTAATTTCTTGTATTCCTACTTTGTTTTTATTGTAACCAGTTATCATATCTTCTTTCATATCGATTGTTTTTGTATCTCCTGATGCATATTTTATTCTAACTTTTGCTCCATTTAAATCAATATTTTCTCCATATTGATATTCGGTTTTTGTAGGTTTTATCACTTCTATATCTTTAATATAATCTTCTACTATTACAGTTCTTTTTACTTTATCTGCTTTATTTCCACTTGCATCTTTTGCATTATATGTAACAATATATGTTCCTACTTTGTCTGTTTTTACTTTGCTTGAGTCAATTTTAACTTTTACATTATTATCCATATTGTCTGTTACAGTTGCGCCTAATTCTATGTATTTATCACCTAATTTTATTTTTTGTGGATTTTCTCCTATTAAAGTTATAATTGGCTTTTCTTTATCTTTTTCCTTGTCTGATATAGGTTCATTTACTACTAACTTTTGTTCATATCCAACATAAAATTGAACAATTCTTTGAGCATCAAATACATCAATTTCATCATCTTCATTATCAACATTCGCAGCTAAAGCATATATACCTTTTAGCTCATAGTCACCTTCATAAACGTAATGTTGTATAATTTTCTGAGCATCAAATACATCAACATATCCATCCCCATCTACATCTCCATAAATTAGAATTGTATACGTTTTTCCCTCTGTTTCTATTTTTGTACCTGTCCCTATTACATCTGTTGAAATACTTTGTATTCTTATACCAGTTTTATCAAACATATTTCTTATATCTTCTTCTGAAATAGTTTGTTCAGAATCTTTATATATAAAAGGTAAAATTGTCATTCCATCTTGTGTGAATACATTATCTAATGCATTTTCTTTATTATAGTTATATGCAACTAGTTTACTTTCAATAAGATTTGATAAAGTTCCTTCATTTAAGTTATATGCCATTGTGCCCATTCCTAATGTCGCTACTAATACTCCTGATATTAATACAAACTTTTTTGATTTTTTCATTTTCTTTGCTCTTTTTGCTTTTCTCAATTTTCTCACCACTTTTCTATTTTCTTATTTTTCTTACCATTAGTATCACAACAATAATTATTGCAACTATTGCTACCCCTAATACAATTATCCAAATATTAATATTATCATTTTTTGATTCTGCTTGTTCTATTTGTGGTTGTTCTTCTATTGTTTGTACTGGTGCTTCATTTTCTTCATTATTCTCATTTTCTACTTGTTTATCTTCTTCTGCTTGTTCGTTTTCGTTTGTTTCATTATCTTTATTTTCCTTACTGTCTTTATCATTTTTCTCATCTTTTACAGTATTATTAACGTCTTTTTGTTTTTTAGTATTTTTACTTGTTGATGTACTTGTCGTTCCCCCTGATTTTGAAGTGCTTGTACTTGTTCCATTACTGCTATTTGTTTTTGTATCACTACTTGGTTTTTGTTCCGGTTTTGTATCTGGCTTCGGGTCTTGTTTGTTTTCTGATGTTATAGATACAGAACCTCCTCCTGAAGGAGTTATTTTATTTTGCGTTGCTGTTGATATTTTTAAACTATTTAAATTGAAATTACTACTACCAGCTGTTTTAGATTGAAAATTAAGTGTAACACTGCTTAACTCTGGTGTTTTTCCATCTGAACTATAATAAGCAAACTTTTGAGTTCCTTCTCCAAAATTTCCTGCTGAACTTGATATAAACTTAAATTTACTTGAATCATAACTTAATTTAAACTGTGCTGCAGATACCTTTTCACTAAAAGAAACTGTTACACTTACATTTTGTCCAACAGTTACTTTTCTCGCAGAAGCACTAATACTTGCTGATGCAGCATTTACTCTTCCTATAAATATTCCAATCATTAATAACATCATTATTAATATAGTAATTGCTCTTTTTAATTTCCCCATTTTATATCTTTCCTTTCATTTACCATTAATTTAACTCTAATAATTATATTATACCATTTCCCAGTTGTTTTGTAAACATAATACGTTTGTTTTTTGTTATTTTTAGAGCTTCTACATCTAATTCAAACCTATTTCTATTGTTATCTTGTTGGGTTTGATTGAATAACTTTATCAGACTGTTCTTCTGTTGGTGTTTCTATAATACTATCTGGCCTTTCTTCTATAGGGTCTTTTGGTTCATTTCTGTCCTCAGTTTCTTGATTAGTTTGCAAGTTTGTTATATTCTCATTGTTGTTTTGCAACTCATTTTTGCTATTATTTTTTTTATCATTTATTGCTGCTACTGCACCTATTAAAACTACTATTACTAAGATTGCAATTATCATCACAATAATTTTTTTATTTTTTTCTTTCACCTTTTTCTCTCCTTTTATTTTAAATTACACTTTTATTATACTGTTCTCTTTTATTTCTGTCAACAAATAACGACATAAAAAATACACTCTATTTACTAAACATTTTGTTTAATATTTAGAGTGTATTTATTTTAATTAAGGAAGTGTAATTCTAAATGTAATTGGCATAATTGCATTTCCATATTTGTCTTCTACTTTTAATGTATAAGTTCCTGATTCATTTACTTCATAGCTATTTTTTCCTTCTGCTTTTAAATCTATTACCTTTCCATCTTCATATCTACTTAATGTTGCTACTGCTACATCATTTATATCTTCAAATAAAATTGTTTTTACAGTTTTGAATCTTCCTGCCTTAATTCCAGTTACCACTGGTGGTAATGTATCTATAATGAATGTTTTTTGTGATGATGTTCCATCTTCTGCAACTACTTTTATTGTATATGTACCATCTTCTAGTGTTTCTCCATTATATGCTCTATAACTTACATCATTTTGCTCTTTTATAGTTGCTGTTCCTTTGTTATAAACTACAGCTATATGTTTGCAGAATACTTGACCATCTGTTATTTCTGTTTTTAAATTATCATCATTATAATAACTAATTGTTGGTGCATAATCTGTTACTTTTACAGTTATTTCAACATCGTCAGCCTTATTTCCAGATGTATCAACTGCAGAGTAAACTACTTTATAAGTTCCTATTGCATTTGAATTTACTGTTCCTTGATGTGTTGCTCTAATATTTTTATCATAATTATCTATTACATTTACTGCATTTTCATAATCAAATACTTGAGTTCCTATAATAAATGATACTTCTGTTTTATTTGCATGTATAACTGGTTTTGTTGTATCTACTACTTTTACAGTTCTTTCTAATATTGCTTCATTTCCACTAGAATCTTTAGCACTATATATTACTGTATAAGTTCCTAAATAATTCATATTTAGATTGTTCTTATTAATATTTAATGTAATTACTTCTCCAGAATCATCTGTTACATTAACATCTGTTGCTCTATATTCTGTATTAACTTCTACCGTTTGTACTTTTTCTCCTGTTATTGATATAACTGGTTTTGTAACATCTCTTACTATTACTGTTTTTTCTATTACTGTTGTATTATTTTCGGCATCTTTTGCTGTAAATGTTACTTTGTAATTTCCAGGAGAGGCCATATTAATATTATCTACTATTGTAACTTCTACTTTTCCGTCATAATTATCAACTGCTGTAGCTTTATATTCTGGTTTTTCCTCATTTAGTTTTAGTTCATAAATATTTTCTTCTGATAATGTGATTTCTGGTTTTGTTGTATCTATTACATTTACAGTTCTTGTTACAGGTTCTGCATCTTGTGCTGAATAGATTACTGTATAAGTTCCCTTTTTAGTTGTATCTACTACATCTCCACCAATATTAACTTCTATTTCTTTTTCTTCGTCTACATTATATGCTGTTGCTCCTAATTCTTCATATTTTGTATTAACTTCAACGTTGATATTATTTTCACCTTTTAGAGCAATTACTGGTTTTGTACCTTCTGCAACAATTACATTTAATGTTGTCTCGAAAATTTCTCCATTTTCAGCATAAGTTAATGTTATTTTTTGTATTCCTAATGTATCCTTGTCATATCCAGTAACTGTTATTTTTGATAAATCTATTTCTGTTACTTCTCCTGCTGCTGTCAATTTTTCTACTTTCATTCCTGTAGTATCAAATTCTTTTCCTTTTTTATAGGTTGTTTTTGGTTCTTGTTTGATTCTAATACTTTCTGTAAAATCATTTACAGTAACTTTAAATTCTTTTTCATATCCTTTATATGATACTGTTATGGTTTGTTCACCTAATTTTTGTGAATCATAACCTGATATACTATATTGATTGTTACTTAAAGTATTCTCTTCATTATTTTTTAGAATTCCTTTTACAACTAATCCATCTAAATCAAGCTCTTCTCCATAACGATAGTTAACTTTATTTGGTTCTTGTATTGATATTTCCTTTATAGGATTTTCAACATTTATTCTATAAATTGCTGTTTTTCCTAAATGATTTACTGTTAATACTTGTTCACCAATTTTATTACTATCATATCCTGTTACTTCTGAAACTATCATAGCAATTTCTTCTGTTGTTTCATTATCGTAAATTAATTTTATTTTTCCTCCTGTTACATCTAATTGGTCTCCATATTCATAATTTACTTTTGGTAATTCACTAATGCTAATACTTTCTAGTTCCTTTGGTAATAAGTCTACAGTTAAATCAATTGATGCTATAATTTCATCGAATTTGCTTTGTAGTTGTTGATTTTTTGCTTGTTGCATTTTTGCTTCAACTGCATTCCAACTTTCTTTTGAATAATCATCTTGATTTTTCAATGATAATTGTATTCTTAACTCTTTTAAAGCTGTTTGATCTACTGGTTTTGCTTTCATTTTTAAAGAAGTTACTTCTTCCATTTTTTTGTCAAATCTACTTTGTAAATCTGTTATTTCTCTTGCTTCTGCTATTTTAGATTGTAATTCATTCCAATTTGTGTAGTCTGATGAAACAACTTGTTCTAATTTTTGTTCATATTGATCTAATTTAGTTTGATCCACTGGTTTTGCTTGTAGTCTATAATCCTTTAATTTATTTAGTAAAATATCTAGATTATCTTGAATAGTTGCTGATTTTGCAGCTTCTACTATTTTTTCAAATTCATCCCAATTTGTGTAATCTGCTTTTTCTAAATTATTGTATCCAATCTCTTCTAAATATCTGTTTAACTCTGTTTGATCTGCTGGTTGTAAAACTGTTAAACTTATATTTACATTATTTACATCTTCATAATTTGTATTTGAGCTTGTGTAGTTTGCTTTGTAATTTAATGTTCCTATTTCAGGTACTATTGTTTCATCTACCCATGTCCATCTAGTTGGTAAAGTAATATCTTTTAATCTTCTGTCTTTATGATATACAACAGATTCTAATGTTGGGAAACTATCAATGTAATCTGGATTTAATGTTCCTTCTGCTCTCTTAATTATTAATTTTGCTGTTTTATTTTCTATTTCATTATAATTTGTCTTATCTGCTATTTCAAATTTAGCAACTGCATTATATTCTCCAGCATTTATTCCACTGTTTCCTTCATAAGTTACTGATACACCTTCTGGTAAATCACCTGTTATTTGTATATATTTTTGTGTTCCATCATAAGTTTCCTCTTTGTCTTCAAAAGTAACTTTACTCATATCATAGTTAGTTTTTTCAATTGTATATGTTCCATTTACAAATGTTACATTATAGTTTGTATTTGAAGCTGTTCCTGTGATTGCGTATTCTCCTACTGTTGTTC
>OLGD01004374.1_pt1 | contig 11749 bp, 9 predicted proteins | sample 1605311 | NCBI WGS metagenome assembly OLGD01 (sample SAMEA3888917, study PRJEB22519) | human gut metagenome | biome: human gut; feature: human-associated habitat; material: faeces | place: Denmark | collected 2010 | reverse complement strand
ACACCGTCCATGGCAGTACCATGGTATCCAACTCCGAGTGCGTGGTCATGCTCAATCAATCCATGCGGGACGCGGAAAAGCTCATCCAGCTGTTCCATATCTCCGAAGACCAGGCACGCTACATCACCAATGCCCAGGCGGGCAGCGGGCTGTTGCGGTACGCTGGCACGCTTATTCCATTCGTGAACCGTTTCAAGAAGGATACGGAATTGTATAGGCTGATCACCACGAAACCTGGTGAAGTACAAAAGATATGAAAAATGAAGGAAAGGGCGGCTTGCGCCGTCCTCTCCTTATTCTCGACAGAATGTAAGCAAGCCCTTACCATATCGCTTTCGTACGATGTAGCGGGCAGGAGGAATCGTTTTGAAACAACGAGATATCAAAACCAAAGAAGCCTATAGGATACCCAAAGATAAACAAACCTCCAGGGCAGGAATTGGGAGAAGCGGCCGCCGGGCTCTCGCCGCTATAGGAAACAAAGCCCGGCAAGAAGCGGAACGGGAGCCGTACCAACAGGACGTCCCCGAGAAATATGCCCAAGAGCATGCTGTCCAGACTGCGGAAACTGCCCTTCGAGAAACCGTTTACCAGGGAACGCGCCTGGCGAGGCTAGGCGCGCGTAAGGCCACAAATGCCGCCACGGGAAAAATCTTAAAGCACATACCTCAGCAGGCCAATCCAATAGACGGTCAAGCCGCCCGCCAGCACTACCGCATGAAAACCATTCGGGACTGGCAAGCCAGCCGGCCCCGACGCAGCCCGCAATATGCCGCCAATTCCCCCAGACGGCAACAGGCTGTGCAGGCTATAAAGGGCATAAAGGCCGCCGGCAAAGGGATCAAGGCCGGGAATCAGGGGATTAAAACCAGTGTTAGGGCTGTTCGGGCCACGGCGAAAACCACCGCCCGCACAGCCCGGGCAGCAGCCAGGGCCTCTGCCCGGCTTGCCCATGGGGCGCGGGCTGCCATACGGGCCCTTATCGCCGCAGCCAAAGCCCTGGCAAAAGCAGCGGCGGCAGCGGCCAAGGCGGCGGCAGCGGCGCTAAAGGCGCTGATCGCATGGATTGCCGCAGGGGGCTGGGTGGTGCTATTGGTAATCCTGGTCGTAGCAGTAATCGTACTGGTCCTGGGTTCCGCCCTGGGCGTCTTTTTCACGGACGAATTGAACGACGGACGGCTCAAGCAGGCCATATTGGATACCAACGCCCAATTCACCGCCAACCTTCAGGCCCAAATCGACAGCCTTTCTGCCGGCGGCTATGACGCGGTGGTGGTCACCTATGACGGGGACTACGACGGGGATGGGAGCATGATCAACAACTGGCAGGACGTGCTGGCTGTATTCGCCACGAAAAACATGTACGAGGGCAAGGAGCTGCTGGAATTCGACGATGCTAAGGCCGCTGCCCTTTCCCTGGTGTTCAACCATATGAACCAAGCCCAATTCCACACCCGGGCGGAAACCGAAACGACTGCCGCCACGGTGGATGGCCAGGAAGTGACGCAAACCACCAGCACCCTTTATATCCACATCGCTGTGGAGAGCATGACCTATCTGGAAGGCGCAGCGCTATATCGCTTTGATGCGGAGCAACGGGAGATGCTGGCGCAGCTCATGGATAAAGAATACAACCAGCTTTGGGCGGAATTGCTGGATGTAGACCTTTACGGCGGCCTGACCTATAGGGAATGGACGGAGCTTCCCAGCCGCCTTCCCGCCGGCGATACGGGGAGCAGCATTGCGGCGGCCGCCCTGTCCAAGGTGGGCACGGCCTATTCGGTGATGGGCTGCTCCCAGTTAACCCAATACGCCTATGGACAAGCGGGGATTACCCTACCCCGCACCTCTGTGGAGCAGGCAAAATACTGCTACAACAACGGCTATGCCATATCCTCCAGCCAGTTACAGCCGGGGGATTTGATCTTCTGGTCCAAAGCCTGCACCTGTGGGCGTTGGAATGAGATCCACCATACCGGCATTTATATTGGCGATGGCAGGATCGTGGACGCCAGCTCCAGCGAAGGGGCGGTAGCATAGGAACCCATCGGTCACTTTCGGCCCCATTCGCCCCAGCGCAGTGTTGGACGGCCTTGGAAGGGGGGCCGCCCTGCCTGCGGCCGTCCGCCTTGCGCCGGAACAAATGGGGACGAAATTGACGCTGCGCCCCTGGAGGGGGCAGATTTGCGGCAGATGCGCGAAAGAGGAGGGAGGCATACCCGGTGCGGTATTCCTCCCGACGATGACAATGCAGCTGCCCAAATATGCCCCCTGCAGGGCGATGGGTTCCTATGCCGCCGCCCCTTAGGCCGGGTGGTGCTGCGCAGCCTTTGGGGAGAAAACGGCAGCGCCTGGAAGATCGTCCTATATGCCCGGCCCCATGTATAGATGAGAAAGGAACTATGCCATGTCAAAACAAGAAAAACTGGAAAAGCAGCGGATCGGTGGAATGCTGATCTGCCTGGCGCTGTTAACGGCGGGCAGCATGTTGTTCTTGCCCCGGCTGGTCCGCATGGGCTTGCAGCGCGTAGGATTTGGCCGGGAAGAAACGGTGGTGATCTCCCCTTCCCCGTCTCCCCAGGTGGTGGCCTCGGTGGAGAATGGGGACGAAGCTGTGCCCTGCGCCCCCACCCCTTCCCCGGGAATCCCATATGAGACCCAAGGCCAGCCGGAGGCTCCCTCGAGTGGTACCAGCTTGGGCATTTTATGCATTGGGAAAAAGGAAATTCCCGTGGCCATAGGCGTAGACGAAGCCACGCTGGCGGACGGCCCTGGCTGGATGCCGGACAGCGCCCTGCCGGGCCAGGCAGGGATGAGCGTCATCCTGGGGCACAGAAATCGGAAGCATCTGCGCCCCCTACAGGATGTAGAAATCGGGGATAGCCTATGCTTCCGGTATCCCGACAGCCGGGAATATACCTATACGGTTTCTGAAATCGTGAAATATGAGGATACGGCGGACTGGCGGCTTCCCGCCCTGGGAGGGAACACCCTGGTGCTGGTCACCTGCTATCCGTTTCGCTATAGCGGGAACGCGCCGGGGAAGTATGTGGTGGTAGCAGATATTATATAGTATAATCAAAGAAAGTATCCATGAAACTGATACATACGTCTCATTTTCCCTAAGTTATGCTGAAAGATGAAGCAAGAGGCGCAAAAATAATATAAGTATTTTTTATAACAAAAACCTTGTTACCTAAGCGTCTATTTATTAAAGGGTATGGACGCACTACTTATAATGGAAATGCAAGCGTTTAGAATTCTTTGAACTTCCGCGTATGGGGGATAACATCGCACATTAAATGATGTACGATCTTAAGTTCTTCGTCTGTATAGCGTTCTATATCCTGGAGCAGCTGTGATTTTATCGGTTTGCTTTGGATAGTTTCTGGGGGCTCACAAAGCAAATTCTCAATTGGAACGTTGAGAAGTATCGACAGACGGTATAGTATTTTTATGCTTGGCATCTGATGGCCAGATTCTAAGCTGGAAAGATATTTGCTATCAATATCGATATATTGCGCTAATTCAGCGGCGGAATATCCCCGTAGCTGCCGGTAAAGCCGGATTCGTTTGCCTGTTTCAGGAAATGGAATAGGCGTTTTCCTATGTGCCACGGCAGCTCCCCTTTCACAGATAGATTTATTTTAGTGTAGTTTTACACTTGCGAAAACCTTTGATTCATGGAAAAATTTCTTTAAACAAAATACCTGTTGTTATGGAGGGAGCCCATGGTTTCAATGGAGCAACTGATTGCACTATATGAGCATGAATATCCCTATTTCAGGGCCATTGCCTACAACGTGCTAAGCAATCGTCAAGATGCCGATGATGTAATGCAGCGCGTTATGATAAAGCTGCTTGAAAAACCGGACATACTCCAGAAGGTGGAACGGCCCAAGCCTTTTCTTAGTAGATGTGTGCGCAACGAGGCGGTTTCCCTTTTACGAAAAAACAGATCTTCTCCCATATTGATGGGGGATGCGCTATTAGATCATGCCCCTGTTTGTCAAGAGGAAGGATTCCAACGGACGGTGGACACCTTATCCATAAAGGCCTATATAAAAACCATGTCGCCGGAAATACAAGAAGCATTCCTGGCCCATGTCCTAGATGGATACAAGGTGAAGGAGCTAGCCCAGGAATTGGGGATATCCCCTAGTTCCTTGGAGAATCAATTCCGAAAAATCAAATTTAAGCTAAACAAATTGCAAGGCATTCTAATTATAAAAATTTTTTTATAAATCAAAGAATTTTTACATGATTTTTGCCTGGTAGATGCGTCTATATAAGTAGAAGCCAATGGATAAGGAGGATGCGAGATGGGCTGGAAGCAACAAAAAAAAATATGGGCAGAGTATCCGTATCTCGTAGACGACGCCTTCCATATGTCCATGAAGCAGGCGATGGAACGGCAAACCGCAGAAGGATACCCTGCGTTTGAAGAAATGGTAAAGGCAGCTAAGGCCCGCTCCGATTTGCCCGCAAGCGCATGGCTCCCCGTGGATCGTGTTATTGCCGATAAATCAAAGAAAGGCGGCGCATGGATGCATTCCCATTGGAACACAATCAGAAGATTGGCTGTTGCTTGCCTATGTATTGTTCTCATTGCGGGCTATTTATGTTTTGCGCCGGCAGGCAAGGCGTTTGCCGCCTCTATTGCAAAAATGGTTATGCAGCTAATGGACAATGGCATTCGCTATACGCCTACCGCGCCCGCAACCTCTTCCGTCGGTGAGATGGAACAAGTCGTGTTTGCCGATTTTGACGAGGTTCAGAAAGCCTTTGACCGGCAGTTCCTACGCCTGCATGGGGATGAATTTACCTTGGAAAGCCTGATTCTATATGATGATCCTCGCGCTGGGAAATTGCTTTCTGCACAATATGCTTACCCAAATGGACTGACAGTTGAACTCCAGCAATATTGGGATCAAACCACATCCTCCTGGCTGGAGTATCGTAGCGATGAAACGATTCAAGAGGTACAGCTTTGGGACGGCACGCTTGCGTATTGGGCGACCGGATCTCCCGACGGCATTATGACCATAAATACAGCTTGGCAGGATTCAATTATAACAATATATGCTGATGAGAATATTCCGGTACAGGATATTTTGGATGCGCTCTGGGCGGAGTAAGCGGAAAACAGGAGGGCGGTTCTATTTTGTACTGAGGGATAATCGAAAAAGCCAGCTTTCTACCTAAAAAAGGAGGGAATACTGATTCCCTCCTTCATAAATATATAAAATATAAGTCTAAATTACTACAGTTAATACGTCAGAGGGCGAATGTGTAGGCGTTGTGCCATAGAGATATATGTAATATGTACCAGAAGGAAGCGTCACATATGTGCTGGCTGTAACAGATGGCCCTTGAGCACCTCGGGAGGCTCCTGTAATATAGCTACCTGCTTCCGAGCGTAATTCCACCCGAATGCTTAAATAATCTACAGCCGCGCCGTTAATTCTTCCCCATAATTCATACTGTTCTCCTATTGGTGTAAGTCCTCCATGAACTACTGCTGAATTACGTGGCTCTACACTATCCTGCGCAGCAAGCGCATAGGAGCAATAGGTAAGCACGATGATCAGGGATAGGAAAAGAGAGAATAGACGTTTTTTCATTTGCAGAACCTCCTTTTTAATATAGGGACTAAATTTCCTTATAATATAAGACGTTTTTAATCAAACCAAAATGGTATTAAAAATTCTAATGGAAAAACCATCCAATTTTTGTCTATGTTGATGCGTCTTACTTTATAGAGAGGCAAAAAGAAAGAGCTTTTACCAGAAATAAAAACTATATCATCTGGTAATAACTAAATATTAGTCTAATAGTGGTTTGAAATTAATCCTAATGATTTGTTTATTGGTAGCGCTAATATGGAAAAGAAAATAGTGGGTACATTAAAGCGAACTATCTAACTCGGTTAGTGAAGTGCGAGAACATAATCATAGCCTGCAACAACCTATTAGGAATCAATCTATAGGAGTCTTATAGCGGTTACTATAAAACCTATACAAACTATACCGACAGCATAGCATTTGTAAGCAGGCCTTTGCTATCTATGAGACAGAATAGCATCCGAAAAATATAAGGAGGATAAATTATGCGTACCTTGTTGTCTTCACCTTATCACTTTCGAAAAGTCCTACGAAAAGCTGCCGCATTTTGCATTCTGCTGCTGCTATTGATCCCGCCCAATGTGGCTGCCGCCCAGCAAAGCACCTATTATGCCACAGAAGAATTGAACGTGCGCAGTGGCCCGGGTATGGGATATTCCATTATCGGCGGCCTGGATGAAGGGGAATCCGTCACATTGCTTCGGCTTTCCGGCAAGTGGGCCCGTATCTCCTATCAGGGCGGAAAGGAAGGCTATGCTTTCTTTGCCTATCTCTCCCCCCGCTCTGGTCAGGGCACGCGGCTTTATGCCACTACGGATCTTAACGTGCGAAAAGGCCCAGGAATGAGCTATTCCATTATCGGTTCTCTGGATGAAGGGGAAGGCGTAACGAAAATACGAAGCGTAGGAAACTGGGCTTTGGTCCTCCACCATGGCAAGCAGGTGTATGTGTTTGAAAAATACTTATCGCCTGCTTATTCGGCTCCGGCCGACGATCCGCTGCGGATGCAGTTCGCTACCCTGATCGATCCCCTGGCTCTCTACGAGGATGCAGCCGGGACTACCCTTCTAACCCATTTGAAATATTACGGCGGGAACCAGCGGGTTGTAATCCTGGAAGATCTTGGCGATATGAAGAAAATCGCCGTTTACGGTTATGCCGTATATGCCAAAGCGGAGGATCTGACCAATTATTCGGATACCTATTCCGCCCAGCGGGACGCCCGGGCCCTTTATAACTACAACTTGACCGCAAACGGGGAAAGCTATCGGGAAACATACAAAAACAATCCATACTACGGCGGCTTTGGCTATGACAGCAGCGACAATACCTGCGTGCTCTTTTTCAAGCAGGGGCATATGCCCAGCATAAGCCTGGCGGAAGGCTTCAAGCTTGCCTCCTGCTCCTTCTCTCTGGCGGAGCTGGCCCGAGGAGAAGAAAGGGTGCACGCTTTGGCCAGACGGTTTGGCTGGAAAGAGGGCCGGGATTACACCGTGGAGCTTCAATTCCGGGAGGATTACCACCTTCCTTTGAACCAGCAGCGAAACGTATTAACCATAACCGTCCTGGACCAGCTTCTGGCCACTTATTATAGATTTGAGCAGGCCGTAGCAGGCAGCCTGGACTCCGGCATGTACACGATCAGAATTGCTTTAGCGTGAGCTAAGCAAAAATAAAAAAGGAGGATGGGGAAAATGAAACGAATAGGCTTATTAGTGGTGGTGCTGGCATTTATTCTTTGTAGTGCGAATATGAGCCTGTGAAAAAATCTCTGTAAATACAGATCTTCTATGATAATTGCTGGGCTGAAGGCTAATCTGAGAGCTTTCAGCCCTTGGCTTATATATAACAGCACTTGCTGGGCATGTCAAGTACGGAGCGGGCTTTCCGTTCGCTATTTACAGCCTATACCTTGCTCGGAGTTGCGGGGATTCTATTGGGCGCCCATTGGGGTTTCCTTTTTTCTGATATTCTTAGGCTTTATCATCATGGGGGCGGAAGCGGCTTTTCAAAATTCAGCGGTAGGCTTTGGCGTGACGCTTTGGGGGATGTCTTTTCAGATGTTTTTATCAGTGCGGGGCACCTTTGCGGCTGGCGCGGATATTTTACGCTGCCAACGGCAAGGGGTTGAACAGCCGGAAGGATCAAAGCATGGTTATGTATATTGGCAGGGTAGGCTTTGCGTAGTGAAGCCAGCGGAACCCCCACAAAAAGAAGCGGGAGCACAATCGTAGCTGGTAACAAACTATTCATTGGAATTCAAGGCGGCGGCACAGGGCCTAGCTATTTCACCCCGTTTTCTATTATCAATAATTATTTTTAAATAAAGGAGGTGTAACCGATGAGACGGCATGGTTTTGCTTTACTATTGCTTGTGGTCATATGCCTATTGTTGCCTTGTCAGGCGGTGGCCAATTCCACCATCAGCCTGGGCGACCTGGAGGATATCGTACAGGCCCAGATGCTCCTATCCCAGCGAACCGGCTTGCAGGAGCCGTACAGCGGCTACTATAAGACCTATGTGGACTATTACGGCGGCACAGCCTTTGTGGACAGCAAGCTCACCATCTATGTGACGGATACCAGCCCGGCTGTGATTCAGGAGCTGGCCAAATACCCCGGCGTGAACATCAAGAAGGTGAACTACTCCCTCAACCAGCTTAACCAGCTGGCCCTGCAAATCGTGGCGTTGGGGGACGCGGGCAAGATCAACGGCTATGGCGGCCCGCCGGCGGTGCTGCCCCGGCACAACCGGGTGGACCTGACCATCTGGATAGACAAATATAAGGTACAGGGAGGCATGTCCCCATCGGCGCTACAACAGACGCTGGGTGTTCCCAGCTCTATGCTTAACATCGTTGAGGTGGCGGACTATCCCCAGGACGCCACCGGAGCAACCATCCTGCCTCATCCCGGCGTCCCGCCAAAGACCGGCGATGCGCCCGGCTTGGCAGGCCTGGGCATCCTGGCGATGGCGGTCCTGTTTATGGGGTTGGGACTGCACCGGCTATATCGGGATAGAAAGAGCGCACGGCAAAAAAACAAGTAGAATCAGATCGAAAATAGGGGTTTTATTTTTCTAATGCATCATATATTTTGAAATTTGGAAAGGAAGCGGTGTCTATGATTGACCATACATAAAAATACCCCTGCATTTCATGAGCGGGCAGCTCACATCGCCGAAAAGGCGATGCCGATTTGCAAGGGTATAAAAGAATTATAAACGGTTTAAAGGTTAAATACAATAAGGGTACGAAAGCCTCTGGTTCATAGTACTGCCCAGTGTGTGGCTACCCGAGTCTCAGCATCCAGACTTTCCAAACAGCTTGCTAGCTCCTTGTGTTCACTGCTGGTGTGTCTAGCAGAAAATGGCTTTGTCACATTTCTCCAAAGGGATGGAGAACAGATACCATGCTCTTTCCCTCGGAAACATCGATTCATGTCACATTGTTCATGTACAACGCTCATCATCGTAGATTTATTGGCGCACAGCCAATTCCATCATTGCCGATTCAATCTATTTGATGACATGGGCGCGCCAATGTAGTGGCTCAACCTGCATAAATCGAACGCTGCGAATGAGGGGCTGGCTGACGGTCTTTCATACGGACACAATAGTCCTTGGAGGCGAGCATCAGGACAAGACACTCTCATTCTAACAGCTTAGACAACAATGCGGATAAAGACATGGCTGACTGCCGTACCCTTGACCGTAAATCTATTGTAATAGTAGACAGTACCGTTGGGAAAAATCTTGCGAAAAGGATGACAGAAATTTTATCAACTTCTTGACGTTGCAGCAAAGGATCCTATGTTAAGGTGTGTTTTTGTTTATTAATGAATGTGTTTTTCGAAAAGAAAGATATATGGAGGCTGTTATGAAAAAATTTATTTCTCTGGCTCTTTTTCTGATGCTAATCATTGTTTGGTCTGTACCTGTCGCTGCTTTTGATGGAGCACTGAGGGGCGCAAAAGTATATGGCGGTAATGGTAATGCGGTGCTGTCAAATGTCTCCCGGGATTATAGTAACTTAACGATCACCATTTATGGCGATACAAATTTCTCCTCGGAATCTAATATTACTTTTCGGGCATATGCAGTCGGCAGCACAAGCAATAGAAAAAGCAATGCAATAAGTTTTTATGCTAATGACTGGTATAGCGGACAAAGCAAAACAGTAAATTATATCAATGGATTAGCTTCCAATTTAGATTTGCGTGGAACGATTCCAAATCAAAATAGTACTGCATATGCGATGTTTTATGGTTATGTAAAACTGTAAGGCCGTTACCCTGTTGGCATGTTTGCCAACAGGGTAAATTTGTATTTTGAAAAATGAGGTTTTCATGAAAAAATCCATAGTATTCTTTCTTCTATTTTTCTTTCTAATTTGCATATTAGGTTGCCAGCCCACTCCCGCCGCCGAGCCTGTGCCATATCAGGGAAACGACCCGGTGGACAATGCGCCGTCCACGGAGGCATCTGAAAAAATCGATGCGCCGCCCCGGGTGGAAACCAGCTTTACAGATGCGGCCACCGGCCTTACGGTAATCTTTGACTGTGAAGTGCAGACGCCGGAAGTATCCGGCTATTCCATCCTGGTGGCGAAGGCGGTGCAGCTTTCTCCTGCGGACTTCGCCGCCGCCATAGAAGCCCTGTGCCCCGGCAGGCCGCTGCTGCAAGCGCCGGTGCGCACCCAGGCGGAATGGGGGGCATACATCACCCGGTGCAAACAGAACCTGGGGGAAAGCGACCCTGAGTATATCCAATACTTGACGGAGCAAATGATGAACGCGCCGCAAGCCTATGAGCCCGTGCCCTTCCATCTGGAAGATATAGGTGCCGGGGAGGCTTTTGAAGCCTACTTCCCCGGCGAGGAGGGCGCACATGGCGTACTGAGCGGGAGCCTGGGCGGCAGTTGTTTCTATTATTCCCGGGATCAGGAAGTGGGCTGTATCGGCGAAGACGATCTGGAGCCCGGCCTGGATGACGCGATGCTGGGGGATTACCAGGGAGATTTCCCCATCTCCGCCCAGGCGGCGCTGCCCTATGCCCGGGCGGCCCTTGCGGCCCTGGGGCAGGCGGACGCAGAGCAGGCCTATGTGGGCAAAATGTGCGCCTACGCCTATGGCGGGCTATACGCAAAGGGCTGGAAATTCGTATTCACCCACGGGGCCAATGGCCTGCCCAGCCCCTATGCTGCGGAAACGGTCACCTTCGGCGGCGACGGGCTTCCCCTGCCTACCCTATGTTCTCCCTGGGGGCAGGAGCTGATATTCATCTTCGTGGATGCCCAGGGGGTGCTTATGGTGAACGCCGTCAATATGATAGACCCCGGGGAAACGATCGTAGAGAATGTGGAGCTGTTGGAGTTTTCACAACTTTTAGAAGGCATCCGGCAGCATCTTGTGCGAACGTTCTTCTATTTGCCGGAGCGGGTGGAGCAGGCCGCGATCGAGGTGACCGGCATGGAGCTGTGCGCCGCCACGGTCACGGCAAAGAACGACCCGGAAGCGGGCCGGATGATCCCGGCATGGAAGGTATCTTTCCAAACCATGGAGGGCTCCCAGACTATACTCAATACCCATAGCCGGTATTTCAGCGCCATAGACGGCAGCTATATCGAGCCGCGGATCACGTCGGCATATTTGGGGTGACATAGAACCGCCCCACGACAGCCGAATGCTTTTAATTGGATGTGTTTATTTTTAGTTTCGCCTGATAGATTGCCGGGCAGAAACAAAAAGCAACAATAAATATTCTCTAACCCCGGGAGAACGATATGAAAAAACGCATACTTGCCCTCCTAATCATCGCTTTTTCCCTTAGCGCCTGTCAGCCCACCCCGGAAGAAGAGATCGTGATCGGCAAAACCGGGGTGCAGGGGGAGCCTGTTGCCCAGGCCGATGCAGAGGCGCCCGCTGTCCCGTTTGCCGCGCCGGCCCAGGCGGCCTATGAATGGGAGAAAAACGGGCTGATGGTTTCCATCGACGCAAAGGTATTTGTGCCCAATGTGGACCGGTACCCCATCTATGGGGCATCCAATGAAGCCTGGAGCCAGCAGCAACTGGATGCGATCAGCCCAATCTTCAAGTTTTCCACAGAAGTAAGGAAAGTCATTTAC
>OLGD01004369.1_pt1 | contig 11762 bp, 11 predicted proteins | sample 1605311 | NCBI WGS metagenome assembly OLGD01 (sample SAMEA3888917, study PRJEB22519) | human gut metagenome | biome: human gut; feature: human-associated habitat; material: faeces | place: Denmark | collected 2010 | reverse complement strand
GATAAATCATTGGGAAATGGTTTATGGAAAGGGGACGGAAAATGACAGAAAACAGTTATAAGACACCCTGTGGCTGCATCCATTATTTTGTAAATATAATAGACAAGCAGAAAATTACGTTAGTGTTTTTACCGGGACTTACAGCAGATCACAGACTTTTTGAAAAACAGACAGAATATTTTGAGAAGAAACAGAATGTGTTTGTATGGGATGCACCATCACATGCATTATCCAGACCATTTACGAATAATTACAGTCTGTCTGACATGGCAGAATGGCTTGATAAAATCTTGGCAAAAGAAGAAATTTATAATCCCATCATTATCGGTCAGTCTATGGGTGGATATCTGGCTCAAATGTATATGGAATTATATCCGGATAAGATAAAAGGCTTTATCTCTATTGATTCTGCACCTCTTCAAAAGTCTTATATGACAGCAGTGGAAATATGGCTTCTTGAAAGAGCAGAGCCATTATATAAGATATATCCATGGAAAGCACTTCTTAGGGCAGGCTCAAGAGGGTGCGCAGAGACGGATTATGGTCAGAATCTTATGCGGAAGATGATGATGTCCTATGATGCAGAGCCTAAAGAATATGCAAGGCTTGCCGGTTTTGGTTACAGAATGCTTGCTGAGGCAATCAAAGCAGATCTGCCATATCATATCAGTTGTCCGGCACTTCTTATCTGTGGAGCAAAGGACAAAGCGGGCTCAGCCAAAAGTTACAATAAAAAATGGCATCAGAGAGAAGGTTTACCACTTAAATGGATAAAGAATGCTGGTCATAATTCCAATACGGATCAGCCGGATGAAGTCAACAGACTTATAGAAGAATTTATCAGCGAGGCAGATAGGAGAGGAGTGTACGGATGAAATTAAATATACAGTGGAAAAAAGTATTATATGGAATTATATTGATAGTTATCGGTATAATATTGGCTGCGCTTCATTTTATTGTGGCTGGAGATGGTATCAGAGATTTCATTTCCAGTATTATTGCTGTTATATCGGTATTGGTAATATTAGTAGGAACTTATATTACATTAAGTGAAATCAAAAACTGTAAATGATAAATTTTAAAGTATTGTGAATGTTCTGCTGGTTGGTATATGGGATTGTTTTCTGAGGCTTTTGAAAAGAGTGTAACGATTACTATTGTTGATACAATTGTCAATGGTGGAGCTTCTGAATGTGTATTTGAAATATCAGATTATGTATAGAAAGACAAATTCAAGGCTTTGAGAGAGATTGAAAGCCTTGGAAGTTGGCGGTGATAATAATATGAATAATCCTTGGAAGGATATCAGCTTATCTGATTATGAGAATCATATGGCAATGGATTCTGTTTAACAGTTACAAGCAATGAATCAGATGATGAAAGAGTTGGGCATCCATGATACTGAATGATGAAGTTTCTGCAAATGCTATCACGAAGCGTGCGACCAAGCACTATACAGTGGTGATTAACACAAAAAACAACAAATAAACAATCGACCGTTTATAGCGCTGAGCGACCGTTGGTCAACGCATCACCGACCGGCGGTCGGCGCAAATTGCACGAACCTGTGAAGGAGTAAGCTTTCGCAATTTGTTAGAGAGAATCAACAAGTCTTTATCAATTATTTCGCCAGTGAGTAAGTAATCAGTACTCACTTCCAGGGCGGCGGAGATTTTTTGGGCGCATGGCGCGTTTGCCAGATTTTGTGTTCCATTATTTTTCCCCTATTTCCTGTAAACACAGATCATTGTTGTCAGACATTGGCTTAATTTCCTTTCATCTCTTGTTGTTAAATTATATCCACAGTAAGTGAGAAAAATAAACCGTGTGAGAAAGATCAGTTTTCACACGGTTTATTAAAAAATGATGGTTAGATAAAACTAACTAATATGCTTGAATGAGAGAGCCACATAAGCAGTTTTATTCTTATATCAAAAGAATGAAAAAATATGAATGATGTACACGATGGAAGGAGAGAAGAAAAGCATGACAAATGAAGAATATAAGAAATTGTCAATCAATGAATTTACAAAGGCGGCAGGAAGATACGAAAGAGATCATGCCGGTATTTACGAAATGTGTAAGAAGGATTATCCGGACATTCTGGCAGAACTGGAGAAAGATTAGAAATGCCTTTGGCTAATTTATGCGGGCATGGGGATGTTGCTGTTCCGACAAGAGTAGTGGTCACGAAGTGTTGAAAAAAGCAGGATTAAAAGTGGAAAAATTTGAAATCCGCAAAGGAATGCGTATGCATTGTGTGGTGAGAAAAATAGTGGAAAAGTAGTTGTGAAAAATCTAAAAAGTATACTTGACAAATGAATAGAATGAGATAAAATATAACAGTACTATATAACATTGTTATATTTTCAAAGAGACGTTCAGGAGAATAAGAAAAAGATGTCGACAAAAGCAGAAGATACAGAGAAAAATATATTAAATACAGCCAGAAAGCATTTTTTAAAAGATGGCTTTTCCGGGGCATCTTTAAGAAATATTGTAAAGGATGCTGGACTTACAACGGGTGCCTTTTATAAATACTATCCGACAAAAGAGGCGCTTTTTGATGCACTGACAGATCCGTATATAGAACATATATATCAGATCTACGACCGTGTAGTTGAGGATTTTGAAAAGCTTTCTGCCAAAGAACAGACCAGTAATATGTCGGACACATCCGGCGACGGAATGGATCAGATGATTGACTATATCTATGAGCATTATGATAATTTCCGATTATTGCTGAAATGTGGAGACAGTGGAAAGTTTGAGACATTCATACACAATATGGTAGACAGGGAAATGAGATCCAGTTTGGAATATGTGAAGAAAATGAAGGAGGATGGAATTGAAATACCGATTGTCGGGGAAAGCCTCATGCATATGATCTATACCGGATTTTTTTCATCTATATTTCAGATCATTGAGCACGATATAGATAAGGAAACTGCAAAGAGAAATGTGCACAAGCTTCGGGAATTCAATACCGGTGGCTGGGAGCGATTGTGGAACGTTAAATTTTAGGCTTACGATTCAGAAAGGTACATTTTAAGAAAATAATATCAGGTGGCTGATGCCGGCATGCCACCTATTTTATTATACAAGAGTTAGGGACAACTAACAAAATTAAAACTATAACAAGGAGTGAATACGTGTGAAAGAAAAGAAAAAGTCAGCAGTCAGCTGGATACTGACATGGGCTGGACAAAAAAGAAGTGCCTATGTGTGGAGTGTATTGCTCGCAATAGGAAATGTTATTTTTAAGATTCTTCCGTACTTTATAATTGCGGATGTGGTGAAACTGTTTTTAAACGGTGAAAAGGAGTTTGAAAAATATCTGATAAAAGCAGTCATGATCGCACTGTCGTTTGTGATCGCAGAACTGTTTCATTCACTTTCAACGTCATTGTCACATAAAGCAACTTTTGTGGTACTTGCAAATATAAGAAAAGCGTGTTGCGACAAGCTTGCCAGGGTACCTCTTGGATATGTGAAAGATACACCGTCAGGTACTTTTAAAAATATCATGGTGGAAAGAATTGACAGTATCGAGACAACTCTGGCTCACATAGTACCAGAATTTACCTCCAATCTGCTTGCACCGGTTGTAATCCTGATTTATTTCTTCCTGACAGACTATCGGCTGGCACTTTGGTCTTTAGTTCCGATTGTTGTTGGACTTTTCTCATATTTTGGAATGATGCTGGATTATAAGCCAAGTTTTGAAAGGACGGTTAAGACCACAAAGGAGCTGAATGATGCTGCGGTAGAATATATTGACGGAATAGAGGTCATAAAGGCATTTGGAAAGACAGAAAGCTCTTATGCTAAATTTACAAAAGCGGCAAGGGAATATGCGGACTCTTTCATTTCATGGATGAGAAGATGTTCTGTCTATCATGCATTGATGATGGTGGTGACACCGTATACACTTCTTACAGTATTGCCTTTTGGAGCCTATTATGTATCGAATAAAACCTTAGAGTTATCTGATTTTGTCATTTGTATCATTCTCTCACTGGGAATTGTCGGGCCTCTGATCACGGTGGGTTCCTATACAGATGACCTTGGAAAAATCGGAGTGATCGTTGATGAGATAGCAGGTATTTTAGAACAGCCGGAGTTAAAACGTCCGGAGAAAAGTAAAGATGTTCCAAAAGATAATTCCATCATTCTTGAAAATGTAAGGTTTGGCTATCACGACAAAGAAATCCTGCATGGAGTAAATATGGAACTGAAAGCAGGGACTGTAAATGCAATTGTTGGACCTTCCGGAAGCGGAAAGTCAACTATCGCAAAGCTAATCGCATCTTTATGGGATGTGGATTCCGGCAACATTAAAATCGGTGGGGTTGATGTAAAAGAGCTGGCACTTACAGATTTCAACCGGAAAATTGCCTATGTCGCGCAGGACAATTATCTGTTTAATGAGACAGTTCGTGAAAATATCAGACAGGGAAATCCAAACGCTACGGATGACCAGGTGGTTGAGGTTACAAAGAAGAGCGGCTGTTATGAATTTATCATGCAGTTAGAAAATGGATTTGATACCGTTGTAGGCGGTGTCGGTGGACATCTGTCGGGAGGAGAGAGACAGCGTATCTCGATTGCCCGGGCGATGCTAAAGGATGCACCGATCGTCATTTTAGATGAGGCAACTGCCTACACCGATCCGGAAAACGAAGCTATATTACAAAAATCCATTGCAAAACTGGTGGACGGAAAGACACTGATCGTCATAGCACACAGGCTTTCTACCGTTAAGGACAGTGACCAGATCTTTGTGGTAAATGATGGAAACGTGACAGCACATGGCACGCATGAGCAGCTTCTGGTGTCATGCCCGCTTTATAAAGAAATGTGGAATGCCCATATTTCAGTAAAAGATACCGTAAAGGAGGGCGAATGATATGTTTGAGATTCTGGCGAAATTCTTTCGATTTTCAGGGAGGGAAAATGGAAACAAATTCAAACTGTCGATGGTCATTGGGCTTGTAGAAGCACTTGCATCTGCAATGAAGATACCAGCCATTATGTACATATTGATTGGTTTGCTTGGTGGAAAACCGATAGGAAAATATATCGGAGGTTCCTTAGCCATTATGGTCATTGCGATTGTGATTGCTGTTATATGTAAGAGAAGTTCTACGGTACTTCAGACAGAAGGTGGCTATAATGCAAGTGCTTTTACGAGAATCAAAATTGCAGAGCATCTGCGTTACCTTCCGATGGGATATTTTAATTCCAACAGTATTGGGGAGATATCTTCGGTGACAACCAATACGATGGAATCACTAGGAGATATAGCAGCCAGGGTGGTTATGCTGACAACGCAGGGGATTTTAGAGACTTTGATGATCATCCTTATGCTGCTTGTTTTTGATTGGAGAATCGGACTGATATCTGCAGCTGGAGTCCTGATTTTCTTTGGTGTAAATTCTATGATGCAGAATGCAGGGAAAAAAGATTCGGAACAAAAGGTGGTATGTGATACAGAACTCGTAAGTCAGATCATGGAGTATCTTCAGGGAATCTCAGAAGTGAAATCCTACAATCTGCTTGGAAAACAGGCAAAGAGATTAAATGATGCAAACGATGCGAGTGCCAAAATCAATACCAGGATGGAAATGGTATTTGTCCCGTATCATTTTTTACAAAGCGTGATAACGAAGATAACAGGAGCCGTAATTGTGGCATGCAGTGCATATTTTTATATCAATGGAACTATGAGTGCGGTTTATGCCATTGGTATGACAATCTCAGCATTTATGCTTTATGCCAGTCTGGAATGTACAGGAAATTACTCATCCCTCTTACATGTGGTAAGTGTATGTGTGGACAAAGCAAATGCAATTCTGGAACTGGATACGATGGATATCGACGGCAAAGAGATACAGCCGGAAAACTATGATATCAGACTTTCAGATGTTACATTTTCCTACGATAAGCGGAAGATTATTGATGGTGTATCACTCTCTATCCCAGAAAAAACAACGACAGCAATCGTTGGTCCGTCTGGCGGAGGTAAATCTACACTTTGTAATCTGATTGCCAGATTCTGGGATGTGGATTCCGGAGAAGTGACCCTTGGCGGTGTAAATGTAAAAGAGTACAGCATGAACAGCCTGATGAATAATTTTGCATTTGTCTTTCAGTCCGTCTATCTTTTTGCAGATACAATTGAGAATAATATTAAGTTCGGGCGTCAGGATGCAAGTCATGAGGAAGTGGTGGAAGCAGCAAAGAAAGCCTGCTGTCACGAGTTTATCAGCAAACTTCCAAATGGATATAATACCGTGATCGGAGAGGGCGGTGCCACGCTTTCCGGTGGTGAAAAACAACGGATCTCCATTGCCAGGGCGATTATGAAGGATGCACCGATCATTATTCTTGATGAGGCAACTGCGAATGTAGATCCTGAGAATGAGAAAGAACTTGTGGAGGCTGTGGATGCACTGACAAAAGAAAAAACAATCATTATGATCGCACACAGACTGAAGACGGTACGCCATGCAGATCAGATCGTGGTCGTAGAGAAAGGGCAGATTGTGCAGAAAGGAACCCATGAGCAGCTGATGAAGCAGGAAGGAATTTACAAGCGGTTTGTGGATGCAAGAGAGCAGGCAGTCAGCTGGAAACTGGCACGTTAAGAAACAAAGTAATATATTGATAAAAAACAAGGAGAATTCAAAATGAAAAATAAAAAGAAATTAAAAGGAAAAGATTTGATCAATATTGGAATCTATGCAGCGATTTACTGTGTGATTATGACAGCAGTTGCAATGCTGGGATTTATACCGATCATGATGCCGCTTTTATGTGTGATTGTCCCAATATTTGGCGGTATTCCATATATGCTTTTTTTGACAAAAGTTGATAAATTTGGAATGATAACTATTTATGCTATGATCGTTGGATTGTTTTTGTGGATTACAGGAATGGGATACTGGCCGTTTATTTTTGGAATTATATGTGGTGTTATTACAGACCTTATTGTAAAATCGGGAAATTATAAAAGCAGTAAGAAAAATATATTAAGTTGTGGAGTATTTAATCTGATTATCTTTGGAAACTTTGTTCCAATGTTTATGAATATTGAGGCATATTTCAGTACGCGTCAGAGTTTTGGACAGGAGTATATCACTAAAATGACAGATATCTTTGCGAACTCATGGCTGATCCCATTACTTATTGCAGCATGCGTGATTTGTGGATGGATCGGAGGAGTATTTGGAAAATCATTGTTGAAAAAGCATTTTGAGAAAGCGGGAATTGCATAATGATACATACATACGTCACATTTGATCCAAGAACGAAAATGCTTCTTTTAATGACAATGGCAATATTTGTTCTGGGAGGAGCAGGAGATAAATTATTTGGTGCGTACCTTCCGTTATTCTGTCTGCTTCCGTTCGTGCTTTTTATACTTGTAGGTAAGTGGAAAAGAGCAGCAGGATACATCATTTTGTACAGTGTATTTTATTTGCTGACAGTGTTTGTGCTGCCTCATATGACAGGTTTTATTGGATTTATATTGCTTGCATTCTGCGGGATTATGACAAGGTTTCTGCCGGGAATTATGGCTGGAACCTATCTGATGCAGACAACAACAGTAAGTGAGTTTTCTTCGGCTATGAGCAGGATGCATGTTACGGATAAGCTGACCATACCACTTTCTGTTATGTTTCGTTTTTTTCCAACGATTGCGGATGAATTCCGGGCAATCAATGATGCGATGCGTATGCGGGATATTCGCTTCGGCGGGAAAAATGTCGATAAAATGATAGAGTACAGACTGATTCCACTTATGGTCTGCTCCGCAAAAATTGGAGAGGAGCTCAATGCCGCAGCTATTACACGGGGACTTGGCGGTGATGTAAAGCGGACCAATGTGTGCCGGATTGGTTTTCATTTTCAGGACTATATTGTAGTACTTATTTGCTTTATTCCTTATGTAATATGGATCGTTTCAATGATTTCAAGATTATTTATGTAATATATAGATAAAACCGCATGCTGTCATGATATTGGCAGAGTGCGGTTTTGTTACAAATGGAGGATATTATGATACAGATAGAAAATGTCAGTTTTCAGTATAATAATTCGGAAAAAGGAGCGTTAAAAGATGTTTCGATTTCAGTTGATAAAGGAGAATGTGTTTTGTTATGTGGGGCTTCAGGTTGTGGAAAGACAACAATAACGCGCCTTATAAATGGTCTTATCCCACATTTTTATGAAGGAGAGTATAGCGGAAATGTCAGCGTTTATGGAATGAATGTGCAGAGTGAAGAACTATATAATATATCAAAAAAGGTGGGTAGTGTATTTCAGAATCCAAGAAGTCAGTTTTTCTGCATGGATACAACAAGTGAAGTTGCGTTTGGATGCGAAAATATGGGACTTGTAGAAAATGATATTAACGAACGTGTAAAACTGGCTGTAAGCGAACTGGAAATGGAAAATCTTATGGACAGAGATATTTTTAAATTGTCAGGCGGTGAGAAGCAGAGAGTTGCCTGTGGTTCTGTAACTGCGATGCAGCCCGACGTATTTGTACTTGATGAACCAACATCAAATCTGGATAAAGAATCCATAGAAAGACTAAAAAATACGCTTTTACTCTGGAAAAAGCAGGGAAAAACAATCGTGATAGCGGAGCATAGGTTGTATTGGCTTAAGGAAATATGTGACCGTGTAGTCTATCTTGAACATGGAAGAATTATGTTTGATATCACAATGCAGGAATTTCTGAAATTTTCAGAGCAAAAGCTGCAAAATCTCGGACTTCGTACAATGCAGCCACATTGTGATGTAAGCAGTAAAAGACATGAGTATATTGCCAAAAAGTCGGACATAGTACTGAAAAATTATTATTTTTCCTATGGAGAAAAAAAGGTACTGGAGTTTGGAGATATGCAGCTCCCAAAGAATGAACTTATAGCAATTACAGGACAAAACGGAGCAGGAAAATCTACGTTCGTCAGATGCTTTTGCGGATTGGAGAAAAAATTTAAGGGACAGACGGTCATAGAAGAGAAGCAGTATAAACCAAAGGAAATGCTCCGTAAATGTTATCTTGTAATGCAGGATGTAAATCATCAGCTTTTCTGTGAATCTGTAGAAGATGAAGTTCTTCTTGGAGCATCGGATACCGGAAAAGAGATACAGGAAAGAGCCAGAGAAATTATGCAAAAACTTGGTATATGGGAATTTCGTGATAAACATCCGATGTCATTATCCGGTGGTCAGAAACAGCGTGTGGCTATTGCATCGTCTGTGCTTGCAGAAAAGGAGATACTGATATTTGATGAGCCGACGAGCGGTCTGGATTATTGTCATATGGTAAGTACTGCACAGCTGTTTAAAGAACTTCGTGAAATGGGTAAAAGTATTTTTATTATCACCCATGACAGGGAATTGATTGAACGATGTTGTAATTATGAATTTTATGTGGCTGATCGACAGGCGATATTGTATGGATTATAAGCACAGGTTACCCTTTCGGGTGAAATCAGATTCGATAAGACTGCTTTTACCTCTTTGTCGATAATAGTGAAATGACTTGCCTTGCAGGCACCTACAACTTTGATGTATCAAGCTATGTTGACACGGATATTTACAATGTGACCAACGACGGCATAATCTGGACAGTAACGGAGAAATAAAGAGGAAATGCAATGGAAAACGGTACATATAAAAAAGTGAATAAAAGCGGCAAAGCTGCTTGGAAGCAACGCAAAGGGAACTCGTATCTTTTATAGCTATCAAATACAAGATGACGGAATAGCTCAGCCGGTCAGCGGTGTGACGGTAACGGTCAATACGGCAGACAACAAGACCTATACCGTGTATTCGCTGAAGGATAATACAAGCAGCAAGCTGAACTATTCAAGCGGGAACGGCTCCGTCAGCTTCAAGTTAGACGGTTCGTCCTTCTATGCACTGTGCAGGGTGAGCGACAAAACGCCCGGCAGTACTTCTCCACAAACGGGTGACAACAGCAACCTTGCCTTGTGGATAGCTTTGCTGTTTGTCAGCGGCGGCGCAGTTGTCGTAACAACTGTTTACGTAAGAAAGAAAAAGTGTTTGTATGTACATGGGTAGGAGCGTTTACGATTGTATAACACCAGTATTCACGATAAGATAGAGATGATGAAAAAGGAAAACATAAGTAATGGGTTTCATTTTATCAACAATAAATTGTGTCACCACTGGTGTCACAATTACGTCATGCTGGTGAATCTTATATACAGAATAACGACGATTGAGGTCGTAAAAGCGTAAGAATCGCCTTTGGTGATACTTCATGGTGGCTATGCTTTTTAGCATAGCCACTTTTAATATTAAGAAGATATATGAAACAGGAGAGACTTAATTTATATCGTATAGATATGAAATAAAGAAAGTATCAAAGGTGAGAGAAGATAAAGCCAGATAGTTTTGAGGACGTGGGAGAGATTCTGCGTCCTTTTTTAGTGCGGATCAATTTGATAGATGTTATAATGTGGAAAATAAATGAGAAACAGAATAAAGATGTTTACATGGTAGCACTCAGAGATGAAGGTAAGCTGATAGGATATTATGAGAAGCATGAATATCGAAATGTAGAAACTATGAAACAATATGATTTGTGGTGATGTTATGGCACAGGACGAATGGTGCAGGCAGTTATTCAAGAATGAGGAAATACGACAGAAACTCACCCGTGTGGTAAGAAGAAAAAATGGAATGAGGTAAGTAACAATATGGAATCAAAACAGAAAAGAACAGCTCTTGTCACCGGCGGAAGTTCCGGAATCGGACGATGTACTGCAGCAGCATTGAGTAAGGCTGGCTACATAGTCTATGAGTTCAGTCGCCGGGATGTTCCGGTAGAAGGCGTGAAGCATATGTGCGTAGATGTGACAGATGAGGCTTCCGTGCAGGAAGCCGTTGGGCAGATCCTTTTGGAAAGAGGAAGTATCGAGATTCTTGTAAATTGTGCAGGTTTTGGTATTTCCGGGGCGGTGGAGTTTACAGAATCAGAACAGGCGAAAGCGCAGTTTAATGTGAATTTTTTTGGAACTGTCAATGTAAGCAGAGCTGTTCTTCCTTCTATGCGCAGACAGCACAGAGGGCATATTGTCAATATCAGTTCTGTGGCAGCGGTGGCACACATTCCGTTTCAGGCGTTTTATTCAGCCAGTAAAGCAGCAGTGTCTTCTTATTCCTGCGCGCTTGCGGCGTCCAAGGAATTTGACGGCAAGGTGCGCGTCGTGGACAGTCTGGCGCTCTCTTCGGGGCAGGGACTGCTCGTGATGAAGGCGGTGGATTTAAGGGTAACAGCAGTAGAACTTGGAGATATTCATACCGGTTTTACCCAGGCCAGACAAAAGATAGTTTTGGGTGATGATGAATACGGTGGCCGTATTTCACACGGTGTCAGTCAGATGGAGAAAGATGAACTAAGTGGGATGTCGCCGGAGATTATTGGTACATATATTGCGCGAATTGCACAGAAAAAGAACTGCGCACCAATTTGTGTGGCGGGTGTGAAGTATAAGATTTTGAGATTCTTATGTAAAATTCTGCCGTGTACATTACGGGGAAAGATTGTTGGTTCTATTTACGCAAAATAATTGAGATTATTTTATAGAATTCCGATATAGCCCGGGTGTCTGGATATATAACAGTTTTTTTCAGCTTTACGTTAAAATAGTTTCATGCTATCATTATTTTATTAAAAATTTTGATAACGTGAAGCTGTTTTTTGATTGTGGGGT
>OLGD01004365.1_pt1 | contig 11780 bp, 8 predicted proteins | sample 1605311 | NCBI WGS metagenome assembly OLGD01 (sample SAMEA3888917, study PRJEB22519) | human gut metagenome | biome: human gut; feature: human-associated habitat; material: faeces | place: Denmark | collected 2010 | reverse complement strand
GCCCCGGCGCCGCCGGACCTGGCCGCCCGTTGTCCCCGCCGGGAGGACGCCGTGGGGGGGGCGGCGTTATAGGTTGGGAGAAAGGGGCGTCCAAGGGCTGGCGTTCCCCGGGGCAAAGCCCGGGCCCATGGTCTACGGGCCCGGGCGGCTTTATCCGTCCGCCGCGGGCTACCGCCCCAGGGCGACCCCGGCCGCTGTTGCGCGAATATCGCCGCCCGCGCAGGGCCTGGTTATGCCCGGATCTTCTTCAGGTGGGCGAAGCGGGGCAGGCCGTTTTCCAGGGTACGCTCCGGCTCGCCCTGGATCAGGGGCAGGGCGTAATCCTGGAAGGCGGGCAGCAAGCCGTTGCCTTCGGCGTTGATCCAGGCATCGGGGACCTTCTTTTCGGTGTTGGCCACGTCGGTGAGGTCCATCAGCTTGATGGCGCAGCGGTAATTGCCCTGGTCGTCGGTTTCCCGGGCAAAGCCCACCATCTTGTCGGTGATGCCGCTGACCGCGCATTCCACCGCCGCCTTGCCCGCCTGGAAGGCCTCCTGCACGTCGGTAGCGGAGGCGCAATGGGCGGCGCAGCGCTGGAGCAGGGACAGCTCGATGGGCCGGATCTTGGTATTCACCGTATCCTGGAGGATATGGGCCAGGGTAGCGGCCAGGCCGCCCAGCTGCTTGTGGCCAAAGGCGTCCACAGGGGCGTTGTCCGCGCCGTATTCGGCGATGAGCTTGCCGGAGGCGTCGTGCACGCCTTCGGATACGGCTACGATGCACTTGCCGGATTTTTCAAAGACCCGCTTTACATCCGCCTTGAAGGTATCCATATCGAAAACCCGCTCCGGCAGGTAGATCAGGTCTGGGCCGCAGCCCATGGCGGTGGCCAGGGAGGAGGCGGCGGTAAGCCAGCCTGCGTGGCGGCCCATGATTTCGATGATGCAGATCATCCCCGTATCATAGACCCGGGCGTCATGATAGATCTCCATGCAGCTGGTGGCTACGAACTTGGCGGCGGAACCATAGCCAGGGCAATGGTCGGTGCCCCACAGGTCGTTGTCGATGGTCTTGGGCACGCCCATGATCCGGCAGGCATAGCCCACCTTTTGCATATATTTGGAGATCTTGTTGCAGGTATCCATGGAGTCGTTGCCGCCATTGTAGAAGAAATACCGCACATCGTATTTTTTGAAGATTTCTAGGATGCGCTTGTAATCCGTATCATCCACGTCGCTGTCCTTGAGCTTGTAGCGGACGGAACCCAGGGCGGAAGAAGGGGTGTGCAGCAGCAGCTCCAGCTCCTTGGCGTCCTCCTGCCCCATGTCGTAGAGCACGTCGTCCAGCACCCCGCGGATGCCGTGGGCTGCGCCGTACACCTTGGTGATGTTAGGATCGTCCAGGGCAGTGCGGATCACGCCGTAGGCGCTGGCGTTGATCACAGAGGTGGGACCGCCGGATTGCCCGATGATGGCTGCGCCTTTGAGTTGATTTTCCATGGTATATCCTCCTTGCTTATGTAAAAATACTTTTTATGCCTTCCATGGCCGCGGCCCTGAGATAGGAGCGCCGCTTTCCTAGGCTCCCTTAACCGCAACCTTTGTTATAATATCACATTTTTTTCCCGCTGAACAGCGGAAAACCGCGATTCTTCCTGGAATTACCGGGTTTTTTGCCCGTATGTAAAATCGTTGTTTTTTTATCATTCCCTCTTTTCTCGGGGCGTTATTCTTGTTATAATGATGTCGTTATAAGTAAATCAAATGGGAAAAGCCACAGCCTAAAGAATCGTTAAGAAATATATTGACGGAGGAGAAGGATTATGGAGATGGAGCTGCGGTATTTGCAGCTGTTGAGCCGGGAATTCCCCACGGTGCAGAGCGTATGCGCGGAGATCATGAACCTGAACGCCATTTTGCAGCTGCCCAAGGGGACGGAACATTTCATGAGCGACATCCACGGGGAGCACGAAGCTTTTTTGCACATTCTGAACAACGGGTCCGGGGCCATTTGCGAGAAGATCGACGAGCTGTTTGAAAGCTCCATCACCACGGAAGCCCGGCGGGAGTTGGCGGTTTTGATCTATTATCCCCAGGAAGCGCTGCAAATGATCAAAAAGCAAGATCGGGACATGGCGGATTGGTACCGGGTGATCTTCAACCGGCTGATCCAGATGACCCGGTACACCACCTCCAAATATTCCCGCTCCAAGGTGCGCAAAGCCATGCCGCCGGATTTTGCCTACATCATGGAGGAGATGATCAACACCCGGGGCATCAATAAGGAAGCCTATTACGATAACATTCTGCGCACGGCGGTGGAACTGGGGTGCGCGGATACCCTGATCGAGCAGCTGTGCACCCTGATCAAGCGGATGTGCGTGGACGCCTTGCACATCGTGGGAGATATTTTCGACCGGGGCCCCCACGCGGACGTGATCCTGGACCGGCTGATGGAGCATCATAGCGTGGATCTGCAGTGGGGCAACCACGACGTATTATGGATGGGCGCGGCGGCGGGGAATCCGGCTTGCGTGGCCACGGCGGTGAAGAACTGCGTCCAATACGACAACCTGGATATGCTGGAGGATTCCTATGGCATCAACCTGCTGCCCCTGGCGGTATTCTCCACCGAACAATATGACGATGCGGAGGTATTCCATCCCCGCAAGCTGCCGGAGCAGGCCTTCCGGCCCCGGGACCTGGCCCTGTATTCCCGGATGCATAAAGCCATCAGCATCATCCAGTTCAAGCTGGAAAGCCAGCTGGTGCGCCGCCGGCCGGAATACAATATGGCGGACCGGGACATGATGGGCCGGGTGGATTGGGAGAACCATACCCTTACAATCAACGGGACGGCCCATCCCCTGCGGGATACGGCCTTCCCCACCGTGGACCCCAAGGACCCTGCCGCCTTGACCCCCGAGGAGCACGCCCTGATGGAACAGCTGATCGCCAGCTTCCGCCAAAGCGAACGGCTTCAGGCCCATGTCCGGTTCCTATACAGCGCCGGCTCCCTTTACCGCCGGCATAACGGCAACCTGTTGTTCCACGGCTGCGTGCCCTGTACGGAAGACGGGGAATTTCAAACCTTCTCCTTCTACGGCCACACCCTCAAGGGCCGGGCGTTCCTGGACTTTGCCGATCAGCTGGCCCGCCAAGGCTACTTTTCCACCGACGAGGAGGAGCGGAGCCGGGGCAGCGATTTCCTCTGGTTCCTGTGGTGCGGCCGCAACTCCCCCATCTTTGGCCGGGATCACATCGCCACCTTTGAACGGGCACTGATCGAGGACAAGGATACCTGGAAAGAGCCGAAAAACCCCTATTACCGCTTCAATGACGATGAAGCCTTCTGCCGGGCCCTGCTGGATGCCTTCGACCTGCACAAGCCCTGGAGCCGGGTCATCAACGGCCACATGCCCGTGCGGGTCAAGGAGGGGGAGGACCCCCGCAAGGCCGGCGGCCGGCTGGTGGTCATCGACGGCGGGTTCTGCCGGGCCTATCAGAAGCAGACCGGCATTGCAGGCTATACCATGTTCTTCAGCTCCCACGGTATGCGTATCGCCTCCCATGAGCCCTTCGCCGGCAAGGAGGACGCCATACGCCGGGGCACGGATATCACCTCCCATTCCTTTATCGTGGAAAATCTGCCCCAACGCCTGCTGGTGGGGGATACGGATACCGGCGACCAGATCCGCACCCGCATCGATGAATTGCAGCAGCTCCTGCGGGCCTATCGCAGCGGCCGCATCAAAACCAATACCGCCCCCGCCCCCCGCAGACGGAAATAATCCCCCCCCGGGTCCTACGCGGTGCTACGCGCACGGCGATAGTCGCGCGACAACGGCTGTGGGCGGCTTGCGGCGGTAGCCCAGTGAGCAAGGGAGTTGGAGGAAGCCGCCTTGGCGGCGACGCGCAACGACCTTTGCGAACTGCGGAAGGGGGCAGGCAGCCCCCCGCGGGGTCCAGGGGCAGAGCCCCTGGCGGGGTTCGGGGCGGCGCCCCGAAAAAAAGGAAAAAAGCGGCATAAAGCCGCTTTTTCCTGTTTGCCCGGGGTCAGCGGGCTTTGTAGCTGGCGCAGATGCTTTCATCGCAGGCTTCGCCGGAGTGACAGCCTCTGCGGGGTGCGATCTCGACACAGTCGAGATCACAGCTGTGCCCGCTTTTGTTGTAGGCGCAGCTGGCTACACGGCAGCCAATGGTTTGGCAGCCTGCCTTGGACTTGGTCATCATATGAACCTCCTCGTCTTTGGTAAGCCTAGTATGGCGCCAAAAGCAGGGGGCCATGCGGGGAAAAACCTGGTAAATTTTTATAAAGCTTGGGTCTGGAGCCACTGGGCTAGGTCTTGGGCCAGCGGGCCGGGGAGCTGGGAAACGGCGGCGGCCAGGGCTTGGGGCTGATAGGGGGCGCCTGTCAGGCAAGGGCCCAGGGCCTGGATGAAGTCCGCGTCCATGGCGTCGCTAAAGACGTGGGCTTCTTGCACCCGGCCGTCCCGGAGGGCCAGCTGGAAGGTGACCTCCCCCCAGGGGAAACGGGTCTCCAGCTGGGCGTCAAAGGCCGCCCGGCGGCCCAAGCGCCATTCCCAGCTGGCGAAGCGGGCTTCCAGGGCGGCAAGGGCCGTTTGGTCCAGGGCCTGGGGGTCTTGGATCTGGTAGGGGCCGTATTCCCCGGCAAAGGCCGCAGCCACCGCCTGGGCCACCTGGTGGACGGTGAGACCGGGGCGCAGGGTGTTCAGGTTGCACACCCGGCTGCGGACGCTATCCACCCCCTTGGCGGCTAACTTGGCCTTGGAAGGGGCCAGATATTTGGAAAGGGCGCCCATATCCGCCGCCACCAGGATGGTGCCGTGGTGCAGGGCGGTGTGGGCGGAAAACTGAAAGGCGTTGCCGGAAAACTTGGCCCCGTCCTGGGTTACCAGGTCGTTGCGGCCGGTGAAGCGGGCCGGGATGCCCAGCCTCTCCATCGCCGCCAGGATGACCCCCAGCTGCCGGCGCAGGTCATAGACGTCCCGGGGTAAAATAAAGGTAAAATTCAGGTTGCCCACATCGTGATAGACCGCCCCGCCGCCGGAGCCCCGGCGGGCCAGCTTGCCCCCGTCCGCCTCCAGGGCGGATAGGCGGCATTCCTTCCAGGCGTTCTGGTTGCGGCCGATCACCACGGTATGCTGGTTCTGCCACAAATACAGCCACACATCTTGGCGGCCGTTTTCGAAAAGCCACGCTTCCAATGCAAGATTTTTGTAAGGATCTTTGCTTTGGGCTACAATGAATCGATTCATCCTTGTACCTGCCTTGCAATTTTGGTAGATTGCCGCTATACTAGGTATACATAGATAACACTGCTAGCTATTTCCACGGCGTACATCTAGTATAATACACTTGCGCCGGGGAGCAAAGACATTTCCTGGAAGCAGGCCCTTGTCTGCGGTCATGTTTGATGATAAAATATCATTTACTTGATGCTTTTTAACAATGAAACAGGGGTAGGTGAGGTCAAATTTGAACGCGAATATCAGCCAGCAAGACCTTTATTTGTGGGCAGAAGGCACCAATATCTATTCATATCTCACCTTGGGCTGCCATGCGGTGGAAAAGGACGGGTATCCGGCCTACCGGTTTGCGGTGTGGGCGCCCAACGCGGCGGCGGTGAGCGTGGTGGGCAGCTTCAACGGCTGGAACCTGGAGGCGGACCCCATGGAGCCCATCGGCACCACGGGGGTATGGCAGGTGTTCATCGGCATCGCCCATGAAGGGGACGCGTATAAATACGCCATCCGCACCCAGGAGGGGGAGGTCCTCTATAAGGCGGATCCCTTCGGCTTTGCCAGCCAGCTGCGGCCCAATACCGCCTCCTGCATCTGGGATATCGGGGGCTATCAATGGAACGACGGGGTCTATATGGCCCGCCGAGCGGTGCAGGATCACCATACCGCCCCCATGAATATCTACGAGGTGCACCCCGGCTCCTGGAAGCAGGGGTTAACATTCAACGATATGAGCCAGGAGCTGGTGCGCTACGTGGTGGAGATGGGGTATACCCACATCGAGCTGATGCCCGTATGCGAATATCCCCTGGACGATAGCTGGGGCTATCAGATCACCGGCTACTACGCCATCACGGCCCGGTATGGAACGCCCCAGGATTTCAAGCACTTTGTGGACGTATGCCATGAAAACGGCATCGGGGTGATCCTGGACTGGGTGCCCGCCCATTTCTGCCGGGATGAGCAGGGGCTGCGGCGCTTTGACGGCACCCCCCTGTTCGAGCATCCGGATTCCCGGCGGGGGGAGCAGCCCCATTGGGGCACCATGCTCTTCAACTACGAAAAGAATGAAGTCCGCTCCTTCCTGCTGTCCAACGCCATCTATTTCCTCAAGGAATACCATGTGGACGGCCTCCGGGTCGATGCGGTGAGCTGTATGCTGTACCTGGACTATGGCCGGCAGGATGGGGATTGGCTGCCCAACCGGTATGGGGGCAAGGAGAACCTGGGGGCCATCGAGCTGTTCCGGCAGCTATCCGTGGCGGTGCGCCGGGAGATCCCCGGGGCCATTCTCATCGCGGAGGAAAGCACGGCCTTTGCCGGCATCACCGCCCCCCCGGAGGAGGGCGGCCTGGGCTTCGACTATAAATGGAACATGGGCTGGATGAACGACACCCTCAGCTACATGTCCATGGATAGCTTATTCCGCAAGTGGCACCACGACCAGGTGACCTTCTCCATGTGCTACGCCTTTTCCGAGCACTATATCCTGCCCCTGTCCCACGACGAGGTGGTGCACGGCAAGTGCTCCCTCATCGGCCGGATGCCCGGGGAATACGAGGATAAGTTCCGGCAGCTGAGGCTGCTGCTGATGTACCAATTTGCCCATCCGGGGAAAAAGCTCAACTTCATGGGCAGCGAATTCGGCCAGTTTATCGAGTGGGATTTCCGCAAGAGCCTGGATTGGTTCCTGCTGGGCTACCCGGCCCACCAGGATATGCAGGTATTCAGCCGGCAGCTGAACCGGTTCTATGGGAATACCCCCGCCCTGTACGAGCAGGACGATGACTGGCGGGGCTTTGAATGGCTCAGCGTGGACGATAGCGCCCACAGCATCCTGGTGTTCATCCGCCGGGACAGCAAGGGCAACGAGCTGCTGTGCGCCTTCAACTTTACGCCGGTGAAGCATGATCCCTACCGGATCCATCTACCCAGGCCCTATGTGCTTTCCCAGGCCCTGTCCAACGTGGACTTCCGGGAGGTCAGCGGGCTCAAGAGCCAGGAGGATGGCTATGGCGGGGAGTATGTGGATATTATGCTGTCGCCCTACGAGGCGGTGTATTACTATCTAAAGGCGCAGCCCCGGCCCAAGCCCAAACCCAACCTGAAGCGGGGCAGGCGGGCTGTGACGAAAACAGGAGGGAGCGAAAAACCATGATCAAGAAAAAAGTGGTAGCCATGCTGTTGGCCGGGGGACAGGGCAGCCGACTTAGCGTTCTCACCAACCGCATGGCAAAGCCAGCCGTACCCTTTGGCGGGAGGTATCGCATCATCGATTTCCCCCTTTCCAACTGCGTCAATTCCGATATCGACACCGTGGGCGTGCTGACCCAATATGAGCCCATGGAGCTCAACGCCTATATCGGAACGGGCCAGGCCTGGGATCTGGACCGGAACAGCGGCGGCGTTTTCGTGCTCCCGCCCTATGTATCCGGCAGCCGGGGAGAATGGTATTCCGGCACGGCCAACGCCATCTATCAGAATATCCCCTTTGTGGACCGGTACGATCCGGAATACGTGCTGATCCTCTCCGGCGACCACATCTATAAGATGGATTATTCCAAGGTGCTCAAGGAGCACGTGGATAACCAGGCGGACGCCACCATCGCCGTGCGCAGCGTGCCCATGGAGGAGGCCCACCGCTTCGGCATCATGAATACCAACGAGCGGGGGGATATCATCGAGTTTGAGGAGAAGCCCAAGAACCCCAAGAGCAACAAGGCGTCCATGGGCATCTACATCTTCTCCTGGCCGGTGCTCAAGCAATACCTGATCGCAGACGCCAAGGACCCCAATTCGGAAAACGACTTCGGGAAGAACATCATCCCCAATATGCTCAACGCGGGCTGCAAGATGCACGCCTATGAGTTCAACGACTATTGGAAGGACGTGGGGACGGTCCAGAGCCTGTGGGAGGCCAATATGGATATTCTCTCCCACCCGCCCCTGCTGGACCTTTCCAGCCGGCTGGATAAGAACAAGCCCTGGCGGATCTACAGCAAATCCCCCATCATGCCCCCCCATTGCGTGGGCAAGGACGCCAGCATCATCGATTCCCTGGTGACCGAGGGCTGCGAGGTGATGGGCAGCGTCCACCATAGCATCCTGTTCGCAGGCTGCACCGTGGAGGAGGACGCCACCGTGGACGATTGCGTGCTGATGCCCGGCGCCCATGTGAAAAAGGGCGCGGTGCTCCGCAAGGCCATTGTGGGGGAAAACTCCATCGTGGGCGAAGGCGCCCAGGTGGGGGCGGACCGCCTGCCCTCCGACGGGGATTACGACACCGCCCTGACCGGGGATATCACCCTGATCGCCAGCGGCACGGAGATCGCCGACCATAGCCGGGTCCCCGTGGGCATGATCGTCAATACCGGCATCTATGGCCGGAGCAAGGAGGCATAGGATGCAGGGTAAGGTTTTCGGTTTGATCTATACGGGCGAATCCAGTATGCAGCTAAGGGACCTGACCTTTTCCCGGTCCGTGGCCGCGGTACCCTTTGCCGGCCGCTATCGCTGCATCGACTTCGTCCTCTCCAGCCTGGTGAATACGGGCCTGTCCAACGTGGGCATCATCGCCCAGAAGAATTATCACTCCCTGATGGACCACCTGGGCTCCGGCAAGGAATGGGAGCTCCACCGCAAGCATGACGGGCTCTTTATCCTGCCCCCTTTCGTGACCCATGATAACACGGGCATCTACAAGGGCACCCTGGACGCCCTGCGCTCGGTGCTGGGGTATATCCGCCGCAGCGCCCAGCGGTATGTGATCCTGACGGGGAGCCATACGGTGTTCAACACCACCTTCCACGCCATGATCGAGCAGCACATCAGCACCGGCGCGGATATTACCATTATGTATAACGACGTGCCCGCCGGCCACAGCGACGACCAGTTCGATGAGCTGCGCATGGACCTGAATCCGGACGGCCGGGTGACGGACCTGCAGGTGAACCCTTATAGGCCCACCAGCTGCCACTCCGCCTGCGACGTGTTCATGATGGAAAAATCCCTGCTGGAGTATCTCATCGAGGAGGGCGTGAGCCACGGGTATACGGATTTCATCCGGGACGTGCTGCTGCGCAAGGTGAATACCCTCAAGATTTTCGGCTGGCGCTACGACGGCTATGTGGGCTGCCTGAGCTCCATCCCCTCCTATTTCACCCACAACATGAACTGCCTCCAGCGGGAGGTGCGCAACGACCTGTTCAATCCGGAGCACCCCATCTACACCAAGGTCAAGGACGAGGTGCCCGCCCGGTACCTGACCGACGCAAAGGTGTCCAACAGCCTGGTGGCGGACGGCTGCGTGATCGAGGGCGAGGTGGAAGGCTGCGTGCTGTTCCGGGGCGTCAAGGTGGGCAAGGGCGCCAAGCTGACCAATTGCCTGGTGCTTCAAGGCTGCGACATCCACGATGGCTGCGAGCTGGACCATGTGATCCTGGATAAGGGCTGTACCGTCCACAGCGGCCGCCGCCTGGCGGGCTACGACAGCTTCCCGGTGATCATCCGCAAGGGCAGCAGCATCTAAGCCCGGTCCCGGGCCGATTCGCTTCGGGCCGGCCATGGAGGAGGCCCGGGGCGCAAGCCCCGGGCCTTTGCGGCCTTGCGCGGAAGCCGGACAGACCCGATGGCTTGTCTGATGGGAGCGGCATTCCGCGTTTTTCGGCCAAAGGCTTGCGCGGTTGCCGCTCCTGGTATATATTGGATAATTGAGGCCGGGCCCCGCATGGCCGGCGGAACGGACCTCCAGCTTTGGTAAGGCGCGGCCGCCTCCGGCGTTTGCCCGCGGTTGGCGCCGGAAAGGAACGCCATGTCAGATATCCTGCCGACCCAGCCCATTCAATCCACCGCCCCTGCCCGGATCCCTGCCCGCCAAGCCTCGCCCGCCAAGGCCGCCGCGCCGAAAAAACCGGCGGCTCCCAAGGCGCCCAAGCCTATTGCCGCCGAGAAACAGGCGCCCAAGGCCAAACCCATTGCGGCGCCGAAAAAAAACAAAAAGCCGGAAGAAATCATGGAGGAAACCAAGGTTATGGAACAGAATCCTGCGTTTGAACAGCCTGCCCCCCCGCCCCTGCGGGTATTGATCGCCGCCAGCGAGTGCGTACCCTTTGTCAAAACCGGCGGCCTGGCGGATGTGATCGGCGCCCTGCCCAAGCAGCTCAAAGCCCTGGGCGCGGACGTGCGGGTCATCCTGCCCAAGTTTTCCGCCATTCCCGATGAATTCAAGCATCGCATGACCCATATCTGCGACTTCCCGGTGCCCCTGGGCTGGCGCAGCCAGTATTGCGGCATCGAGGCCCTGGAGCTGGACGGGATCCCCTATTATTTTGTGGATAATGAGTACTACTTCAACCGCAGCTACATCTACGGCCACTTCTGCAACGACGAGGCGGAGCGCTTTGCCTTCTTCTCCAAGGCGGTGCTGGACTGTATGCCCCACATCGGCTTCTTCCCCAACGTGCTCCATGCCCACGATTGGCAGGCGGCCATGTCCATTGCCCTTTTGAAGCTGCAATATGATTGCCTGCCGGATTATTCCCCCATCCGCACCCTGTTTACCATCCATAACCTGCGCTACCAGGGGGTGTTCGATTGGCCCTTTGTCTCCGAGCTCCTGAGCCTGGGCGGCGGCCACTTCCGCCAGGATTGCCTGGAATACTACGGCAAGGCCAACTTCATGAAGGCGGCCCTGGTGCTGGCGGATGCGGTGACCACCGTGAGCCCCTCCTATGCCTGGGAGATCCAGACCAGCGCCTATGGGGAAACCCTGGACGGGGTGCTCCGGGCCCGGGGCCGGGTCAGCGGCATTATGAACGGCCTGGACGAACACCTGTACGATCCCACCACCGACCCGCACATCGCCGCCCACTTCAGCCCGGACGACCTCTCGGGCAAGGCCAAGTGCAAGCGGGAGCTGCAGGAATACTTCCATCTGGACCCGGACCCCGAGGTGGCGGTAGTGGGCATGGTGACCCGGCTCACCGATCAAAAGGGCCTGGACCTGATCGAGCAGGCCATGGAGGAATTCATGAACCGCCGGATGCAGTTCCTGATCCTGGGTACCGGCGACCGGCATTATGAGCAGCTGTTCTCCTGGGCCTGCTGGCGCTGGCCCGGCCGGGTGGGCTGCTGGATGGAGCATAATCCCCCCATGGCCAACCGGGTCTATGCGGGCAGCGATATGTTCCTGATGCCCTCCCAGTTCGAGCCCTGCGGCCTGGCCCAACTCATTGCCCTGCGCTATGGCTCCGTGCCCATCGTCCGGGAAACCGGCGGCTTGAAGGATAGTATCATACCCTACAATAAGTTCACCGACGAGGGCCTGGGCTTTACCTTCGCCAATTACGATGTGTGGGATATGCTGGGCGCCCTCAACCGGGCCTTGGAGAGCTTCTACGACTACCCCGCCTCTTGGCGCAGCCTCATGACCCGGGGTATGCGGGCCCACTTTACCTGGGAAAAGAGCGCCCGCCAGTACATGGATCTGTATCGTAGCTTGTAACGGGGGGTGTTGCGCGGGGGGCTGCCCCACGCCCCG
>OLGD01004362.1_pt1 | contig 11785 bp, 9 predicted proteins | sample 1605311 | NCBI WGS metagenome assembly OLGD01 (sample SAMEA3888917, study PRJEB22519) | human gut metagenome | biome: human gut; feature: human-associated habitat; material: faeces | place: Denmark | collected 2010 | reverse complement strand
GCCTTGGTCAGCGCCTCGGGGCAGGCGCAGCTAACGAAGCCGCCGGTGGAGACGGTGTCACCGTCCTTGACCATCAGGGCCGCTTCCTCAGCGGTAATGACACGTACTTTTTTCATGCTGTAAATTCCTCTTTTGTCAGAAATTTTTTAAGCGATGGATACGGAGTCTAACTTACTTGTTCTGGAAGTGCTTTTCCTTGCGCTTTTCAACGAAGGCGCTCATGCCTTCCTTCTGGTCGGCGGTGGCGAAGCACATGGCGAACAGCTCGTTCTCCAGAGCGATGCCGTCGTCAATGTCCATCTGCATGCCGCGGTCGATGCAGGCCTTGGAATACTTCACGGCGATGGGAGCGTTGGCGGTGAAGGACTTGGCCATGGCGATGGCACCGGGGATCAGCTCCTCGGGAGCATACACGGCGTTGACCAGGCCGATCTTCTCAGCCTCAGCGGCGCCGATGACCTTGCCGGAGAAGATCAGCTCCTTGGCCTTGGCGATGCCCACGCGGCGGGGCAGGCGCTGAGTGCCGGAGAAGCCGGGGGTGATGCCCAGGCCCACCTCGGGCTGGCCGAACTTGGCGCCGCCCTTGCCCTCAGCGTTGGGGCCGGCGGCCAGAATGATGTCGCAGGACATGGCCAGCTCACAGCCGCCGCCCAGAGCGAAGCCGTTCACTGCGGCGATGGTGGGGATCTCCAGCTTCTCGATCCGGCGGAACAGGGCGCTGCCCCGCTGGCCCCACTTGCGGCCGGCGGCCACGTCCATGGTGCTCTGCTCGCCGATGTCGGCGCCGGCCACGAAGGAGCGGCCCTCGCCGGTGATGATGAAGGCGCCCAGCTCGGCATCCTTCTCCACCTCGCTGATGAGCTGTTCCAGCTCAGAGATCACGGTGGAGTTCAGCGCATTCAGCGCCTCGGGGCGGTTGATGGTGGCGATCCCGATATTGCCGTTCTTTTCATAGCGAATGGTCTGATACATATTGGAATGTCCTCCTTAATCATATTTTGCTCAGCAAACTGTTGGAGAGTAATCATCCAACAATTTAGTTATAGCAAAAATCATGCCATTTTTCCAGGTGTAATTCTCTCATTTTCGGTTCGTTTTTTTGTGTAGGTTGCTAAAATCCAAGTGGTAAATCGCTTGCTTTTCCCGGTGCCGTCAGCCGTTTCCATACGGGATTATTCATTTTTGAATAACAAATTTATCAGTGTCTTCCAGCATTTTCCGCAGTTTGTTTGTGAAATACAGCAGTCTGTCTGTCGAATTTTCGTGAAATTTCACGAGCCAAAAATATTTCCCGCCTCTTCCTATTCATTTTTGAATATGCTATACTCATTTTTGAATAGAGCAACCGGCATTCAGTCCGGCACAGGAGGTCTGCGCCTATGGCGATTCCGTCTTTTTCTGCTTTCCACGACGAGGGGATCAATCTGGAGGGACTTCTGGAGATCCTCAGCCCGGAAAACAACTTGGTCCTGGCGGACGACATGATGGTCTCGGACGGCAACGGCATCATTCTGCGGGTCAGCGAGACCTATGAGAAAAACTTCGGTTTTGCCCATGACTCCATCGTTGGCAAGTCCGCCTTTGATCTGGAGGCGGACGGCACCTTCACCCCCTGCATTACGGCGGAGGTCATCCGGCGACGGAAGAAGATCAGCGCCACACAGACCATCAACCACACCCACAAAAACGTGATGACCGTGGGCATTCCCCTGTTTGACGCCAACGGGGAGCTGAAATACGCCGTCTGCTTCAACACCGTGTCCATGGAGCAGATCAACTCCATCCAACGGAACTACCGCCGGATGCAGGACTCCCTGCAGCACTACTCCCAGGAGATTGCCGAGCTGCGGACCCGGGCCACCTCCACCAATCTGCTGTTCAAAAGCGCCCCCATGCAGCGGCTGTGGACGCTGATGCAGAACACTGCCAACACCCGGGCCAACATTCTCATCACCGGAGAGACCGGCGTGGGTAAAAGCGCCATCGCCAAGGCCATTCACAAGATGAGCAACCGTGCAAACGGGCCCTTTATCGAGGTAAACTGCGCGGTGCTCCATGAAAATCTCATTGAGTCAGAGCTGTTCGGCTATGAGAAGGGCGCCTTCACCGGGGCCTCCTCCTCCGGCAAGATCGGCAAGATCGAGCTGGCCAACCACGGCACGCTGTTCCTGGATGAGATCGGCGAGCTGCCCGCCCATATCCAGTCCAAGCTCCTGCAGCTGATTCAGGAGAAGACCATTGAGCGCCTCTCCGGCACCCAGAAGATCGAGCTGGACTTCCGGCTGATCGTTGCCACCAACCGCAATCTGGAGGAGGCGGTGCAGCGCGGTCTGTTCCGGTCCGATCTCTTCTACCGGCTGAACGTCATCCGCATCCACATCCCCCCCCTGCGGCAGCGGAAGGAGGACATCGTCCCCATGGCCCACCAGTTCCTGGCCCGCTTCTGCGGGGAGTACAACAAGTCCCTCACCTGCAGCCCCCGCTTTCTGGCTTTTCTGGAGCAGTACGATTGGCCCGGCAACGTGCGCCAGCTGGAGAACCTGATGGAGCGGCTGGTAATCACTGCCCAGGACCCCATTCTGGACATTCCTGCCCTGCCGCTGGAGTACACCGCCGACGCGTCGGCCCCTGCGGAGCTGCTTCCCGGCGGCACGCTGGCAGAGCGGATGGACGCCTACGAGGCCCAAATCATCCGGGATTCCTACCAGCGGTGCGGCACCACAGTGGCCGTGGCCCGGGAGCTGGGCATCTCCCAGGCCACAGCAGCCCGCAAGATTGCCAAATACGTGACCGCCCGGGCGTGAGAGGAGGTTCCGGTCCATGAGTTTGATCCATCTCAGCACAGAGCTTCGGCAGGAGCTGAAGCTCACCCCCCAGCTCCTGCAGTCCATGGAGCTTCTGCAGATGAACTCCCAGGAGCTGCTGGACTATCTGAACCAGGTCAGCGAAGAAAACCCTCTGGTGGAGCAGACTGATCTGTCCTCCCTCCACAAAGCCTATGAGGCCCTGCGGCAGAAGGTCCACTGGATCAATGGCGGCCTGCCGGAGGACGGCCACGGCGCCATGCCGGACCGGGGCGCCGCGGACCGGGAGACGGAGAGCCTCTCCGCCTTCCTTTGCGACCAGCTGGAGCGCCGGCGCCTGCCCAAGCCCCTGCTGGCCCTGACCCGGTATCTGGCAGAGCTGGTGGACGAGGAGGGCCGCCTCAGCCAGGAGGACCTGGACGGCGTGGCAGATCTGAAGATCCCCCAGGCCCTGACCCAGCAAGCGCTGGAGACCCTCCAGAGCCTGGACCCCGCCGGCGTGGGCGCCCGGTCCCTGTCGGAGTGCCTGCTGCTGCAACTGGCCCGGCAGGATGCTCCCTCCCCCCTGGATATGGAGATCGTCCGCCGCTTCCTGCCGGACTTGGGCAAGAAGCATTACAGCCTCATTGCCCGGGAACTCCATACCACGCCAGAGGAGGTCCGGGCGGCGGAAAAGCGGATCTCTGCCCTGGATCCCTGCCCCGGCCGCTCCTTCCAGCCGGCGGAGCCCACACTCTATGTCCGGCCGGATCTGTTCATCGCGGAACTGGACGGAAAGCTCCAGGTGATCCTGAACGATTACTACCTTCCCCGGGTGTCCATCAGCCAGTACTATGTGCGGCTTCTGAAGGAATCCGACGAGCCGGAGACCCGGGCCTATCTCCAGCAAAAGATGCAGCAGGCCAAGTGGCTGCTGAACAGCCTGGAGCGCCGGGGCAGCACCCTCCGCCAGTGCGCGGAGGCGATCCTGGAGACCCAGCGGGCCTTTTTTGCCGGCCAGACCACAGAGCTGGTCCCCATGACCATGGTGACACTGGCGGAGCGACTCCACCTCCATCCCTCCACCGTCTCCCGGGCCACTCGGGAGAAATACCTCCAGTGCCGGCAGGGGACGTACCCCCTCCGCTATTTCTTCAGCCGCGCTCTGGGGGAGCAGGGTCCCTCCCAGCAGACGGTGAAGCTGCGGCTGCTGGAGCTGATCCGGCAGGAAGACCACAGCCGCCCGCTCAGTGACCAGAAGCTGGCGGAGCTGCTGGCGGAGCAGGGCATCCGCATCGCCCGCCGCACGGTGGCCAAGTATCGGACGGAGCTCCGCCTGGGCTCCGCCGCCGCCCGAAAACGGGACTGAGGGCCTACTGGCCCGCAGAGGCCCGCAGGATAGAAACGGAAGCCCCGGACGGAGTTTCGTCCGGGGCTTCCGTGTTTTTCCGATTTACAGGATCCGAAGGACCTCTTCATATCCCGGCACCGCATCCGCCGCGCCGGGCCGGGACACAGCCAGGGCGCTGGCCGCCGCGGCCAGGGACAGTGCCTCTTCCAGTGTGCCGCCCTCCAGCGCCCGGCGCAGGAAGTAGCCGGTGAAGGTGTCTCCCGCCGCAGTGGTGTCCACCACCGCCGTTTTCCGGGCTGGGCCCCAGGCCCGCCAGCCCCCTCGCGCTGCAGCAGCGCCCTGTTCTCCCAAGGTCAGCACCACAGTGGTCTCCGGGTACCGCGCCGCCAGCGTGTCCAGAATCGCCTCCGGCGCCTCCGTTCCCGCCAGAAAGGCGCCCTCCACCTCGTTCACCAACAGCCAGGACAGCGCCTCCAGCGGCAGGCCCACCAGCTTCTCATTGGCGGGAGCCGCATTCATGGCCGTCCGCATCCCCCGGCGGGCCGCCTGGTGGATGATTTCCTCCACGCAGCTGGTCTCATTCTGCAGCAGCACCGTGTCCCCGGCTGAGAACTGATCCAGCACCGCCGTCACAAAGTCCGGGGTCAGGCGGCCGTTGGCCCCGTCGTGGAGCAGGATGCTGTTCTGGCCGGTGCTGTCCACCTGGATGATGGCGTGGCCGGTGCTGCCTGCGGACTCCTCCACAAACCGGGTGTGGACGCCTGCCCGGTCCAGCGTCTCCTTCAGAAAATGCCCCTCCGGCCCGATGAGGCCCGCGTGCCAGGTCTCCACCCCGGCCCGAGCCAGAGCCACGGACTGGTTCAGCCCCTTGCCGCCGCACTGGATCTGCAGGGACTGGGCGCTCATGGTCTCTCCGGGCTGGACGAAGTGGTCCACCCGGTAGACGTAGTCGATATTCAGGGACCCGAAGTTGACAACGCGCATGTCCTTCTCCTCCCTCATGCCATAAAGGTGGTGAGCAGCTCTTCCAGGGCGCGGCGGCTGTCCACATCCACGCAGATGGAGACGCCGGGAGCCTCGATGGGATGCTCCCGCAGATCCGCCACCACCATGCCCCGGCAGAAGCTGCCGCCGCACTCCACCCGGGCGGGGATGGTCCGCACCGTCACCACACTGGGATCCACCGCCGCCAGCATGGCCAGCGGGTCGTGGACCGGGCAGTGGTCCAGACAGTTGTTTTGCAGTCGGTTGAACCGGAAGTAGAAGGGCAGTGCCTGCTTCAGATAGTCCACAATGGGCCGGTTCTCCGGCGCGGCGTACTTGTCCAGGATCGCCACATGGTCCGTGGTCAGCCGCACCTTCTGAGTCACATCCAGCCCCACCATGGTCAGGTCAAAGCCCGCCTGGAACACCCGGTCCGCCGCCTCCGGGTCCCCTGCGATGTTGGCCTCCGCTACCGGGGACACGTTTCCCGGCGCGTGGAACGTGCCGCCCATGAACACCACCCGTTTCAACAGCCGGGGCAGATCCGGCTCTATCTCCAGAGCCTTTGCCAGATTCGTCATTCGGGCCAGCGTCACCAAGGTCAGCTCGCCGGGGTGCTCCCGGGCCATTCGGGCGATGAACGCCCAGGCCGGTTCCTCCAGCGGCTGCTGGGACGAAGGCGGCAGCTCCACCCCGCCGATGCCGTTGGGCCCGTGGATGTGGGGATCCGGCCCCTTCCAGTTCCCCGCCAGCGGCTCCGTGGCTCCAACCGCCACCGGCACCTCATAAGGCGCACCGGCCAGTCGGATCAGCCGCAGACTGTTTTCCGCCGCCTGCCGGGCTGTGGTGTTGCCGAAGCCGGTGGTGACGCCCATCACCCGGACGTCCGGCCGCTTCAGGGCAAACAGAATGGCGATGGAATCATCAATGCCGGTGTCGGCGTCGATCAGGATCTGCTTCAGCATATTCCTTCCTCCCTGTTTATGTAGTCTCTCCGCCGTCTTTGGCGGCGGCAATCCGGACCCCCAGACCGTTGACCTCCACACTCTCGTCCGCCGGGACCAGCAGGTAGCGCCGTCCGTCGATGATCCGGGCCTCCACCAGATAGCTCCGCTCCGGGTCCACCTGGATAGTGGCGTCGGCGGTCTTGACCGCGAAGTGCTTGGCGTCGATCAGGTTGGCCGGGGTCAGCGCCCCCTCGCCAAAGGACTGGCCGCAGGCGGTTTGGAACGCCTCCACCCGCTCCTCCGGCACGCCGCAGTTCCGCAGCACGCCGCTCACCTCGCCTGCGGTGACAGCCAGCGGCTCCGGGTCCCGGCTCTCCTTGTGTTCCTGGATCCGCTGGCGCAGGTAGTCGTGGACAGACTGCACCACCTCCATGCTGCACGCCCCCTCCAGAGTGCCGCACAGGGCGGACTGAAAGGTCTCCCGCTGCTCGGCGGCGGACATGGGCGGCTCTGTGCGGAACACTGCGTCAATGAACTCCTGATGGAGCTCGTCCGGCTTCCGGCTGTAAAACAGGGCGTTGTAAAGGTTGGCCGTCCGGTCATCAAAGGCCGGGAACAAAAAGCCAAGCTCCGGCTGGCCCACGATCTGCTTCTCCATAGAGATGTGGAACTCGTTCTCCCCATGGAAGTATCCCAGCTCCGGCGTCCCATCCTTCACCGGGCAGACGCAGCAGACGAAGTAGCGGAACACCTCTTCGCAGGCATCCCGGTCCACCTCGCCGTCCTTGCCCCGGTGGGGCACATCATAGGCGTCGGCCCCCAGCAGGATCAGATAGTTGTTCTCCCCCATGTCCAGGGAGCCGGTGACCTGCTGGTAAAAGGCATCCCGGGCCTCCGCGTCCTTCAGCTCGGACGTCCGCAGGGCGGAGAGCAGGCGGTGCTCCTCGCTGTCCGCCACCTGCTGGGTGGAAAACACGATGTCAATCAGGTTCCGGCCCAGGGTGCCGGACAGGGCCTTTTTCAGCAGGCCCAGGTATTTTTCCGCCTCCTCCTGGGGCATGAGGCCTAGGGACTGGTCGATATAGGCGATGATCTCGCGGCTGCTGTTCACATAGCAGCCGTAAACACGGCTGATGGCGCTCTTCTCCGGCCGGAACCGGCGGCGCAGCTCACCCAGCTCTCTTTGGTTCATGGGGGACACCTCGCTCGTTCAAATTGATCCCAGCGGGACCGCAGTCCTGCCGGGTCTCTATCTTAGCACATCTCCGCCGTCTTGTCACGCCGAAAGGGGCGGACAGGAAAAACGGCGGGAACCGCAGTCCCCGCCGTTTCACGTTTCAAATGCGCTCCAAAGGATGTCCGCTTACTGGGCAGCCATCTTCCGGGCCCTGGCCTCAGCCTTGTTCCGGAACACGTCGATGGTGACCGCCAGAATGATGACGGCGCCGATGACGATGTACTGAATGTCGTTGGAGGCGCCCATCAGGTTCAGGCCGTTGCGGATGACCGCCATCAGCAGGGCGCCGATCAGGGTGCCCCAGATGGTGCCCTTGCCGCCGGTGAAGGAGGCGCCACCGATGATGCAGGCCGCGATGGCATCAGTATCATAGGTGGAGCCGGCATTGCCGTTGGCAGAAGCCAGACGACCCACGGACACCACGCCCGCCATGCCGGCCATGAAGCCGGACAGGGAGTAGACGAAGGTCAGCACGTTCTTGGAGGGGATACCGGAGAGGCGCGCCGCCTCGGGGTTGCCGCCCACGCAGTAGATCTGGCGGCCCAGGGCGGACCGGGTCAGGAACACGTGGAAGATGCCGAACACGATCAGCACCAGGATGAAGCTGAAGGGGATGCCGGGGAAGGTCTCGGTCTTGAAAAGGGAGCCGCCGCCGATCCACATCAGGTTGTCCACGCCGGTGTTGGTAAAGGCAATGGATTTCGACCCTGTAATCACCAGGGCCAGGCCCCACAGCACGTTCTTCATGCCCAAGGTGGACACGAAGGGATGGGGCAGGTCCAAACGGGTCAGCAGAATGCCGTTGACAAAGCCGGCAAACGTGCTCACCGCCAGGCCGGCGATGATCAGCAGCGGCATGCTGGTGATGCCGAAGTTCTGGACCAGCACGCCGATGGTGCAGGTGCACAGCACGCAGTTGGAACCCACGGACAGGTCGATGCCGGCGGTAATCAGGGCGCACAGCATGCCGGAGGCGATCAGGCAGTTGATGGAAGCCTGCTTGAAGATGTTCATGATATTGCTGATCCGCGGGAATTTATCGGGCATCATCACGCAGAAAATGAGAACCAGCAGCGCCAGCGCCATCAGGGTGCCGAGCTTTTGCAAAAGCTCTTTTCCGGAATTCTTCTTTTTCATATCAGTCTAATTCTCCTCCCCAGGCCGCTTTCATGATATCCTCAGAGTTGAAGTGCGGGGTATCACGGTCGATATTGGCCATGACCCGGCCGCCCCGCATGACCACCACGTGGTCACTCATGGCCAGGATCTCCGGAAGCTCGGAGGAGACCATGATCACACACTTGCCGGCCTTGACCAGGTCATTCATGACATGGTAGACCTCGATCTTGGCGCCCACGTCGATGCCGCGGGTGGGCTCGTCGAAAATGAAGATGTCCGCGTCGGTGTTGACCCACTTGCCGATAACCACCTTCTGCTGGTTGCCGCCGGAGAGCTGGGCCGTCACCTCGTCCAGGGACGGAGTCTTGATCCGCAGGGACTCCACATTGTCCTGGCCGGACTTCTCAATCTTCCCCTTGTTCAGGAAGGGTCCGTTGGAGAAGCCCTTCATATTGGCCAGAATGAGGTTGGTCCGCACGTCCAGGGACAGCACCAGACCCTGGCCCTTGCGGTCCTCGGTCAGGAAGGCAATCTTCTTCTTGATGGCGTCCTTGGGCGTCCGGATATGTACCTTCTCCCCCTTGACGTAGATCTCGCCGCTGTCCAACCTGTCGGCGCCGAAGATGGCCCGCATGGTCTCCGTCCGCCCGGCGCCCACCAGGCCAGCAAAGCCGGTGATCTGGCCGCCGTAGGCCTTGAAGCTCACGTCATGGAGGACGCCGGCCTCGTTGAGGTTCCTGGCCTCCAGCCACACGTCGCCCTTGACGCCGAACTCTTTGGGATACAGGTTGTCCAGCGTCCGGCCCACCATGGCGTTGATCAGGGAGTCCTCCGTCATGTCACCGATGTCCTGGGTGACGATATGTTCGCCGTCCCGCATGACGGTGACCCGGTCGCAGAGCTCGAACAGCTCTTCCAATTTATGAGAGACGAACAGGATGGCCACGCCCTTGGCCTTCAGGCCCCGGACCGTCTCCATCAGCTGGTTGATCTCCTCCTTGCCCAGGGAGGAAGTCGGCTCGTCCATGATAATCAGCTTGGCGTCCAGCGACACAGCCTTGGCGATCTCCACCATCTGCTGCTGACCCACGCCCAGCTTACCGCACTCCAGGTGGACGTTGATCTCCGGATGTCCCAGTGTTTTCAGCGCTTCTTCCGCCTCGGCGTGCATCCGGGGATAATCCAGCAGCAATCCCTTCTTAACGGCACGCCCCATAAAAACGTTATCCGTGACAGGCAGCTGCTTGACGATGTTCAGCTCCTGATACACACAGGCGATGCCTGCCTCGCGGGACTGAACAGGGTTTTTGAAAACGACCTTCTGGCCGTCCACAAAGATTTCCCCTTCTTCCGGAGTGTGAACGCCGGTGAGCACCTTGATCAAGGTGGATTTACCTGCGCCGTTTTCTCCGATCAGACCGTGGATCTCACCGGGTCTGATGCCGATAGACATGTCTTTTAACGCGACAACACCAGGAAAACGTTTGGTAATATGTTTCAGTTCGACGACATACTCGCTCATGGAATTACCTCGTTTCTGTTTTTCCTGATTTCCGAACCGCTCCCGCCGCAGCGGAAGCGCTCTCTCGATCCCGATTCCCGGGGTCATTTTCGTTGAAATGTGCTTGCTGTTTAATCGTTTTCTTCTGTGCGTATTGTAACCGGGATCAGACAGAGAATGGTTCCTGCCAGATCCCGGCGTGCCGAAAATTCTCCGTTCCGCCGTGGGAACCCATCAGGTTTCCGCTTGCAGGCACGCGCATGATCGGCTTTTCGGAATACAGCGGCAGAAAACCTGCCGCTGTATTCCGGCTTTTTCGCTTTTCAGCTATGGATAGCAGTCAGGCTGAATTAGCCCTTCATGGCCTCCAGGTTGTCCAGGTAAGCCTGGCCGTTCTCAGCGGTAACGACCTGAACGGGAGCGTTGATGACTTCGTCAACGGACTCGCCCTTGACAGCCTTCACGGCAGCCTCGACCACCTGATAGCCCATCTCATAGGGCTGCTGAGCGACGGTAGCCTTCACCAGCTCGCCGTCCAGGATCAGCTTCACGGCGGAAGCGTTGCCGTCGAAGCCAACAATGGTGATGTCGGACACGCCGGCGGACTTGCAGGCGTTCATAGCGCCGATAGCGGTATCGTCATTGTGGCAGAGCACGATGTCGATCTGATCGGGATAAGCGCTCAGCAGGTCTTCCATGGCCTTGGTAGCGCCGTCGGTCAGGTTGTTGCCGGACAGCTTGGCCAGAACTTCCACGCCAGCCTCGGTGCAGGCCTTCTCATAGCCTTCCATACGCATGTTGGAGGTGTTGTCGCCTTCCTGACCGTAGATGATAACGGCCTTGGCGTCGGTACCGGCCTGCTCGATGGCCCACTTGCCGCCCTCATAAGCAGCGTCCACGTTGGAGGTGCCCACGAAAGAGGTCTGGCCAGCGATGCCAACGTTGGTGTCAACAGCCAGCACGGGGATGCCAGCGTCGATGGCAGCCTGCAGAGCGCCCTGAGCGGCACCAGCATCGTTGGGAGCGCAGACGATGGCGTCGCAGCCAGCGCCGATCTGCTGCTCGATCATGGAAACCTGACCCTCGATATCGCTCTCAGCGCCGGGGCCAACCACGACCACGTCAACACCCAGATCATCACCGGCGGCCTTGCAGCCAGTCTCCACATAGCCCCAGTACTCAGAGGCCAGGGTCTTCAGGACAACAGCGACCTTGACATCGCCGGTAGTGGGGGTCTCGGTCTCGGTCTCGGTCTTGTTCTCGGTGTCGGCAGGGGCCTCGGTCTTCTTGCCGCCGCAGGCAGCCAGAGACAAAGTCATTACCAGTGCGAGAGACAGTGCAAACAACTTCTTCATTCTTCATTTGCTCCTTTTCATTTTTTTCAGGATGTTTCCGGCAAAAAGCCGAATTCCTGACAGTATTAATTTAGCACAAGTATAGCAGACTTTCAATCTTAAACTTTGCTCAAAGTGTAAAACTGTTATCGTGCACAGGGAAAATCGTTTTCGTTTGGCACTTTTCACAGTTCATTTCAGAGGTCAGCCGCCGCAGGCATTAACCGTACTTATGAATATACCATCACGATTTATGACTGGTTTCAGGCTGCGGCGCATCGTATGTCTGCCGCGGACATTCTTTGGTCAGTTTGCGCACACAGTATGTCTTGCCGTTGGTTTTCTCCGTTTTTTTGTCCGCTTTGTCAATAGGCACATCCCCGCTTTACCACTTATAATCAGGAATAGAATGTCATACTATAAATGAGATGCATACCTGGTCCGATGGATACTTCGGGCAGAAAGGGATCTGATATGAACATTTTCTCTCTCTTTACCCTGTGCGGAGGGCTGGCCTTCTTCTTATATG
>OLGD01004360.1_pt1 | contig 11786 bp, 10 predicted proteins | sample 1605311 | NCBI WGS metagenome assembly OLGD01 (sample SAMEA3888917, study PRJEB22519) | human gut metagenome | biome: human gut; feature: human-associated habitat; material: faeces | place: Denmark | collected 2010 | reverse complement strand
TAAGAGGGTTGTCTTACCTGCCTTTGGCGGTGATACGATCATACCACGCTGTCCTTTACCGACCGGACTGATCAGATCCATGATGCGCATGGCAATGGAAGATCCTTTTGTTTCCATCTTCAGTCTTTCATCCGGAAAGATCGGCGTCAGATCTTCAAAGCTGATCCTGTGCTCCAGTTCCGCCGGATGCAGTCCATTGATCTTTTTGACATATAACAGTGCGCTGAACTTTTCTCCCTGCGTCTTCACTCTTGTATTGCCGGTAACAATATCACCGGTCTTCAGACCGAATTTACGAATCTGGCTCGGTGCCACATACACATCATTTTCACCCGGCAGATAATTTGCACTTCTGATAAATCCGTATCCATCCGGCATTACCTCCAGGATTCCGCCAACTTCCATTCCGCTGTCCAGATCCGAACTGAGCTTTTCCGGATTTATTTTGCTTTTTTCATCTTCTGCAAGCATTGCTTCCACAACATCCGCTTTTTTCATCGTGGACACGCCTTTGATTCCTCTGGATTTTGCAATTTCTTTTAAATCCGCTAATGCCAGAGATTCATACTTTTCTCTCATTAACTTTATTACCTCCTGTTCCAGCCAGATTTTATCCCACCATCTGCTCCGTTATTTGCATATTATATTCGATTCTAAACTCATTGGGGATTTCGTCTGCATATAACTGCACACATCTACAATATGAAATAAGAAAGAACATTCCGCATTACGATTTGCTTCTATAGTATAACAAATAACTTTAAATAGTAAAGTACTTTTTACATTTTCTTGTGGTAAAGGATTGCAGACCTCAAAAAGATGTTATATCATTATAGGTAATTGTAAATCAATCAATTATCACATTACAGCAAAGAAAGAGGATAATAAAATGGCATCAAAAGAGCTGGCGTTAAAACTGCATGAACAATGGAACGGTAAACTGGAAACTACTGCAAAGGCATCTGTCAAATCAAGAGAAGATCTTGCACTTGCCTATACCCCCGGTGTTGCAGAACCATGTAAAGTGATCGCAGAAGATCCGGAAGCTGCCTATAAATATACAATGAAGGCAAACACGGTCGCCGTTATCTCAGACGGCAGCGCAGTTCTCGGCCTTGGTAATATAGGCCCGCTCGCCGCCATGCCTGTTATGGAGGGAAAATGCGTTCTGTTCAAGGAATTTGGCAATGTCAATGCCGTACCGATCTGTCTGGATACACAGGATACGGAAGAGTTGATCAAAACCATCACTTACCTTGCGCCAAACTATGGCGGTATCAATCTGGAGGATATCAGTGCTCCCAGATGTTTTGAGATTGAAGAACGTCTGAAACAGACGTTGAACATCCCTGTTTTCCATGATGACCAGCACGGAACAGCAATTGTCGTACTTGCCGGTATTATCAATGCTTTAAAGGTTGTAAATAAGAAGAAAGAGGATTGCAAGGTTGTTATCAACGGTGCGGGAAGTGCCGGTGTCGCAATCACGAAACTGCTCCTTACTTATGGTTTCCCGAATGTGATCATGTGTGATAAGGCAGGTATCATTTCAAAGGATTCCGAAAACCTCAACTGGATGCAGCAGAAAATGACAGAAGTTACAAACCTTGAAAATGCAAAGGGTACTCTCGCAGATGCTTTAAAGGGTGCTGACATATTCGTAGGTGTTTCCGCTCCAAATATCGTCACAGCCGAGATGGTTTCTTCTATGAACAAGGACGCTATCCTTTTTGCCATGGCAAATCCTGTTCCTGAGATTATGCCTGATGTGGCAAAGGCTGCAGGTGCCAGAGTGGTCGGTACCGGAAGAAGTGATTTCCCAAACCAGATAAACAACGTGGTTGCATTCCCCGGAATCTTCAAGGGTGCCTTAGAAGGACGTGCTACGCAGATTACTGAGGAAATGAAGCTTGCTGCCGCAGAAGCACTGGCCGGTCTTGTTTCTGACGAAGAATTAAATGATGATTTTATTATGCCTGAGGCATTTGACCCTCGTGTTGCCGCTGTTGTCAGCGAAGCTGTAAAGTCACATATTTAATATGAGATACTATTCACTCAACAGATACTGCCGCGATACATTCGGTGAAAAGCTCTACAAGCTCTCTCTAGATGGAGGCATGACCTGTCCAAACCGTGATGGCACACTCTCATCGCTTGGATGCCTGTACTGCAGCGCCGGTGGCTCCGGTGATTTTGCGGCGGACCGCAGCCTTTCCATAAAGGAGCAGCTGTCTGCCGCTAAGGAAAAGGTTGCTTCAAAGAGCAGCTGTGAGCACTTTATCGCATATTTTCAGGCTTTTACCAACACATATGCTCCGGTAGATTATCTGCGGCGCATATTTTATGAGGTTATAGAAGATCCATCTGTCGCTGTGCTGTCCATCGGCACAAGAACAGATTGTTTTTCTACCGAAATATATGATCTGCTCTCAGAATTAAACAAAATAAAGCCCGTCTGGGTTGAGCTGGGCCTTCAGACCATTCACATGTCTACTCTTGATGCCATGAATACACATACATGTGTTGAGGATTTCATCATTGTAACGGATGAGCTTAGACGCCGTGGCATAAAGGTTATTGCACATCTCATACTCGGGCTTCCTCATGAGACACGGGGAATGATGCTTGAATCAGTTGATTTTGTTGCTAAAAGCGGTATTTTCGGAGTTAAGCTTCAGCTGCTGCATGTACTAAAGGGCACACCACTGGCTGATATGTATATTAAACAGCCATTTGAGCTTTTTACGCTGGATGATTACTGCGATTTTGTGGTAGACTGTATAGAAAGACTTCCAAAGGATATGGTTATCCACCGCATGACCGGTGATGGACCACGTTCTTTACTTGTTGCACCTCTTTGGAGCACAGATAAAAAACGGGTTCTGAACACAATCAATAAAAGATTTGAAGTGCGAGACACATATCAGGGACGATTAAACTTGTTTTAAAGGAGAAAATCATGGCTGAGCCATTTACCATATATAAGCTGACAATTTTATACATGCTCGACAAAGCGGGCTTTCCGCTGTCAAACACACAGATTTCCAATTTCTTTTTGGAAAAAGAATACACCGACTACTTCCGTGTACAAGAGGTCATCGGTGATTTAGTAAATGCTGATTTAATTAATTTTGAATCTACTCATTCCAATACACAGTACACTCTGACTGCTGCCGGAAAAGAGACTCTCGGTTTCTTCAAAGACAAGATTACCGACGGTATTGAGTCCGATGTAAAGAGCTTCTTTACAGACAACAAGCTCGAGTTCAGGCAGGAAAACTCCATTCTTGCCGACTATTACAGGACAACTGACCGCAAATATGCAGTACGTTGTCAGGTGCGCTCAGAGAGCACCACTGTCATCGACCTGACTCTCTCAGTCGGCACAAAGGAGCAGGCCGAGGCCATCTGCAGCAACTGGAAGAATCAGAACGAGGATGTGTACGCATACCTCATGGATATGCTGCTTCGATAGATTATTTTTTAGTTTTTCTTACAGAGTAGCCGAAGCTTCCGAGCTTATCTCCAAAGCCAAAATACTCTCCGTGCGAGTACATCACGAGGCCGGTATCATTGATATGAAATTTCCCGGTCCCGTCCATGTATTTATCATCCACTGTCACGCCGACGACGTCTGCTATAAACATTGTATGGCTGCCGAGCTCCTCGATTTTTCTTACCCTGCACTCAATATTTACCGGGCTTTGTGATATTCCCACTGCTGACACATGCTGCATCGCAAGCGGTGTCAGATGCAGTTCTTTAAATTTGTCCACATCCCTGCCGCTTTTCACTCCGCAGTAGTCGCAGGCTCTAAGCAGCTCCTCGGTGGTCAGATTAACCACAAACTCTCCGGTTTCTTTAATCATGTTATAAGAAAATCGCTCAGGCCTTACAGATATTGAAAGCATAGGCGGATTGGTGCACACCGTCCCCGCCCATGCCACTGTTATTATATTGTTATTTCCGGCCTTGTCAGTGACACTCACCATCACAGCCGGCACCGGGTTTAGCATATTGCCCGGCTTCCAGTTTTGTTTTCCCATATGTTAATTTATCCTTTAATTTTTCTTTAATATCCTTTTATATCCACTAATTTTCCTTTAGGTTTTCCATGCTTTCTTTAAGCCTTGCACGGTTTGCATCCTCAAGCTCCGTGAGCGGCAGACGAAGTCCTCCCACATCATATCCCAAAAGCTTCATAGCTGCCTTTACAGGAATCGGATTCACCTCACAAAACAGTGCCTCTATTAAATCCAGGTATTTAAGCTGGATATCAAGTGCTGATTTAATATTTCCATTCAGATATTTCGTTACCATATCGTGCACTGCAGCCGGCATTACATTAGACAGTACTGATATCACACCGATTCCACCGAGTGAGAGTATTGGGATGACCTGGTCATCATTTCCCGAATAAATATCGAGGTCATCTCCTGCCAGTTTTTTTAGCTTTGCAACCTGCGATATATTGCCACTTGCTTCCTTGATTCCTACTATATTTTCAAAATCCCTGCCAAGCCTTGCCGCAGTCTGTGGAAGTATATTGCAGCCTGTGCGCGACGGTACGTTGTACATAATGATTGGAAGCCCAACCGCCCCTGCTATCGCTGCATAGTGCGCATAAAGACCATTCTGTGTGGCTTTATTGTAGTAAGGTGTGACAACAAGCAGACCGTCTACACCAAGCTTTTCAACCTTCTGTGAGAAATCTATCACATTTTGTGTGCAGTTGGCACCTGTTCCCGCTATTACAGGAATCTGCCCGGCTGTCTCGTCTACCACACATTTTATTACCGAAAGCTTTTCTTCCTCTGTCATTGTGGCAGGCTCACCTGTCGTGCCACACACGATAATTGCATCAGTGCCACCGTCTATCTGCCTTCTCACCAGCGTCCTAAGCATTTCATAGTTTACACTGTTATCCTCATTGAAAGGAGTAATTAACGCTACTCCGGCGCCCTTAAACAGAGACATATATACCTCCCAAATACACTATTTTACTGAACTATTTTATACTAAACTATTTAACCTATACTAAAATATTAAAGCCTGATATCAGGATTTTCTTTTATTATATCAGCAATTAATTCTCTCTCATCCATGTGATGCTTTACACCCTTTATCTCCTGATAATCCTCATGTCCCTTTCCTGCAAGTACTATGATATCACCATCCTTGGCATTCTCCATGCAGTATCTGATAGCCTCCTTACGGTCAGGAATTGTCACATACTCTCCATCTGCCTTGTGTACACCCTGTAAAATATCATTGATTATGTCCATAGGCTCCTCATCTCTTGGATTATCGGATGTGACAACAGTAAGGTCTGCAAGTCTCGATGACACCTCTCCCATCTCATAACGGCGTGACTTTGCCCTGTTTCCGCCACAGCCAAACAGGCATACAAGTCTGCCCGGCTCATACTCCTTAAGAGTGGTGAGAAGGCTTTCAAGTGCCATCGCATTGTGTGCATAATCAATCATAAGGGTATATCTCTTTGTAACAGGAACAATCTCTATTCTGCCCTTTACACTCACATGATGAAGAGCCTCCCCGATTGCCTTTTTATCCACATTGAAATGATGGCAGATAGCAATGGCCGTTAGTGAATTGTATACTGAGAATTTGCCCGGCACATTGACCTCCACATCAAAATCCAAAAGCCCTGATACATGGTATTTAATGCCGAGTGCTCCATGCTCCTTTTTAAGCTCAACATTTTCTGCTACCAGGTTATTTGTGGACTTGTAGCCGTAAGTCTCCACCTGGCATGTGTGTCCCTTCATAACACCCTCTAAATGCTCATCATCTCCGTTAAAGATACCAAGCCTGCACTGTCTGAATAAAAGGCTCTTGCAATGCATATAGTCTGCAAAATCCTTGTGCTCATGCTCTCCGATGTGGTCAGGCTCAAGATTTGTAAATACACCGATATCAAAGATAAAGCCCGATACTCTGTGAAGCATGAGAGCCTGTGATGACACTTCCATAACAACTGCATCAAGGCCTTCATCCACCATCTCCTTAAACAGCTCCTGAACTCTGTATGACTCAGGTGTGGTATTTGCTGACGGAATTCTCTTGTCACCACATATAGACTCTATTGTACCGATAAGTCCTGTCTTTATGCCGGCTGACTCAAGAATTGACTTTACCATATATGTGGTGGTGGTCTTACCCTTTGTACCTGTAATACCGATAGTCTTTATCTTCTCGGCCGGATAATCAAAATAAGCTGCTGACATACACGCAAGTGCAAGCCTTGTATCATCTACCTTAATATATGTCACCCCTTCGATAGGAGTCACATCTTTTTCGACAACCACTGCCGCTGCACCTTTCTTTACCACATCAGGGATGAAATCATGCGCATCTGACACAGCTCCCGATATGCACACAAATACCGATGCCTTCTCCACCTTGCGCGAGTCATACACGAGTGTGGAAATCTCTATATCTGTGCTTCCTGCTAATACTTTATAATCCATTCTTTCAAGTAATTTTTCAAGCTTCATTTTATTTTCTCCCATATTTTATTATATTTTTGATATATATTTTCTGTTAATTTTGTTTCTTAAAGATTTGTAACTATTCAACCACAGACATTCGCCAAACCGCACAATACTTGTGCTTTATATGATATCAATTTCTCCTGAGAAAACCTCAGTAGCAGGTCCCGTCATAAACACATGATTGGTCTCAGGTATATACTCGATAGTCAGATCTCCGCCTCTTAGATGCACAAGCACCTTGTTGTCAGTCTTTTTGTTGAGTATACATGCCATGACGGTCGCACAGGTTCCTGTACCGCAGGCCCAGGTCTCAGCGCTGCCCCTCTCCCATACTCTCATTTTCGCCTCATTCCTTGAAAGTATCTCTACAAACTCCGTGTTGGTGCGCTTTGGAAACATCTTATGATTCTCAAAAAGCGGACCGTATTTCTCAAGCTCAAAGTTCGCCACATCATCGACAAATACCACTGCATGAGGGTTTCCCATTGAAACACAGGTCATGTGCCACTCTCTATTGCCTGCTGAAATCGGTTCATCTATTACCCTGTAGTCATCACCATAAGCACTTCCGTCTGCTTTCACAACCGGAATGTCCCCAGGCGTCAGAATAGGCTCACCCATATCCACGCGCACCTTTGATACCTTATTTTCCTCAACATATAGTGTAAGGTACTTGATGCCTGCTCCTGTCTCAACCGATATTTCAGTCTTGTCAGTAAGCTTGTGGTCATACACGTATTTTGCCACGCAGCGTATGCCGTTTCCGCACATCTCGGCTTCCGAACCGTCTGCATTATATATCCTCATTCTAAAATCTGCCTTGTCTGACGGACCTATTGTGATTAGTCCGTCTGAGCCTATTCCAAAATGCCTGTCACTGACATATATTGACACCCTTGCCGGGTCATCCAACTTCTCCTCAAAAAGATTTACATATACATAATCATTTCCACAGCCGTGCATTTTTGTAAATTTCATAGTGATCACCTCGTTATTGGTTTTATACTGATAACTATTCAGAACCATCCCACGCACATTCGCAAAACCGCACGACGTAGCAGCTTTTCTTGTTCTCAGTGGTTCTGAATAGTTACTTTAATTATATTATACAGCGCACTTTCTTGTTTTTCTATAGCATTTTGTGCGTTTTATGTTGCGTTTTGTGCTGTTATAGATTATGCTTATAGTAACATCTTATTATCAAAGGAGCATATCATGGATTCAAATTATACAAAAGCAGGCTACCTAACGGAGCCTTTTAAAATATTTCATCTAAGAGATGAACACAAGCTAAATATAGATTTCCATTACCATGATTTCCACAAAATTCTGATTCATCTGCACGGCAATGTATCCTACTGCATTGAGGGCCGCAGCTATGAGCTCAAAGAACATGATATCGTGCTTGTCAATGCCGGCGAGGTTCATAAGCCAATATTAAATGACGATTCAATTTATGAAAGAATCATTATATATGTGTCACAGCAGCTTATTGACGATTATGTGAGCAAAGGCTATGATCTGGCATGCTGTTTCAAGCAGGCCTATGCTAACCAGTCACATGTACTAAGACTCGCTGCGACCAAGGGAAGTCGTCTGGCTGATACAATCAAGGAACTAGACTCTACACTTAGAGAAACCACTGAATACGCAAATGAGCTGTACCAGAAGCTCCTGTTTTTAGAGTTTCTGATACAGCTCAATCGTATCACCCTGCATGGCGGTATCGAATATATTAACACATTTTCCTCAAACAAAAAAATTGTAGAGATTTTGGATTTCTTAAATAAGAATTTAACAAACCGTATAAGTATTGATGAACTGGCAGATAAATTCTATATGAGCAGGTATCACCTGATGCACACCTTCAAGGAAGAAACCGGCTGCACCATAGGTTCATACATCACAACAAAGCGTCTGCTGCTCGCCCGCGATATGATTCGCGACGGAAGCAATGTGTCTGCCGCCTGCGATGCCTGTGGATTCGGAAGCTATTCCTCATTTATCCGTGCATACCGCAAGCAATTCCATTCTACCCCTACAAATACATAAAAGCTTCACGATATATCACAGGAAGCTTTTAATTATTTTTAGTGCTGCATTATCTCTCATTAATCACATTAATAAGCTCAGGTATGAGCTGCTTCTTACGCGACACTACTCCTTTAAGCATAATTCCATCCTTGCTCTGTGGCAGATTGTATGCTGAAGCTGCTATTGACGCTGCCTCTGCACCACTGTAGATGAGATATGTAGACTCATTAAGTATATCCGTTAGCATAACAAAGAGCATATCAAGCTGTTTTTCCACCTGCATCTTGTCAAGCAGAGGCACCACTCTCGCCTGTACCTTATCAAGCTCTGTCCTCGAAAGAGCAGAAATCTGCGATACTCCAAACGTATAATCCCCTGAATGAAAGATTTTAAAATCCTGATTTAATATTTCCTCTTCTGTCTTGTTAGCAAAGTTACTGCCTGCCTCAAACATTTTCTTGGCAAACTCTTCTACATCTATCTGCGCAATCTCCGCTAGGATAAGTGCTGTAGATTTATCAACCTGGGTACATGTAGGCGAACGGAACACTAGTGTGTCAGAGAGTATTGCAGCGCACATAAGCCCCGCCATCTGAGGAGTAACCTCCACACCCTTTTCCATATACATCTGATAGATGATGGTTCCGGTACATCCAAGCGGCTGATTTCTGAAATACACAGGTCCTATTGTCTCAAGAGAACCAATTCGATGATGATCAATTATCTCAAGAATCTCAGCCTCATCAATGTTGGCCACTGCCTGTGAGGTCTCATTATGATCCACAAGTATCACCTGTTTTTTCCTTGCATTCATTAAATTTCTGCGCGAAAACATACCCACATAATTTTGGTTTTCGTCAAGTATTGGGAAATCCCTGTGTCGGATTTTTGAAACAGTATCACGCACATCATCCACATAATCATCCAAATCAAAATGAATAAGATTTTCCCTTGTCATAAATGATTTTATCGGCATACTCTGGTTTATCAGACGCGATGTGGTAAACGTGTCATATGGTGTACTTATCACTACCACATCCTTAGCGTTTGCAGCATTTATGACATCCTTCGATATATCGAAGCCGCTTGTCACAATGATACAGCTGCAGTTTGCCTCAATACATATAAGCTGTGACTCTTCACGGTCTGATATGATGACCAGATCATCCTCAGCCACATTGCCCTTTATGGTATCAGGTGTACCTGCTGCAACTATAACCTTTCCTTTCACAAAATAGCCATGCTCATTGCCTGCAACTATCTTGCCATCCAGCGTCTCTATAATATTTCTATACTGGGTCCTCGCCTTTGCCAGGATAGAATTGTCATACACATCCATATATGACTTTGCTATATCACCTGTCACAATAAGTCCTTCAAGCTTGTCCTTCTTATTGACAACCGGAAGAGTGACTACGTTGAGTATCTTCATCATCTCCCATGCCTTTTTCATGGATAGATTACTGCTGACACCCTCAGTCCTTCTGATATGTATATCCTTTATCTGTGTGCCAACATCCTTTAAAAGGGCAGGCGTATCTGCCTTAAAATAATCCAGCACAAATGCTGTCTCTGCACTGACGCTGCCTGCTCTCATTGGTATGTATTCCATTGTATCATCTGTATGTGATTTAAGGTTTGCATACGCTATTGCTGCACAGATAGAATCTGTGTCAGGATTTTTATGTCCAACAACTCTTACAATCTTTTTTGCCATTTAGTCTTCCTCTCTGTCTGCCTTATAAAATGTCAAAATATGGTGCAACTCCCTAACCGGGAACTGCACCACCCTATTACAATAATATTTATTAAAAAATCGAACCAAAGAACCCCAATATATACAATGCGATTGCAACAAAACCAAATGTATTGATAATAGCCAGCACAGTAGAGATGACTGCAAAAGTCTTTGTTGTTCCTACCTGCTTCTCAAGCTCTGACACTGTGTCCACCTTGTCTCCCATTACCTTAAAGAGATCCTGAATATTCCTGAAGCACTTAACATTCTCTGTATGTACCTTGTCAGACAGCTCCGCCTTTAACGAAACAAGCTGATCATTAAGCTCTGTAAGCGACTGAAGCATATGGGCATTCGCCTCATTTACCGCTGATGTAACTGCTGCTGTGCCCTCCTCTGTGATACGCCTTGTCTGCTCTAATGTGTCACCAAAATCAAGACTCTGACCTATATTCTGGCTGATGCCTGATATCTCAGTGCCAAGTGACTGTCCGAGATTTCCAATCTGTCCGGACATCGAACTACCAAGATTGTCCATATTGGCATTTACCGAGCGTCCAAGATTATCCATATCTGAGCTTACCTGACGGCCTAAGCTGTCCATGCCTGCATTCATAGATTGCTCTATCTCAGCCATCTTTTCATGAACACTTTCTATAAGCACATCTATCTGCTTAGCAACCTGTGCAGTGATTCCATCGGCTTTTTCCTGTCTCTCGTCAAGTATCTGCTGCAGCTCCTCTGCCTTAGCTTCCCTCTCCTCAACTATGGTTGAAAGCTCCTCTGCTTTTGATTCTTTCGTATTGAGCATCTCCTGAAGACGTTTTGCCTTTTCACGAAACTCATCAATTTGTGTTAACAAAAAATCATCTTTATCCATTTGTATATTATTCTCTTTTTTCTGCACTCTTTCACTACGATTCACATCGTCTCTTGCTACACGGGATGCCATTACTGTTCTTGAAGGTACTGCCCGCTCCGCTTGTTCTGTAGATATAAATCTTTTTGCACGTCTATCAAATATGCCTGACATTCGTATTCCTCCGATGGTTCAATTAAATACGATTAACATATATATTGTACCATTACATATTGTATTTGTAAACAAAAAAACCACGAAATATAGTGTAATCACAGGAGAAAAAGCAAAAATCCCACAGGGCAAATGCCCTGTGGGATAAAATATATACCGTGACTAATGAATTAGTCCTCTCCGTATAATTTAACGAGTTTCTCAAGGTGTGTATAACGTGCCTTAGCTGTCTCCTCAGACTTAGCAAAGAGTTTCTCTGCTCTCTCTGGGAATGGCTTGATAAGACGAGTATAACGTGCCTCGTTGTTAAGGAACTCCTGGTAAGATCCGTCGCCGGCCTTTGATGTAAGTGTGAATGGATTCTTTCCTTCAGCCTTGAGTGCAGGGTTGAATGAGAAGAGGTTCCAGTATCCAGCCTTAACAGCCTTCTTCATCTCATCCTGGCAGTGGTTCATACCACCCTTAG
>OLGD01004359.1_pt1 | contig 11786 bp, 10 predicted proteins | sample 1605311 | NCBI WGS metagenome assembly OLGD01 (sample SAMEA3888917, study PRJEB22519) | human gut metagenome | biome: human gut; feature: human-associated habitat; material: faeces | place: Denmark | collected 2010 | reverse complement strand
TCGCACGCCCGCAAGGTGTTTACAAGGCGGCGCATGTCCGCCTTGTAAACGTATTCTATTTGTAGTTTTCACTTTATCGACAGACTGTTGGGAGCGTACGAGCGCTTCTATTTCAATCTTTTTCATCTGCATTTTTCATCCCCTTTTCTCTCGCGGCTTGTCCGGTCGCTTCCCGCAAGGCAAAAGCAACTCCAAACAATCGCCCTTGCGCAGCATGGATATTTTTTGAATACGCACGTTCCGACCGGTACCGCGCGCACGCAAACCGCGAAAACGCGCAAAAACACCCGCGGCAGGCAAAAAAGCCGGCGCCGCGGATGTTTTTCTTTTTCCCATTTCTTTTTGTGCGCCTGCCGCCCGTAAGCCCCTTGAGATGCCATGCACTCCACGACCTTGGAAACACGAAGTCGAGCGGGAACTTTCTTCTTGTCTTTCGGCAAAAAGGTCAAAGCTTGCCCATATCCTCAACATTCAAAACGAAGTAGGTCGCGCCGCCGACCGTGATTTTCGGCGGAATGCCGTCCGGACGCAGACCGCGGCCGAGCGAATCGGCGGTTGAGGTCACTTTTCTGTGTGTAGAACAATACTGCTTCAAAATGGCCACAAGTTCCTCCACGCGCTCGTCCTCGGTGCCGACCAATAGCGTCGTATTGCCCACCATCAGAAAACCGCCCGTTGTAGACAGCTTTGTAACGAAAAAGCCCTCCGCCGTGAGCGCCGCGGACGCCACCGCGCTGTCGTCGTTGTTGATGATTGCCAGAACCAGCTTCATACTGCCTCCTGTTAAATCTGTGAATTGAGTATCCTGCGACTGCGTTTATCCAGGCGCGTATAGTCCGGAATCTCATACCGGTTATCGTTGGTATCCCGAATCAGAACGCGGCCGTCATAGAGAATCTTAACATCCGAATGGCGGTTCTGAATCCGGAACGTCTGCTGACCGGATTCGGTATCCACCGTCCACTTGATGGCGCCGAACTTTTCGGTAATATCCAGCACAGCCGTAATTTTCGGAATCAGATAATATTCCTCAAGCGCCTCGACGATCACCTTTCGGCTTTCGGGCATCAGCGTTCCGACATCCCGAATAATGGCGCGCTCGTGCCCGTCCGCGTCCAGCAATGTGATATACTTGTCTCTGCCGGTAATCGGAAAGAGTCTGCGCGGCTCCAGACCGCGCTCAATGCGGCCGTCAAAATATTCCATATCCACAAGGCACAAATCGACCCTTGTAAATTTTACGCTTTCGCCGCCGATATAATTCCTTGCCATTATTCAAATCCCTCCTCTTTCTTGCCGGCTTCCGCCTGCTCGGCCATGGTCTGGATCTGAATCAGTTTATAGTATTTGCCTTTTGCGGCAATCAATTCCTCCGGCGAACCCATCTCGATGATCTTGCCCTTATCCACAACCACAATCTTGTTGGCCTTACGCAGCGTGGACAGACGATGCGCGATCATGATGGTCGTGCGCCCGCTGATCAAACGCTCTATAGCGCCCTGAATCAGGCTTTCGGTCTCCGAGTCAACCGAGGCTGTCGCCTCGTCGAAAATCAGCATCCGCGGATTCATCAAAACAGTGCGCGCAATGGAAAGGCGCTGCCGCTCGCCGCCCGAAAGGCCGATGCCGCGCTCGCCGAGCATGGAATCATACCCGTCGGGCAGCCGCGCGATAAATTCATGCGCGTTGGCCACCTCGGCGGCGTGAAACACTTCCTCCACCCCGGCATCCGGCCGGCTGAACGCGATGTTGTTATACACCGTGTCCCGGAACATCATGGATTCCTGCTGCACATAGCCGATCTGCGAGCGGTAATAGGAAAGATCAATATCCTGAATGTTGACGCCGTCCACCAAAATATCGCCCTCATAGCCGTCGTAGAAACGCATCAGCAGATTGACAAGCGTGGATTTACCCGAACCGGTCGTACCGACAATGCCGACGATATCGCCCGGCTCAATGGTCAGATTGATGTCGGAAAGCGTCATTTTGGTGCGGTCAAACGAGAAATTGACATGCCGGAACTCGACCTTGCCGCGCATTTTCGGGCAGGAACCGTGTCCTCTGTCCGCCTCCTCCTCCGCGTCCAGAATGTCCAGCACGCGCTCCGCCGAGGACAGGGCGTGCTGATAGGAGTCGTTGAGGTTGGCAAAGAAGTTGACCGGTCCGTAGAACATGGAAGCATACGAAATAAACGCCACCAGCGTACCGATGGAAAGCTCGCCGCCGGTATGAATGACCCAACTGCCGCCGACGCCCCAAATCAAGAGCGAGCCGCAGGTCACAAAGAACGAAACGATATTGGGAAACGCCGTGGAAATACGCGCGCTGCGCTTATCCACTTCCAGCCATTCCGTGTTATAATCCTTGAAATAATCCCCGCTTCTCTGCTCGGCCGAAAAAGCCTTGACCACACGAATTCCGGGCAGCGTATCGGTCAGAATCGAGACGACCGCCGACCAGCGGCGCCAGATTTTTCTGTAAAATGGCAGAATCTTCTTGCCGAATATCTTGGAGCCGATCACAACGAACGGGATCGGAATCAACGCAAGGAGCGCGAGCTTGTAGTTCATCGCGAACATGATGACCACGATACCGATCAGCGTAAAGAACTGCACGACGACCTCCTGCGTGATGCGCAGCATGAACGCCTGAATGGTGGAAGTGTCGCCGCTGATGCGGTTGATGACCGAGCCGGTCGAGGTTTTATCGTAAAAGCGCATACTCAGGCGCTGCGCTTTGGCGTACACATCGTTGCGAAGCGAGTAAACCACATGGTCGCCGCTCACGCGCAGCCGGTAGCTGCGGAAAATGCCCACGCCGTACTGGAGCACATACGAAGCAAACAGCACGCCGACAATCGTGTAAAGCGCGCGCATGTCGTTTGCCGGCAAAACGCTGTCTACCAGATTGCGGGTCGCCGTCGGCGGAATCAGGGACATCGCCGTCGTAAAGAGCGACAGAATCACGCACAATATCAAATTGGGCAGTTCGGGCCGGACATATTTCACCAGCTTTTTGAAGATCCTGCCCTTGGACTGACAGTTGAGACAATCCGCGCCCGGATGCAGCAGCGTCCGGCCGCACTTCGGGCATATGTTCATCAGCTTTTCATAGGTCGCGCAAACAATGTCGTATTCACGCGCCGCATCGGCGCCGTTTGCCATATGGCTGATGTATTCGGCCGCCATGTCGCAGAGCGTGGCGACCGCATAAGTAAACCGGAAAAATTCATGCTTTTCCCCGGCTTTATCAAAGAGTATCAGCCGCGCGTTGCCGTACATGCGTCTGACCTCGGCTTTGTCAATATCGCAGTGCTTTTTGCAGCGAACGGTGCCGTCGCTGTCAATCGTAAAAGCACGCTTTGCGGTTACGGCGAGCAGACTGTCCCCGTACTTTGCGTCGAGCGTCAGATCACCGGCGATGATAAAAAGAATTTTTTCTTCTTTCTCGCAAATTTCGGCTTTGACGGCCTCAAGCCGTTTCAAAAGCCCGGACGGTAATTCCTTATTGACAAGGATGCCGTTCATATTCAAATCAAGTCTCCCGGCCTGTAAAACGCCGCGCGAATGAGCGCAGCCGTTTTGCAGACTTTTTCCGCTGTAAACTGCCTGTCGGTTTTGTGTTATCTTAACTATACCATGCGGCGCGCGCGAAAGGCAAGCTTTTTTCAAAGCATTGGTCAAAGTGCCGATTTTTTTGGAAAGTTCAACAAGATTACGACCTTTTTTTTGGCTAAGAATGAGATAAAACGGGCGGCTGTCCCCAGCCGCCCGTTTTGCTTATTGGTCATTTTGGTAACGCTTTACAAGTTCATCAGTCAAATCATACAAATCCTCGGTAGACCGCGGCTTTCCGAGCGCCTCGACCGATCGGACAAGCCCCTCGGCGCGCGCCGGATTGTGCAAAAGCTGATAGAACACATCCTCAAAATGCGTATGCAAGTCCACCGCCATCGCCGCGCCGTTGTTGAGCAGAAACGCCGCGTTGCGCTGCTCGTGGCCGGGGATGGGATTGCAAATGATAATCGGCAGTCCTTTGGCCAGCGCCTCCGACACGGTAAGACCGCCCGGCTTTGTGATGATCGCGTCCGACGCGTCCATCAAGAGGTCAACCTCTTTTGTAAAACCGAAATTCATCACGCGCTTGCGCGTATGCAGCGCGTCGATGGAAGTCTTTGCCTCTACGTTGTTGCCGCACACCGAAATAATCTGAAAATCCGCGTTGATCGCGTCCAGTTCCTCCACCACGCCCGCAATATCGCCGTAGCCCATGCTGCCCCCCATCAGGAGCACCGTATATTTGTCCGCAAGACCAAGCTGCGCGCGGGCGCGCGCTTTCGGAATCTTCTGCGAAAACTGCGCCCGAATCGGGATGCCTATCGGCGCGATCCGATCATCCGAAAATCCCTTGCGGTAAAGCTGAGACTTCAGCAATTCGTTGGCAATGACGATTTTGTCGCTGCTGCGCGCCTCCTCCCAAAGCGGATGAACGGTATAATCGGTCACAATGCCGATCATCGGCACATGGATCCCGTTCTTCGTTTTGAGCAGATCGGTCACAACCCCTAAAAAGGAATGCGTATAAATAATCGCGTCGGGCGCGTATTGCCGGATGAATTTGCCGAGCTTTTTGGTCAGCTGCATGTTGGAAATGCGGTAAATGCTGTGACTCGAATCCACGCGGCGCCCCTCGGCGAGCGCATAGGATTTGGCGAACAGCGTCTTAAAATCCTTGGTTACCAGTAAATACCCCTTTTTCACAATCGAATACAACGCTTTGCTGACATAGCGATAGGCGTCAAACACCACCGCCTCGTCCCCGTGCGCCTCAAAGCACTGGCGAATCGCCTCGGCGGTCGAATTGTGCCCCTCGCCTGCGGTAATGGACAAGATCAATATTCTCATTTTCCTCTATGCGCCAATATGTACCGTTCATAATAAAACAGATACTGCTGCGCCACTCCTCCGTAAATTCCTGCGTGTTCTGCGTCAAATCCATCTTTAAAATGCGACCGGAGCGACCTGCGAATCCAAACATCGACCGGAAAAGCCGAGAGATCGCCGAGCCCGTACAGCCGGACGCATGCCGAAACCTTTTCGCCGACGCCGCAAATCTCGCGCAGCGCCGCGTCGGCCTCTGCGCGCGGGAGCCGGTCGAGCGCAAGCTGACCCGACGCCACGCTCTGCGCCGCGTCCGCAATATACCGCGCGCGGAACCCGCAGCCGAGCGCGCGCAGATCGGCTTCGGTCAGCGCGGCAAGCGTCCGCGGTTCCGGGAACGCATACCGCCGGCCGCGCGGCGTCTCAAGCGGCGCGCCGCAGTGCGCCGAAATCGCCTCAATAATCTTTTTGATGCGCGGGATGTTGTTGTTCTGCGACAGGATAAACGAACAAAGCGTCTCAAAGCGCGCCTGCCGGAGAATGCGGATGCCGCCCGCCGCCGCGACAGCCTCGCGCATGGCGGGAAACGGAAGATCGCGAAGAATCCGCGCGCGGATCGCCGCATAATCGGTGTCCAGCGAGAGATACGGCAGCCAAATTTCGCTGATCTCGCGCGCGGACGCATTCAAAATATGCAGGCCGCCGGCCGCGCGCGCAAAACGGACATACCGGCCATGCGCCACGCCCTCGTATTCGCAGAGATAGGGCGAATCGGGCACGCGCGAAAAACGGAAGCACTGCCCGCAGTCAAAGGTTTTTTCCAGATCATAGTCGGGCGCGGATACGAAAAAGCAGGCCTCGCTGTCCGGAGAAACGGCCGGACGCAAAGACGTTTTGCAGGGCTTAGTCTCCATCCGGCGTTCCTCCTCAAAATCTATATGCGCATCTATTTTTAATCGTACAAAAATACAGAATCCTTACAGCGTTACTATACTCTATTTAACGGGGTTTGTCAAGCGGATGAAATATTAGGGTTTTTTTAAGATGCGGCATTTCGGCGCCGATAAAGATAAGAAAAAACGCGGTATATCGCCAAACGAAAAACGCGAAGCGTCAGCGTTCTGCCGGAGCGCCTCTGCAAATCTATATCCAACAATACGAGCGGGGATGCGGAAAAATCGAAACCGCATACACGGCTTTTTACCATTTCAAAGAATGATGCATTTTTTCTTTTCAATCGCCAAAAGTTATGCTATAATGAAAAAAACGCCGGATATACGGCGAATTTCCGCTAAGGAGACAAAATGGAAAAAATCTATACCATTCCGGTCAACGAAGCGTTTGACCGTTCCGCCGCGGACAAAAATTGCGGCTGCCCGTTCTGCGCGCTCTACAACATGCTGGAACAAAACGAGATCGACGCGGTGCTGGGTCCTTCGATGATGGAGCCGGACGTTCGGATCGAAACCAACAAAAAGGGCTTCTGCAAGACGCATTTTGACCGTATGCTCGGCTGCAAAAACAAGCTCGGCCTTGCGCTGATGCTGGAAAGCCACCTCGGACAGAACCAAAGCGCCCTCTTTCCCGCGGGGCTTTCCGGACTGTTTGGCGGCAGCGGGGACAAACCGCTCTCCGAGATCAACCGCAGCTGCTATGTCTGCGACCGGATCGAATATCATTTTTCCAGAATGATCGACACGGCGGTGCTGCTGTTCGGGCAGGATGAGGCCTTCCGTCAAAAGTTCGGCGCGCAGCCCTATTTTTGTCTGCCGCACTATGAGCGTCTGCTTTCCTATGCCAGGCAGAAAATGAACAAAAAAGCGTTCAAGGCGCTGGAGGCCGACGCGCGCAGAATCGAGGAAGCCTATTATACCGAGCTTCACGGCGATGTTTCGTGGTTCTGCAAAAAGTTCGACTACCGCTATGAGGACGAACCCTGGAACAACGCAAAGGACGCGGTCGAGCGCGCCGGAAAATTTCTCCGGGGCGACCTGCACGTCCCGAAAAAGTAAGGATATTCAGATGTACCGGATTTTTATTATCGAGGACGACGAAACCATCGCCGCGGAAATCAAGCGGCACCTTGAGGGCTGGGGATACAGCGCGGCCTGCGCCCGCGATTTTCAAAACGTACAGGCCGAAATCGAAGCGTTCGCGCCGCATCTGATTCTGCTCGACGTATTTCTGCCGGGTATAAGCGGCTTTCACGTCTGCGAAGAGGTGCGAAAGCGCTCCAAAGCGCCCGTTATTTTCATCTCCTCCGCCTCGGACAACATGAATATCGTGATGGCCATGAGCATGGGCGGCGACGACTTTATCGCGAAGCCGTTCGATCTGCGCGTGCTCGGCGCAAAAGTGCAGGCCATGCTCCGGCGCAGCTATGATTTTTCAAACGACGCGGGCTATCTCGAATGCGGCGGCGTGCGCCTTTGTCCCGCCGACATGTCGGCCATGTGCGGAGGCGCGCGGCTGGAACTGACCAAAAACGAATACCGCATTCTGCTCGTCCTCTTTGAAAACCGCGGGCGGGTCGTCAGCCGCGATACGCTCATGCAGCGGCTGTGGGAAACCGATCTGTTTGTGGATGAAAACACCCTGACGGTCAACATCGCAAGACTGCGAAAAAAGCTGGCGAGCGCCGGCGTTGAAGATCTGATCGCCACAAAAAAGGGGCTTGGTTATCTTGTACGGTAAGCTGAAAATTTTCGGGATGTATGTCCGCTCAAAGCTCAAATTGCTCGCGCTGCTCTGCGTATTCTGCGCCCTGTTCGCGGCGGTCCTTTCGCTGTATCATCTGCCGGCGGAGGCCGTATTGTACGCCGCCGGACTCTGCGCGGCCTGCGGCGTCGCCGCAGCCGTACCTGATTTTCTGTATTTTTACAGGCGGCACCGTCTCCTTTCCGACCTGCTTGACAAAATCGCCCTCTCCTGCGACAAGCTGCCCGAACCGCACGGTCTGATCGAAGCCGACTACACGGCGCTTGTGCGGGCGGTCTGCGCCGAGCGGCAAAAGCTGATCGCCGATACGGAAAAGGAAAAGCGGCAAATCATCGACTACTACACCATGTGGGCGCACCAGATCAAAACGCCGATTGCCGCCGCGCGGCTGATCCTCGCGGACGAAGAAACCGAAATCAGCCGCGAACTGCTCGCGCAGATCTTTCGCATCGAGCAGTATGTGGAAATGGTGCTCGCCTACCTGCGCATGGGCAGCGACACCACCGACTATGTTCTGCGCGAGTGCGTGTTGATGGATCTTGTGCGGCAGGCGGTACGCAAATACGCGCCGCTCTTTATCCGCGGAAAAATCTCGCTCGACCTCGCCCCGTCCGAAACGCGGGTGCTGACCGATGAAAAATGGCTCTCTTTTTGTATCGAGCAAATCCTCTCCAACGCCGTCAAATACGCGCCGGGCGGTCGGGTTTCGATTTTCTGCGAGGGGGATACGCTCTTCGTGCGCGACAACGGCATCGGCATCGCGCCCGAAGATCTGCCGCGTATCTTTGAGCGCGGCTTCACCGGCTACAACGGCAGAACCGACAAAAAAGCCTCTGGTATCGGTCTGTATCTGACCAAACAGATTCTCACAAAGCTCGGCCATAAAATCACCATCGAATCGGCGTGCGGCAAGGGCACCACAGTCAAAATCGACCTTTCCGCCGAGCGCCGGCAATTTGAATAAAAAAAACCGCCGAACCTTACAAAAATGAAAGGAACGGCGGTTTTTTGTAAGACAAATGCATGGAAAAGCGCTTTTTCCCCTGCTACAATAAAAGGGAAAAAGGGAGGAATCAACAAAATGACGGTTCTTGAAGTCAACAATCTCAAAAAAATCTACACGACGCGCTTCGGCGGTCAGTCGGTCACAGCGCTCCGGGACATCACGTTCTCGGTCGAACAGGGCGAATACGTCGCCATCATGGGCGAATCCGGTTCGGGCAAAACGACGCTGCTCAACATCCTCGCGGCGCTCGACCGTCCGACTTCGGGCGAGGTCACGCTCGGCGGCAAACCGCTCTCCTCCATTCGCGAAAAGGAGATTTCCACATTCCGCCGGGACAACATCGGATTTGTCTTTCAGGATTTCAACCTGCTCGACACCTTTTCCCTGCGGGACAACATCTTTTTGCCCCTGGTTCTTGCCGGAAAATCCTATACCGAAATGGAAGCGCGCCTTTTGCCGATCGCGCAGCGGCTGCACATCGCCGAGCTTCTGCAAAAATACCCTTACGAAGTTTCGGGCGGGCAGAAGCAGCGCGCCGCCATCGCCCGCGCGCTGATTACCGGACCGCAGATCGTGCTGGCGGACGAACCGACCGGCGCGCTCGATTCTCGCGCGACCGACAGCCTGCTCCGCCTGTTTGACGACATCAACGCCGACGGACAGACCATTCTCATGGTCACGCACTCGACAAAGGCGGCCAGCCACGCAAAGCGCGTGCTCTTTATCAAGGACGGAGAGGTCTTTCATCAGCTTTTCAGAGGCGAAATGTCCGACGGAGAAATGTTCGCCAAAATCTCCGACACGCTGACCATGCTGCTGCGGGGTGAGGGTCATGCGTAAAGCGCTCTATATGCGGCTCGCGCTGCAAAACATCCGCAAAAACGGACGGTTCTATATCCCCTATATTCTGACCGTCGCGGGCACCTCCGGCGCTTTTTACATCATGCTGGCACTCAACGGAAACGCGGAACTGCCCGAACGCATCCGGTACTCCTACCTCTCCATGTTCGTCGCCATCGGCACGGCCGTGATCGCGCTGTTTTCCGTGATCTTTTTATTCTACACCAACAGCTTTCTGATGAAGCGGAGAACCCGCGAACTCGGTCTTTATCACATCCTCGGCATGGAAAAGCGGCACATCGCGCGGATTCTCGGCTGGGAGACGGTGTTCACCGCCCTCTTCGGCATCGGGGGCGGAATCGCGTTCGGCATCGGCTTTCAAAAGCTGGTCACGCTTCTGCTCTATAAAATTATGCGTTTCGACGTGTACTACGGCTTCTACATATTCGGCGATGGAATCAAAATAACCGCGCTGGTCTTTGCGGCGATCCTGTTTGTCTGCCTGCTCTTCAACCTCGGACGCATCCATGCGCAAAAGCCGATTGAACTGCTCCGCTCGGCCAATACCGGCGAAAAAGAGCCGAAAACCCGTTGGCTTTTGACCATTCTCGGCCTGCTCTCGCTCGGCGCGGGCTACTATATCGCCGTGACCACAAAAGGCGCCATGGAAGCGCTGACCTACTATTTCCCCGCCGTTTTTCTTGTCATCATCGGCACCTACTGCCTGTTTACCTCGGTCAGCATCGCGCTGCTCAAGCTGCTGCGGAAAAACAAGAAATTTTACTACAAAACCAGCCATTTTATCGGCGTCTCCGGTATGCTTTACCGCATGAAGCGCAACGCGGTGGGGCTTGCCAACATCTGCATTCTTTCCACGATGGTGCTGGTCATGGTTTCGGGTACGCTCGCGCTCTTTCTCGGCACGGAGGGCTCGCTGAACGCCCGCTATCCCGCCGACATCAACGTGGAAGTGCGCTATAACCCGAACTCGGAAGACCCGTTCCGGCCGGAGGATATGAAACGCAATATTTTCACGGCCGTGGAAAAACAAGGCCGCAAGGTCGAATCCCACAGCGCCTATACGGTTTTGAACTTTGCCGCCGGAATCGAGGGCAAAACCTTTGTCGCGACCGCTCACCGGAGCATGGGCGTCGGGTACGCCGCGCTGAACTTCATCACCGCGGACGAATACAACCATATGACCGGCAGCGCGGTCACCCTCGGCAAAGACGAAGTGCTTCTGTACGCCTTGCAGGGGAACTCCATCGGCAACTTTCTTGACATCCGCTTTGATTCGCCGCAAAATCCGAGCGGCGAGCACATGCGCTTTTCCATTCGCGAAACGCTCGATTCTTTCCCCGGCGCGCTGGCCGATACCGCCTATCTGACCGCCGTAAACAGCTATTATGCCGTCGTGTCGGACGAGACGGTCCTGCGGTCGCTCTATGACGCGCAGGCGGCCGCCTACGACAAAAATAAAAGCTCGATGTGCTGGAAAATGCTGCTCGACATCGACGGCACAAACGAAGAAAAAACCGACTGCGCCGTAGTGGTTTTGGCCGCGCTGCCGGGGCTCGAAACGACATGGGACGAAGACGGCAATATACACAGCTATGAAAGCGAAAACTCGCCCTATACGGAGGTCGGCAATTTCGACCGCTACTGGACCGAAAGCCGCGCCGCGAACGCGGAAGACTTTTATTCGATGAACGGCGGATTCTTTTTCCTCGGCGTTTTTCTCGGACTCCTGTTCATCATGGCAACCGTTTTGATTATCTACTACAAGCAGATCTCGGAGGGCTACGAGGACGCCGGGCGCTACCGCATCATGCAGCAGGTCGGACTCTCGCGCGCCGACATCCGCCGGTCGGTCAACAGCCAGATTTTGGTCGTATTCTTTATGCCGCTGGCCGTCGCCACGGTGCATATTCTCTTTAATTTCCCGCTGATTAAGTTGCTGCTCACCCTATTCCAGCTGACGGACACCGCGCTCACGCTCTGGTGTACCGCAGGCACGCTGCTTGCGTTCTCGCTGATCTACGGCGTGGTCTACGCGCTGACGGCGAAAGTCTATTACCGCCTTGTCGCCGACCGAAAGGAGACATTGTGAAAAAAGTATTCGGCCATCCGAGCGGCGTTCTGATTTTTCTGCTCGCCCTGCTGTTTTTGCTCCTCGCCGCGGAGATCGTTACGGTCATCCGCTGGGCGGCGCTTTAAAAGACAAAAAGCAAAACAAAAAACAGACAAACCGACAAAATATGCGCGCCGGAATTTTTCCGGCGCGCATATCAGTCTGTCAAAAAAGTGAAAATCGCAAATCAAATACGTTTACAAGGCGG
>OLGD01004356.1_pt1 | contig 11795 bp, 10 predicted proteins | sample 1605311 | NCBI WGS metagenome assembly OLGD01 (sample SAMEA3888917, study PRJEB22519) | human gut metagenome | biome: human gut; feature: human-associated habitat; material: faeces | place: Denmark | collected 2010 | reverse complement strand
CATTGCCACATATTCAATATTCAAGTCCACCTTCAGTTTATCCGGTTTCACCAGCAACGAAGCAATATGAATTTCTTTTGGTCCGCGTGTTCCCAATGTTTCCAGCAGACGCTGCATAGTCAGTCCCGTATCCACAATATCTTCTACAATAACGATCGTACGTCCCGCTATGTCTTCATTAATACCGATCACTTCCTTAATGGAACCGGTAGATGATACTCCCTGATAAGAAGCCAGCTTCACAAAAGAGATCTCGCAAGGGATCGTAATGTGTTTCAGCAAGTCGGCAGTAAACATAAACGAGCCATTCAACACACTGAGGAACAACGGGTTCTTACCTGCCAAATCACGATTAATTTCGTTCGCCACGCGAATCACTTCTTTCTGAATCTCTTGTTCCCTGATAGAAACAGCGAATAGTTTATCTTTTATCTGAATGGTATCCATAACCGGTTATTTTAAAAAAGTTGGTTGCAAAAATACGATTTTTATTCCACTCCTTACACCATCTCCTGCAAATTCTTTAAGAGAAGTCACAGAATCCCTCCGATATGCAAGGTGTGAAAAGCCATTCGGAAGTTGAACTAATAATTTTAATGGAATTAGTACCAACCGGCATCCGTCTTTTACCTATTTTTAGGTATTGCAACAAGATTGTATCATTTTGTACTTTTGTATCAAAATTAAGCGTTGCAAAAAATATTGCGAAAAAATAAGAATAGCAGGAATGAATGATTGTCGTTATATATGTCGCTCTTTAAGGGAAAGCCAGGCGGACTTTTCTGCCATGGTAAGGTCTTTATTGAATAGGTATCAACCGAAAAATGTCCCTGTCCGTCTGGTCTTTTTCGGAGACGTTACGGATAATGTCCGTTATCGGGAAGAGCTTGATATTATTCGAAAAGAAGCCGATATCCATTTTGGAGATAAACTCCCTGTAATTAGTTATGTAGCTCAGAAACCCTTGGACGGTAGCGGTTTGGTTATGGAAGCTCATGAATTGAAAATATTTCAAGGGGAGACGGTTGAATATAAATCGTTGTGGACAAATTTTTATATTACAGTAACATCCTCTCATGTGAAACATCTCTTTTTAGGAGGAGTAATGAGCGATAATTTAGACGAAAGTTTCTCCGTTCAATCTTACAATGTATTTGATATTGTCGAAAAGATATTGCAGATAGAGAACATGCCTGTACATTCTATCGTCCGACAATGGAATTATATTGAACAGATTACGGCATTTGACGGAGAACATCAACATTATCAGGATTTTAATGATGCACGAAGTTTTTTTTATAATTATTCACAATGGCCTGAAGGTTATCCTGCGGCAACAGGAATAGGAATGGCGTGTGGAGGAATTGTTGTCGATATCAATGCGGTTTATGCGGATGACGCTTCTATAAAGATCGATGCAATAGATAATGGTTGGCAAGTCGCGGCACATGCTTATTCGCAAGGTGTTCTATTCGGGGAGAAAGATCCTCGTTTTCAAAGTAGAACTACTCCTAAATTTGAACGTGCTAAACGGGTAAAGCAGGAAAAATATGAAATAGTTTATGTGTCGGGAACTGCAGCTATACGTGGAGAAGAAAGTCTTTTGGAAGTCGGTATTGAAAAGCAGACTCAAGCAACAATAGAAAATATCGATTATCTGATTTCAGAAGAAAATATTCGAAGGCAAGGTATTTTGTTTTTCGGGTCTTCTTATAGATTAAAAAGTTGCCGAGTATATCTGAAAGATATTTCTTTAATGGAAAATGCCCGAGTGATTGTTGAAAAACTATATTCCGATGTTGAGTCTATTTATCTTTTAGCTGATGTGTGTCGGGATGAATTATTGATAGAAATAGAAGGAATCGCTTCTGTATGATTGATTTTGAATTGTAAAGTTTTCGCATAGTTATAAAGTCTTCAAATTATTTTTAATTCCTTTTTATATCGAAAAACAATTTTTATATTTGATCTGTAATTAAAATTCTTTGTAAGGTTAGAATCTTGAATAAGAACTTTATTACTGATCATTAGATGTTGATGTATTATTGGGTAGGTTATGAAAGGATCAGTAATGAACAGGATGTCTCAGTTTCCCTTTTGAAGATGATATCAGGAATCTTTTTAGTTGGAGAATAAGTAACAGAGAGAAATAATGTTACTTTTTTAATTGGTGAATGAGTTCCTGTTGTCGGTCGAATAAATATGTTTTTAATATGAAATTTATCTATAAGATGAGAGGAATAAGTAGAATTTATTGGGGAATACTGTTGGTATTCCTGTGTCCTTGGAAGACAGATGCTGCATCTTTTTTGGGTTTTCGTCAGCCTGAAATATCAATTTAATTGTGACAAGAAATTTTGGAACAAAACTATAATACGCTTTTAGGCGCAGCCTTGTTTTGGGTGGATAACTTGTGGACGGATGAACGGGATGGAACGTTGGTCGCTAATCCGTCTCATTCTCCTGAACATGGCGAATATTCATTAGGCTGTTCTACGGTCCAGGCGATGATTGCCGAAATATTCGATATTGTAATTAAAGCGAGTGAGGATTTGGGAAAAGATACGAAAGAGGTTGCCGAGATAAAGGCGGCGAAAAGTAAATTGGCAGGTCCTCAAATAGGATTAGGCGGACAGTTTATGGAGTGGAAAGACGAAGTAACGAAAGATATAACCGGAGACGGGCAGCACAGACATGTCAATCATCTGTTTTGGTTGCATCCGGGATCGCAGATTGTTGCCGGAAGAAGCGTACAGGAAGATAAGTATGTGGAGGCAATGAAAAAAACTTTGGGAACAAGAGGTGATGGCGGTACGGGCTGGAGTAAAGCATGGAAGATTAATTTCTGGGCTCGTCTGAGAGACGGTAACCGCGCTCATAAATTATTGAAAGAGGCGCTGACCCTTACATATACAGGTAATCCGGCTAATATCGGAGGAGTTTATCAGAATTTGTTCGATACGCATCCACCTTTCCAGATAGATGGAAATTTTGGAGCAACTTCGGGTATTGCGGAGATGTTGCTTCAAAGTCAAGGCGGTTATATAGAATTGCTTCCTGCCATACCGGATGATTGGGCGAATGGAACATTCGAGGGGTTAAAAGCGAGAGGAAATTTTGAGATCGATGCCGAATGGAAAAACGGAGTTCTCGTTACGGCCGAGCTAACTTCTAATTCAGGCAAAGAATGCGTTATAAAATATCCTGACGCAAAAAATTTGATAGTTAAGTCGAAAAATGGAGATACTGTAGCAAAAAAAGTCATCGATAATGATAAAATATCATTTATTACAACAGCAGGTGCGGTATATGAAATTTGCAGATAAAAAAATATAAAGAGCCTGTTTAAGTTTTGCGATAAAAATATATATTTGATCTTTTTGAGTTTATTCTTTGATTTGTTTCTTGTTGGAGCTGAAAAAATGTTTTTGAAAATAACATAAAGAATGTTTGTGTAAAATTTAGCTATGAAAGATGGGAAAGAGTGGAGATCTTTTTATTAGTCGGCATCTTCACTCTTTTTTAGATTTAATGATTGATTATATATGTATAAATATTTGATCTGTGTTTTTATATTCTTTTTAGGAAATGCAAAAATGTATGCACAGCGTGTAGCTTGTATAGGAGCGAGTATTACTTATGGCGCTACGATACCGGAAAGAGAGAAGTATGCTTATCCGGCTCAGTTGGGGGCATTGCTTGGTGTAGGGTATGAAGTGTTCAATTACGGGGTAAGCGGTTGCACGATGTTGAAAAAAGGCAATCTGTCTTATTGGAATACAAAGGAGTATCTGCAAGCATTATCTTGTAGTCCGGATGTTGTGTTTATCGATTTGGGAGGAAATGACAGTAAATTGATTAATCGGAAGTATCTGAATGAGTTTGAGGCTGATTGCAGAGCCATGATACGTTCTTTTAGGAATCTGCCTTCGAATCCACGAGTTATATTGTTGACGCCTATTGTTTCGTTCGTGACCGATACAACCGGGATATGGAATACGGTTATTGCAAGGGATATTGTTCCTATGACTAAAAAAGCAGCGAGTAAAGAGGGAGTAGAAGTTATTGATATGCATCCTTTATTGGAAGATCGTCCCGATTTATTGAAAGATAAAATACATCCCAATGCTGAGGGTGCGAAAATGATGGCGAATAAAATGTATGATTTATTAATGCAGGAGAAAGAAAAATAATTTGAGTTCTCTATACCGGAAGAAAATAATCACATGAAAAAAAGTATCCGTTGTTTATCCTTTTTTACCTCTTATAAATTGATGCTGATATTATTGGCGTTATATGCCGTATTATTGGCTGCTGCGACATTTATCGAAAGTCGTTACGGATCTTCGGCAGCTCGTGCGGTTGTGTATAACAATGTCCTGTTCTATCTCTTACAACTGCTTTTAATCATAAATTTTGTCGGGATTTCATTGAAAGTACATTTATGGAGGCATCGGAAATATGGGGTTATTATATTTCATTGGGCTTTTGCTGTCGTGTTAGCCGGAGCGTTGATCACCCGCATTTGGGGATATGAAGGGATTATACATATTCGGGAGGGAGAACAAACGTCCCGGATGTTAACACACCAGTGTTACATTTCCGGTGTAGCCGAGAGTAAAGGGCATTCTGTAAATTTTGAATTTCCGGTAGAGATCAACTCATTGTTTACGCAGCCTTTTTCTGAAATAATCAGTTTGGAAGATAAGAAAATCCATATCAGACTTGATAAAGTAAAATATTCACCGTTGCCAAATGGCGATCATTTATTGGAAATGTCTTTGAGAGTCGGAAATGATGAACGTACGGTCTTTTTGTCGGGGAAAGATTATCAGGTCGGCGAGCCGGAGAATGTAAAAGTCGGAAATGTCGACATATCCATTGCTTATGGTTCTGTTTTCAAGACGTTACCGTTTACGATTCGTCTTCAGGATTTCAGATTGATTCGCTATCCGGGTTCACATAGTCCTTCTTCTTTTGAGAGTGATTTGATCCTTATTTCAGGAGGTACGGTTCGGGAAGAAAAGATATACATGAATAGAGTTGTATATGAACAGAACTATCGTTTGTATCAATCATCTTATGATACCGATGAACAGGGAACTGTTCTTTCGGTAAATAATGATACGTTCGGTACATCTGTAACATATATCGGGTATGCCATGTTGTTATTGGGTATGATTTTGATTTTTGCACATAAGGATTCTCGTTTCAGAATTCTGAACAGGAAATTGACTGTTCTTACCGGAAATAGAAAAACAATTGGTTTGTCTTTTTTGTTGTTTTTCTCTGTTTCTGTATCTGCACAGGAGATTACGATAAGAGATTTGCAGAAGAGTGCACTTCCCATGTCTCTTGCCGATCGGTGGGGGCAGTTGCAAATACAGAATCCGTCGGGACGTATAGAGCCTGTCGATACTTATACTGCCTCATTATTGAGAAAAATATATCGTAAAAATTCATTTCACGGATTGACTTCCGAGCAGGTCGTGTTAGGTTTTATTTTCGATGCTGTTTATTGGAATAGTGTACCTGTTATTCGTCAGACGAATTCGGAATTGCACAAGTTGCTTGGGACGACAGGAAGGGAGATCGCTTTTAATGATTTGTTTGAAAATGATGGTACATATAAGCTTGCAAAATTTGTAGAGAATATATATATGAAGCCGGTATCGTCTCGCTCTCGGCTTGAAAAAGATATTTTGAAGTTGGATGAAAAAGTAAATATATTGTATGGCTTGCAACAGGGGAAAATGTTTGCCTTGTTTCCGTGCCCGGGTGATAAAAACGGTAAATGGGTTTCTGCAGGAGATGATCTTTCCGCTTTTTCTGGGAAAGATTCTTTGTTTGTGTCTAAAATTATGTTGTGGTATAGTGACGAATCGATTCGCTCTTATGCAACCGGTAATTGGGAAACCCCGTCCGATATTGTCGGAATGATAGATGTCTATCAGCAAGCCCGGAGTCAAGTACAGATAATGACACAAAAACGACTGAAAGCCGAATTGTTCTATAATAAAGCGAATCTGTTTTTCGTTTCGGCTGTAGGTTATGTGTTATCCGGAATTTTGTTGTTGACGGCTATATTATATTTTCAGTCTAAGCCTTCTCGTTGGTGTAAATGGACTGTTCGTTTTTGCATCGGTACGATTATTTCATTTTTCTTTTTGCAGACATGCGGAATCGGATTGCGTTGGTATATCTCGGGACAAGCTCCTTGGTCTAATGCTTATGAGTCTATGATTTATATCGGTTGGGCTACACTTTTGGCCGGTTTGCTGTTTGCTCGTCGTTCGAGTTTGGTTTTGGCGCTTGCCGCTTTTTTTGCGGGGGTTATCCTTTTTGTTGCCGATCTGAATTGGATGGACCCGGAAATTACTCCGTTAGTTCCTGTTTTAAAATCCTATTGGCTCATGATTCATGTGGCTGTGATTACGGCAAGTTATGGTTTTTTCGGCATGAGTTTTCTGATCGGGGTGCTGACGATGTTTTTTATTGTGCGGAATAATAAGTCGGCAGAAATAAGAAAACTGCGTATTATTAACGAAATGTCATTGCATATTGGTGTTTGTTTGCTTGTTGCAGGTACGTTTTTGGGAGCGGTTTGGGCAAACGAATCGTGGGGGCGTTATTGGGGCTGGGATCCCAAGGAGACATGGGCTTTAATAACACTTGTCGTGTATGCAATGATTATTCATGCTCGTTTTGTGCCGAAATTGCGTAGCGATTATGCATTCAGCGTGATGTCTGTTTATGGGTTATTGGCGGTATTGATGACCTATTTCGGAGTCAATTATTATCTTACCGGATTGCATGCATACGGAAGCGGCGATGTTCCGCCGGCCGTGGATATTATCGGACTGGTTTATCTGGTAATAACGGTTTTAGCCGTTATTGCTGCGAGAAAGAGAATAGCGGACTCTTTATCAAATTGATTCTCTTTCTTTTTCTTTCTGTATTTTCTCTGCATCCATCTGAGCTTTCGATTTACTCTGGGTTACGACATATACGCCGACAAATACTAATGTGATGGCGATGGCTTTAACGAGAGTAAATGTATCCAGGCCTACTATTATGGCAATTAGTGAAGCTACGATAGGTTGAACGTAATTATACATGCTGATGACGGTAGGTCGTAGAGTCTTTTGAGCAATGGGAATAAACATGTACGATAAAAATGTTGCTGCCAAGACGACAAATGCGATTTCAGAATAAAGAGAAACGGGTAGTTCCTTATACTGTATTGTTGCAATATCATGGTAAGAGAACGGTATATAACACATACTGGCGTACATAAACATCCATTTCATCAAGGTTATCGGTGAGTAACGACTGATAAGGTCTTTGAAAATAACGAAATAGGTGGCGATAGAGGCTTGTGCAAACAGACAGAGCAGATCGCCTGCTATTTTGTTTTCTCCTGAAGATACGTTTGTACTTTGTCCGCTGATTATTAGCATAAGTGCTCCAACGGCACCCAAAAATATACCGGATACTTTTTTGTTGGTAATAGGTTCTTTCAAATAGAAAGCAGCAATGATCATAGTAATGATCGGAGCTGTTGTCGATACGATGGAGGCATCGATGGGAGAGGTCATAGAAAGTCCGAAAATGAATACTCCCTGATTAAATACGATTCCGCATAAGGCGGCAAAAAATAACATGGCCAGATCTTTAGGAGGAACATTTTCTCTTTTCGTGAAGAGGGAGACCAACCAGAATGCCGCAGCAGCTCCTACCATACGAAATGTTGTGAGAGCAAAAGGTGAGATATCTCCACTATTCAAAACTGTTTTGGAAATAGGAGAATTGAGTCCCCAGATGATATTAGCCGTGAGTATTGCTATATGCCCTTTATATTTACTTGCTGACATATCCATATTTTTTTGATCGTGCAAAAGTAGATTTTGTCTTTGATAAATAGTCGGTTTTTGTTATTTCTTAACATTTGAGAATGAATTAAAATACCGAGTCGAGCCTGCATTTTTTATCAGAAAATTTAGGTAAATTCTAAAAATATAATGACCTCAGGATTGTTCCGGAGGCCATTATATTTGTTGATTCTATTCTTCTACGGGTTCAAAATCTTCTTTTCCGACACCGCAGACCGGGCATACCCAATCATCGGGTAATTCTTCGAAGGAAGTTCCGGGTTCTATTCCGCCATCCGGGTCACCTAATTCCGGATCATAGATCCAATCGCATACGACACATCTGTACTTCATACTTTTTGATTTTTGTTATGGTTAGTATAATAAACAAGTAAAGCCTTGAAAAGTTGTTAGGATTTTCCGGTTATTGACCGTTGGTTGATCATTGCCTGAAAATTACTTTTGTATGAATCGGAAATCGGAATGTATTGTTTCCCGAAAACGATCCGATTTCGTTCGATAATCTTGATTTTGTCTGTTTGTACGATAAAAGATCGATGTACACGGATGAAACGATCTGAAGGGAGAACATCTTCCAGCGATTTTAAACTCATTAAAGAGAGAATAGGGTGAGGTTCGTTCTCGACATAGATTTTTACATAGTCCTTGAGGCCTTCCACGTATAAAATTTTATCTAATTCTATTTGTACCAGCTTATAGTCTGTTTTAATGAATATTGATTTTAATTCTTCTTTTTTCCGAGCGGTGTTATCCGTAAGTTCATACCATTGGCAAGCTTTCTCACAAGCATTCAGAAAATCAGGGTAAGCAATAGGTTTTAAAAGGTAATCCAGAGCATTTACCCGGTAACTGTCTACGGCATATTGTTCGAAAGCTGTGGTGAAAATAATCCGGCATCTGTCCCCGATGATTTTTGAAAATTCGAGACCGTTCAATTCAGGCATTTGTATATCCAGAAAAAGTAAGTCAACCGGTCTTTCCGATAGATCGGCCAATGCGGTAACAGCATTAGTACAAGAACCTTGCAGGCGTAAAAATGGAGTCTTATCGACATACGATTCTAATAGTCGTATAGCCAGAGGTTCGTCATCGATTATGTAACAGTTCAGTATCATTCTTCTTCAGTATGGGTGAATAATATCAATGCAGAAATATATTTGTCATCTGTCTGTTCAATATTCAGAAGATAACGTCCCGGATAGAGTAGTTCCAATCTTTTACGCAAATTGTCGAGTCCTATTCCCGAACCGCTTTTATCAGTTTCGTTTTTGGGAAAGTAACTGTTCTCGATCGTACAGACGATGCGTTGGTCGCTGTATTCGCTTATGTCGATATGTATGAAAGATGGTTGGGAGTTGCTGACTCCGTGTTTGAAAGCATTCTCGATCAGAGAGATAAACAAAAGAGGTGCGATCAACGTTCCCGAACTTGCCGATTGGGGCATAGAAATTTTTATTTCAGTATTGTCGGTCAGTCTCAAACGCATCAATTCTACGTAATTACGCACAAATTCCATTTCTTTTTGGAGCGGTACGAATTCGGGGCTGTTGTCATATAATACGTAACGGAGTAATTTACTTAAATCCATAATCGCCTGTTGCGCCTTTTCCGGAGATAAAGCGATCAGAGAATAAATATTATTCAGGGTATTAAATAAGAAATGAGGATTGAGCTGATTCCTTAAATTTTTTAATTCTGCTTCAGTACGGCTTTTTTCGAGTTCTCTGATTTCATTTTCGGATTGTATCCAGCGGTTGGTCATTTTTATGGCGACACTCATTCCGGTTGCTAAAATTAACGGAATTATGTCCCGAGTAAGGAAAAATAATATACCGTCAAATTTTCTTACCTGAAAGTGTTTAGGAGGATTTGGAGGCATTGCTCCCGGAATATGCAGTTCGTGCCAGAAGTGCAGGCATAAGGTTACGAATGCAATGAGTACGATATTTGAAAGCAGATATTCCCGTGTTTGTTTTCTGAATAAAAATTTATCGATCAGATAGCAATAGTTGAAATAAAAAATGATCATCAATGATACCGGTGCGGAGATAAATCGCAGATAACGATCTATGTAATCGGCGGTCGAGTTCCTTTCGAAAAAAAATAAAGGAATCCCGAATACGATACCCCATCCGAGAAGGTGTATGATTAATTGCAAAGATTTTTTTTTAGGTGTGTCCGGCATCATTTTATGATTATATTACAAATATAAGAAATTATTTGATTTTATTCGTATCGTATAGCATCTATCGGATCGAGGTTAGATGCTTTTTGCGCCGGATACCATCCGAAAAATACTCCGGTTATAGTACATACGGCAAAAGAGAGCAGTACACTCCAGCTTTGTATGTATATAGGCCAGTGTGCAATATTTTTTACGGCAAAAGATGCTCCAATACCGATCAATATTCCGATAATACCTCCTGTAATACTGATTAAGATAGCTTCGATCAAAAACTGGCTTAGGATATCGATACCCCTTGCTCCGACACTCATACGCAAACCTATTTCACGTGTACGTTCGGTGACCGATACATACATGATGTTCATAATTCCTATACCGCCTACAACTAAAGATATTCCGGCGATACATGCAAGAAGTGTCGTCATCAAATCGGTCGTAGTATTCAGCATTGTACTCAATTCCTGTTGAGACCGGATAGTAAAGTCGTCGTCATCGGACTCTTTCAGTTTATGATTTTTTCTTAAAATCGCAGTAATTTCTTCTGTTGCATTATCAGTCATGTCTTCTGTGAGGGCCGAAGCGAAGATTCCTTGCAGATAAGTAACTGCGAGTAATCTTTTCATGACAGTCGTATAAGGGGCAAGTACGACATCGTCTTGGTCCATCCCCATACTGTTATACCCTTTAGATTTTAGAACACCGACTACTTTGAACGGGATTTTGTTAAAACGGATTACTTTCCCGATAGGATCGCTTCCGTCGGGGAAGAGGTTATCGACTATTGTTTTTCCGATCACGCAGACTTTGGCGGAGCTTTGTATGTCAGCGTTTGTGAACATCGTTCCGTTTTCTATGGAGAGTTGCCGTATTTCGAGATATTCGGGGCTGACTCCGGTTACGGATGATGGATAATTGTTTGCTCCGTTTATCAATTGACCGGAAGATGATACGTTCGGACTGACAGCCGACAAAAAATTTGTTTCATCTTGTAAAGATTTGAAATCATCCAGTTTCAGAGTCTGCATGGCTGAAGGATCTTGACGTACACCGCCCCGCATTTCTGCACCGGGATGTATCATGATCATGTTAGACCCCATTTCTGCGATCTGAGTTTGAATACTTTTTTTTGATCCTTGTCCTATGGCGAGCATCGTGATAACCGATGCAACACCGATAATGATTCCCAACATGGTAAGGAAAGCCCGCAGTTTGTTGTTTGCAAGCGCACGCAAGGCTATTTTTAATAGATTGGTTACGTTCATTGTTTTACGTTTTATTCGTCATCTTCGGGTTTAGGCATAGCCGCTAACGCTTCTGCTGCCGACATGATATTTTTATTTATAGAGTCTTCTATGACTTTACCGTCCCGTAATCGGATATTCCGGCTACTGTATTGTATTAAATCCGGATTGTGAGTAACGAAAATAATCGTACGCCCTTCGGCATGCAATTGCTGGAAGAGTACGAGAATCTCGAAAGATGTTCTCGAATCAAGGTTTCCGGTTGCTTCATCGGCAAGAATTACGGCCGGATTATTTACCAATGCACGTGCGATAGCCACACGTTGCATTTGGCCTCCGGACATTTGGTTTGATTTGTGTTCCAGGCGGTTTCCCAATCCAACATCTTGTAAAGCTTTTATCGCTCTTTTTTTTCTTTCTGCACTATTGATGTCAGGATTATACATCAGCGGGAGCTCTACATTCTCTACGGCTGTT
>OLGD01004353.1_pt1 | contig 11813 bp, 15 predicted proteins | sample 1605311 | NCBI WGS metagenome assembly OLGD01 (sample SAMEA3888917, study PRJEB22519) | human gut metagenome | biome: human gut; feature: human-associated habitat; material: faeces | place: Denmark | collected 2010 | reverse complement strand
GGTCTTACAATGCGTAGTATTGAAATTTTGGGATTAAAAAGAAAATTTATTACTACGAATGAGGATATTGTAAATTATGATTTCTATAATCCTAGGAATATTTTGGTTATTAAACGTGACGATCCACAATTGGACATGGATTTTTTCTATACTCCATATGAGGAGCTAAGTGAAGAGGTGTATAAAAAATACTCTTTGGAGAATTGGATTTTAGAAGTTTTAAAGTGATGGAGGAAAAAGTTGATATGAAAATTCTTATAACTGGTGCAAATGGATATTTGGGAAAAGGTGTAGTAAGGCAGCTTTTGAATGAAAATTATAATGTTATAGCGACTGATTTTAAGGATAATTTTATAGATAAAAGGGCTACGATTGTGATTGGGGATATCTTTTCAATGGAAAATCCATATCAAACTTTAGGTGAACCAGATGTTTTATTACATATGGCTTGGCGTGATGGATTTGTGCATGGATCGGAAAATCATATAAACGATCTTCCGAATCATATGTCATTTATATCTAAAATGATTAAAGGCGGGATAAAACATGTTGCTGTAATGGGAAGTATGCATGAGGTGGGCTTTTTTGAAGGAAGCATAAATGAGAATACACCGTGCAATCCTCAAAGTTTGTATGGAATAAGTAAGAATGCTTTAAGGAGAATAGTAGAGTTAGAATGTATGAATAACAATGTTATATTTCAGTGGTTGAGAGGATTTTATATTGTTGGAAATACAGAAGATGGATGCTCAATTTTTTCCAAAATAGTTCAAGCTAGTAAAGCGGGTAAAAAAGAATTTCCATTTACTCAGGGATTAAATCAGTTTGATTTCCTTGATTATGAGTGCTTTTGTGAAAGAGTAGCTTCGGCAGTAGAACAAACAGAAGTAACTGGGATTATCAATATTTGTTGTGGACGTCCTGAAAGATTATCTGATCGGGTTGAAAGATTTATCAAAGAAAATGATTTTGACATTAAACTAAAATATGGGGCATTTCCAGATCGTCCATATGATTCAAAAGCAATATGGGGGGATGATTCTAAAATTCAGGCAATAGAAAAGAAAAAGTATAATGTCAATATATAATATTAAAAGTTGGCAAGTATATGAAATTATTAGTATATTAATAATCGGATGAAAGGTGGACGATTATGGATATAAAGAAAATGTTTTGGCATTTAAATCTTTTATTTCGTATTTTTTAGTTTCCTCATTATCATTCACATTCTGACTTATTTCAGAATTGTCATTTTCTTTTACCTTATTATTTTTATTGTAATTTAAAAGTAAAACTATTCCCAAAATTATAACTACCAATATACTTAAAATTATAATTATTTTATTCTTCTTGTTCATTATTTTCATTCTCCTTCTTTTCTTCTTCAATATAACTTTCTAATTCAAAATTTTTTTCACTTTGAAACATTTTATAAATTGCCTTATTTTCATACTCTATTGAATAATAATCTACATTGCATTTTGCAATTTCATTTACTCCTTCTGTATCAAACACAAGTATTTCTCCATCTAATGGAAGAATATTCATTTTTAAGTCGTAAGTTTTTGCTCTTGCTACAATATGACCATACGAATATTCTATTTCTTTTACATTTTTTAGTTCTTCAGCTTTTTCTGGTATATTATCTTCATCTAAATATATATGTATATCTCTATGTCTAAGCATAAGTTCTTTAATTTTGCCAACATCAACTCTTTCTAACGCTTGTTTTCTTAAATATTCATATTGATTATAGACAACATCTGGATCAGGAAATTTAGTTGCAAATTCATATCCTTTATTCCATAAGAAATATATTAATTCTTTTAAATTGTTATCTTTGACATATTTTAGATATTTTTCATTATTTAATACATTTATAATGTCATAGTTATTTGTTCTTTTTTGAAACGCTTTTATTCCTTCTTTGACTGCTTTATATGAAATTTCTGTTTTTAATATAAAGTCTTCAAAAACATCTGGAATAATGTTAGAATCGAAATATTTACTATTCAATGTTCTTAAGCTAAATCTGCTACCTTTTTCAAAATGTTCGTTATATAAAACATATTCTTTTCTATTTTTTTCTTGTTTCGTATAGCAATCATATTTAATTCCTTCTTTTGTTATAACTGTGAAATTCCCCATAGTTTCTTCATAAGATTTTATACAATCGCTTCTTTGTAATTTTTCTCTTAATAACATCATTATTTCGTCTGATAAACTATTAACTATTAAAGCTTTATCCATTTTCTATCTCTCCATTTTCTAATTGTATTTCATTGATTCTTTTATCTAAAGTATTTATCAAATCGTCTATATTTTCCCTATTCACATTTACTGTATATCCATCAAGGTATTTATCTACAAACCCAGCAGTATATAATTCTTCGCTTAGTAAATTATACACTAAATCCTTATCTTCAACAGAATCATATTTATTGTTATAATAGTCATTAATTAAATCTTTTGTATTAGTTTTCAGCCATCTTTCAGGAGTATATGTCCTATAATCGCAAATATAATTTTTAAACTCTTTTAATATTCTTAATCTGCTTTCATCACTTATATCCAAATCGTCTTGAAAGTAATGAGGACAATACTCTAAATAAAAAACCATATCAATTTCTTTTTTATCAAAATCAACTTGTAAATCACTAACTCTTTCATCAAAATCTATTCTTTTTACGATTTCAGGAAAATTTTTAACTAGAAAATCATTATTTGTATATTCATCAACATTAAATATTCTATTGTTTTCAGAACAATCAGTAATACAATCATGCACTATTTTATCTGCATAATATCTAATTGCTTCATCTTTATCCATTTCAACAATATGTGTTTTATTTACAACGTTTATATACTCATTTGCGTCAATTCTATTTTCTATAATCTTTGTTTCAATTTCTTTTTTTATTATATTAGTCATTTCAGTAATTATCTTTTTTGTTTTTTCATCTTCTATTTTGCTACTTAATAAGGTTTTATAAATCACATCAAGACTTTCTATATCCTTAAGAGCCTGTTCATTATTCTTTCCTTTGTCAGCTTTCTGGTTCATCTAGTTCCTCCTCTTGTATTAGATTTTCTTCAATATGGAAGTATTTTTCATTTACCTTATCTCTAAAATATAATGGTTCTCTGTCAATATATCTTTGTACTTCAACAGATACACATTCAGTTGTTTCAAATATTTCTTTAGCTTTTTTTATTGCTTGTCCTAGATCTTTTATATCATCTTCTTTTATTTGACCAAAACCATCATTTCTATCAGCATTGTTTTCCCATAATTCAATTATATATGTTTTGCTTTTTTCATTATACCAAGCCTCATATTTTTCCCATTCTTCTAGCTTATAAATAACATCACTTAAAAATATAATTCCATATTTTTCTTCTAATTCTTTTTTCTGTTTTAACCATTCATCTGTAGAATAATCAAGCATACTATTTAATTCTTTGTTATATTTATCATAATTACTTTTAGGACATACTTCATCTAAATATTTTTCAATGGCGTCATATTTTTCTGGTCCAATTATTTTTCTTGCTTCTTCAAAATCTTGCATTATACTCATTGAACAATTTCCTCACTTTCAGTTTCGGATTTGCTAACTGCAACAGCTTTTTCATATAAGTTATAAAATTTGTCCTGTTTAACAAATGTTTCAACTAAATTTTCAAATTCTTCTTTGCTTATAGCTTTTTGAATAAAAGCTTTCCTATATCCCATATATTCTTCCATAAGTGGATTAAATACAACACTATTACATTCTTCTAATGTTTTTTCATCTGATAAATATGGATTATTCAAATCTTCTCTATATTTATTTAAAAGTTCTACCATATCTTTAAGTTTAACATCTATTATATCTCTACCTTCAACTTCTTTTTTTATATTTTCAATTGTTAATTCATCACTCATACAAATTCAATCCTCCCAATTTTCTATTCTTATTAATATTTGAATATAGTTCTAATCCTTTGTTTTCTAATATTGCTTTACTTAATTCCTTTAGTTTACTACCTTTTATCGCAAAATTAGTAGAACTTAATATACGAACTATATCTGCTTTCTTCCATTCTTCATTAAATATATCAAATTCATATAAGCAATTTTCTACCTTTCCAATGATTTCTTTTTCTTTTGGATTATTAACATTAAGAAAGTATAAATTGCCATCTGTATCTATTTCTAATAATTTACTATTCATTCTCACTAAGTTATCATTTTTTAATTTTATGCCATAATCATATCTAATTCTGCTTATGTCAAATGTTTCTGATAGATTCAATCTTTTGTTTTTGTTTTCAATAATATTTCCAGATAACTCTTGTTTTTCTAATTCTATATCATTTATTTTAGATTTTATCCTATCAATATTTTTTATAATTATATCAAATAGTTTATTCAAAATAATTCCTCCTACTCTTCATTTGGTTCTGAAAGCTCCTCTAATTCTTTTTCTTGTGTAGGTTCATCAATTCTATCAATTCCAAACATCTTAAATAACATATTCTTTTCTTTTAATATATCTGATTCCTTTAGTTGTTCTTTATCTTCTAATTCATATTGTTTTCTTAATTCATTAACTTCTTTTTCAACCTCTTGAATCTGTTTATTAAGATCATTTTTATAAAACATTTTTTCAAATATTAATTCTGTATTTTTTATATTTTCTTTTTCTAGTCTTACAGCTTCACTTTTATAAAATTGATTTTGTTCTTCTATTTCTGTTCTTGAAAGTATTCTGTTTAAGATATTAATTGGTCTAAAAAATCCATTATTTCTTTTTAGTTTATCTACATATTTGTTGATAGTTTTGATATTTTCTTCTTTCTTTTCAGCTATTTCTATATATTCTTTTTCAATTTCCTTTTTTTCTTCATATAACTTATCTTTTTCTGTTTGTTTTTTAAATAATTGTACCCTCACGCTGTTAGCACCAATACCATTATTTTTAATGCTATCAAGTTTTGTTTCTAATTCTAGCAGATTATTAATAAACATTTTTTGTGTTTCTTCTGGTAGTTTAGATAAATTTTTAAATTCAATAAGATTAAATATATAAGGTTTATCCATATCTGTATAATTTTTGATTACATCTTCTACATTACTTGGTTTATCTCCAATTTTAAAATATGCTTCTGTAGAAAAAGATTCGTGTACTGGTTCAATAATTTCAGCCCATATTTCAATTTTATTTATTGTATTACTTAAATCTACTACATATCCTTTTGAATCATTATGTCTTCCATTCCAAACAGCTTCTTCTATATGACTTATAACATTTTTAATTTCTTGTTCTCTACTAACATTCATCTTCCAATTCCTCTATATCTAATTCTTTGTTTTCACTTTTTTCAATAAAATCATCTAATTGTTTATCTATATTTATAAGGTTTTCAGTATTTACAACAAGTTCCTTTTTTCCATATCCAATGGCTCTTAAATTAGTAATATCCATATTATTTAATTGAGTATTTATCCAAAACTCTTTATAATTTGTCGCCAAAATGTTAGAAATTTGAGCAGGTACTTGTATTCTCCCTCCATCATTCAATTCTAATGTAACTGTTTTCTTGCCTTCTAAAAATTCATTTATTTTAGCAACTTCATTATAAAATGGTGGCGTTAAACCTTTTTTATATTGTTCATAAGCCAGTATTTTCTTTAATGAAGTTAGTCCATATACAGCTTTAAAAATATCTATTTCATTGTTTATAAACTCCATTTTTTTCATATCATAAATAAAGTCTTTTTTCCCTGTTCTTGTTGATATTTTTACTAAACCATTAGAAATATCTTGATATTCAAAATTATTTAATAATAGACTAATATTATTGTGTAAACCATAATTTTGATTTTTTCTTATATCTCTACCCATTTCATATAAACTAATATTCTCATAGTCCGATTTATCATTTTCAAATAAATAAGAAATATTATTTATATTTTCATTTACAAATTTATCTATATTTTCATTTAAAATCCTTCTTAATGTATTATATAAAGTTCCTTTTAAATCTATAATTATGTTCTTTCCCTTAAATATTTCTTTATCTAATTCAGATTTACGTTCTGGTTCACTAATTATTCTTTCATTTAAACAATAAATATTCTTAGGTTCATCTTTAAAATAACACCAATAAAAGTATTGAGTAACTTGATTATTATATCCTAACATCTTAAATTGGTTTTTATCTCCTAACAAAACTAATTTATCTAAAATAAGTTCATTTGCATTTTTATATTTCATTTGTATCTCCTTGATCTTCATTTTCTTGTTCTGGAATTTCGCATATAATTCCCTTATTATCAATTTGGATAATATCATCTAGTTGCAACTCTAATGGTTTTAAATTTCTAGTATTTATTTCAATTTCTGTTTTTCCGTGTCTTATTGCTTTTATATTATTAATATTTCTTAGTTCTAAATCATCTTCATAAAAATCTAAATCAAATAAATCTTTTTTTAGTATAAATATTCCATTATAGAAATCTATAATATCTGTTATATCTGCTTTGGTTTTCACTTCTCTATCATCTGCCAATATTACTGTTACTGTTTTTTTATCTTTCAAGAATTGATTAATTTTAGCAACTTCGTTATAAAATGGTGGTGTTATCCCTAATTCATATTGTTTATATGCAAGAATCTTACATAAACTTGTTTCAGTATATACTTGATTTAAAATAAATCCTGGTTTTGACAATATTTTTTGTTCTTTTATATCCACTTCTACTGCATTTTTTTCAGCACTATAATGTGATGGTAAATATTTTAGTTTAGAATGATTAATTTGATCATAATATACAGCTGACGTATATACTCTTGCTCTATTATTTATATCTTCTCTTTCTTTTAAATAGTCTACCCCAATATCCTCTATTCTTAAATAATCAGGATTTGTATAATATTTATTTCTATTTGCGTCTGTATGTTCTGCTTTTTTAAAGAGATAAGATATATTATTAATATTCTTTCCTATAAAACTGTTTATTTCTTTTTCTAATATTTCAGCAAATTGCTTTTCAATTATTTTTCCTATATCAATTATTGGAATATTCTTTTCTTGAATTTCTTTTGATAATTTGTCATATTCTACATTTAGTCTTATTAATTCATCTGGTTTATCCTTAAATCTACACCAATTTATTTTAAATTTTGCTTCATTATCATACCCCATATATAAATCTTCTTTAGTTGCAAGTAATTCTACATCTCCAAAATCAATTACAGTTGCATTTTCTAATTCCATCTTATCCTCCGTTTTAGCCTAATATAAAATCTATATAAGCACTATTAAGATATACATTTTTAGTTATCTTATCTTTTTTTACTTTTATAAGCATATTTTTATTCTTATTATAGAATCCATTTGTAGTTTTTATTGCAAACATATTTGTAACAGTTTTATGTTTGTAATTGCTTAAATTTACAGTATTATGTTTTTTACTTAATCTAACCACTCTTATAAGTGTGAATCCATTATCAGTTTTTACATATACCCTTGCTGTATTTCTTCCAATTAGATATACAATTACTAATGCAATTCCTAAACCACTTATTATAATTGTAGGTACAGTATAATCATTTTGTTCCTCTATAATCACTTCTGGTTCTTCTTCGATTTTTTCATACTCTATTGTATATAAATAAATAGGATCTTTTTTTCTTACTTCTCCTTCGTATGTAACAGTTATTTCATAGCTAAAAGGATTGTTTCTTGTAACTACTGCTTGATAAATCATTACACCTTTATAAGTTGTTGGTACTTCTTGACCATCAATGTTTTCTACATCATCATTTTCCCAATTAACATTTATAAGATAATATGTAGTTCCATTGATATTCTTTTCTTTCTCAATATTATCTAAATCATTCTTACTATATTTACTAAAATTTATTTTCTTTTCATCAATAGCTTCATATTTTCCATTACTGATGGTTTTTATCTCATAATCTTTTAAGGTAATTGTTCCAGAATATTCTTCATTATCATAATCAAGGCTTTCTCCAAAATGATTAATTATTGATTCTTTAGTATTACTTTTAATAGTGTCTTTTTTATATGCTGTTACTACTTTTGAATTTTGTTCATCATCTTGCTTTGAATAATCTGAAAGTTTATATTTTACATTATTCTCTTCAACTTCTTTTTGGATTGAAGATACAAATGTACTTTCCTCCGATCCTAAAACTGATTTATTTATTATTTTGTTACTATCTGTCGCATATACATTCGACATTAAACACATTACTAATAGTCCAGTAACAAGACTACCTTTAATACTTTTATTCATAAACTCCTCCTTAGATAGCAAAAAAGAAAGCTAACTAGATTTTCTCTAATTAGCTCTCTCATTCACATATAATTTTTGATATTAATATTTTAGCACCTAAAAAAATGAATGTATACTGCAGGATTTTGCAATGTTTTTGCAAAATTTTATGTTTACGATAAACAATATTTTTATTTTCTTAGATTAATAACAAATTCAATTGTTTCGTTTTCACTATTTGCAGAAATTGTTCCGTTATGTAATTCAATTATCTCTTTTGTGATTGCAAGACCTAATCCTGCTCCACCACTATTTGTCCCTCTTGATTCATCAGCTCTATAAAATTTATCAAAAATTTTTTCTAATTTATATTCTGGAATAGTAGCACCTTTATTTCTAAAAGTTACTTCAATATTCTCTTCATTATCAATCATTTCTATCTCAATAACAGTATTTTCATAACTATAATTAATAGCATTTTTTAATAAATTTCCAAATGCTCTAGCCATTTTATCTCCATCTGCATTATATATTAAAGTATTAGGTTTGTTCACTTTTAATTCTAATTTCCTGTCTTCTAACATTGGATAAAATTCTTCTATTAACTGATCAAATAATATTGATAAATTAAGTTGTATTTTATTTATTGGCATATCATTCAAATTATATCTAGTAATTTCAAAGAATTGATTGGTTAGTTCTTCTAATCTTATTGACTTATCAAGTGCTATTTTCATATATTTTTCTTGTAAATCTTTTGATATTCTCTTTTCTTCATTAAGCAATGTCAAATAACCAATTACAGATGTAAGAGGAGTTTTTAAATCGTGAGCCATATACATTATTAAATCATTTTTCTTCTGTTCTGCTTCTTTTGCCATTTTCTTGCTTAGAGCATATTCATACTTAATTTTATTCAATTTTTCAGAAAACTTAATCATTTCATCAGGTAATTCTACATTTTGACTACTTTCATCTAAAATATTATCTAATGAACTATATAATTTTTCTCTATTTTCAACTTTTAAAGAAAAAAATCTATATAGAGCAAATATAAAAACTGTTATTAAATAAACTATAAAAATTGTTTCTTTACTGGTTACACACCAATAATATAAATCATAATTTATTCTATACAAGCTATTTCCTAAAAAATTTCCTAAAACTCCATCTAAAACTACAATATAGAATAATATTGAAATAATATAATAAATTATTATTCTTAGTATTACTTGACCTACTAATTTCATTTTTTCTTTAAATAATCCCTTATTTTTCAATTTTATATCCAACTCCCCATACTGTTTTTATAAATTTAGGCTTCTTGCTATCTTCCTTTAATTTTTCTCTTATTCTCCTAATATGTACCATTACAGTATTATTGTTCTCCAAATATTTTTCTTTCCAAACTTTTTTAAATAATTCTTCCGAACTAACTACATTCCCTCTTTTTTGTGCTAAATACAATAATATATCAAATTCCATTGGTGTTAATTCAATTATATTATCATATAACTTGCAGATGTGTTTATCCTGATCTATTTCTAACCCATCTATATATATGATATTTTCTTCAACTTTTTCATTATATTTTGTGTATCTTCTATATGCAGATTTTACTCTTGCAATAAGTTCTAATGGATTGAAAGGCTTGGTTATATAGTCATCTGCTCCGAATCGTTAATCCCTGTATTTTATCCTTGTCTTCAATTTTAGCTGTTAGCATTATTATAGGAAAATTAAAACCTTTATCTCTTATCATTTTACATATCTTAAATCCATCAACATCTTTAATCATTACATCTAAAATTGCAAAATCTAATTTTTGATTTTCGATACATTTTATTGCTTCTTTAGAATCATAAAATTTAAAAACATTATAGTTTTCATTCTTCAGATAAACTTCCACCAAATCTGCAATTTCTTTTTCATCATCTAATACTAAAATATTCATTTTTCCCCCTCATTTCTGTTTCAATATTTTATCATAATTTTTTAATATTTCCAACACTCTTATTGCTTTTAAGGAAATGTTAAGATTTATTTAATTATTTCTTAAAACTTATTTTTATTCTGAGTTTTATACTAGAAATATATTAAAAGAAAAAGGAGAAAGTCAAATGAAGAAAAGAAAAATATTAATGTTATTAATAATAATTTTGGGAATGTTTATATTTTTTAGAAATATCTCGTTTAATAATATCTCTTATAGATTAAATAAATTTGTTTCTAAAATAACTAATACTTCAGAATATAAAACAATAAAGCAAGATATAAATAAAAATTATTCTGGAATTGGTCAAGAAAAAGTAAAAAATAAAGATGGCTATTTTACTACATTTACTACTATTGAAAATCATAAAAAAACTTATATTGAATATAAACAAAATGCTGATTCTTCTTGGAGTAATAATCAATATTGGGGTGGTACTATGGCAGAAAATGGCTGTGGCATCACTGCACTTGCAACTATTTTAAGTGGATATAATAAAAATTATACTCCAGAAGATCTTAGACAACAATATTATCCTAAATTAAATTATGACATACTTTCAAAAGAGTTATCTAATACATTTAATATTAAAAATACAGATTTTTACTATGATAGTGTTCATTTATCTAAAGAAAAATTGCAAGAGCATTTAGAAACAAACCGACCTATTTTAGTTTGTGTATGGAATCAGCCTCATGATAATCGTTGGACAACTAGCTCACATTATATGGCTTTACTGGCAACAGATAATAATGACATGGTTTATATTTCTAATCCTAATGGTGGAAAAAATGATAGTAAAAGTTCAGGTTGGTACAAGTTCAAAGAGATAACTCCTTATATCGCAAAAGCTTTATATATAGAAAGTTATAATTAAAAGACAGCAAAAAGCTGTCTTTATTCGTATTTTTCATAATTATAATAATTTATTTTTCTCTATAAAAAATCATCAAATTGTAATTTGTGTTTATCATTGTATTAAAAAGTAACTTTTCCCCTTATTTTATATGTTTATTCGATGTGTACCAACACACTTAATAATAATATTTTCAATATCATTAATTGAATCTTTACAATCAATATCAATCCATTCTTTTATTATTGCCATAATTCCATTAATATAAAAAGTAAGTAAATAATTTTTTTCTTTTTCAGCAATATTAAATCTATCCAAAATAGGATTAAGAATATAATCTTTTAAATGATTGTATTTATTCTTTGCTTTCATACCACTTGGGTTATTAAAAGAGGCCTTAAATATTTTTTTGTTTTCTTTAACAAAACTTAAATATGGTGTTAAATACTTCTTTTCAATCAATTTTAAATCTTCAAGTTTTGAATTTTTTATTTTTTCTATAAACTCTTTAGTATTCTCATTAAAATAGTTCATAAACTTTTTATTTATATAATTCATTGTTTCTTCTACTAAATCGTTTATATTTTCATAATGAAGATAAAATGTTGATCTATTTACTCCTGCTTTATTACATATTTCTTTTATAGTTATATATTCAATATCTTTATTTTCTA
>OLGD01004329.1_pt1 | contig 11893 bp, 10 predicted proteins | sample 1605311 | NCBI WGS metagenome assembly OLGD01 (sample SAMEA3888917, study PRJEB22519) | human gut metagenome | biome: human gut; feature: human-associated habitat; material: faeces | place: Denmark | collected 2010 | reverse complement strand
CTCTTTTCGGTACTTTATTGATGGTTCGATGTTCCCATCTTTCCACATTGCTTGGCTCGTTCGCACAAGCCACTACAAAGGTACTACAATTTCCAATAAAGGCAAGAGGACAGCAATTCAAATCTATTATTTTTGAGGGAGTGAAATCTGCCGCTTGCCAAATTTCTCTCTGTCGAAAATAATAGTCCTCTGAAAAGAATGAAAACAGCATTGATAAAATTGCCTTATTAAGGGGGGGCTATGCTGTTTTATGCTATTATTTCGTCAGTCGTTTATCTCCGTTGCCGGATGCAGTTTTCAGCCAAGCCGATGAATAAGAAAAGGTTTTGGAGCTGTTTACTCTCCAACGGAGGACGAAACTGCTCCAAATGGTTTACCGCTTGAACTTTTCGTTTTCTAAAAGAGGTTTGGCAACCTTTGCATCCGACAAAAGGAGATAAATGACCAGATATATAACAGTAGTATTACATTAAGGTAAAGAACAACCATGGTATAGTATTATTGCAATTTAACTATTTAAAGTTTGTTTATAATCAAATCATTTAAAGATTTTTGTCCTTCTATGATTTTTTGTATTTGATAAATGTCGTAATTAAATAAAAAATATCACGCATAATGACTTTTTCTTTTTTCTAAATTTCTTCAAATGACAAATTATTGTTACCTTTGTAATGTAATGTAGTTAATGGTTGCGCTTATAAAGTCCTTGGAAAGGATTTATGTATAAAAGAGGTAGATGTTTACTCTGTTCTTGCTTGGATTATCAGCATCACTGATATGAAATAACAAAAAAAATATACAATGGCTAAGCGGACGGACAGGCAGGGAAATAGTACAGATTCCCAATCCCCCTCTTTATAATACATTGCGTATAAGATTTATTAACTGTCTGGTCTGGGGAATCTACAGAGATTTAACGAATCAAGATGGGAAGAGTCAGTCTTTGTCTTGTCATAATGTTCTTCATCTGTAGTGCTCAAAAAATTGATGCACAAGTACAGAATATCAGAGAGAAACAAGATACCATTTCGGCGACTAAATCATTAGAGCATATCAGGCCCGAGAATATCAAGAAGGGACCATTGAATAATGCTTTGGATGTATTGAGTGGTCAGTCTGCCGGTGTGAACGTCACCACTAATGGGACTGACAGGCTCGCTATGCTGAATAGTATCCGTGTGCGTGGTACCACATCCATTATGGGTGGCAATGACCCGTTAGTAATTATTGACGGAGTGACATCTGACATCGCTACGCTATCTACCATATATCCCGCAGACATCGAGAGTTTCACTATTTTGAAGAATGCTACCGAAACGGCAATGTACGGTTCCCGTGGTGCTTCAGGTGTAATTGAGATTAAGACCAAGAAAGGAACGGGGCGAGGTTTCGAAATATCATATGATGGCAACTACGGATTCGAGTCAATGTATAAACATCTGCAAATGCTCAACGGCCCGGAGTATATAGCTACAGCAGAGGCACTTGGATTAGATTACAATAATGGTGGCTACAACACCAATTTTCACGATGTAATTACTCGTACGGGCTTGATACATCAGCATCACTTGGCTTTTAGCGGTGGTTCGGAAAACTCAAACTATCGAGCATCGTTCGGTTTTATGGATCATAATACAATTGTCAAAGTTAACGATTACCGAAATTTAGTGGTAAAACTTGATGCTACACAAAAGGCTTTCGATGGTCGCTTAGTTGGCGATTTTGGTGTATATGGCTACTCGTCAAAGATACACGACATTTTCGATACACGAATGCTGTTTTACTCGGCAGCTGCACAGAATCCTACATATCCAGCAGGAACTGATGTTAATGGCAACTGGGTGAAGAACTCGGCTGCATCACACATCAACCACCCCGGAGCACTCCTCTATGAGAAAAATGACTCCGAAGAACGGAATTTCAATACACATTTGGGGCTGAAATTTAATATCCTTGACAATTTGATATTGTCGGCTTTCGGCTCTTATTCATATTCATCTACGGGAAATGCTCAATTTTGTCCTACATGGGTGTGGGCGCAAGGCAATGTTTATCGTGGAGAGTTCAAGGGTGAAGACTACTTTACAAATGTGTCCCTCTCATATAACAATGCTTGGGGAGACTCACACCTTGATGCTGTTGTTGGCGCAGAATATCTTAAACAGGTAAGGACTGGTTTATGGGTGCAGGCAAAAGGAATAACAACAAATGATTTCTCCTATAATAACATCGGAGCAACATCATCGCGTCCTTTCGGTGGTACGAGCAGTAGCTATGAAGACCCGTCACTTGCTTCAATAATGGGTAGTGTCACATATAGTTACAAGGATAGATATTCTATTGCGGCAGCACTCCGTGGAGATGGCTCTTCAATGGTAAGCGATAACAATACTTTCGGATTCTTCCCATCAGTATCACTGGGTTGGGATGTAAAAAAAGAAGGCTTCCTCTCTGATACTGACTTTATAACAATGTTGAAACTAAGAACCGGATATGGTCGGTCAGGAAATCTTGGAGGTATAACATCCTATACAACACTTAATACCGTAAAGGAGAATGGTATCGTATCCATCAACGGTGCACCTACCGTAACAATGGGAAGTATACGCAACACGAATCCGGACCTTAAGTGGGAGACTCGTTCAACATTTAATATCGGTTTTGACTTAGGTATATGGGATAATCGGTTGATGCTTACCTCGGAATTATATTACTCAAAGACAACTGATATGCTCTATGAGTATGATGTTCCCGTTCCGACCTTTGCGTTCGATAAACTGATGGCAAATATCGGCTCGATGTCTAACCAGGGTGTCGAACTAGGAATCTCGGTAGTTCCCATTCAACGAAAGGATATGGAGATGAATATCAACTTCAATATGTCCTACCAGAAGAATAAGTTACTTTCGCTTAGTGGAGAGTATAATGGTATGCATATGACAGCTTCAGATATTACTCCGATTGGCTCGCTTTATGGTGCAGGTCAGAACGGTGGAGACAATAATGTAGTATATCAGATTGTAGGTCAGCCATTGGGGGTATTCTATCTACCTCACTGCAAAGGGCTTAAAGAAAATGAACTTGGTGGCTACAGTTACGATATTGAAGATTTGAATGATGATGGCGAGATTGATTTTAGCGATGGCGGAGACAGGTATATAGCAGGTCAGGCAACCCCCAAGGTAACTATTGGATCAAACATCAGTTTCCGTTACAAGTCCTTTGATATTGCCATGCAGATAAATGGTGCTTTCGGTCATAAGATATTCAATGGCACGGGCTTGGCTTATACCAATATGTCTATATTCCCTGACTACAATGTATTGAAGGGTGCTCCTGAAAAAAATATTATTGATCAGAATGTTTCAGACTATTGGTTGGAAAAAGGTGACTATGTAAATATTGAACATATTACCATAGGCTACAATATTCCAATGAAATCCAAGGCTGTGAAGTCATTGCGTCTTTCGGCAGGCATTAGCAACCTTGCAACAATCACAGGCTATAGCGGTCTTACTCCAATGATAAACAGTTATGTAGTAAGCAACACTTTGGGCATTGACGACAAACGCACCTATCCTTTATATCGTACCTATTCGTTAGGTCTTAGTATTCAATTCTAACCGCTTACAGTTATGAAAAGATATATAAACATATTGATGGTTGCTTTGGCAACGATGATGACCTCTTGTCTTACTGAAGACCCTAGAGATCAACTTTATGAAGAAGACATTTACAACAATGCCAACAACATATATATTAATGCAGTGGCTGTGCTCTACAATTACATTGGTGGCAGTGCAGACAGTGAGGGTTTACAGGGGACCTGTCGTGGGATTTATGACTATAACACACTTACTACAGACGAAGCCATGATACCTATTCGTGGTGGCGACTGGTACGATGGAGGTTTGTGGACGAATATGTATCAGCATAAGTGGAGTCCTAATGATTTACCACTCTACAATACTTGGAAATACCTCTACAAGGTTGTTGTGTTATCGAACAAATCTCTGCATATCATCGATAAGTATAGCCATAACCTATCTGAGGAGCAGAGAGTGGCCTACGAAGCTGAGGTGCGAGCTCTGAGAGCACTTTTCTACTACATTATGGATATGTATGGCAGAGTGCCCATCGTAACATCCTATGAACAACCGCAGGATGAAGTTGTGCAGAGCGAGCGTAGCGAGGTTTTCCGTTTTATCGTGAATGAGTTGCAGGAGGTTGCCGAGTTGTTGCCAAATGAGCGTAGTAATAAGATGGGTAACTACTATGGTCGTATAACAACACCTGTAGCTAATTTCCTTTTGGCTAAGTTGGCTCTTAATGCCGAGATATATTGTGATGATAATTGGACTGATGGCGTTCCACGGAACGGTAAAGAGATATTTTTCACCGTCGATGGTGAGAAACTCAACGCTTGGCAGACCTGTATCAAATATTGCAATAAACTTGCCGAGGTAGGTTATCGGTTGGAGGACGATTATAGCTATAATTTCTCTGTGCATAACGAGAACTCCAACGAAAACATATTCACCATTCCGTTGGATAAGAACCTCTATGCTGCGCAGTTCTGGTATCTCTTCCGATCACGACACTACAACCATGGCGGTGCGTTGGGTGGCTCATCGGAAAATGGTACCAGTGCCAATATCTCAACAGTCTTAGCCAACGGATACGGCACAGATGATGTAGATGCTCGCTTTGAAAAGAACTTCTATGCCGGCATCGTAGAGGTTGATGGAAAGCCTGTAATGATGGACAATGGACAGCAGTTGGAGTATTTCCCATTGGAGCTAAAGTTGAATCTTACGGGAAGCTCCTATGTCAAGACAGCTGGTGCTCGTATGGCAAAATATGAGGTTGATAGGACCTCACATTCCGACGGTAGACAACCGGATAACGACATCGTGCTATTCCGCTATGCCGATGCTCTCCTGATGAAGTCCGAGGCAAAGGTACGTAATGGTGAGGATGGCTCGTTGGAGTTGAACGAAGTCCGAGGTCGTGTTGGTATGCCATATCGAGAAGCTACGCTTGAGAACATATTGAAAGAGCGTTTGTTGGAGTTAGTATGGGAAGGCTGGCGACGACAAGATATGGTGCGTTTTGGAGTTTATCACAAATCATACGATCAGCGAGTCCAACTGGCTGATGAGAAAAATGGGTATACCACAGTTTTTCCTATTCCACAAAAAAGTATAGACTTGAACCCAAAATTGAAACAAAATGTTGGATATAAATAACTTTAGCCTATGAGTATTCAATTTGACATTGCAAAACAGATTATAGCTGAAACATGCCCTAATCGCAAACTTAAGTTGGAGAATATTCGCCTTTTTGCAGATATTATTCAGCCTAAGAAATATCAAAAAGGTGATATAATTCTAAATGAAGGTGATATCTGTAATTGCCTATTTTATATAGAAAAGGGATTTATTAGACAGCACTACCTAAAGCATGATAAGGATGTGATAGAACATTTAGCATGTGAAAAAGATGTTGTCTGGTGTATTGACAGCTATTTTAACCGAGAGCCAACACATCTTATGATGGATGCTGTAGAAAACAGTGTTTTATGGGAAATTCCGCGTGATATAATGGAAGAACTTTCTGATGCTAATGGTGATATAGCTTATCTATATCGGAGTTTTTTTGAAAATTCCTTAATGTTATCACAATTAAAGGCTGACATTTTACGTTTCGAATCAGCAAATGACAGATACGCTAGATTACAGCAACATTTTCCTGAAATAACTAGAAGAGCACCTTTGACAATGATTGCTTCATATCTTCAGATGACATTGGAAACATTAAGCAGAGTACGTGTATCAATAGCTAATGCTGAGAGCAAATAAAGCAAACTAACTATTAGGACTTAACTAACATCAAAAACAGGTCAGGATATAGCGTCCTGACCTGTTTCTTTAATAAACTTAAAAGCTATGGATTAATGAGATGTTAGTCATCGTCATCATCATCGAATTCATCCTCATCGTCGTCATCATCATATTCTATTGCTTCACTTTCTTCAATAATGTTACTAAAAGCTCCTGTTAAATCAAAATGATAGTTCTTTTTATTGTTAGAATATGGAAAATAAGAAGGAAGAGCCAACTTTGAACAAGGTAACGTTCGTAAACGGTGTGCAGATTAAAAACAAAAGTGGAAAGCACTGATGTGGGATAATTTTATCTATTATGGTAAGATTAATCAAAACAGAGGCAGTCATAAGTGTACTGATGGGGCATTTTATAAAGAAATTATTGTTTATCTTGCTGTTTGTCGGGGTACTGATTGCTCCGGCAAACGCACAAAACGAAAAGAATATGTATTCGTACAAGAAAATTGGCAACAAGTATATTGTCAGCATTAACAATCATACTGAAATTGTGAAAGCCCTGAATGCTTTCTGCAAGGAGAAAGGAATTCTGTCGGGTTCTATCAACGGGATTGGTGCTATCGGAGAGCTGACCCTCCGTTTCTTCAATCCCAAGACAAAAGCATATGATGATAAGACATTCCGGGAGCAAATGGAAATATCCAACCTTACAGGGAATATATCATCTATGAATGAGCAGGTATATCTTCATTTGCATATAACCGTCGGCAGGAGCGACTATTCCGCTTTAGCCGGACATCTACTTTCCGCAATACAGAATGGTGCAGGGGAGTTCGTGGTGGAAGATTATAGCGAGCGGATAAGTCGCACATATAATCCGGATTTAGGACTGAATATATACGATTTTGAAAGATAGTTGCCTATAAATATCGCTTGGAATACAGGATAATACATCATTCAGCTTAGATAATATATATCAAAAAAAGTTTATCAATTCTGTCACGTTAACTTTGCAACAGAAATAATTTAAAGACTATCAAATATGGATAAAGACAAGGATATGAGCCGCCGGAGATTCCTTAAAATGGCGGCATTGACAGGAGCTGCCATGTGTGTCGGGCCTACCTTGAACAAGGTAACGGCAGCAGAACGGGTATGGATGGGGAAACAACAAGTTGCAAACAACATCCCTGCAGGCATGGCGGCGGTGCGCACTCGGCGAACATTGGGACACGGAAATACGGCATTCACTGTTTCTGCAATGGGATATGGCTGTATGGGCTTGAACCATAACCGCAGCCAGTACCCGAGCAGGGAAAAAGAAATCGCCCTGGTGCATGAAGCTGTTGAACGTGGGGTGACCCTTTTCGATACAGCCGAAAGCTACGGCTACCACATCAATGAAAAATTGGTCGGCGAAGCCTTGAAAGGATATACCGACCGGGTATTTGTGTCATCGAAGTTCGGACATAAGTTTGTAAACGGTGTGCAGATTAAAACCGAAGAGGACAGCACTCCGGCCAACATCCGCCGGGTTTGTGAAAACTCGTTGCGCAATCTCGGAGTTGAAACATTGGGCATGTTCTACCAGCACCGCATAGACCCGAACACACCGATTGAAGCGGTGGCTGAAACATGCAGCAAACTCATCAAGGAAGGTAAAATCCTGCATTGGGGCATGTGTGAAGTAAACGTTGATACCATCCGCCGTGCGCACAAGATATGTCCGGTTACGGCAATCCAAAGCGAATATCACTTGATGCACCGCATGGTAGAGACGAACGGAGTGTTGGAGCTGTGCGAGGATTTGGGCATCGGTTTCGTTCCATACAGTCCGCTGAACCGTGGTTTTTTGGGCGGTATGATCAATGAATATACCAAGTTTGATGTTACCAACGACAACCGGCAGACCTTGCCACGCTTCCAGCCCGAAGCCATACGCGCCAACTATCGTATTGTGGAAGTTCTTAACGCTTTCGGCCGTACAAGAGGCATTACCCCGGCACAGATAGCTTTGGCCTGGCTGATGAACAAGAAGCCTTTTATCGTGCCTATTCCGGGCACCACCAAACTCTCTCATCTGGAAGAGAACCTTCGTGCCTGCGACATCCGTTTCACGGCAGAAGAGATAGAAGAACTGGAAACAGCCGTAGCTGCCATTCCTGTGGTGGGTAGCCGCTACGATGCCTTGCAGGAGTCTAAAATCCCAAAATAATCCGTGTATGAAGAAACAGATATTTTACATGACGTTCATCGCTTTACTGTCGGGCTGTAATTGTTACAAAGGGAATATTCTGCAAATAGAGGAACAAGGCAGTTTTGCCGTAGGTGGCACCGTACTGACCGATTCATTGGGACACAAATACCACGGCGACCATGCTTATGTATTTTATCAGAAACCGGTTGATGCACGGAAATATCCGCTTGTTTTTGCACATGGTGTCGGCCAGTTTTCCAAAACATGGGAGACCACTCCTGACGGACGCGAAGGGTTTCAGAATATATTTCTTCGCAAAGGTTTCTCCACCTATCTTGTCGACCAGCCTCGCCGGGGAAATGCCGGACGGAGTACGGAAGCTGTCACACTGGAACCGGTATTCGATGAAGAAGAATGGTTCAACCGTTTCCGTGTGGGAATCTATCCTGATTATTTCGAGGGTGTACAGTTCAGTCGCGACCGGGAAGCCTTAAACCAGTACTTCCGGCAGATGACGCCGACCATCGGACCTTTGGACTTCGATGTCTATTCCGATGCCTATGCTGCTCTTTTTGACAAAATCGGTCCGGCCATATTTGTCACTCATTCACAAGGCGGTCCGGTGGGTTGGTTTACTTTGCTCAAAACGAAGAACATCAAAGCCATTGTAGCATACGAACCCGGTGGAAGTGTACCCTTCCCAACCGGTCAAGTTCCCGAAGAAGGCAAAGTCTTGACACGGTCTAAAAAAACAGAAGGAATAGAAGTCCCTATGGCAGTTTTCAAGAGATACATGGAAATTCCCATCATCATTTACTATGGGGATAACCTGCCCGAAACAGACGAACATCCGGAACTTTACGAATGGACACGCCGTCTGCATCTCATGCGCAAGTGGGCCGAAATGCTCAATAAGCTGGGCGGTGACGTGACGGTCATTCATCTGCCCGATGTCGGTCTGCATGGGAATACGCACTTCCCGATGTCGGATTTGAACAATGTGGAAGTAGCTGACCTGCTGTCGAAGTGGCTGTATGAGAAACAGCTGGACAGATAGAAATTAACAGAGGATAACCCCAAAACCTAAATAAAAATAGTTATGAAACTGAAGTGCTTATTGGCAATGCTGCTCTTAACCTTCCTTTCGTGCAGCAACACTCCGGCTGTTGAAGATAAGATAGATTCGTTGCCTCACTCAGAGCCGGGGAAAACATTGATAGTCTATTTCTCATGGAGCGGACATACGCAAACTGTAGCCAACATTATCCATGAACTTATTGGATGCGACATGGTGGAGATTGAACCGGAAGAACCCTATTCTGATGAATATAATGAAGTGGTTGACCGTTTCAAAAATGAAAGAGACAATCATATTCTTCCAGCTCTGCGTACAAAAGTAGAGAATATGGATGATTATGATACATTGATTATCGGTAGTCCTATTTGGGGTGGTCTTCTGTCTTCTCCTGTAAAAAGTTTCCTGTCCGGTTATGATTTGTCCGGGAAAAAGATACTCCCATTCTGTACACATGGAGGAAGCGGAACAGCACAAAGTGTGGATAATATCCGCAAACTATGTCCCCATGCTGAAATATTGCTGTTTATGGCAGTCAAACTGCAAACTCTCGGAATGAAGTGAAAAAATGGCTGTCAGAAGCCGGATTTTCTGTCGAATTAAATTACGCCCGTTTAATAGTTTTAATACTGAAATGAAATATCCTTTGTTATCCGCACTCTTTCATCCCCTTTTTCAGAGATTTGCAGATAGACCAGTAGTTGAGATTAGGGAATATGAGATTGTCTTCCTGACAGGGTCGGTAACGCTCGATAATCTGCAAAGGAGTATCCAACAGTTTCACTTGGAACGGCACTTTTGTCTTGTACCGTTTGGACAATATCCACTTCTCACCATTCACTTCTACGATGTTGCTATTGGTTAGTTCCTTGATGTCCACGAAAGAGAGGGCAGTGAAGCTGGCGAAAACAAAAATGTCACGAATATAGAACAGTTGGACATCCCCAACTCGTGCGTCATCAACGTTTTCAGTTCATCTTCCGTCAGGAACTCACGTTCCGTCACATTAGGGCTGATGTGGAATTGGGCAAACGTTTTTTTCGGTATTAGTCCGTTAAAGTGCACACACATGACAACGCCTTTCAGCCACATGCATTTTTCCCATATCGTCCCGTTGTGAAGTCCCGCTTTCGTTGATAGGTAGGCTGCAAACCCCTTGATGAAGTCGGGCTTAATCTCCAGCATGAACATATCCGTCCGTCTGTAAAAAGACTTGATGAACGCTGCCACATGGTTTCTTGCCACCACCCGTGAACGGTGGTTGCCATTACCCTGTCTTTTCCGACACGCTTCTTGAATACTTCGTTCTCACGTCCGGACGCTTTGAGCAGTGTCTCATACTCACTGCCGATACCCTGATAAGCATTGCTCACCATTTCAGCCGTCACGAACGCTTCACGGTCGAATATACGCAGGTAGTGCTTGATGATTTGAGCCTTGATGTTGTCAAGGGCAAGGTTGATATCACGTACTTCCGCACTCTTGCCTTTCGCCCTGTTCCCTTTCACGTCCCAAAGCGTTTTCGGGATACTCTACTTATAGCTGAACTGCGTCACAATCCCGTTAATCGTTACCCGTCCTATGATGCGGACAATATCGTTTTTCTCCTTGTTGCCGTTCACGTAGAACAGCACTTTGAATGTACTTCTTGCCATACTCGTTTTTTAAGTTTAAAATTAAGTATCAATGAGTTATGCCTTGTAAACCAACCGAAGCCATACGGAGAAAAATTCAGCACGGAGTATCAAAAACCACCTTTCACGGGGTAATGATTTAGCAACCTTTCTACTTCATAAATTTACTTTTTTTTGCGTTACCTCGTTTTATGCCTTTGTCCTCATTTGTCCTCACAAACGCTTTATTCATAGCCGTTTTAAAAACATTTCCGCCTTTCTATTCCTCTTTTCCACAGATTTTTAGTAAATTTATATCCGTCTAATTTTTAAGGTCCTATGTTCAGACTCAATCTAACCAAACATTGCATAAAGTGGTACTGTTTCATCCAAATGCAACTGATGGACACGTTCGTACATTATTTTGTGCTTGTATCGTTATATCTATTGCAGCTATTATCTGTAGTTCATTTGTATCCATGGCCCATTACAGACAGGCGTTATTCAGTATGACTTATTTTTCCTCCCTGGTGTTTTTTTGTGGAGTATGCATTGCGCATTTGCGGCACCGGTCAAATATCCGGATAGAGACATAAACCGTACACGATGGAAATATATTTTTTCATTCTATGGTTTGTGGACTCCGTGACCATTCTCCCTTATATGTTAACCTATATGTATTGGGATACGAATATTGTCCATGTCATTATCCTCCTTTACATTTTTATTATTGTCAAATAGATAAGATACTTACGGAAGAGTGGGTTATGACCTATATACCTGCGGTATCATGGTCTGTTTTTCTGCTATTCTGCTATACTATATAGAGCTTAATGTACAGCTTGAGGATTTCAAAACATTCGTGACGGGCTTTGGTGGGCAGTAATTCTAAGACTTTTAATGAAGAAAAATTAAGCCACCCCTTAAAAAAGGAGATATTTCCTTTGAAAGAATTCATTTCTTTTATTACATTTGTATTAGTCTTTTGAAAATAGAAGATTTATAGTAAAGCGTTAAGGCATTATCCAAGTTCAGGAAATCCCCAATTTCGAAACAACAATTGGATAATACATTGGACGCTCCACGTACTATTTATATAGATTTTTGTTATATATAGGCGTGGGGCTTTGTGTATTATATGTTGTTGAGTATGGGGATACTTC
>OLGD01004322.1_pt1 | contig 11903 bp, 9 predicted proteins | sample 1605311 | NCBI WGS metagenome assembly OLGD01 (sample SAMEA3888917, study PRJEB22519) | human gut metagenome | biome: human gut; feature: human-associated habitat; material: faeces | place: Denmark | collected 2010 | reverse complement strand
CTGACCGACCACCACGCAATCATTCCGACGGGCAAGCGCGCGGATCGCGTGAATCTGACTGCGGATGAGCGCAGGTTGTACGAGATGGTCGCCAAGCGATTGGCGGCGGCGTTCTATCCGAATTACGAATACGACGCGCTGCGCGTGGTCACGACCTGCGGCGAGGATGATTTTCTCAGCACGGGAAAAGCCGTCACGCAGGAAGGATGGAAGGCCGTCTACGGCGCAGACGAGGGCAAAAGAAAAAAGAAGGAGGATGACGACGAACAGCGGCTTCCGGCGCTGGCCGTCGGGGACGAGCGGCTCTGCAAGCGCGCACAGGTGACGCGCGACCAGACCAAGCCGCCGAAGGAATATAGCGACGCGAGTATCCTGCTGGATATGGAACACGCAGGGCGGCAGATTGCGGACGAAGAAATTCGCGAGCAGATGAAGGGTTGCGCGCTGGGCACACCGGCAACGCGCGCGGCCATCATTGAGCGGCTGATCGACGTGGGATATGTGCGGCGCAGCGGCAAAAACCTCGTGGCGACGGAAAAGGGCGTGCACCTGATAGAAGCGGTGCCGCCGGAGATCGCTTCGCCGGAGACGACGGGCCGCTGGGAACGGGCGCTGGCGGAAATTGCCCGAGGCAGCGATGGCGAAGCACGCTTCCGTCAGGGCATTGCGCGGCTGGCGGCTTTCCTTGTTGAAAACGCGGCTGGCGCGCCGGATGTGGCCTTTGCCAAGGAGGAGCGCCGAGGGAAAAAACGCATACCGACGCTCGGTGTGGCCTGCCCCGTCTGCGGTCAGGGCAAGGTGGCGGAAAACAGCAAGGGCTTTTACTGCACCCGATTCCGCGAGGGATGCAGATTCACCATCTGGAAGGATGCGCTGACCCGCGCGGGCGGACCGATGCTGACCGCCAAGCTGCTCAAGCTGTGCATGGAGAAGAAGGACGTGCGCGGCTCGACCGGCACCATTCACTACGACGCGGGACAGATCCGTTTTGAAGCGAGAGAACGGTAAAGGAGCGACGGCCATGTTTTATACGGAAAAACGAACGGAAGAAAACAAACGGCGTCTGCGGCGGGACGTTTTCAAAATGCTGCTGGCGATGCTGCCGTTTTTTGCGCTCTGCGCCGCGGGCTTTGCGGTGCGCAACCAGACGCTGTGCACGGCTGGGCTGATTCTGACCTGTGCGGCGGCGATTTTTGTCGGAGATTTGTTTGTGATGCCGTCGATTCGATACGGCCGCTTTCTGCGCGAGCTGACCAGCGGCCTGACGCGCAAGACGGCGGGAACGCTGGTGCGCGTCGGCGATGAAGAGGTTTATGAAAACGGCGTGCATTTTCACGAGATGATCGTCAATGTCTATGAGGATATGGCGCCGGAGGGCGAGCGGCGCTTTTTGATCGAGCCGGGCATGCCCTTTGACGCGGCGCTGATTGGGCGCGACGTTGCGGTGACGAGCCACGATAAAGTCGTGCTGGCCGTTGAGCCGCTGGGGGGAAACGCATGAACCGCGCACGGGATTTTCTGGCCGGAATGGAAGAAAAGACGGCGTTTCGCGCCTGCGTCTTTGCGGCGATTCTCGTGCTGATGGCGGCGACCATGTTCCTGTTGAACGTGCATACGCCGCTGCAAATGGACGATTATGATTATTCCTTCAGTTGGAGCACGGGCAAGCCGCTTGCCGGGGTGGCGGACGTGCTCGCCTCTCAGGCGGCGCATTACCGTCTCTGGGGCGGGCGCAGCGTGGTTCACACGCTGGCGCAGCTCTTCCTTTATTGGGGAAAGCGCGTTTTCAACATCGCCAATACGGCGGCGTATATGCTGCTCGTGCTTGAACTGTATGCGCTGGCCAAGCCGAAGGGCAGACGGTTTTGCTGGACGGTTCTGCTGGTCATCCACGCGGCGCTGTTCACGCTGGTTCCGTTCTTCGGCACGGTCTTTTTGTGGCTGGACGGCGCGTGCAACTATCTGTGGGGCACGGCGCTGGCGCTTTTGCCGCTGCTGATCATCCCGCGGCTGCTGGAAAAAGAATGTGCGGCGCTCGGCGTGATCGGCGTTCCGCTCTGCTTTTTGAGCGGCTGGACGAATGAGAACGCGGCCTGCGGCATGCTGGCGGTGGCGCTCTTGCTGCTGGCGGACAGCGCATACCGCGGGAAAAGAACGCCGGTTTCCGCGTGGCTCTGTCTGGCGGCGCAGGCGGCGGGCGCGGCGATGATGATTCTTGCGCCGGGGAATTTTGCGCGCGCATCTGTCTATGCCTACGATTCGATGGCGCGGGAGATCGTGAAGCGGCTGCTCCGCATTACGCTTTATACGGGCGTGTATGCGGGCGCGGAATTGCTGGCCATGCCGATTGTCCATGGAATGGGGCGGGCGCTTCACGTGCCGATGCGAAACCGGCAAGCGGCACTTTTGCTGCTGGCGGCGCTGCTGAGCGCGTATGCGATGGTCGCCTCGCCGGAATTGTCGGATCGGTCGTATACCTGCGTGATTGCGCTGACGCTCTGCGCGCTGGCGACGCTGCTCGGCGACATGGAGGCGCATGTCCGCGCGCTGGACGCGGCCAGGCTGTGCGCGCTGCCGCTGGTGCTGTTTTTGCTTGTTTACGGCGGGTATCAGGCTGTCAGGGAAGTCGGCGCGCATGAGGCGGCGTGGGAAGCACAGACTCAAAAAATCGAAACAGCGGTGCAGAGCGGGGCGGACGAGGTGAAAATCGCCTCGGTGGAAAGCCGCTCGCGCTTTACCATGAACATTGCGCTGGAAAATGACGCGGAAAGCTGGCCGAACAGCACGCTCTCCAAGCGGTTCGGAATTCGGGTGTGCGGCGAGTGAAATGTGTTCTTTTTGTGAATTTGAACAAAAAGAGCGAACATTTGAGCCGCAGGGCGACACACGCGCTTGACAAGTCGATGACAGCTTATTATAATAAATCGTATATTGCCGAGTAGAGGCTGAAAGGAAGAGAACGAACATGAATAAGAGATTCGCGCTGATTGCGTTGCTGCTTGCGGCTTTGATGCTGCTCTCCGGCTGCAACCTGATCGGCCACGACGACGAGCTTGACGGCGCGCAGGTTGTGGCGAAGGTGGAGACCAGCCAGGATACCACCGAGATCACCAAGGCGGAGTGGGAGGCTTACCGGGATTATCTGGCCAGCTACTACCAGCAGTATTTCCAGCAGAACTTCGGCGTGTCGATGCAGCTCACGGACGACGATATCGCCTCCTACGGCGAGGCTGCTGTCGAGCAGCTGATTGAGAGCGTCGTGCTTGAAGGCAAGATGAAGGAGCTTGGCTTCGAGCCGCTGCCCGAAGAGGATGCCTCCGACGTGGAAAGCTACGCCGACAACATGTTTAACTTCTACAAGATGATGATCCGCTACCAGAACTATCCGGATCTGGAGACGGTGGAAGAGGAAGAAGCGCGTCTGGCCGCCCTCGAAGAGGCGACCGGCAGCGAGGCGACCCCGGCTGAGGCGACCGGCAGCGAGGCGACCCCGGCCGAGGCCGTTGATACGGAGCGCAAGGCGACCGTCACCAACGATCAGCTCGACGAGATGCTCGTCAACGACCTGAACACCGTCGGCTATACGCGCGATTATTTCGTGCAGAACCAGACCGCCAGCGTGCAGCGCGAAAAAATTCGCGAATATGCCGCCAAGGACGTCGCGGTGACGGACGAGCAGGTGAAGGAAGAATTTGACAAGCGCGTGGCCGCCCAGAAGGAAAGCTATGACGCGGCTCCGGCCGGTTATGTGACCGCCGAGAACAACGGCACGACGAATTACTATGTGCCGGAAGGCTACCGCGGTGTGAAGAACCTGCTCATCAAGTTCAGCGACGAGAAGCAGAGCGAAATCAGCGATCTGAACAGCGCGATTTCCACCGCGAACACCACGCTGAGCGACGCGCAGAAGCAGCTTGACGATCTGAAGGCGGAGGATACCTCTTCCTATGACGAGGCGACCAAGGTCGGCTATGACGAGCAGGTTGCGGCGCTCGAAGAGACCGTGGCGACCGCTCAAGCGACGCTGGATGAATCCAGCGCGAAGCTGGAGACCGTGACCGCCGAGGCGTATGACGAGATTCTGCCGACGGCGCAGGACGTGCTCGCCCGTGCGCAGGCCGGTGAGGACTTTGACAGCCTGATTGAGACCTATGGTCAGGACACCGGCATGAACAACGAGCCGAACAAGAGCCGCGGCTATCTGGTCTGCGACGGTCTGTCCGTCTATGAGCAGAGCTTCCAGGATGCGGCGATGGCGCTTGAAAAGGTCGGCGACGTGTCCGCCGAGCTGGTCAAGACGAGCTATGGCTATCACATTCTTCAGTATGCGACCGACATCGCTGCGGGCGAGGTTGAGTATACCGACGAGATCAAGAGCAATATCTATGATACCATGCTCTCCGACGCGAAGGATGCGGCTTATGAAGCGGCTGTGACCCAGTGGGTTTCCGAAGCGAAGGTTACGACCTATCCGAAGGTTATGAAGTAATTCGGTTTGTTTGAAAACGAAGGACGTCGTATTGAATGCGGCGTCCTTTTTTGATATATGGGAAAAGGCGCAAAATTGCCTCCATGCGCAGAAATAGAATAACGGCGAGGGCTTTTGCTCAAAATAGGGGCAAATCAAGCGGAGGCGTTCGCATGAAGAGAAAACAAAAAGCGCGTTGCGCCGCCTCCGGGTCTGCGGAGGTGGGCGGATGAGCAAACGAATCGGTGCGCAAACGACGGCGCTGCCGTCGTGCCCCGGCTTGATCGGCTGGGCGGGGATTGCGGGACAAAAGGAAAAAGAAGGCCCGTATGGCGCGAAATTCGATTGGATTATACCGGACGAGCTGAACGGGGAGCAATCCTTTGAAAGCGCTGAACGCGCGATGCTCGAACAGGCGGTTGTGCTCTGCGCGGAAAAAGCGGGAACGCGGCTGAACGAAATTCAAATGCTGCTCGCGGGCGATCTGCTCAACCAGATCATTTCCGCCGGATTTGCGGCGCGTAACCTCGGAATCCCGTTTTACGGTCTGTACGGGGCGTGTTCCACCATGTCTGAATCCCTGTCCGTCGGCGGTATGCTGGCGGACGGAGGCTTTGCGGATCGGCTGATCTGCGCGACGTGCAGCCACTTCTGCACGGCGGAGCGGCAGTATCGCGCGCCGTTGGAATTGGGCAATCAGCGCACGCCGACGGCGCAGTGGACGGTGACCGGCGCGGGCGCGGTGATGATTTCCGGTTCGAAGCACGCGCCGGTGGTCTTGACGCATACGACATGCGGGCGCGTGGTGGATCTGGGCATTACGGATGCGAACAACATGGGAGCGGCCATGACGCCAGCGGCTTTCGATACACTTGCGGCGCATTTCAGGGATCTGGGGCGCGGCTTTGCGGATTACGATTTGGTGGTGACGGGCGATTTGGGGCGCTTGGGTCGAGAGCTTCTCATTGAGCTGCTGCGCGAAAAGAAAATCGATGTGGACGAGGGCAAGCTGTTTGACTGCGGATGCGAAATCTTTTCCGAAAGGCAGGATGTTCATTCGGGCGGGAGCGGGTGCGGCTGTGCGGCGAGTATGTTGTGCGCGCATCTGCTGCCCGAGCTCGCGGCAGGCCGATTGAAGCGCGTTTTGTTTATGGCGACGGGCGCGCTGCTCAGCCCGACAAGCAGCATGCAGGGCGAGAGCGTGCCCGGTATCGCGCATGCCGTCGCGATGGAGCATCGAAAGGAGAAGGGCGCGTGATAGAGATTTTGTGGATGCTGGTGAAGTCGTTCCTCGTGGGCGGCCTGCTCTGTGCCATCGGTCAGGTGTTGATTATGAAGACGCAGTTGACCAGCGCGCGGATTTTGGTCGGCTATGTGACGGCGGGCGTTATTCTCGGCGCGCTGGGGCTGTATAAACCGATTGTTGATTTTGCGGGCGCGGGCGCGACCGTTCCGCTGCTGGGCTTTGGGTATGCGCTGGCGCGCGGCGCAATCGAGGGCGTGAAGGAAACGGGGATTCTCGGCGCGTTCACCGGCGGCGTGACGGCTGCGGCGGGCGGCATTGCGGCGGCGGTGTTTTTCGGCTACCTGGCCGCAGTCCTGTTTAAGCCCAAGATGAAAAGCTGAACCGAAACAGACCGGAAGTCCAAACAGACTTTTGGTCTGTTTTTCTGATTTCGAGCGTCGGCCTGTTTTCAAACGGACAACATGACATATTGCGCACAGGCGTGAAGATGCGGTATAATAGGCTCATTCTGCGGGACGAGGAGCGTGAGGAGGATGACAAATCGGCTGATGGAAACGGCGTGCGCCAGATTGTGCCTGCTTACGCCCATCGCATGGGACGAATCCATGCCGCCGCTGTTTTCCCGCATGGCTGTGCGGCGAATGATGGAATGCGGCGCGCTCTCCGGGCTCGTCCTGCGCCGGACGGACATGCTGCCGCAGGCGACATTTGAACGCGCGGAAATGCTTCTCACCCGGACGAGTGACGCGCTTTTGTGTTTGGAAGCCTATGAAAAGCAGGGATATCGGCTGATTCTGCCGGAAAGCAGGGAATGGCCGAAGGCGCTGCGCGCGCTCGGCGGTCGGGAACCGCTCTTCCTCTTTATGAAGGGAAATGCGGCGCTGCTGGAGCGGCGAACCGTTGCGGTGGCGGGCAGCAGGGAGATTGCGCCCGCGACAAACGACATGGCGGCGCGGCTTGGCGCCATGCTGGCCGAAGAAGGAATAACGATGGTCTGCGGCGGTGCGCGCGGCGTGGATCGCGCGGCGCAGGATGCGCTGTTGGACGCCGACGGTTCGTTGATTCTCGTTCCGGCGGTTTCTGCGGAGCAGGCCTGCGCGCGGGAAAAGGAAGCGGCGGCGCTGCAAACGGGCAGGCTGCTGCTGCTCAGCGAGACGCTGCCGGATGCGCCGTTTTCTGCCGCGAGGGCGTTGGCGCGCAACCATACCATTTATGCGTTGGGGAAAAACGCGATTGTCGTTGCGGCCAGAAACGGCGTTGGCGGGAGCTGGCGAGGGGCGACGGCGGGGCTGTGCGGCAATTTTTCGTCGGTCTACGTGCCGGACGGAGACGGCGCGGATTTCGAAGGAAACCGCGCGCTGTTTGAATACGGCGCGCGAAGGATTGATTTGAGCGGAAAACGGACGATCGGCGAGCAGCTGTGCGTCGAGGAACAGATATCTTTTCTCTAAACCTGCGAAGGAGGCGTGAACGCCGTGCATGTGACGCTGTCGCCAATTCCCATGCGGGAAATCCTGCATTTTCTGGGCTGGCACGGAACGCCGGTCGAGCCGCCGCTGATGGAGCAGATCAGGCGAATCAGAGGCGAGGCGCTTGAACAGGTGAAGCCGCGGGCGGTCATGCGGCGCTTTGTCCGCCTGCCGGACGGAACGCTCGAGGGAACGCGCTTTTTTCCGCAGGGGAAGGATGTGCGCGAAATGCTGTCTGCCTGCCATGAAACGGTTTTGCTGGCGGCAACGCTGGGCGCGGACAGCGAGCGCATGCTTCTGCGGGCGCAGACAAAGAGCGCCGCGGACGCGCTGATTCTGGACGCGGTGCTCAGCGCGGCGATTGAGGCGGTCTGCGACCGGATGGAGGAGACGCTGAGGGAGAAGCTGGCAGCGCAGGCGCTGTATTTGACGGATCGGTTCAGCCCTGGCTACGGCGACATGCCGCTTGCGCAATCCGGGCAAATCTGCGAGGTGCTGAACGCCGGACGCTCCATCGGGCTGACGGTCAGCCAAAGCGGGATTTTGATACCGCGAAAATCGGTGACGGCCGTGCTGGGGATCAGCCGAACGCAGGTTTCGCGAAGACCGAAGGGATGCGAGGGGTGTTCGGCGCGCCAAACCTGCGCATTTGCAAGACGCGAAGACATAACGGAGGAATGACGATGGCCTATACGAAAGCGATTACGCTGCTCGACGGCGCGATGGGAACGATGCTCCAGAAAGCGGGGATGAAGCTCGGCGACCGCCCGGAGACGCTTTCCATCACGGCGGCGGACGTTGTGGAGGGCATACAGCGGCAGTATGTGCAGGCGGGAACGCGGCTGCTGCTGGCGAACACGTTCTGCGCGAACGCGCACAAGCTGGCCGGAACGGGCTTTGGGGTGGAAGATGTTATTCGCGCGTCTGTCTCCGTGGCAAAGCGCGCCTGTGCGGGAACGGCTGCGAAGGTTTTGCTCGATGTCGGCCCCATCGGCGAACTGCTTGAGCCGCTGGGAACGCTCAAATTTGACGAGGCCTACGCGCTGTATGCGCAAATGATTCGCGCGGGCGCGGCGGCGGGCGCAGAGGGCGTTTTTTTTGAAACGTTTTCCGATTTGAACGAGCTCCGCGCGGGCATCCTGGCGGCCAAGGAGTGTTCCGATTTGCCGGTGTTTGCCTCGATGACGTTCGAGGCTTCCGGCCGGACGTTCCTCGGCTGCCGTGCGGACGCGGCGGCGATGGCGCTGGACGCGCTGGGCGTGGATGCGCTGGGCGTGAATTGCTCCCTTGGACCGAAGGAGATCGCGCCGATTCTTCAAGCCATGCGTACATGCACCGATCTGCCGCTGATTCTTAAACCGAACGCCGGTCTGCCCGACCCGGAAACGGGCGCGTATCATACCGCGCCGGATGAATTTGCGCGGGATTGCGCGGCGCTTACGGACGTCGGCGCGGCGTATATCGGCGGTTGCTGCGGCACGACCCCCGCGTTCATCGAGGCGCTTGGCCGGGCGCTGGAAGGAAAGTCGGCGAGGTGGGATGAAAAAACCGTGCGGGGAATCTGTTCGGCGGGCGAAATCTGTCCGTTCGGACAGGGCGTTCGCGTGATCGGCGAGCGAATCAACCCGACGGGAAAAAAGCGCTTTCAGCAGGCGCTCCGCGAGGGCGACATGAATTACATCGTCGCGCAGGCGATTGAGCAGGCCGAAGCCGGTGCGCAGATTCTGGACGTCAACGTGGGGCTGCCCGATATCGACGAGCCGGAAACCATGCGCCGCGTGGTAACGGCAATCAGCGGCGCAGTGAGCCTTCCGTTGCAGATTGATTCCTCCAGTCCGAAGGCGATTGAAGCAGGTCTGCGCGCCGCGCCGGGAAAGTGCATGGTCAACAGCGTAAACGCATCCCGCACGTCGCTGGAAGCGGTGCTTCCGATTGCAAAAAAATACGGCGCGGCGGTCGTCGGACTTGCGCTGGGCGAAAACGGACTGCCGACGACCTGCGAGGCGCGCATGGGTTTTGCGCGCACGATTCTGAACGCGGCGCTCGAAGCGGGCATTGCGCGGGAAAATGTGGCGATTGACTGCCTGACGCTGACGGTTTCCGCGCAGCAGGATCAGGTGAAGCAGACGCTTGAAGCCGTTGCACGGGTTCGCGGTGAATTGGGGCTTGAAACGGTGCTCGGCGTATCCAACATTTCTTTCGGTCTGCCGCAGAGGACGCTGGTTGCACAGGCATTTTTGACGCAGGCCATTCAAAGCGGCCTGACGCTGCCCATCATCAACCCCAATCAGAAGGAAATGATGGACGCGGTAGACGCCTGCCGGGTGCTCAGCGGAGAAGATGCGCACTGCGCGGCCTATATCGAGCGCCACGCGGCGCAGACCAAGCCGCAGGCGCAGCAAAAACCCGGCGTGAAGCTCTCTATTGCGGATGCAATCGCCAAGGGGCTTTGCGACGAAGCCGCCGCAGCGGCGCGAGAGCTGCTGGAGACCATGCCCCCGCTTGACGTGGTGGAAAAGGAGCTGATTCCGGCGCTCGACGCGGTGGGCGAACAATACGAAAAGCAGATCATCTTTCTGCCCCAGCTTATGAACGCGGCGGCCGCCTCCGGCGCGGCGTTTGACGAGGTGCGCCGGGTTATCGGGCAAAGCAGCGCGGCGGGCGAAGGGAAAGGCCCGATTGTGCTGGCCACGGTGGAAGGCGACATTCACGATATCGGAAAAAACATCGTCAGAACCGTGCTGGAAAACTACGGTTTTCGAGTTGTCGATCTGGGGCGAGACGTACCGGCGGAGCGCGTGGTCGAGGCAGTTCGGCAATACGGTGCGAAGATCGTCGGCCTTTCCGCGCTGATGACGACGACCGTGCCCAGCATGGAAAAGACGATTGCGCGTCTGCATGAAAACGGGCTGCATGTGCCGGTGATTGTCGGCGGCGCGGTGCTCACGCCGGACTATGCCAAAAAGATCGGCGCGGATTACTACGCGAAGGACGCCAAGCAATCCGCCGACATCGCCAAATCAATTCTCGGCTGACGCAGATGGAGAGGAAATATGGAATACAGAGATTCGGCACGTGTGCGCGAGCTGCTGGCGCAGGGCGTTTTGCTTTTTGACGGCGCGACGGGCACGGCGCTCTGTGCGCAGAGCGGAGAGGGCGAAGCCGTAGAACGTCTGTGCCTGACCCAGCCGCAGCGCGTTCTGGCGCTGCATCGCGCCTATCTGGCAGCGGGATGCAAGGCGATCAAGACGAATACGTTTGCAGCGCACGTTTCGCTGGCGTGTGAAAATAAGGACGATCAGAAAACGCTGATTCGGGCGGCATACGATTTGGCTCGTCGGGCAGGCGATGCGTATGACGCGGCTGTGTTTGCGGATATCGGCCCTGCGCCGACGGACGCGGACAGCGCCGCCGCATGCTATATCGCAATGGCCGAACAATATTTGAACGTTGGCGCGACGTGCTTTCTGTTTGAAACCATGCAAAGCGGCGAAGGGCTTGCGGAGGCTGCGGCGTACATCAAAGCATCCTGTCCGGATGCGTGGATCATGGTTTCCTTCGCGGCGGATGCGGATGGATTCACGCGGGCGGGCGAGCAGGCGAGCGCACTTGCGCTGCAAATGTCCGCCTGCGGCGCGGTAGATGCCATCGGCTTGAACTGCATCTGCGGGGCGTATCACATTCGGCAGCTTCTTTCTACGCTGGACGTCGGGGATAAATTGATGAGCGCCATGCCCAACGCAGGCTATCCCCATGTGGAGGAAGGACGCACCTATTACGACAGCGCACCGGCGTATTACGCCCAGCAGGTCATGGAATGTGTGAAGGCGGGGGCGCGGATTGTCGGCGGCTGCTGCGGCACAACGCCCGAGCATATCCGGCAGATTGCCCGCCTGCTGGGGACGCCGATGCCGCCGCGCGTGCGGATGGGCGATGAAAAGGCGGCGCAGCCGCCGGAAAAACAAAAAACGCCCGCCAGGGGGCACCAGCCCCTTGGCGAACGTCTTTGTTCATTTTTATCATATTAAACTTTATGCAGAATGTCAACGTGCCGCGTACGACTTTGTCTGTTTTCACAAAAGCTGTTTTTGAACGGCGGACGCGATGGTAAAAAGCAACAGAAATGTCCGGTGCGGACAGAAATTTCGAAAAAAGCGTTGACAGCCGCCGCCCGGAGGTGTATGATTTGGGCCATAGAACAGCAAAGGCGCTGTGGACGGTTTTGTCCACAGCGCCTTTTTTGTCTGCATTCAGGCAGGCAGAGGCTGTCCGCAGGGAAAGTATACAAAATACACCGGAGAAAAGGAGTAAGGGAGTATGGCAGCGACGACTACGGAAATTTTCGGCAGCATGGTATTCAACGACCACGTGATGAAAGAGCGCCTGCCGAGCGCGACTTATAAATCTTTGCATGAGACGATCCGGCGCGGTGCGCCGCTGGACGTGGAAGTAGCCAACGTGGTGGCCAACGCCATGAAGGACTGGGCCATTGAGCACGGCGCCACGCACTATACCCACTGGTTCCAGCCGCTGACGGGCGTGACCAGTGAAAAGCACGACAGCTTCATCAGCCCCACCAAAGACGGCCGCGTTATTATGGAGTTTTCCGGCAAGGAGCTTGTGAAGGGCGAGCCGGATGCGTCCAGCTTCCCTTCCGGCGGCCTGCGCGCTACGGCCGAGGCCCGCGGCTACACCGCCTGGGACCCCACCTCCTACGCCT
>OLGD01004318.1_pt1 | contig 11908 bp, 8 predicted proteins | sample 1605311 | NCBI WGS metagenome assembly OLGD01 (sample SAMEA3888917, study PRJEB22519) | human gut metagenome | biome: human gut; feature: human-associated habitat; material: faeces | place: Denmark | collected 2010 | reverse complement strand
TTTCCGGCGGAAAAGATTCCATGCTGATGGCAAAGCTGTTTCAGGAGCTTCTGCTGCACCATAAATTCGATTTTACAGTGAAATTTCTTGTAATGGATCCGGGCTATAGCCCCGCCAACAGACAGGTGATCGAGGAAAATGCAAGAAGACTGCAGATTCCGATAAAGATTTATGAGTCAGATATCTTTGATTCTGTCTATACTATCGAAAAATCACCGTGCTATCTCTGTGCACGTATGCGGCGGGGACATTTATACAGCTTTGCAAAGGAAATGGGCTGTAATAAGATTGCACTCGGCCATCATTTCGACGATGTCATAGAAACGATTTTAATGGGAATGCTGTATGGTGGACAGGTGCAGACCATGATGCCAAAGCTGCACAGCACGAATTTTGAAGGCATGGAGCTGATCCGCCCGCTGTATCTGATCCGCGAGGATGATATCAAGGCATGGCGTGATTACAACGGTCTGCATTTCATACAGTGTGCCTGCAAGTTTACAGATACCTGTACCACCTGCAATAATGAGGAAAACCGCTCAAAGCGTGTTGAGATAAAGCAGCTCATCGCTAATCTTAAAAAGGTGAATCCTTTTGTCGAGGCAAATATATTTAAGAGTGTGGAGAATGTAAATCTGGCTACGGTTGTAGCATATAAAAAGGATGGCATAAAGCACAGCTTCCTAGATCACTATGATGAATAAGACAGATATATTTCAGGAGGGCATTGTATGGCAGATATCATGGATTATATTGACTGGCGTGGAGATATAGGCTTTGATGAGGTGCATGTAAATGAGGTGGACGGACTGATTTTTTCACAGCTTATTTATGTGCAGATGAAGCCATATATGCCGGATGCAAAGAAGTCATACCTTACGATAAAACAGCTTTCAAGCCTTTACTGCGCGGATCACAGTGATGATGAGATTGAGCAGATGCCTAATCTTTTCCGCCACTCCGCGAGGCTGCTTCAAAAGCTGGCGCACTCAAGGCGCTATGCTGACTGCATTTTGAGATATTATATATACGATATAAGTGAAAAAGAGGAGTCGCAGTTTTCTGCGGTTACGATAGAACTGCCTGACGGCACATATTTCATTTCCTACAGTGGTACAGACCATTCCGTGGTCGGCTGGAAGGAAAACTTTAATCTAAGCTATCTCGATGAGACACCGGGACAGAACAAGGCGAAAAAATATTTAAAGCAGGTGGCAGCATATATATGCAATGATGATAGGGTCATAAATGAAAAAGCCATAAATGATAAAGCTTTAGATGATGAAAATATCAACAATAAAAGCATCAATACAAGAAGGCTGTGGATAGGCGGGCACTCAAAGGGTGGAAATCTGGCAGTGTTTGCCGCCATGCATGTGGATAAAGAGGTGCAGGATGTCATTATTAAGGTGTTTAATTTTGACGGGCCGGGCTTCAATCACAAGATGATATATACGGCAGGCTACAAAAGAATTTTTGACAGAATAGAGACATTTCTGCCACAGTCGTCTATTGTTGGCTTATTGCTTGAGCATGTGGACGATTATGAGGTGGTAAGAAGCCATAATTCGGGGCCGCTGCAGCATGATGCTTTTTCATGGGAGATAATGGGCGGAAGTATCATAAAGGCGGATGGGCTGGACAAAAACAGTGTGCGCCTTGACAAGACACTCAGAAACTGGATAGGCAGCATGGATGAGGCGCAGCGAAAGCAGTTTGTAAATGTGCTTTTTTCAATAGCATCGGACTCCAATTTTGAGAACCTTGACCAGATGTCATTTAAGCAGCTCATTGGGATGATAAAGGCTGCCGATGAGCTGTCAAAGGCTGACTGGAGCATGCTTAAGGATACAGTAAGACTCCTGATTTCTGCCGGTGTCGGCGTGGTCAGGGATGAAAAGGAGAAATAAATGTTAAATCAGTTTTCAAGAACACAGCTTTTGCTTGGAAAAGAGGCGATGGATAGGCTAAAGGGCGCAAGAGTCGCAGTATTTGGAATAGGAGGAGTGGGCGGATATGTCTGCGAGGCACTAGTCAGAAGCGGCGTGGGAGCGATTGACCTTATCGATGATGACAAGGTGTGTCTTACAAACCTAAACAGGCAGATAATCGCAACCCGAAAGACCATAGGAAAATACAAGACAGATGTGATGGAGGAGAGGATTCATGATATTAATCCTGATGTCAGTGTCGTGACGCACAGGTGCTTCTTTTTGCCGGAAAATGCTGATGAATTTCCGTTTGAAGAGTATGATTATATAGTTGACGCGGTTGATACGGTCACAGCAAAGATTGCGCTTGTCATGAAGGCACAGGAGAAAAATGTCCCTATCATAAGCAGCATGGGAGCGGGAAATAAGCTGGATGCAAGTGCATTTAAGGTGGCTGATATATATAAGACCAGCATGTGTCCTCTTGCAAAGGTCATGCGCCGTGAGCTTAAAAAACGTGGCGTGAAAAAGCTCAAGGTGGTATACTCTGAGGAGAAGCCTACAAGACCGATAGAGGATATGTCCATAAGCTGCAGAAGCAACTGCATCTGCCCGCCGGGTGCCGAACACAAGTGCACAGAGCGCAGGGATATTCCCGGAAGCCTTGCATTTGTACCATCAGTGGCAGGACTTATCATCGCGGGCGAGGTGGTACAGGACATAGCCTTTGACAGGGTATGATGAAGAATACAATTACGAAAAGAGAGGAATAAAAATGCCAGTATTTGATTTTAGCGATACACCGGTAGCAAACGAGCATCCGGAGTGTACATATGAGACATTTCATTCGTCAGAGACCAAGGCATCGGCCGATAAACCGATTGTTGTGATAGACAATAAGCAAAAGGAGTGGGCGCATCATGCGCTTGGTATGTTTACAAATCCGATAAAGCGTACATCCTTTGAATTTGAGGATGGTGATGGGGTGACCAGTGCAGATATCCTGCGCATTGATTCCCGCTTCGTTAGCCTTTTTAAGTGGCTTGGCGAAAATCACATAAAGGTACAGCTTTCAGGAGCCAATACACCTGACGGATACGCAGTATACAGGGTGAGGGAGGTGTCTCTCGGCAGAGGCACAAAGCTGTCTGCAGAGGATGGATTCCTGCAGTATATGATGGAAAGGCTCTTTGCCAGCACCATGCCTGAGGATGAACCTGACCTCGATGATTACGAGGAAGAGGGCGACAGCATGAAGCTCACCAGTATACAGAGCATCACAGATTTCATGACCTGTGCAGGCCGTACACTGCCTGACAATATACTGCTGTGGGCCAGAAGAAATCTGGCAGTTGCGCGTTCAAGCGAGGTATCACCTGAGGAAAGACGCCATGCGCAGAGAGCACTTTCCATTATGATGAATATCCAGTGGAAGGGAAATTACTTTGAGGCAATTGACCCTGTGGAGGCAAGGCGCATACTCGATGAGGAGCTCTATGGCATGGAAAGCGTGAAGCAGAGAATCATTGAGACCATTATCCAGATAAACAGGACTCATACACTTCCTGCCTACGGACTGCTGCTCTGTGGACCGGCAGGAACCGGAAAGTCACAGATTGCATATGCTGTTGCACGAATACTCAAGCTTCCATGGACCACACTCGATATGAGCTCAATAAATGATGCAGAGCAGCTCACAGGAAGCTCAAGAATCTATTCAAACGCAAAGCCGGGAATCATTATGGAGGCATTTTCACAGGCGGGAGAGTCGAATCTTGTATTTATCATCAATGAGCTCGACAAGGCCTCAAGCAAAAACGGCAACGGAAATCCGGCAGATGTGCTTTTGACACTGCTTGACAATCTGGGCTTTACAGACAACTATATGGAGTGTATGGTGCCGACCGTCGGAGTATATCCGATCGCAACAGCCAATGATAAATCCCAGATTTCTGCACCGCTTATGTCACGTTTTGCGGTGATTGATATTCCGGACTATACCGATGAAGAGAAGAAGGTCATCTTCCAGAGATTTGCCCTGCGCAAGGTATTTGAGCGAATGGGAATGAAGGAGGAGGAGTGCGTTCTCACAGAGGACGGACTTGATGCAGTGATTAAGCTTCACGAGAACACATCGGGCATAAGAGATCTCGAGCAGGCTGCAGAGCATCTGGCAGCAAATGCACTTTATCAGATAGAGGTTGATAAGGTAAAGCAGGTGGTATTTGACGCTGAGGCTGTTTTTGAGCTTTTAGGCTAGCAGGATATATTACGGATACAGGAATTGTTACGAAAATAAAAGGAGATTGTCAGGATGAGAGAATTTGGAAAATCCAGAAAATTAGATAATGTGCTTTATGATGTAAGAGGACCGGTGGTGGATGAGGCGGCCCGCATGGAGGAAAACGGCACAAATGTGTTGAAGCTCAATATAGGAAATCCTGCGCCGTTTGGCTTCAGGACACCTGATGAGGTGATATATGATATGTCTCGCCAGCTCACGGACTGTGAGGGGTATTCCAACTCCAAGGGACTTTTTTCTGCAAGAAAAGCAATCATGCAATATGCACAGCTCAAAAAGCTTCCTAATGTGACGGTTGAGGATATCTACACCGGAAACGGAGTCAGCGAGCTTATAAACTTAAGCATGTCAGCGCTTCTTGACAATGGTGATGAGGTGCTGGTGCCGGCACCGGACTATCCGCTTTGGACAGCCTGCGTTACACTTGCGGGAGGCACGGCAGTGCACTATATCTGTGATGAGCAGTCAGAGTGGTATCCGGACATAGAGGATATCAAAAAGAAGATTACAGACAAGACAAAGGCAATCGTAATAATAAACCCTAATAACCCTACAGGAGCACTCTATCCAAGGGAGGTGCTGCAGCAGATAGTTGATGTGGCAAGAGAACACGAGCTCATGATTTTTTCGGATGAGATATATGACAGACTTGTGATGGATGACTATGAGCATGTGTCTATTGCGTCGCTTGCACCGGACCTCTTCTGTGTGACCTTTAGCGGTCTTTCTAAGTCACATATGATAGCAGGCTATCGTATCGGATGGATGGTTTTAAGCGGCAACAAGGCGCTCGGAAAGGACTATATCGAGGGTCTCAACATGCTCTCAAACATGCGTCTTTGCTCGAATGTTCCGGCGCAGTCGATAGTGCAGACCGCTTTAGGCGGATATCAGAGTGTAGGCGAGTATATTGTGCCGGGCGGACGAATCTATGAGCAGAGAGAGTACGTCTACAAGGCATTAAACGATATACCGGGAATTTCGGCAGTAAAGCCAAAGGCAGCATTTTACATATTCCCAAAGATTGATACTGCAAGGTTCAACATCACAAACGATGAACAGTTTGCACTTGATCTGCTTCGTGAGAAGAAGATACTCATCATTCACGGCGGCGGCTTCAACTGGGATAAGCCGGATCACTTCAGAGTGGTATATCTGCCTAGAACAGAGATATTAAAGGATGCCACAGGCAAGCTTGCAGACTTTTTGGCTTCATATAAGCAGAAATAATTATTGGCATAGATAATTATAAAACATATGATATAAAACATATAACATATAAGCTCCGGCACAGAAAACTTTTTGTTCTGACCGGAGTTTTTATATTATGCTGTAATATTTTTAAAAGTAACCTACCTGTAACTTTACATAATGTATTATACACTTGTATCGCGGGGCGGCTACACTTTAAAGGACAGACCGCACAGCACTCAAAAATGTATAGAGAAGAAAAGGAGAATTAAATGGAACTGCTTAGAGTAGAACACTTATCAAAAATATACGGAGCCGGAGAAAATCAGGTCAAGGCTTTGGACGATGTGTCATTGAGCGTGGAAAAGGGAGAGTTTGTGGCAATTGTCGGGGCGAGCGGCTCCGGAAAATCCACACTGCTTCATCTGCTCGGAGGTGTTGACAGGCCAACAAGCGGAAAGGTGTATATAAACGGCACTGATATTTTTGCAATGAATGATGATGAGCTTGCTATATTCAGAAGAAGACAGGTGGGTATCATTTATCAGTTTTATAATCTGATACCTATATTAAATGTGGAGGAAAACATGGCAATCCCGATGGAGCTTGACGGAAGAAAGGTGGAAAAAGCACAGATGGATGACATGCTTTTGCGCCTTGGACTTACAGAGAGACGCACTCATCTGCCAAATGAGCTATCAGGAGGACAGCAGCAGCGCACATCTATAGGAAGAGCCCTGATTACGAGACCATCTATAGTGCTCGCGGATGAGCCGACCGGAAACCTGGATACCAAGGCCAGCAACGAGATTATGCATCTCTTAAAGACCTCAAACCGTGAGCTCAACCAGACAATCATTATGATTACACACAATATGGAGCTTGCAAAGGCGGCTGACCGCACAATAATGATAGAGGATGGTAAAATCAGATGAATTTGATGAAGACACTCACATTAAAAAACTTAAAGCTCAACAGGAAAAGAACTATTGTCACGATAGTCGGAATAATTCTTGCAACAGCGCTTTTGTCGGCGCTTGTCACACTTGTGTCAAGCTTTCAGTACAGTATGATTGAATACCAGAAGCAAAAGGGCGGCGACTTTCATGTGAAATTTTCGAATGTGAAAATGTCTGAGCTTTCGGAGTTTAAAAACAACAGAAATATTGAAAGCACATTTGAGACAATGGGAATGGGCTTTGCAAAGCTAGACGGCTGCAAGAATGAGGATAAGCCGTATGCATATGTCATGGCAACAGATGAGGCCGGCTTTGAGAGAGGCTGCTTTAAACTGATAGAGGGACGCATGGCAAAAAATGAGGATGAGATAGTCATTCCAAGGCACTTAAAGACAAACGGACGAATCGACATAAAGGTGGGAGATGAGATAACACTGGATGTCGGAAAGCGATATGATTCAAACACCGAAGGTGTAATATCGGAAAACAGCGCATATGAGAATGAGGCAGAGACACTTACCGATACTGTGACAAAGCAGTACAAGGTGGTAGGCATCATGGAAAGACCGGGCTATGGAATGGAGGACTATAGTGCCGCCGGATATACATTTGTCACATACTCTGATGAACTGGCAGCAATTGATAATGGCACAAAGAGTGAGGCAAGCGAAGCTGACACTACACTCACAGTGTACAGCAGATACACTAAAAAGGCTTTAAGAAACAAGGATGCTGTGACTGCTGATATAATTGGTGTGGATGAAAAGCTGTTTGAGAAAGCAAATAATTCATCTGTTGAAATGTCTGCTGAGGAGAGTGACAGGTTTCTTAAAGAGATGGAAAATGCAAAATATGATATATATATGAATGGATACCTTATAAGCTATGAGTGCGTTTTCCCGATTGACGGTTCATTTAAAGCACTGTTTACAGTGGCCGCTGTTGTGGCTTTGATAATCATACTGACATCAGTGTACTGTATCAAAAACAGCTTCAACATATCAATCACTGAAAAAATCAGGCAGTATGGCATGCTTGCAAGCGTGGGTGCTACGAGGCGCCAGATAAAAAGCAGCGTTAAGACAGAGGCAGCAATGCTTGGAGTGGTTGGTATTCCTGTAGGTACCATGAGTGGTATTTTGGCATCGCTTATACTTGTCAAGGTGGTAAATGTGCTGTCAGCAGGCTGGCTTAACTTTGCTTTGAGCTTTCACACATCACTGCCTGCACTTATTCTTGCTGTGATAATGAGTATAGCAACCATTTATTTCTCAGCAACAGGCAGTGCAAGAAGGGCGGCAAAGGTCACACCGCTTGAAGCAATAAGAAACACAAAGGAGATTAAAATAAAGTCAGCAAAGCTTAAGACCCCGGCGATTATAGGCAGAATCTGGGGTATCGGAGGCGTTATCTCATATAAGAATATAAAGAGGAACAATAAAAAGTACAGAACCACAGTGACATCTATTGTCATCTGCTCAGTAACCTTTATTGTGATATCATACTTTATGTCTATGGCCTTTAGCAGGGTTGGGATGTCATATGCATCAGTAGATTATAATATCGGAATAAATATGTCATGTAAAAAGGACCTTGATATTGAAAAGCTCTCTGAGCTTTTGAGTGGCATTGAAGGAGCTGAGGATTATCTGGTTGGAGCCGGCTATGATTTTGATGTAGATAAGCCGGAGTATACAAAGGAATATGGAGAGTATTGCGGGCAGCTTTATGATGACAGTGAGGATGTCTCACAAGAGTTTTTAATCACGGTTTTAAATGACAAATCATATGATAAGTATGCGTCTGACGCAGGCATAAAAAATGCAGATACAGGAGCAATTCTTGTAAATAAATGCACATTTGATGTGTATAATGAGAAAAGCTCGAAATACGTCAAAGAAGAGATGGAGCTGTACAAATATAAAGCAGGAGATACAATCAGGTGCGGCTACAATGTGTATGAGGATGCTGTTGATGATGACAATGCTGTGGAAGGTGATACTGAAAGCAGCACGGAGGATAACAGTGGATACGTTGACGAGGAAACAATAAATAAAGGAGTCAGAAAAACTGTAGATGTAACTATTGCAGGTGTCACAGATAAGGTACCAACATGTTATAATGGCTACGGCAATACCTCGCTTTTGTTTATGAACCAAAAAGGCTTTGAAAGCTTATGGGCTGACGGCAAGAGCGGTAATGAGTTCAAACCGGGGAATGCGATATATTCGGCATATGTGGTTGCAGAAAATGCAGATGAATATCAGGATACATTAGAAAAGGAGACGGCAGAAAATCCTGAGTATTCTCAGATTAGTTTTTATGTCAGCAATATGGATAAGCAGATGCGCGATGAAAAATCACTCTTTACACTGCTTGGAGTATTTGCATACGGACTTATTGTAGTCATTGCCTTAATAGGAATCACAAATATCATCAATACCTTAAGCACCGGAATGGAGCTTAGAAGCCGCGAGTTTGCAACACTAAGAAGCATTGGAATGACAGATAAGCAGTTTGCTGGAATGGTCAGGCTCGAGAGTGTATTTATATCTGTAAAGGCACTTGTAATAGGTGTACCGCTTGGTATTTTAATAAGCTATCTCTTATGTGTTATGATGAACAGGATGGATGACGCAATCATTTATGAGCCGCCGTATAAAGCAATTATATTGTGTATAGTGGTTGTAATAATGCTGATTTATGCTATCATGAAACTATCAATGACGAAGCTTAGACACAATAACATTATTGAGACAATCAAAAATGAAAATCTGTAGGAAATGCGGGAGCTGATATGAAAAAAATACTTCTCATAGAGGACAATAAAGGAATAACAGAGGGACTGTGTGATACCTTTACAGAACCTGAATATGAGCTTTTGACAGCAGGCAATTTAAAGGAGGCTGGGGCGCTTTTGAGTGAGCACCCCGGCCTTGTGCTGCTTGATGTGTCGCTTCCGGATGGGAACGGCTTTGATTTTTACAGCGAAAGGCTGGAAAAAGAAAAAACACCGGTGATTTTTCTTACCGCAAGGGATGAGGAAAATGATATAGTAAAGGGACTTGAGCTTGGAGCGGAGGATTACATCACAAAGCCTTTTTCAGTAAGAGAGCTTGTGGCGAGGGTAAACCGCGTATTTTTACGTACGAAAAGTGATGACAGCTCATCTGTCATACACGCAGGAAGCATAAGCTATGATTTGGACAAAAAAGAGGCAAGAAGGGCTGGACAGGTGATTGCTCTTTCAAGTCTTGAAAACCGCATACTTGATCTGCTTTTTACCAATCACGACAAGGCTGTGTCAAGAAATGCCGTGCTTGACTGCATCTGGGAGGCAACAGGCAACGATGTGTACGACCATACCGTGACTGTCTATATGAAGCGCATCAGGGCAAAGCTTGGTGAGGATGTGATAAAGACTGTGAAGGGAATCGGGTATCGTGTTGATTCAGATGAAACTCTTTAAACAGTATCGGCCGACAGAGCCGGTTCCCGGGGGAAAGCATGAGAAAGAAGAAATATAATTTAGAGAACAGAAAACATTTTGTGTATTTTACAATAATATATACATGTATATGTGTGACGGTTATGGCTTTTACCGTCTTTTTTCAGTACAGGGCATATACGAAAAACTATAACATCACAGTGGCTAAGCTATGTGCACTCATTCATGAAAAATATCCCGATGTATCAGATGGCAGTATAGCCGCGATTCTAAATGACAGCAGCTTAGGCAGCGATTATACAAATTTAAAAAGCGCAGAGACGCTCTTAAAAAAATACGGCATTGATATGGAAAAGGATTCTGCGGTTTTGTCAAATGAAAAAGCGCTTAAAGGGGCGCTTTGGCTAGACATATTTCTTGTTGTGCTTTTTGCAGGGGGCTTTTGCCTTTACATTGTGCTTATAAGATTTAGCTTTAAAAGACAGGTCAGACAGGCTGCGGATTATCTGCGCCGCATAAATCAGGGAGACTACAGACTTGTTATGGCAGATAGCACAGAGGGGGAGCTTTCTATACTAAAGGGAGAGCTTTACAAGACAGCAATCTATTTGAGGGAGTCTGCGGAAAATGCAAAGGCAGACAAGCTTTTGCTAAAGGATGCGCTTTCTGACATATCGCATCAGCTTAAGACACCGCTCACATCACTTTCGATAAATCTGGAAAATCTGGAAGGAAATCATGATATGGCATCTGAAAACAGAAGCAGGATAATGCGCAGGGCAAAGCGTGATGTGGACAATATATCGCATATGGTGCAGTCTATCTTAAAGCTCTCAAGGCTTGAAGCGGATGTTGTGGAGTTTGATGAGAAGGATACGCTGCTGTCTGAAATTGTGTCTGAGGCAGCTGACAATGTTATGGCACTTTGCGATTTGAGAGACATAAGGCTGTCCATAGATGAAGGCTCTGATAAGGATGCCTGTATACATGCTGATGCATACTGGCAGTGTGAGGCCATTACAAACATAGTAAAAAATGCAGTGGAGCATGCAGAGAGTGAGGTAAGGATAGGCTTTTACAGGTATGATATGTATGCAGAGATAACAGTGCAAAACGATGGGGAGATAATAAGTGATGAGGACAAAAAGCATATTTTTACGCGTTTTTACAGCGGCAGCGGACAGCCGGCGGACAGCATCGGCATAGGACTTTCGCTGGCGGAAGCAATTGTGCGTCATGACAATGGATATATCCTTGTGGAGGATTGTAAAAAAGATGTATTAAATGAAAAAAATGAATGCAGTGGCACACGCTTTGTGGTAAGATATTTGTGATAAGTTGAGAAAAATTATCAATAAATACACTAGGAAGCGATAAAATGACACTAAAAGAACTTGGCATAGGACAGAGTGCCAGAATACTTACAGTAGGCGGTGAGGGCGCACTGCGCCAGCATTTCCTGGATATGGGAGTAATCCCAAAAGCCGAAGTAACAGTTATCAAATTTGCACCGATGGGAGACCCGATGGAGCTTCAGGTGCACGGCTATGAGCTCACATTGAGGCTTGATGATGCGGCACAGATTGAGGTAGAATTAATTGACAGCCGTTCAAGAAAGCATGAGGGCCCTAAAAAGATAAGCAACACAGCCCATCCCGGACTTGGCGAGGAGGGTAAATACCATGTGAAGGGCAGTGGCAATCCCCTTCCGGATGGTGAGAAGCTCACATACGCACTTGTGGGAAACCAAAACTGCGGCAAGACAACACTTTTCAACCAGCTTACAGGCTCAAACCAGCATGTCGGCAATTTCCCGGGAGTGACGGTGGACAGAAAGGATGGCTCTATTAAAGAACATCCGGATACATCAATCACAGATTTACCGGGCATTTACTCAATGAGCCCATATACTAATGAGGAGATTGTGTCGAGAAACTTTGTGCTCGATAACAAGCCAAAGGCCATAATAAATATCGTAGATGCGACAAATATCGAGAGAAACCTGTATCTGACCATGCAGCTTCTTGAGATGGATATACCGATGGTTATCGCTCTAAATATGATGGATGAGGTGACG
>OLGD01004315.1_pt1 | contig 11916 bp, 9 predicted proteins | sample 1605311 | NCBI WGS metagenome assembly OLGD01 (sample SAMEA3888917, study PRJEB22519) | human gut metagenome | biome: human gut; feature: human-associated habitat; material: faeces | place: Denmark | collected 2010 | reverse complement strand
CCGTAGGTCGGCGCGACGACGCGAGTGAACGCGCCCTATCGTCGAAAAACCTTGGTTTTTCGACGGTCAGAAACCGCGCGCTTGCCGTGCGGTTTTTTATATGGAAGAAACGGAGCGCCGTTTTCAAAAATTTAATTAAAAATGCAAATTTCGGTTGCCGCCGCCCGTTGAATGTGGTAAAATAAAAATAATAACAAGTTTCTCGTAGATGCAGGAGGCGGATAGGGAATGCATAAAAAACTTTTACTGATCGTCAATCCCGTGGCGGGAAAAATGCGCATTAAGGGCGCGCTGATGGATGTCATTCGCATTTTCGCAGAGGGTGATTTTGCGGTGACTGTTATGGTGACAAATCGACGCGGAGACGCATCGGAGTTTGCGGGCGCGGGCGCGGGATACGATTTGATTGTTTGCTGCGGCGGGGACGGTACGCTGAATGAGGTAATCAGCGGTATGCTGGACGCCGGCGTGTCGATTCCGCTGGGTTATATTCCGTGCGGCAGCACCAATGATTTCGGCAGCAGCATGGGGCTTCCTTCCAATATAAAGAAAGCGGCGCATGCGATTGCCGACGGTATGCCGCGTCCGCTTGATGTCGGGAAATTCGGCGATCGCTATTTTACCTATGTCGCTTCATTCGGCGCGTTTACCGCCGCGTCTTATTCGGCATCTCAGGATGTTAAGAACGTGCTGGGGCATGCGGCCTATGTATTTGAGGGCATTCGGGATTTGCAGAGCATTAAGCCGCAGCGTATGAAATTTATGACGCACGATACAATTTACGAGGGAGATTATGTGTTCGGTGCGATTGCAAATTCCACCTCTTTCGGCGGAATTGTGAAGCTGAGCGATAAGATCGTATCGCTCAACGACGGCCTTTTTGAAGTGATTTTGATTAAAATGCCGAGGACGCTCGGTGATTTGAATGTGATCATCAATTCGTTGACGACCAGCAATTTTGAGAACAAACGTTTTGAGTTTTTCAAGGCCTCTTCTCTTGAAATTATTCCCGATTTGCCGACGGCTTGGTCGCTTGACGGCGAGTATTTGCGTACTGAGCGCGCAATAGAAATGAAAAATCTTCACGGCGCCGTTCAGTTTGTGAAGTAAGGAGCAGAAAATGGCAAAATCCCTGGCAGAATATTTTCCGGCCTATACGCCTTCATCGGAAAATCGTGCGGCAATGATGAAATGCGCGCAGGAAGTATCGCTCCGTGTGGATCGGGAACGCCGCATGGTCGAGGTGCGCGCATTCTTTCCGGATATTGTGGAAAAATCTCTCTTATATGCGCTGGAGGGGGAACTGGCCGCTGCGCATGCTTTGAACTCGGTGCGTATACTGCCGCGTTACCCGGCGGAAAAATTCAACAAAAGTTATATGACCGAGGTGCTCAATGAGACAGAGCGCGTCGGTACTGTGTCGCGGGGATTCTTTCATTATGCGGACATTGAAATTGCAAAGACGAGCATTCGCATCGGCGTTCCGTTCGGCGCAGGCGGAATCGGCATATTGGATATGGCGCGGACGGCGGACGTGATTGCCGGAATTATTAAAAGTGAATTTGCGCTTGATTTCAAGGTGGAAATTCATTCGAGCGAGGACCCGGCATATATAGAAAGCGTTCGCAAAACGGTTTTTGAGAACGACTATCGCCGTCTGGATGCGGATATTGCACGCGCGCTGGCCGCGGAGCAGCAGGCGCCGCCTGAGCCAAACAGCGAGCCTGAACAGCCTGAGCGCCTGCCGATGGTGGATACGCTGAGCAGCGAGACGCTGGAGGGCGAGCAAATCGGTGAGACACGCTTTAAAAGCGGCTATATGCTGTTTGACACGCAGGACAGCCGACAGGTGCTCGGCGAGGAATTTTTGTTTGCAGCGCCCACGCCGATGCGTAAACTTCAAAAATCATCCGGCACCCATCTCATTATGGGTAAGGTTTTTTCGGTGGATACCCGCGAGACGCGCCGTGGCGATAAGATCAGCGTCAGTATCGGTCTGACAGACGGTGATTCATCTGTTTTCCTGCGCGGTGTATATTTGACAGACGAGGTCGGTTTTGTTTCCGACATCAAAATCGGCAAATGCTATGCCGTGTACGGACGGCTGCGCGTGGATACGTTTACAAATGAAAACGTCATGCGTCCTCAACATATCGCGCAGATTTCGGAAGTGCTGCGCGAGGATCACGCGCCCGAAAAGCGAGTGGAACTGCATTTACACAGCGTTATGTCGCAGATGGATGCGATCATCAATCCCGCCGACGCGATTGCGACGGCCAAACGCTTCGGCCATCCGGCCATTGCCATTACCGATCACGGAAACGTTCAGTCTTTTCCCGAGATGATGCTGGCTGCCGAAAAGCAGGGCGGCATCAAGGTGATTTACGGCATGGAGGCGTACTTTGTCGATGATACCGCGCGCGCGGTATACGGCGACATTGAGGGCGCCACGCTGGACAATGAATTTATTGTATTTGACATTGAGACAACAGGGCTTTCGGTGGCAAATTGCGGGATTACCGAGATCGGCGCGGTGAAAATTCAGGGCGGTCAGGTGCTTGCGCGTTATAATACTTTTGTCAATCCCGGGATGCCGATTCCGCAGAATATTACCGAGCTGACCGGTATTACCGATGAAATGGTCGCAGACGCGCCGGGCATTGAGAAAGCCATTCCGGATTTTCTCGATTTTGTCGGCGACCGTCTGCTGATTGCGCACAATGCCAATTTTGATATCAGTTTTATTCGTGCCGCCGCAGAACAACTGCATATTCCGTTTGACAATCCGTATATGGATACGGTTGCGCTTTCGCGCTTTGCCAACCCGGAACTGAAACGGCATAAGCTGGATATACTTGCGGAGTATTACGGCCTTGGGGATTTTAATCACCACCGCGCCTGCGACGACGCGGAAATGCTGGCCAACATCTTTTTCAAGATGGCGGAAAAATTGAAAAACGAGGGGATTGCAAATCTTGAGCGTATCAACGGCGCGATGAGCGAAAGCGCCGATCCCTTGAAGCTTCGCACCTATCACCAGATTCTGCTTGTGAAAAATGCGACCGGTTTGAAAAATCTGTATAAGCTCATTTCCATGAGCTATCTCAACTATTATCGGCGAAATCCCCGTATTCCGAAGACGGTGCTTGCGCAATACCGCGACGGCCTTTTGATCGGCTCCGCCTGCGAAGCGGGCGAACTGTTCCGCGCGGTGCTGGACGGCCGCTCGCAGGATGAAATCGAAAAAATCGCCGAGTTTTACGATTACCTGGAAATTCAGCCGATTTGCAACAACCGTTTTTTGATCGCGGAGGGAAAAGCGGCGGATGACGAGGGACTGCGCGACCTGAACCGAAAGATTGTTGCGCTCGGTAAAAAGCTCGGCAAACCGGTAGTTGCGACGTGCGACGCGCATTTTTTAAACCGTGAGGATGAAATCTACCGAAAAATCCTGCTTTCCGGTCTCAAATTTTCGGATGCCGACCGCGACATCGGTTTGTATTACCGCACTACTGAGGAGATGCTGGAGGAGTTCAGCTATCTCGGCGAGGAAACCGCCTATGAGGTTGTGGTGACGAATACCAATCGGATCAATGATATGATTGAGGAAATCCGACCGATTCCCAAAGGCACCTATACGCCGATTATGGAAGGGGCGGAGGAGGATCTGCAGCACATGTGCTGGGAGCGCGCCCGCTCTATTTACGGCGAGAATCTGCCGGAAATTGTGGAAAAGCGCCTTGCCAAAGAACTGGATTCGATTATCAAGCATGGTTTTGCGGTGCTGTATATGATCGCGCAAAAGCTTGTCGCTTACAGCGAAAGTCAGGGATATTTGGTGGGTTCCCGCGGATCGGTCGGTTCGTCTTTTGTCGCTTCCATGGCCGGCATTTCGGAGGTCAATCCGCTGCCGCCGCATTATGTTTGCCCGAAATGTAAGCACAGCGAATTTTTTACGGATGGTTCGGTCGGATCCGGCTTCGATCTGCCGGATAAAAACTGTCCGGTTTGCGGCGCGCCCTATCACGGAGACGGGCACGACATTCCGTTTGAGACCTTTCTCGGCTTCTATGGGGACAAGTCTCCGGATATTGACCTGAACTTTTCGGGCGACGTACAGGGGCGCGTACATAAATACACGGAGGAACTGTTCGGCAGTGAGAATGTGTTCCGCGCGGGAACCATCGGCACGCTGGCTTCCAAGACTGCGTTCGGCTTTGTATCCAAGTATTTGGAGGAGCGCGGCATTTCGCTCTGTCGGGCGGATGTGGACCGCCTCGTGGCGGGCTGCGTCGGTGTAAAACGCACGACCGGACAGCATCCCGGCGGCATCATTGTTGTGCCGAAAGAATACAGCATTTATGACTTTACGCCCGTGCAGCATCCGGCTGACGATCCGAAATCCAATATTGTGACGACGCACTTTCAGTTTTCGTATCTGCACGATACGATTTTGAAGCTCGACGAGCTCGGGCACGATATGCCGACCAAGTATAAGATGCTGGAAAAATATACAAATACCAGCGTCATGGACGTAAAAATGAACGACCGCTCGGCGTATGAACTGTTTTTGTCCTGCGCGCCGCTCGGCGTGACGCCCGACGACATCGGCTGCCCGCTCGGAACGCTCGGTCTGCCTGAAATGGGTACGCGCTTTATCCAGAGCGTACTGGTAGATGCGAAACCGCAGAACTTTGCCGACCTTTTGCAGATTTCGGGGCTGACGCACGGCACCGATGTGTGGCTCGGCAATGCGCAGGATTTGATTCGCGAGGGTACCTGCACGATTTCCGAGGTGGTGGGAACGCGCGACGGCATTATGTTGTATCTGATTCGGCACGGACTTGACAACGGCCTTGCCTTTAAAATTATGGAATCCGTGCGTAAGGGTAAGGGACTGACGCCCGAATGGGAAGAAGAAATGCTGGCGCACAATGTACCCGAATGGTACATCGCCTCCTGCAAAAAAATCAAATACATGTTCCCGAAAGCGCATGCCGCGGCGTATGTTATGAGTGCGATTCGTCTGGCATGGTATAAAATTTATTATCCGATGGAGTTTTACGCCGCCTACTTTACCGTGGCGCCCGGCGGTTTTGACGGTGAAGTCGTCATGCGGGGGCGCGGCGCGGTTTCGGCCAAAATAGACGAGCTTTCCGCCAAGGAGGATGCGACCCAGAAAGACGCGGAAATGGTCACGGCTTTGCAGCTTGTGCGGGAGGCGCTTGCGCGCGGCATACAGTTTTTGCCGGTGGATTTGTACAAATCGGATGCCGCAGCGTTCTTGCCGGAAAACGGAAAGATACGGCTTCCGTTTGCATCGCTCGGAGGACTTGGCGAGACGGCCGCGCAGAAAATCGTAGAGGCGCGCGGAGAGGGCGAGTTCTTTTCCATTGAGGAACTTCGTGAGCGTGCGCAGCTGAATAAAAGCGTGGTTGAAATTTTATCCCGCAACAGCGTTTTGGACAATCTGAACGAAACCAATCAGTTTTCTTTCTTTTGATGTCTTTTTCTTCAAAAACGGTTTACAAAACCCGTATTTTAGTATAAAATAGAAACGTTAGAAAAGATAGAGCGGAAAGGTGTTTTCAGAAAATGTCATATACAGAGGAACCGAAATATAAACGTGTGCTTCTTAAACTGTCCGGCGAGGCGCTGGCCAAGGATGCGGACGGTATTTTCAATCACGATTTTATCGGAGAGATTGCGGCGGTTGTCAAAAAGTGCGTGGACGCCGGCGTAGAGGTCGGCGTTGTGGTCGGCGCGGGCAACATCTGGCGCGGACGGCAGGGCGTAAATATGGATCGCGTGCGCGCCGATCATATGGGGATGCTGGCTACGGTTATCAATTCGCTTGCGCTTCAGGATGCGTTTGAACACGCGGGCGTGACAACGCGCGTCATGACGGCTGTGGAAATGAAAGCGATGGCTGAGCCGTATATTCGCAATCGCGCCGTCCGGCATTTGGAAAAGGGCAGGGTTACGATTTTCGGCTGCGGGCTGGGATCCCCTTATTTCTCGACCGATACCGCGGCGGTGCTTCGCGCGGCGGAGATCAATGCGGACGTTGTGCTGCTGGCTAAAAATATTGACGGCGTCTATACTGCGGATCCGCGCAAGGACGCAAGCGCGACCAAAATCGATCAAATTACATATCAGGAAATCCTGTCGCGCGGACTCGCGGCCATGGATTCCACGGCAACGTCCTTTTGCATGGACAATCACATACCGATACTTGTATTCGGTCTCGACGATCCGGACAATATTTATAAGGCTGTCATGGGCGAGGAGATCGGTACGATTGTAAAGTAAAATTTGGAGGTAGACACCATGAAACTTGATACCAAAGAATATGAGGGCAAAATGCAGAAAACCATCGCTTCGCTCCGGCAGAATCTCGGTACGATTCGCGCGGGCAAAGCCAGCCCCGACGTGCTCTCGCGCGTAACCGTGGATTATTACGGCACGCCTACGCCGATCGCACAGATGGCGGCGGTGCAGATTCCGGATCCCCGTACGCTTGTGATTGCGCCCTGGGATGCAAGCACGCTGAAAAATATTGAAAAGGCGATTTTGGCTTCCGATGTCGGTATTACGCCGCAAAATGACGGTAAGGTTTTGCGGCTTGCGTTCCCGCAGCCGACCGAGGAACGCCGCCGTGAGCTTGTGAAGCAGGCGTCAAAGCTCTGCGAAGAGGGAAAAGTGGCCGTGCGCAATATTCGCCGCGAGGCCAACGACAAAACCAAAGAAATGAAGAAAAACAGCGAGATGACCGAGGACGAGGTTAAGGCAAGCGATAAAGCGGTGCAGGATTTGACCGATCGGTTCATCAAGGAGATCGACATGATTGCGGCCGAAAAGGATAAGGAGATCATGTCCATTTGAGCGTTTATGCGCTTTTGCAGAGAATTTCATGGGCTGAAAGCGCGTCTTTCAGCCCAATTTGCTAAGAGGAAACCATGTTTTTCAAACAAAAAGAACATCGTATCAGGGCGGATGAACGGCTGCGGCATGTTGCGTTTATCATGGACGGCAACGGACGATGGGCAAAAAAACGTTCGATGCCGCGTGAATACGGGCATGTAAACGGCGCAAAGAACTTTAAAAAGGTGATTCGCTACTGCGGCGACATTGGAATTAAGATCATTACCGTCTATGCTTTTTCCACGGAGAACTGGAAGCGTCCGAAGCATGAAGTGGAGGCAATTCTCGGCCTTTTGTCCGATTATATAGACGATGCGGTTGCTTCGATGGATGAAAACAATATCCGGTTGGTTTTTCTCGGCGACAAGAGCATTTTTCCGCAAACGCTTCAAAAGAAGATCGCGGATGTGGAAAAAATGTCCGAGCAAAAGGATTTGCTGTTGAACATCGCGCTGAATTACGGTTCTCGCGCGGAACTGACGCATGCCTGCAATCTTTTGATTGCGCGCGGCGCGAGAAATGTGACCGAGGCGGATGTTGCCGGTGCGCTTTACACGGCGCATTGCCCCGATCCGGACTTGATCGTGCGCACAGGCGGGGATATTCGGCTTTCCAATTTTTTGCTTTGGCAGGCCGCGTATGCGGAACTGTATTTTACCGATACGCTTTGGCCGGATCTCGCTCCGCATGAAATTGACAAAATCGTGGATGAGTTTTACAGGAGAAAACGCCGCTATGGCGGACTTTGAGCTATGCTGGTTAGAATTTTGACAGGTATATGCCTGCTTTTAGCGGCGATTCCCATTCTTTATTGGTCGGACACTTTTTTACTTGTACTGGCCGTTTCGCTTTTGTCGCTTGGCGCGGTGTTTGAAATGCTTCGCTGCCTTGGCGTACACAAAAATTTTGCGCTGTCTCTGCCGTCCTATGCCGTGGCGTTGGCTGTGCCGGCTACGACCCGACTGATTTCGGATGTCAGTTTTGATGGGTTGATTTTATTTGCCTTAGTTTATGTGTACGGCCTCTATGTGTTGGCGAATGCGATGTTTTCAAAAGGAAAAATCCCGTTTTCCACGGCGTCGCGGGTATTTTTGAGCACGGCGTATATTGTGTGCGGATTTTCCTGCCTGATTGCCACCCGGGATCTTCCGAAACATGGGCTGTTTTTCCTTGTCATGGTGGTGGTTGTCGCTTTTGCCACCGATATTTTCGCCTATTTTTCGGGAATGCTTTTCGGACGGCATAAGCTGATTCCCGAAGTCAGCCCGAAAAAGACGGTGGAAGGCGCGATCGGCGGCACCCTTATTTCCGCCGCCGCTTTTGTCGGCTGCGGTGTTTTGTATGCCATTTGGTTTAATGTACCGCGCCCGCACTTGCTTTCTCTCTTTTTATGCGGCGTGGCGATCTCGGCGGTTGCGCAGATTGGGGATTTAATCGCTTCCTTTATTAAACGGGAATGCGGCGTCAAGGATTACGGAAAGATTTTTCCCGGACACGGCGGAATCATGGATCGTTTTGACAGTGTAATCGCGGTTGCGCCGATTCTGTATCTGTTGCTTGCCAATCCGTCTATGCTTCCTATATTCAAATAAGGGGATTTTTATGGACAGGCAAATTGCAGTATTGGGGTCAAGTGGTTCTGTCGGCAGACAGGCGCTGGATGTTGCGGCGGCAACGGGTATTTCGGTAGACGCGCTTGCCGGCGGCAAGAATGCGGCTTTGCTGGAAGATCAGGCGCGCGCGTTTTCTCCCCGCTTTTGCGCAATGGCGGACGAGACTGCGGCAAAGGAGTTGCGGGCGCGTCTTGCCGACACGGATATCAAAATATTTGCCGGTGAAACGGGCATACTGGAACTGATTGAGCGTACATCCGCGCAGACAGCGGTGCATGCGATTGTCGGTCTTGCCGGTCTTATGCCTGCGCTGGCGGCCGCAAAGCGCGGGATGCGCATTGCGATTGCGAATAAGGAGCCGCTGGTTGCGGCCGGTGAATTGCTCTTTTGCGAGGCGGCGGCGCACGGCGCGAAAATTTTGCCGGTGGACAGTGAACACAGCGCCGTTTTCCAATGCTTGCAGGCGGGAAAGCCCGCTGAAGTCAAACGAATTTTGCTTACGGCTTCGGGCGGTCCTTTTTTCGGAATGGATCGTGCGGCGCTGGAACATGTGACGGCGGCGGATGCGCTGAAGCATCCGACCTGGTCGATGGGGCAAAAAATTACCATCGACAGCGCCACGCTGATGAATAAAGGCCTTGAAGTCATTGAAGCGGTGCGCCTGTTCGGCGTGCGGCCGGATCAGATTCAGGTGGTCGTACACCGTGAAAGTATAATTCACAGCGCGGTTGAATATATTGATAATGTTGTACTTGCCCAGTTGGCTGTACCGGATATGCGTTCCTGTATACAGTATGCGCTGACCTGGCCGGAGCGAACCGCGGGCGTTGTAGCGCCGCTCGATCTGTTTTCGGTGGGACGGCTGACCTTTGCGCGGCCGGATATGGAGACGTTTCGCTGCCTGAAAATGGCGTACCGCGCAATCGATGCCGGCGGGTTGATGCCGGCTGTACTAAGCGCCGCCAACGAAGCGGCGGTGGATTTGTTTTTGTCCGGGCGTATTCGTTTTTTGGAAATTGCGGCTTTGGTGCAGGCGGCAATGGATGGCTTTGCAAATCAAACCAAGATCACCGTGGAGGATATATTTGCCGCCGACCGAACGGCGCGTGCGGCGGTATATCGCATGGTTTAGAGGAGTACTATGGCAACTGTCGGATATATTATTGTGGCGCTTTTGGTGTTCGGACTGATGATTTTGATTCATGAGTTGGGACATTTTCTTGTGGCGCGCGCCTGCGGTGTGTGTGTGCATGAATTTTCCATGGGGATGGGACCGAAGATTTTCGGCTGGAAAGGCAAAACGGGAACCAGTTATAATTTGCGGGTATTTCCGATCGGCGGTTTTGTCAGCATGAAAGGAGAGGACGAGGCGGCTGACGGAGAGGATTCCTTTTCTCAGAAACGTCCGTGGCAGAAATTTTTGATTGTTGCCGCCGGCGCCTGCATGAATATTTTGTTGGCGCTTTTGCTGATGCTGGGCGTTGTTCTGTTTTCGTCTTCTCTTGCTTCAACGGTTGTATATTCGTTTGGCGAGGACGCGACAAGCAATGAATGGCTGCAGCCCGGCGACCGCATTTTGGCGGTCAACGGTTCGAGAACGCATACCGGTAACGAGGTTGTGTATGAGATTGCGCACGACGGCTATGAGCCGATTGATCTCGTCGTTGTGCGCGACGGGCAGACCATGACGCTTGCGGACGTTGTGTTCCCGACGCAGATTTCTTCCGGAATGGTTTACGGAAAAACTGATTTTGTGGTGTATGCGGAAGCGAAAAATATCGGAACCGTACTGAAACATACATTTTTCCGCAGTGTTTCGACGGTGAAAATGATTTGGGAGTCGCTTTTGGATTTGGTCGGCGGCAGAGTCGGTATGGAGGCGGTTTCCGGGCCGGTCGGCGTGACGACTGCGATCAGCGACGCGGCGAGAACCGGCGCTTTACAGCTATTGTACCTTGTTTGTGTGCTCAGTATGAATCTCGGCGTGTTTAATCTGTTGCCGCTTCCGGCGCTTGACGGTGGCCGGCTGATATTTATACTCTGGGAAATGATTACAGGCAAACCGGTCAATCCCAAATACGAGGGAATGGTGCATTTTATCGGCATTATCCTCCTGTTTGGACTGATGATTTTGATCACGTATAAGGATATTGTGAATTTGTTTAGGTAAGACATATGACAGAACGTTACAATCAGATTCGCCGGGCGGCAAAAGAGATATGTGTCGGTCGTGTTACGATCGGCGGACAGTGCCCGATTGCGGTGCAGTCGATGACCAATACCAACCCGCACGATACGGCGGCAACGCTTGCACAGGTCCGCGCGCTTGAGGCGGCGGGCTGTGATATTATCCGCATGACGGCGCCGGATACCGAGAGCGCGCGCACGTTTGCCTATCTGAAGGAAGCGGGCATCGAGGCGTCCCTGGTTGCGGACATTCATTTTGACTACCGCGTTGCGCTGGAGTGCATTGCGGCCGGTGCGGATAAGATTCGGATTAATCCGGGTAATATCGGGGATGAAAACCGGATTCGGGCTGTTGCGGACGCTTGTCGGGAGAAGGGGATTTCGATCCGGATCGGCGTAAACGGCGGTTCGCTAGAGAAAGAGATTTTAGCCAAACACGGCGCGCCGACCGGCGCGGCGCTTGCAGAGAGCGCGCTGTATCACTGCAGTTTGCTGGAAAAGTTCGATTTCGACCAAATCGTTTTGTCCGTCAAGTCCTCCGATGTGTGTGAAATGGCGCGCGCAAACGAACTGCTTGCCGACGCCTGTACATATCCGCTGCATTTGGGCGTGACCGAGGCGGGCGGCGGTCGTATGGGACTGATTAAGGGCGCCGTCGGCATCGGCGGTATGCTGCTGCGCGGTATCGGGGATACGGTCCGCGTTTCTCTGACCGACAATCCGGTAGAGGAAGTCGCCGCGGCACATGACATCCTGTTTTCGCTTGGTTTTGACAATAAAAAGCGTATGAACATTGTTTCCTGCCCGACTTGCGGGAGAACCAGGATCGATTTGATCGGGCTTTCTCGCCGGTTTGAAGAAGCGGCGGCGGCAGAGGGACTTTTGGAAAAAGATGTTCGTGTCGCGCTGATGGGCTGCGCGGTGAATGGTCCGGGCGAAGCGCGGGAAGCCGATATCGGCGTGGCCGGCGGCAGCGGCGAAGCCGTGCTGATTAAAAAGGGGCGGATCGTCGGCAAAATTGCCGAGGAAGAAATTATTCCCCGCTTGATTGAGGAAATCAAAAAGCTATAGATTCTTGTATGGACGTGTCCAAATATAAAAAATGATAAACGCTCCCCAAATTTTATTTGGGGAGCGCAGACCGTCGAAAAACCTTGGTTTTTCGACGATGGGGCGTGTTCGCTCGCGCCGT
>OLGD01004309.1_pt1 | contig 11940 bp, 6 predicted proteins | sample 1605311 | NCBI WGS metagenome assembly OLGD01 (sample SAMEA3888917, study PRJEB22519) | human gut metagenome | biome: human gut; feature: human-associated habitat; material: faeces | place: Denmark | collected 2010 | reverse complement strand
TTGGTTCTATGCGGCGTCTTTCATTAAAATCCACTCTCTTTGGTGTTGACCCAAAATCCCGTTCGCCTCTCGCCCGCCCGCTCCGCAAAAAAACGCAACCCCTATCGGATTGCGTCTTTTTCAAGTGGCGGGATGGACGAGACTCGAACTCGCGACCTCCTGCGTGACAGGCAGGCGTTCTAACCAACTGAACTACCACCCCTCGAGTTTTGAAATATTATTCAGGCATATTGCGGGGTTGCTGTCAATTCGTTTTTTGAAATTTTTTATTTTTGCGTTGCCCGTTTCGGCGCGGTTCCGCCGCGCTTTCCGCGGGGCGCCGGCATTTTATATTCGACTTCCGCGCGGCAAAAAACATAAAACGTCTCTTTCATGGAACCGCATACGGACATATCGCAGCCAACATGGAGGCACTACGTCTTGCTCTTTCCGGTTTATCTCGCGGTGCGCCTGTGGCAGGCCACCGTGCGCCTCGAAGCCGAGGACGCGGCGGCGCTCGCAAGGCTTAAAGATCCGCGCAGGCTCATAGGGCTGGCATGGCACAACAGGATTTTCTTTCTGCCTATGTGCAAATATATTTTCCGCCCGCGGCTGCCGATGTCAGGGCTCGTCAGCGCCAGCCGCGACGGCGCGTGGCTCTGTGCGTTTTTCAGGTTTTTGGGCATAGGGACGGTGCGGGGCTCGAGCAAGAGGCGCGGGGCGCACGCCATAATTTCGATGGTCGAAACCTTGCGCGGGACTTCCGACATTTTCATAACCCCCGACGGCCCGAGGGGGCCGCGCTACCAATGTAAGCCGGGATTTCTTCCCGTGGCAAAGGCTAGCGGAGCGCGGATACTTTTTCTGCGCATAACCCCGTCGTCGTACTGGACGATCGGGGCGGCGTGGGACAAGTTTATTCTGCCCAGGCCGTTTTCGCGCGCGACTGTGTCGGTTCTGGAATTCGAAAACTACGCGGAACTCGCCGAAGCCGCGCGGCGCGCGGGGAAGGCCCCCGAGCAGCTGGGGGCGGATTTTCTGCGCTCCGACGGAATCTAAGGAATCCGGCGCGCTTTCCGCTTTCGTCGGAATGTTTCCCGCGCGGCGCGCGGCGTCGGCGAGCGAACGGGCTGTTTGCCCCTTCCTCCATTCTGCGCGCGGGGAATTTCAGGGGCGGCTCTGCGCGCCTTTGCGCCGCATCGCGTAGGGAGCTATTCCAACGACGGAACACGCAAGCAGCGACGCCGACACCAGCGCGAGGGGGTCGTCGAAGAGCCGGTTGGCCGCCGCCGTAAACAGAAACGCGGAGGCCAGCTGGAAAAATCCGAACAGCGACGACGCCGTGCCGCTTTTATCCGACCCCGAAAAGGGTTTAAGGGCAAGGTTTGTCGTAATCGGAAATAGCGCGCCCAGCGCGAACATCTCGCAAAACAGTATCGCGGCCGCCGCCCACGGGTTTTTCGCGAACAGCGAAACGCCGACGAGCGCGGCGGAGAGTGCCGCCATGCCCGCAAACGAAATCTTCAAATAGGCTTCGGACCTGTTTTGGCCGCTCTTTCCCGAAATGAAGAAGGCGCCCCCGATTATCGCCGCGGAATTGGCCATGAATATCGCCGAAAACGCGCTTCCGCCCACGCCGAACTCGCGCATGAATATCACCGACGAATTGGATATGTACGCCATCAGCGCGACGTATACCGCGCTTCCGGCGACGCTCCCCGAAACGAAAGCCCGATTCCGCAGCGCCTCGGCGCAGCCGGCGAAAAATCCGCCCCTTTCGGCGCTGCCGGAACGCGTCTCCTTTAAAAACAGGAATGTGCAGATCGCCGACAGGATTCCCGCGATTCCCGTGGCGCAGAATATGTGCCTCCACGAAAGAAGCTCCCTTATCATGTTTCCGGCGGCGGGGCCGGCGATCGGCGCCACGCTCTGCGCCATCGACAGTATGGCAAAGGCGAGCAGTATTTTGCCCGACGGGAAAGCGTCGGTGATTACCGCGCGCGAAATCACGACGGGCGCGCAGCCGAAAAACGCCTGGAAAAATCTCGCAATCCAGAACGTTTCGATGTCGCCCGCCGCCGCGCAGGCAAACGAAACCGCCGAAAACAGCGCGAGCGACGCCAGTATGGGGAGCCTCCTCCCTATCCTGTCTGACAGCGGCCCCCAGAAGAGCTGCCCGACCGCGAACCCTCCTAAAAATACCGAAAGGGAGGCCTGGACTTTGTAGACGGGCGCGTCCAGCGTCTCGGATATGTCTATGAACGACGACAGGTACGCGTCTATGCTGAGCGGTTCCAGGGCCGTCAAAACGGTCAGAACCGCGATTATCGTTATTTCTCTTTTATTCAGTTTCCATTTTTGAGCGTTGTTCATATTTAACCCCTCGCCCGAAGTCCGGGTTCTAAGGTTGCGGATTTACCTCCGACAGGTTTGATAAATCCGGACATATTGCCGCGGCAAAATTTAAAATCAAGGATAAGATGCGCAAGCCCGCCTGCCGCTCCGAAAGCGGATTTGCGGAAGCCGCTATGGGCGAAAGTTTGCGCGGGAGAGGGGGGGGCTTTTTTGGGCTGGAAAATTTGCGGGCGTCGGCTTGCGCGGCAAGCGCGGATTTGCGCATGTCCGAAAAATATTGCCCGCCGCGGCGCGCATATTATAACGGTTGCCATGAAAATAACGGCCGCCATTAAAAACGCCATATTCGCTTCCGCCGCCGCGCTGACATTTTTGTGCGGGTGCGCGGATTTCCCGCAGCCCGGGCCCGCTCCGGAGGGCGCGCCGGAGTCCGTACTCGCCGACGCGCCGAGGGGCGCCGCGGAATCCGGAGGGTTGAAGTATTTCCCGTACGGGGCGGATTGCGCGCGGTATGGCGGCGGATTCCCGAATCTGCCGTCGGGCGCGCCCGATTTCGAGGTTGAGCTGCCGAGGCCGAAAAATCCGGCGACGGTTTTCGCGGCGGATTTCGGGTTTGACGAGGCAAACGACGACTGCGCGGCGGCGATAAACAGGGCGCTGGCCCATTGCAGAAAAACGGGGGCGTCGAAGCTCGCGCTCGCCCCGGGGACGTACAGGTGTTTCGGGAGCAGGGGCATTGAGGTGGACGGTTTTGAAGACTTTGAAATTGACGGGCGCGGGGCGACGCTCGTGTTCCGCAGGCCGAGCGATCTTTCGCTGCTCCCGCAGCATGCGGTCGTGGAGGACGCCGCGAATTTTATGGTGAAAAACTGTCTGCGCGTCCGCATATCCGGCCTGAAAATCGACTGGGACTGGGAAACCGACCCGCTCGGCGCGTTTGTGAGGATAACTGACAAAAAGCCCGCCGAGGGCGGAAAGCCCCCGTATTTCGACGTCGAGTTCATCGGCTATGAAAAGTATCCGCTTTACGGCAGGCCGATGCCCGTGCAGGTGATGATGCCCGTGTCCGACACCCTCGACGGATTCTGCGAGGGCGCGGCTTTCTGGTTCGGGCCGTCGGAGGGGCATTTCGGCGCCAAGAGCGAATGGCTTTCTCCGAACAGGGCGCGCATATACCATTCGACGAAGGCGGAGGGCGTCCCCGTCTCGGACGCCTATGACGGCAAATTCACCGAAAGGGCCGGCGCATACAACCACAGGGCGGCGAAAGTCGGCGGAATGTACAGGCTCATGCACTACTATTACGGCAAAAACGCCTTCAACCTCGATTCCAACGCCCACCTGAGCCTTGAAGACATAGACGTGTATTCCTGCCGCGGAATGGCCGTGCACATAGCCGGCTCGCAAAAGTATTGGAAGCTTGAGAATTTCAACGTCGTCCCGCCCAAGGGCGGCGCCAGGCGGCCGTGCACTTCCACTGCGGACGTCATACACTCGGCAGATTCCCTCGGGTATTGCAAAATAATAAATTGCGCGTTTTCGATGAATCAGGACGACATAATAAACCTGCACGACCGCATGACTTTTGCCGAGAAAGTTTCCGACAGGGTTTTGAGGATATCGAACAAGAGGGGCAACCGCTACTTCGGAGCCGAGGCTGGCGACGTTTTGGAGCTCTTTTACGGCGACTGCTCTCCCGCGGGGTATTCCGCGCGCGTATCGGAGGTAAGGGGGGAGATTTTGGAGCTCGACTCCCCCCTGCCGGAGCAAAAGGGCGCGGGATTTTGGGTCTCCAAGAGTTCGGCGGCCACCGGCAATATTCTCGTGAGGGGCTGCGCGTTTGAAAATTTCTACGGGCGCGCCATTTTTCAGGGCAAGAACGTCACCGTGGAAAACTGCCGCTTTGCAAACGGCCCGTCCATACCGCTGAAATTCCAGCTGGCGTACACCGTCGACAAATGGGCGGAGGGCGGCGGGTGCTCCAACGCCGTGGTTCGCGGGTGCGTTTTTGAAAACTGCAACGGGAAATCGGACAAAACTCTCGGGTGGGTAGCCGAAATATTTTCCGGAGCGACGGTGGATCCCGAGAGCGGCTTCAAGGCGCCCGCAAGGTGCGCGTCGGGCGACATTCTGGTGGAGAAAAACCGCTTTAAGAATTTGCGCGGGCTCGCGTGGCTCGCGAACGTAGGGGAGAATCTCGTGTTCAGGGACAACGAAATCGAGATTTCATCCGACTCTGCCGAAAGCTATGCGGCTTGCGTGTTTGTGGGCGACGTGAAGGGCGCGCGTATCGTAAACAATACCGTAACCGCTCGCTTCCCCGCCGAGTGCGGGGTTTTGGCGTCCGCGAAGGCTGAGGATGTCGTCGCGGCCGGCAACGTACTGCGGGCCGCCGGCGCGAAAGATTCCGGCGCTTCCGTGCGGCGGTGAGGGGGGTTCTTTTCCGCTATTCCAGCGCGCCCGCCTTTTTAGCGCTCCAGTATGTCGCGAGGTGGAAGAGCACGGCGCAGCTCGTCATTCTGCCGTAGTCGATTTTCCCGAACGGCTCGGCGAGAAGTTTTGCAGAGCTCTTGTCGAATCCTCCGCCGCCGAGCGCGAGCATTGTCAGCGCCATTTCCCCGAAATATCTCGCCTTGCGGTGCGGCCCTTCAAAAAATTCCCCGATCTCGGGCTTGCCCTCGGGCGAGAGCGGCATTTTTTGCGGGTTCGGCGGCAGGCGGTAGAGGTCGAGCTTTGGGTCGAGGAGTCCCGAAACCGCCCCGCGCAGCCTTTCGGCGGCGAGCTTGGAGACTTCGCGCATAATCCCGACGATTTCCTCCCGCTGCGCGTCCGTCTCCGCGAAGTCCCGCAGTACTTCGAGGGAGGCCTGCATTTGCAGCTGCGCCCACGGCGCCATATTGCGCGAAAATTTTTTCGATTGGGCGACAGCCTCCGCCGCGTATTTTTTGCATTCCCTTCCGTACTTTTCGTCGCCCGTCATAAAGTTGGCGACCGCGTATATCATCGGCAGGCGGGCGGCCTCGTGGGGGGCGACATTCCACATTCTCGAAAGCCCGCGGGTCGACGGCGAGCCGTCCGCGTTGAGGGCGTCGTAATTCGTCCCGGGCCTGACGTTTTCGAGCATTCTGTCGGCTATGGCGGCGCATATTTCGGCGGCGAGCTTTTTGCCTTCGGCGGTCGCGAGCGGGCTTTTGAAGTACTTGTACAGCCCGTGGACGCAGTGCGTGTACTGGTCGCGCGAAGTGGACGGGAAGAAAGACCGCCCGTCGGAGACGCTCACCGCCCTGGCGACGAACCCGCGCGCCTTGGGCGAGAGGGCGCACCTTGCCATTCCGCGCGCGATAGCGTCGGCGAATTTTTTGAGCGACGGGTCTTTCGTCGTCTCGTATTTGTCGAGAACCGCGCACATCATTATTCCGCCGAGAATCATGCCGTCCTCCATTCCCGTTGAATAGCCGTTGGGGTTGACTTTGGAAAGCCTTTCTATCTCTCCGGCGGTCGGGACGAATTCGAGGGATTTTTGCGGGTCGTAGGAGGTGATGAGGTCGTAGAACACCTCCGTTTTGGGGCTGAAAAAGCGCGTCCACGCGGAGTTCCACATTGCCTCCTCCGCAGAGCTTCCACCGAAGCACGAAACCGCGCCGGCCGCAGCGAGCGCACAGAATGCCGAAAGGCGTTTTATTTTTAACATGCAGGGATTTTCGCGAAAACCTTTTCCGATTGCAATTCCCGAAATTTTTTCGCGCGGTTTTTCCGTCCGTATTTTTTACGGGCGCGGAAAAGCCCCGCGGGGAAAATCCGCGGGGCTTGGAATTGAAAGGATATCGAAATTTCCGGCCGCGCTATTCGGCTTTTGAGATTTCGACGGAGCGCAGCCGTACGGGGCCGATGAGGCCGGACGGCTCGAGCTTTGAATTTTCATCCCAGCCTTTGCTCAGCGTGAAAGTGTGGCGCGAGCCGTCGTCTGGGCGGGATTTGCCGTCGAGAATCCATTGGGGCGTCGTCAGGTGCTTTCTCGGAGATTTTATGTCGTCGCCGACCAGCCTGTTGTACCAGAGGTTTGTCGCGGACACCTCCACGGTGTTTTCCCCCTCTTTCAGGAGTTCCGTTATGTCCGCCTCGTAGGGAATTTTCCAGAGGACGCCCGCGTCCTTTCCGTTCACCGAGACCCTCGCGGTTTCGCGCACTTCGCCGAGCGAGAGTATTATCCTGCGGTTTTTCGCGAAAAATTCCGGCGGCACGCCGAAAGACTTTTCGTATTTGGCGGTTCCCGAAAAATACTTTATTCCGGGCTCCGGTCTTTCCGTCCACGATTCGAGCCTGTCGAAGCGCACTTTACCCTCGGGCGCGCCGAGGTCTTTTGCGAATTCGACCGTCCAGCCGGAGGACAGGTCTATCGGCTTCGGAAGATTTTCGGCTTTGACGGAGAATTTCGAACCGTCCGAGAGCGTCCCCTCCGCCGAGCCGTCCGCGCCGAATGCGACCGCCGGCTTGCCTCCGACAATCGCGGGGGATATGGCTGGCGGCGTCTTCCACTCCATTCCCTTCCAGTAGTATTCCGCGCCCTCGCGGAGGGTTTCCTCAAATTCGCGCCCGCCGGTTCTGTACTTGAAATGAAGCTCCTTGTACTTGTTCGGGAATGGGTCGCCGAGCAGTTTGTTGGAGACTTTGAACGGGGCGCCCGCCGCCTTTTGCAAAATCTCCTTCACGTCCTTGCCGCCGCCGTTTGAGTCCAGAAGCCTGTATTCGGCCTCTATGATTTCGATAGGGGATTGTTCCGATGCGGAGGCGGAGGCGGAGAGCTTCGGCGAAAATTCGCGGAAATGCGCGGTTTTTCCGCCCTTGCGCAACACCACGAATTTAGACTCTTCCGGAGCGAAGTTTAGGGCTACGTTCACCGAGCCGCCGGAGTATTCCCACTGCGGGGCGGGGGATATTTCGCCGGTGGCGGCGTCCCATATTTCGGGAGATTTTTCGCCGTCCGAGCGGAGGCGGAAGACTCCGGAATTTTGCGACTTTAAGCGGTTGGAGATAAAAAATATGTCGGCGCCTCCGTCGGAGCGCGCGATTGAGCGGAAGCCGTCCGGCGTTTTCAGCGCGGGGACGATTTTCAAATCGGCGAGGGCGCGCGCGGCGGAATTTTCGGGATAGAGCGTTCCGTTCCCTACTTTGCGCGGGGATTTCGAGCCCGCGTCGGCGCCCCAGATTTCCCCGACGAGTTTTGCGTATTCGGCGTCGTCGTCGGAGAGCGACGGGCTGCCGAGCGGGCGTTCGCCGCATACGCAAACCCCCGCGTCGAGCATTTTTTTGACGGCTTTGAGCGTCCGCAGGGTAGGGTTTCTCTCGCCGCCGAGCGAAAACACTGAATACTTCACGCCGGACGGGGCGACGATTTTCCCGTTCTCCAGGCGTATGGAGTCCGCGAGGTCGTCGGAGGAGCAGAAGTCGAAGAAGTAGCCGGCTTCGAGCAGCGGCTTGTCGTAATTTTGGTTTCTGGTGCGGACATTGGGGCACGATTCCCCCGCGAGAACCAGAGCGTCGGAAGGCGTGCGCCCGCGCTGCAAGAGCGTTTGCGCGCGGTTTATGTAGCCGACCCACGCTTTGCCGTCGTTCCACCACGTCGTGTTTGCGTTTATGTGCGAGCCGTGCGGCCCCAGCGCGAGCCCGGGGCGCGCGTTGACAAACGGCTGGTGGACGTAGCTGTGGATTATCAAGGCGTTCGTGCCCTCGGCCCACATCGCGTCGCCGGAGGCTTTCAGCATCCGCGGATACTGCCGCCAGTAGCCGTCGGAGCCCCAGCCGGTTGTGAACGATTCCGCACCCGCCGCGCGCCTGCCGTGGAAGTTGGCGGCCGACGCCGCGTGCCTGCCGGTAGTGGTAGTGCCTCCGCTAAGCCAGAATTCGCTCGCGGGAATGTCCGCCGAGCGCGTGCACCTCAGATCGTCGAACGGCCCGCCGTACGCCTCGAGAATCGAGAGCATTCCGTTTTTGTGGCAGAGCTCGGTGAAGTAGTCGAAATAGTTTTCGGCGAAGAGGTCGGAGACCGTGCGCTGGAAGTCGTAGAGGAAGCGCGCGGATTTTGCGGGGCTTTCTACCGCGTACCCGAGAGCCGCCGGCAGCCACTTTACCGCGTCGTATCCGCGCCGCTTTTTGAACTCGGCGGCGAAGTCCTCCGTCCAGTTTTGCCCGCCCACCTCGAAGGAGTCTATGGTGGCGTATTTGAGCGTCCCCTTTCCGAGGTCGGCCTCCATTATCGCCATGTAGTTCGGCCAGTGCGCGTCGAGTCCGCGCTTTGAGAGCTTGTCGCATTCCAAACCCTTGTATGTCGTCGGTGCGTTCATTCTGCCCGTGGACGTGTAGCCTATGCGCAGGATTGTCCAGCTGCCGCCTTCGGGCTTCCAGCCGAGCCTGCCGTCGGGCGACATCTTGCCGGTCAGGTCGATTATCTCGGAGACCGCCGGAGCCTTCGCATGCGCGCCGCTCCGCGGCGGCGCGTAGGCGAACGAGTTCTGCGACGAATTTGCGGCGGCTGCGTTGTCGACGGAAACTTCGCCCGACAGCCGCAGGGTTTTCAGCCGCATCGGGCCTTGCGAGGTTTCCCACGAGAACGTCTTGTTGTGCGAAAAATCTACCCTGAAAAATTTTCCTCTCGCGGGTTTTTCCCCTCCGAGGGGGGCGAATTTCGGCGTGCCCTTGTCCTGCGGGTTCTTGTAGCTTATCGCGCCGGCTTTGCTGAAATTTTTGCCGTCTTCGGAGGAAAATATCTCCGCCGTGAAGTGGATTCTGTCGCCCTCAAACGCAAATTCCGCCGTCCGCGCCTCCACAGTTTCCGGATATTCGAGGAAAATAGAAGCTTTCCCGCCCTCCTTTTCTATCGGCAGCAGGCACGGGGGATTGCCGGAGCCACCGGAGAGTTTTTCGCAGCCCGCGAGCTCGGGCGACGACGAAATTTTCGGCTCCGGCAGCGGCTCTTGCGCCGACAGCGCGAGGACTGCGATGTCGCGGTAAAACCCTTTGTAATCCGGCGGCTTCGGCAGGACTATCGGCGCGGTTTCGCCCGCCCTTACCCGCTTTTGGGTGTGGACGAGGCATTTCATCGAATCTTCCGGCTTTATCCACGGGCCGCCGGAGCTCGACCACCCCGGGCAGTTGTGGACGCCGAGCGACAGCCCCAGCCTCTTGGCTTCCGAGCCCGCGTGTTGCATGAGCCCGCGCCATAGAGGGGTCATTATCTGCGCGTCGGGGACGTCGGGAATTTTACCGTAGCAGTTTGCCATGAAGATGTGCGCCGCCGAATAGCCGATGTTCTTCATAGCCTCGAGGTCGCGCGTGATGCCCTCCTTTGTTATATGGTTTGTGGTGAAGTGCCACCACGTTTCGGCGCGCGCGTCGGGCGGCGGGTTTTTGAAGTCGCCCTCCATGCTTCCCGCGAGCGCGGGTAGTTGAACCGAAGCGAATGCGGCAAAAGCCGCCAGCTTCCCGAATTTTTCCCGTATCATATCGTTTCCTCCGTAAAAGTATTATGTTTGACAAAACTAAATTTTGCGCGCGGGTGTGTCAATATATTTTGAATATTATAGGAATTGTTGGTTTTTTGCATGAGATTGTTTGAAAAATAAAACGAAGTTTGATACTTGACCTGCATTCGCTTCCGTTTAAGATTTTAGCTCATGAAAAGATTTATTTTTGCGTTCGTTCTGTCGGCGCTCTCCGCGTCGGCTTTCGCCACCGGCAAAATTTCTTCGCCCGTTTTGAAATCGGGCGACACCGTCGCTTTTGTAGGCGACAGCATCACCCACGGCGGGCACGCTGTTGAGCACATAATGCTCTATTATATTACCCGATATCCAGACATGCGCGCGAAGTTTCTGAACCTCGGCATAGGCGGGGATTCGGCGGGCGGCCTGCTGCGCCGCATGGATTCCGAAATCCTGAAATCCCGCCCAAGCGTTTCGTTTCTGATGATCGGCATGAACGACTGCAACCGCAACCTCTATGCCGCCGACTCCAAACTCTCTTCCGCCGATAGGGAAAAGCGGATTGCGGAAACGGACAAAAGGTATGCCGAAAATCTTGAAAAAGTCGTCGACGCGCTCTCCAAAAATTCCCGCACCTTAGTATTGTTTACCCCGTCGATTTACGACCAGACCGCAAAAATAAAGGCGCCCGCAAACGTCGGCGTAAACGGCGCCCTGAAACGGTACGGCGAGATTGGCGCAAAAATCGCGGCCTCCCGCAAAAATGTAATTGTGGCCGACATTTGGTCCGCCCTGCAAGGCATCAACGAGGCGCTCCAAAAGTCCGACCCCTCCGCCACCATAATCGGCTCCGACAGGGTTCACCCCTCTTCCGCGGGCGGATTCGCGATGGCGCAAAAATACCTTTCCGACGCCCGCGAAAGCCCCGTTGTCTCCAAAGTCTCCGTAATCGCTGGCGAAAATCCGCAGGCGGCCCTTCTCGAAAACTGCGACATCTCGGAGCTCAAATCGCGCGACGGCGGCGTGTCATTCAAGCTGCTGGAATTTTCCCTCCCCGTCGTACTCTCGAAAAACGCCGACCCGGCCGAGGCGCGCACGGATTTTCAGGAAAACTTCAACCGCGAAATCCTCAAAGTCAAAGGGCTCGCCAAGGGCTCCTACGAAGTCCGCATAGACGGCGCCTGCGTCGGAACCTATTCAGCCTCCGAACTCGGCGCGGGCGTAAACCTCTCCGGCAACGATAAAACCCCCCAGTACGCCCAGGCGGAAAAAGTCGCAAAAATATGCTCCGAAATCCGCGGCAAATACGCCGCCCAGCGCAACCTCTACTTCGTAGAACACTTTCTCCTCAAAGGCAAAATATCCGACTTCTCCGACGTCCAAAAGTGCGCCGCCGCCGCGCGCGAAATCCTCGAAAGCGGCAAAGCTTACGGCTACGGAAAATTCGCCCTCGAATTTTACCTGAAAAATAAACCCCGAGAAAAACAAATGCTCGAGGAAGTCTTCGCCCTTCAAAACGACGCCTACGCCGCCGCAGAAACCAAAACGCATTTCTACGAAATAATCCCGTTAAAATGATGGGCACGGGGCGTGCCGGCCATAGGGGCGGAACCCCCTTGCGGCGATTGCCTTGCAATACGCCTATCCCCTCTGTGGCTACGGATAATAGCGGTTAAAAAGAAGTGTGTTTAATAATAGATTGGCTATATACCAAAGTAAACCCCGAAACCCAAGTTTCATTAGCCGTTTGTTTGTTTGCGCGCGGCGCAAAAGCAGATAAACGGCTTTTCTATTCCGCAACGGTTTAAGTATGCCGGGTTTCGAGATTGGCGGGGTATGGATTAAAGCGGCGTTGCGCGGCGGTTGGATTTTTGCGGCGAAATTAAAACGGCGTTTATTCTCTCTGGAATGAGATGTTGCCGGAAGCGTTTTTATGAATATGATGCCAGGCGGTCTACCGTTGCGGGGGATAGGAGCATTGCCGGAGGGAATCTCCGCAAGGGGGCTATGCCGTGCGGAGAGGAGAGTGCCGTTGCGGGGGATAGGAGGATTGCCGGAGGCAATCTCCGCAAGGGGGGCTATGCCGTGCGGAGAGGAGAGTGCCGTTGCGGGGGATAGGAGGATTGCC
>OLGD01004305.1_pt1 | contig 11949 bp, 8 predicted proteins | sample 1605311 | NCBI WGS metagenome assembly OLGD01 (sample SAMEA3888917, study PRJEB22519) | human gut metagenome | biome: human gut; feature: human-associated habitat; material: faeces | place: Denmark | collected 2010 | reverse complement strand
GAATATCGCTAGGAAGGCAGCTGTTGATGCGATCCACAGTCTCTTTTTCTTTTCCCTGGACAACTTCCAACTTGCAGCTGATCACGTTTCCAGCCGCATGCACGCCCTTATCCGTTCGGGCTGCCCGATTCCACCCAATCTACGCAAGATCAATCCATCTCGGTTTCCCAAATACTTTCACAAATCGATTCTCTGCGTAAAAGTTCGCATCTGTGATTACGCAGGCTTTGTGCAATCCTTCAATGAGTGTATCATCAATCGTATCTGTATTCTTATTCCTATTCAATAATGCTGCTCAATTGCGAAAGTACGTTTGTAAGCCATGATATGCAGTTCCGCAATAACCAAACATGACAACGTATTTCTTTTTCGTGGCTGCTTCGTCCACGACAGCAACCACTTTCGAATCGGTTTCGGCCATTTTCCTTTGAGCTGGGAGATGGATCGTATGCAGGGAATTGTTCCGCAGACAGTGTGGAGTTAAGTGCACTGTTTGTTTTGCTTTCGGTTTTACTTTCGAAACTGTCTAGCTTCCATTTTTGAATCAACTACTGTAAAAAACACTGCATACCGTGAGTAACCCTTAACAAAAACAGTGAAACAACACACTTTCACACCGATGCCTTTTTTGTCGTAAACACATTCCATCTCACCATGCTACAATCTGAACAGCGATACCAGCGCAATTTCTGTTTCCAAAGCTTTAGTGTTTCGTCACTACCCTATTGGCTCACGTAAGAGAACCGTGGAACTGCCAACAGAATCATTTTCTTCTATCATTAGGGTAGTTCGCTCCCAATTTTTGTTAGAGTGTAGAACCATGCCTGAAGTGCATTATAAGAATCAAACAGTGACTGGTAATGATGCTGCTTCTTATGTTGCGTACGCGACTCGGATAGGCGTTTCCGTCTAGGTACCAGTTCTGTGATAACTGCTTCATTTACCCGATTACCCCTTCTACTCCGATGGCTACGAATTGCGATGCTTATGCCAGCCGCGGAATGAAGAACGTGTTTGGCCAAGTTGGGTAGGGGGCCTTCCGTTTCGGTAACGTTTAGTACGGTCGTGGAGATGCAGTCCGAGGCTGGAGCGGCGGGTGCTGTTCACGGAGCTCTGGTTGGCGGAGGTCTCTGCTCGACGTTCACCTGCTCGCAGGGACTGTTGCTGATGATTCCCAACATGTACAAGATTGCCGGTGAGATGCTGCCTTGCGTGTTCCACGTGTCTGCCCGCTCGGTGGCCGGCCAGGCGCTGTGTATTTACGGCGAGCACTCGGATATCATGGCTTGCCGTTCGACTGGGTTCAGTTTCCTGTGCTCCCAGTCGGTGCAGGAAGCGCACGACATAGCTTTATGCGCGCATATAGCCTCGCTCCGCGCGAGCCTTCCGTTCGTGCACTTCTTCGACGGCTTCCGGACGTCGCACGAGACGACGAACATCCGCGTGATCGACGAGGAGTCGATGAAGCAGTTCGTGCCGTGGGAGGCGGTGCGCCGCCACCGCGCGCGCGCGGTGAACCCGAACCACCCGGACCTGCGCGGCACGGCGCAGAGCCCGGACATCTACATGCAGTGCGTGGAGGCTGCGAACGCGGCGTACGCGCAGGTGCCCGAGATCGTGGACAAGGTGTTCGAGGAGATGGCGCCGGTGTTCGGGCGGCGGTACCGCCTGTTCGAGTACTACGGCGCGGAGGACGCGGAGGACGTGGTGGTGTGCATGGGCTCGGGCGCGAACGTGGTGCACGAGACGGTGAACTACCTGAACGCGCGCGGGAGCAAGCTGGGCGTGCTGAAGGTGCGGCTGTTCCGCCCGTGGAGCGTGAAGCACTTCCTGGCGGCGCTGCCGAAGACGGTGAAGCGCATCGCGGTGCTGGACCGGAGCAAGGACGCGGCGGGCATCGGCGAGCCGCTGTACCTGGACGTGTGCACGTCGTTCAGCGCGGGGGAGAGCGAGCTGCGGCCGATGATCATCGGCGGACGCTACGGACTGGGGTCGAAGGACTTCACGCCGGGCCAGGCGATGGCGGTGTTCCAGAACCTGCGCGCGGAGAAGCCGATCCGCAGCTTCAGCGTGGGCATCAACGACGATGTGACGTACCGCTCGCTGCCGCAGCTGCCCGAGCCGGACACGGTGCCCGCGGGAATCTACCAGGCGATCATGTGGGGCATGGGCTCGGACGGCACGGTGTCGGTGTCGAAGACGATCATGAAGATCCTGGGCGACTACCACAACCTGAACGTGCAGGGCTACTCGGAGTACGAGGCGAAGAAGTCGAACGGGTGGAGCGTGAACTACCTGCGGTACGGCAAGGAGCCGATCGACTGTCCGTACAACGTGCGGTGCGCCGACTACGTGTCGTGCAGCAAGAGCTCGTACCTGTACAAGTTCGACATGTTCTCCGCGCTGAAGGAGAACGGCATCTTCCTGCTGAACACGAACGCGAGCACGCTGGAGGAGGTGGAGGCGCTGCTGCCCGGGAAGGCGAAGCGCATGCTGGCGCGGAAGAACGCGCGGTTCTACGTGGTGGACGCGACGGCGCTGGCGGGGAAGTACCACCTGGGGAAGTACGTGAACACGACGATGGGCACGGTGTACTTCAAGCTGACGGGCTGCATGGACATGGAGGAGGTGATCCCGATCATGAAGAAGATGGTGGAGAAGACGTACATCAAGAAGGGCGAGCACATCGTGCGGAACAACTGGGACTGCATCGACAACTCGCTGCAGGCGGTGCACCAGATCGAGTATCCGCGCGAGGCGTGGATGAACGCGGAGGTGGAGAACCCGCACAAGATCGAGGGCGCGCCCGAGTTCGTGAACAAGGTGATGCTGCCGATCGACCGCTACGAGGGCGACCAGCTGCCGGTGTCCGCGTTCCGTCCGGGCGGCGTGATGCCGTCGGGCACGACGAAGTACGAGAAGCGCGGCATCGCGATCATGAACCCCGAGTGGCAGATCGACAAGTGCATCCAGTGCAACCAGTGCGCGACGGTGTGTCCGCACGCGTGCATCCGCCCGGTGCTGCTGACCGAGGAGGAGGCGGCGAAGGCCCCCGAGGGCTTCAAGACGCAGAAGGCGACGGGCGGCGGCGCGCTGAGCAACCTGCGCTTCCGCATCCAGGTGTCGCCGCTGGACTGCACGGGCTGCCAGCTGTGCGTGGAGGCGTGCGGCGACGACGCGCTGGTGATGAAGGACTTCGAGGTGATGAAGACGCAGGAGGCGGGCAACTGGGAGTTCGCGATGTCGGTGCCCAGCAAGGGCGAGCTGGCCGGCCGCAGCGACGTGCGCTCGGTGCAGTTCCACCAGCCGCTGATGGAGTTCAGCGGCGCGTGCGACGGCTGCGGTGAGACGCCGTACGTGAAGCTGATCACGCAGCTGTTCGGCGAGCGGATGAACATCGCGAACGCGACGGGCTGCTCGTCCATCTGGGGCGGCACGGCGGCGTTCAACCCCTACACGCACAACGAGCGCGGCCAGGGCCCCGCCTGGGCCAACTCGCTCTTCGAGGACAACGCCGAGTACGGCCTCGGCATGTCGGTCTCCGTCGCCCAGCGCCGCCGCGTGCTGCGCGAGAACGTGGAGGCGCTGCTGCAGGAGGAGGCGGAGGCGGCGACGCTGCCCGAGGGCCTGGCGGACCTGCTGGCCGAGTGGCTGGAGAACTTCAGCGACGGGCGCCGCTGCCAGGGCGTGGCGAACCAGGTGATGGACGTGCTGGGCGGCCTGGAGCAGAAGGGAGGCGAGCTGTCGGCGCGCCTGGCGGCGGTGGTGCGCGACCGCGACCTGTTCCCGAAGATCTCGCAGTGGATCGTCGGAGGCGACGGGTGGGCGTACGATATCGGCTACGGCGGCGTGGACCACGTGCTGTCGACGGGCGAGGACGTGAACATCGTGGTGCTGGACACGGAGATGTACTCGAACACGGGCGGCCAGAAGTCGAAGGCGACGCCCATGTCGGCGGTGCAGCAGTTCGCGGCGGGCGGCAAGTTCACGCACAAGAAGGAGATGGGTCTGATGGCCATGTCGTACCACAACGTGTACGTGGCCTCCGTGGCGCTGTACGCGGACATGGCGCAGGCCATCCGCGCGTTCAACGAGGCGGAGTCCTACAACGGCCCGTCGATCATCTTCTGCTACTGCCCCTGCCTGATGCAGAACGTCGTGCCCGCGATGCGCGCCACCTTCAAGGAGGTGGAGCTCGCGGTGAAGTCCGGCTACTGGCCGCTCTACCGCTACGACCCGCGGCTCAGCGCCAACGGCAAGAACGCCTTCCAGCTGGACTACAAGAAGGAGCTCAGCGACGACCTCAAGAACTTCCTGGCCAACGAGCGCCGCTTCCTGGAGCTGAACCGCACGCGGCCGCAGGTGGCTGAGGAGCTGCACGCGGAGCTGAAGGACCACCTGCAGAAGCGCCACGACGACTTTGTGCGCCGCGCCATGCCGATCGCCAAGCTGAACGCTGCGGCTGCGGCCTCTGCGTCGAGCTCTGGCGCGGGCTACGAGCTGACGATTCTGTACGGCTCGGAGACGAACCACTCGAAGGACCTGGCGCTGGCGCTGATGCAGGAGGCGGAGGCGCGGCAGGTGGAGGTGACGGTGAACGAGCTGGACGAGATGAGCATGGAGGAGCTGGCGGCGAAGCAGCACGTGGTGATCCTGTGCTCCACGGCGGGCAACGGCGAGTTCCCGAAGAACGCGAAGGCCTTCTTCGCGGCGGCGAGCGACGCGCAGCTGCCCGGCGACCTGCTGAAGAACGTGGAGATCCACGTGTTCGGCCTGGGCGACTCGAGCTTCGCGAACTACAACGCGGCGGCGAAGAAGCTCCACGCGCGGCTGCAGGCGCTGGGCGCGAAGTCGATCGACCTGGCGCTGGCGAACGACCAGGACCCGGAGCGGTACATGACGGCGTGGGAGAACTGGCTGCCGGCGTTCTGGGAGCAGAGCGGCGTGCCCGAGCCGGTCTACGAGGGCGTGCCGCCGAGCAGCTTCGCGGTGAGCGTGAAGGAGGCGGGCGCGCACGTGTCGCGGCGGCGCTTCCTGCCCGGCGACGCGCAGCTGATCCCGCTGGTGAAGAAGGTGCGGATGACGCCGGCGGACTACGAGCGCAACATCATGCACCTGGTGTTCGACCTGGACAAGACGGACATCCGCTACAAGGTGGGCGACGCGCTGGCGATCTACCCGAAGAACGCGGACGCGCTGGTGCGCCGCTTCTGCGCGTACCTGGCGCTGGACGCGGAGACGATCGTGGGCATCGCGAGCAGCAGCGAGTCGCTGGCGGACAAGTTCCCCAAGACCACCACGGTGGGCAAGATCGCCGCCGAGATCCTCGACCTCGCCGGCCGGCCCTCGCGCAAGCTCTTCAAGACCATGAGCTACTTCGCCGAGGGCGAGGAGGCCGCGCAGCTGGCGGCGCTGGCGCGCGGCGAGAGCGGCAGCGAGCTCGCGCAGAGCCTGGCGGCGGAGACGGCGAGCGTGATGGACGTCCTGGAGCGCTTCCGCTGCCGCGTGGACCTCGCGCACCTGCTGGAGGCCGTGCCGGCGATCAAGCCGCGCCTCTACTCGATCGCGTCGTCGCAGCTGCGCGACCCGCACCTGCTGGAGCTCTGCATCGTGGTGAACACCTGGAAGACGCGCTCCGGCGTGGAGAAGACCGGCCTCTGCACCGGCTATCTGGACAGTCTGGACCTCAGCAACGGCCCCGTGCAGGTGGCCGTGTCGGTGAACGGCGGCGCGCTGTTCATGCCCGAGGACAGCTCGGCGCCGCTGCTGATGGCGGGACTGGGCACGGGCATCGCGCCCTTCCGCGCCTTCGTGCAGGAGAAGGCGGTGCAGAAGCGCAGCGGCAAGCCGATCGGCGAGGTCGTGCTGATGATGGGGCTGCGCTACCGCGCCAAGGAGTTCCTCTTCGGCGAGGAGTTCGAGGCCCTCGAGAAGGAGGGCGTGATCAGCCACCTGCTGCCGGCGTTCTCGCGCGACCAGGCGCAGAAGGTGTACATCCAGCACAAGGTGGAGCAGAACCCCGCGCTGGTCTGCGAGGTCCTCGTCGACAAGAAGGGGTACTTCTTCTACTGCGGACCCGCCGGAAGCGTACCCACCGCCATCGAGAAGGCCATCGTCAAGGCCTTCGAGACTGTCTACAAGAAGAGCGAGCAGGAGGCCATGGACATGCTGAACGGCATCAAGAACGAGGGAAGATACGTCGTGGAGGCCTGGTCGTAGGCAGCGCGTCGAGGAGTCGAGGAGTCGCACGTCGTCGCACGTAGTCGCATAGGAGCTGAGTTCTGTGTTTGTTCGACATAGGCGTTTCGGACTGGACGGTTACGTTTTTTTCTTTGTTGCTGTCGTTGTTCCGCCATAGTTTTTCACATTTACTTCTCTGTACCACAACAAAATGTCACAAACGAGTAGGTAGAGTGTACTACGGGACGCAGCTCGGTCTGGGCCGAAGCTGTCAGTGATCTGGGCGCTTTCCCCGCGAAGCGGAGTCTAATCGTGCTGTGTAGCTCTCGTCATTGATAACGGATCTGGAATGGTGAAGGCCGGTTTCGCCGGAGAAGACAAGCCCCGCTGCGTGTTCCAGTCCATTATTGGACGCCACAAGTCCACCACCGTGCACGTCGCCGGCGATACCAAGGACTACTACATTGGCGATGAGATCAATTCTCGCCGCGGAATCCTGAACCTGAAGTACCCCATCGAGCACGGAATTGTGACCAACTGGGACGATATGGAGAAGATCTGGCACCACACTTTCTACAATGAGCTGCGTGTGGCTCCGGAGGAGCATCCTGTGCTTCTGACCGAGGCTCCTTTGAATCCTAAGGCCAACAGAGAGCGTATGACTCAGATCATGTTCGAGACGTTCAACGTGCCTGCGATGTACGTCCAGATTCAGGCCGTGCTGTCTCTGTACGCTTCGGGTCGTACCACCGGTTGCGTGATGGATTCGGGCGATGGTGTCTCTCACACCGTGCCCATTTACGAGGGTTATTCTCTTCCTCATTGTATTTTGCGTCTGGATCTCGCTGGTCGCGACCTGACCGAGTACATGCAAACTATCTTATCTGAGCGTGGATACAGTCTGGTCTCTACTGCTGAGCGTGAAATTGTGCGCGATATGAAGGAGAAGCTGTGCTACGTGGCGCTGGACTTCGACAAGGAGATGAAGCTGGCCGAGGAATCTTCGGTGGTGGAGAAGTCGTACGAGATGCCCGATGGAAACATCGTGACCATTGGAAACGAGCGCTTCCGTGTGCCCGAGGCTCTGTTCAACCCTGCTATGCTGGGCAAGGAGCTTCGTAACGGAGGTGTGCACGACGCGACCTACACGACCATCATGAAGTGCGATGTGGATATTCGCAAGGAGCTCTACAGCAACGTGGTCCTCTCTGGAGGTTCCACCATGTTCCCCGGAATTGGTGAGCGTATGCAGAAGGAGCTGCTCGCCCTGGCTCCTCCTAGCATCAAGGTGAAGGTGCTGGCCTCTCCTGAGCGTAAGTACATGGTGTGGGTCGGAGGATCGCTGCTGGCTTGCCTGTCTTCCTTCCAAAACATGTGGATTGCCAAGTCCGAGTACGACGAGGCGGGTCCGACCATTGTCCACAGAAAGTGCTTCTAAGTCGCATGTGTAGTTTGTATTCTACTCAGAGTTGTTTGTTGGAGAAATCGTGCTGCTTTTGGAGAGACGGTTAGCGAAATGTTTGATTCCTTCATTTTTCTCGCCATTCTGTCGAATGCTCTCGATTGCTTTGAGGAACCGCATTGCAATCCCTTCCGCGAGAAGAATTGCACTCTCAAAGGCGCTTCGGTGCTTTGCAACGCAGAGCGAATCGGCTGCCAAGAGCGATTCCGCAGCGAAACAAGGGGAATCTGCCGAGACAGCAGTCCCCAATGTGAACGAAAAGCAATCCACAAAGAAAGGCGTAGAGTTGCCCGATTTCCCTGAATTTCCGTTTATTCAGGACGATTATAAGGAGGGGATTCGAAACCGAGATTATCTGAAAAATGTGCCTAGAGAGAAGCGTGTTGACTTGAGTAAGAAGAAAGAGGGCGACATTGTGTATTTTGACGACGAGGAATTTAAGCACTACTTTCCCCACGAGTACAGAGTGCGCCTGGCGCGGTGAGTTCTAGCTTCTACTGCGGGTTTGAGAAACAGAAGGAGCTGACCCTGATGAACACGATGCAAATTCGCAAGGAAGCGCTGAAGATCATAGCGAAGCTAAACGGTGCGTGTGGGAAGAGCGTGGTGATGGGTAGCGTTCCAGGCGGGAGAGAGCATCGACTTCTACCCGTTCTTGTGTCTGACGGGTCCGCGTGGGTCCGGGAAATCGTACCTGGAGTGCGGAGAGGTGGAGTGTAGGATGGTTCTGCGCAGCGTGTATTACGAGTGCCGTCGCAACAACTGGATAACGTGGTTCGTCCCCTCTGCGCGCGTGTGGACGCATCGAGGTAGCGTCGCCGGGTGTGTGCGAGGCAGGGTACCAAGTGATTCCGATGACTCGTCGCGCGGGCGGGTTTTTCGCGCAGCCGGAGCACTGCCAGAAGCTGCTGCTGGACGTAGGGGCGGCGCGCGGGCTGAAGGGCAGCTGCACGTGACGAGCGGGCACCTGCTGAAGAACGTGCGGGTGAAGGGGAGCTTCGACCGGTCGCTGTTCTGGGCGAAGTCGCAGTTCGGCGCGGTAGTGGCGCGGAGGCGGTGGGACGTAGGCGATCGACTCGGGCGCGGCGCGCGAGCTGACGGTGGACCAGCTGGTGCTGTACGGCGTGAACAGCGCGCGCGACGTAGAGCAGGGCGGGCGCGTGGAGCGTAGTCGTACGAAGTGGCGGCCTACGTGCGGCGGGAGCTGGAGCAGTGCACGGAGTAGGCGCGGAGGGCGCGTGGGACGCAGATACCCGGTGCTGATCGCGATCGACGACTACAACGCGCTGCACGACTACTCCCTCTTCGAGTACCAGAACCGCCCGTAGGCCGCGCGCCGCCGCTGCTCCGTAGCATCCACGCGCGCAAGCTCTACCTGCCCTCGCTGTTCCGCATGTTCGACGAGGCCGACTGGATGCAGGACCGCGCGGCGGACGGCTTTCCGCAGCAGCGCAGCGCGCAGCTCCGACGCGAAGTGCCGCCCTTCGAGCCCGAGACCGCCCTGCCCGCGCAGCCCAGACTCCAATTCCAGCACACGCTGCGCAACGGCGTGGTCATCGCGGCCGTCGAGCAGCGCTACGACCACTTCGTGGGCGCAGGAGGGACGTCTCATGTAGATCAAGTTCGAGGACGTGGTCCAGCTGGGACGCAAGCACAACGTGACGGTGGGGAAGTGCAGCTTCGAGGTGTTCAACGCGTTCGTGGACATGTTCGAGAAGAACGGCATCATCTCGCGTAGGGAGAGAGGGGAGAGGGAGTAAGGGGCAGCGATGAACGAGTTCCAGAGAGAGTACGTCTACGCGCACACGCAGGGAAACTATCGGGAAATGGTGTGGAACTTGCTGTGCAACCGAAGGTGGCTGTGGGACTTCACGCCCGGAAAGGCGTACCAGAAATGGGTCGGAAACTACCCGGAACTGAAAGATTTGTGGGAATCCTGATGTCTTTTATGGCGTGTTTGTTGAACGAAACTGTGTGGGGTGGGAGGGAAGCATATGAGCAAGTAATAAAATGGAGTTTTGAATACTAAATGAGGTTCAAAGATGCTTCGGCTCTGTAGAAAAAGGATATTTGCTTTGAGAATAGATTGGATAGGTAACTGCTTTCTCCAAAAAATCAAGATTCACATCAATTTTACAGATGCAATACCGATGAACCTCTCTTTCCAAGGGAGGGCGAATCTGGTTTTACCAACCCACTTCAAACACAACCAAAATGATGACCCTCTCAATGTGTGTGATATCTTAAAAACAGGAAATCAATATTTTCGGAATTGCAGTATTCCTCAACTTTCTGTTCATTAACTCAAAGGCAACTTCACCTCGATCGTGACAGTCGAATATTGCCGTAGAAATGAAAAGTCAGAAAAACGAAAAAGAAATCTGCAACGAAAATACTACGGTAGACATGTCTTATTTTAGAAGGTGCTCGTGGGTCCGAATGAAGCTTACGAGGCTGTATAAATATTGTGAAGCGTACGGCTCGATAATTGCGTATTATGGAGCGTCTTTTGGTGCATTGTTTGCTGCTTTGATTGTCACAGTGATGAATGAGTGAAGAGCTATTCAAGTTTATCATTTTTAGATTCGAAGGGGGCTGCAAGTATCCATATCTCTCAGAGGTCGCTCGAAGTGGTTTAGGATGGCTTTCATTCTTTCTGGGAACAGGAGTGGGGTGGATTCCGTGGATAATTTTTGCTTTTGATTATTATCGTGTTTTCAGCTTATTTGGAATGACAGTGACGGATCCAAGAAGGAAGCGTCGCTATATGTTTTCTCAAAAGGTAGCAAAGTCAAAGGCACTGCGAACTGTAGATGCAGCTGGTTTTCTCTATAATAGCGGCGATCGGTATGCACGGAGTTGCGTTTTTTGACATGGGAAACTATCCGCTGACTCATGAAATGGTGTGCGCGGAAGAGGTGGTTAATCGTAGTGTGTAGTGTTGTTTGCCTGCCCATTAAACCTCCAATATTTGTTCAACTTTTATGAAATGATCCGATATGGAAACCAAAAGGACTGTCGCAAGATCTTTTTCAAGGTCTTTCTTCTGGTTTGCTCTCTGGGGGGTATTGTCCTCTTTGCCTTGCTGGGCCGAATTGAGCATTGCAAATGTATAAATTCCACTGATCCGTCACATATAGCCGTGGTGATGAGCATGGAGGAATGTTTCCAACTCACCTCCGAAGAGCAATGCTTTTTTTACCAAGACAGATTCAATACGGGCTGTAGCGTAGTGTCTGAGCGGTAAATTGTAGGGACCATTATTCGAAATTATCCTCGCTGCCGGGTAATGCACTTTTGGAGAGGCTTGGCTGAGTATGTCTGTGTGCTGAGTTCGGCGATGTATCTGTACTTGCTGTACGAAGACAGGAACTCGCTGCAGCTACAGCTGTTTAAGCGATTTGGGATTTTACCAACCAACTCGTTTGTTCTTCGCGATTTGTCGATTGTCGATGAGGAGCTGTGTAACCAGCTTACTCCGAATACAATTGCGAGTATGTAATGTTGCTTTAGTTAGTTTGTGATTTGTTTGTTTCAGAGCTGGAAGAGAAGTTTTTCAGAAAATGGGAGAGAATAAGCTGCCATATAATAGAAACGACTGGGTAAGAGTAATATTATGTGGTCTTATTCTCGGGGGGATCCTGGGTTACAATCTGTACTGTGTTCGTTGTTATGTAATCGGAATGGACTTGCTACTTCCCGTAATTATGTTGCACGGTGCTAATTGCACATAGCTGAACTGGTGCCTGTATTGTATCATTGCTAGTGGTTTTCACCTCCTTGAGTTTATTTTAACCGCCATTTACCGTCCAAATGATTTGTGCTTTGACTGTATCTGATTGCCCTATAAGGTGATTCTGTAGCCTTTTTAGTAAACCAAAGTGTTTACTATGTGATGACGACAACCAGCGGTATAATAGAATTCTTCATTGAATATTATTTCTTCCCTCTGTAGACTTTGTTTCTCCAAACAACTGTAGATGGAAGCAGAATCAGTTCGTGATTCGTTTGGGTTTATTTGTAACACTTATTGGGATTGTCTTGCGAGCTGGAGCGGAAATTCAAATGGGGAGTAATTTCACTCACTTGATTCGCACGGAGCATGTAAATTCCCATGAATTGGTAACATCGGGAATTTACTCCTTGTTTCGGCACCCTTCTTATACAGGGTGGTTCTATTATTGCGTGGGGAGTGAGTTGATTCTCTGCAACCCGATTTGCGTTCTAATATCGGCTCTAGTAAACTGGGGGCTTTTATATTTCCGAATACCGTGAGGCAGTGAGTGTATTTAGTGATGAGTAGTTTT
>OLGD01004301.1_pt1 | contig 11954 bp, 10 predicted proteins | sample 1605311 | NCBI WGS metagenome assembly OLGD01 (sample SAMEA3888917, study PRJEB22519) | human gut metagenome | biome: human gut; feature: human-associated habitat; material: faeces | place: Denmark | collected 2010 | reverse complement strand
ACCTTTCCGTTTCCGGTAAGGGTTTTAAAATTTCACGGATAAAATATCTTGCTCCAATATTGTACGATGCAGATAATCCTCCTTCTGCATTTTTTTGCATTTTCTCTTTTTGTTCTCCAATTGCTGTTTTCCTTCAGATGCCGTATAATGGAAACAGCATTTTTCAAATTCAAATTAAGGAGAACATAAACTGATGATACGATTTAATAATGACTACAATCACGGTGCGCACCCGGAGATTCTGGAGGCGCTGGGGGCTATTAATGGGAACAGTTATGGTGGATATGGGGAGGATGAATGGTGTGAGAAGGCTGCGGAGCTGATTCGGGAGAAGATTCATTGTGCGGATGCGGCGGTTCATTTTTTTCCGGGGGCGACGCAGGCGAATTTTATTGTGACGGCGGCAGCGCTTTCGCCGGTGCAGAGTGTGATTGCGGCGGATACCGGACATATTAACTGCCATGAGGCGGCTTCGATTGAAAATACCGGGCATAAGATTCTGGAGCTGCCGAATACGGATGGTAAAATTTCGGCGGAACAGATTGCGGCGTGTGCGGCGGCTTATTATGAAGGCGGTGAGCCGGAGTATCTGACGGAGCCGAAGATGGTATATCTTTCATTTCCGACTGAGCAGGGAACGCTGTATTCGCTGCAGGAGCTGACGAAGATTCACGAGGTCTGCCGGAAGTATGATATGTATCTGTTTGTGGACGGGGCACGGCTTGGATACGGGCTTGGATCAGAGAAGAATGATGTTTCTCTCGAGGATCTCGCTGCTCTCACAGATGTTTTCTATTTCGGCGGAACGAAATGCGGTGCGCTGTTTGGTGAGGCCGTTGTGCTTACAGCTGACTCGCTGAAAAAGCGGTTCAAAGCCTACATGAAACAGAACGGCGCTGTCCTCGCAAAGGGATGGCTGCTCGGACTGCAGTTCCACTGCCTGCTGGGGCATGATCTTTATTTCACTGCGACACGCCGCGCCGATGAACTTGCCATGAAACTCCGCAAAGCATTTGCGGCGCAGGGGATTCCATTCTGGGTGGAGAGTTTTACGAATCAGCAGTTTGTGATTCTCACCGATGCGCAGAAGGAAACTCTGGAAAAACGCTATATTTTCGAGCCAATGGGGAAATCCGCGGACGGCGGAAATATTGCGCGGTTCTGCACCAGCTGGGCAACGACGGAAGAGGAAGTGCAGACACTGATTGATGACCTCAAAGCTTTATAATTTTTGTCCAAAACGGCATTCTACAAACACCGGCGATCTCTAAATCTGCTTTGCAAATTCAAAGAAAAAGCTGTACCGGTGTGCCACGAAAATGCAGATTTTGCCTTGTTTTACTCCGAGAAAGGAATCTTTATGTCTCATAAAATTGGTATTACCGCCTGCTCCAACCCCATGCATCCTTCCTTTTCCGCCGATCTGGCGCGTCTCTGTCAGATTCTGCGGGAGCTGGGCTTCGATCCTGTTTTAAGCCCCTGCCTCTTCGACAACGGTTCCGGCTTTTCCGGCACGGGCGCGGAGCGGGCGGATGCATTGATGAACCTTTACTGTGACCCAGAAATCACGGATATTTTTGATGTTTCCGGCGGCGATATGGCGAATGAAGTTCTGCCGTATCTGGATTTTTCTGTCATCGCCGCCTCCGGCAAGCGCTTCTGGGGATACAGTGATCTCACGACGATTGTCAATGCTGTCACGACTGCGACTGGAAATGAGTCGATGCTGTATCAGGTTCGAAATCTGCTGTACGACCACAGCGCCGAACAGATCACTCTGTTCCAAAACGCTTTTTCCGGGCAGTCTCCCAGCCTCTTCGACCTCCCTTGCACATTTCTGCAGGGCGATCACATGGAAGGTGTGATGATCGGCGGAAATATCCGCTGTTTTCTGAAGCTCGCCGGAACGGATTTTCAGCCGGATTTCCGCGGAAAAATCCTGCTCCTCGAAGCCATGGGCGGCGGCGTTCCGCAGATGGTTACGTTTCTGTCCCAGCTGAAAATGATGCATGCCTTTGAACAGATCAATGGTATTCTCCTCGGAACATTTTCCCAGATGGAACGCGACCAGCTGACGCCGGATATGCCGCAGCTTGTCCGCCAGGCGGCCGGACCGGATCTCCCGATTGCAAGGACTCCGTATATCGGCCACGGCACGGATGCACATGCCGCCGTGATCGGCAAATTTTATCAGATTTCTTCTGACTGATATACATCCGCGTAGCGCACGCCGAACTCCTCTGCGTCTGCATGGCGTTCCATATAGATATCAATGTGGCCGTACGGCGTGCCGCGGTCCTCGACCGTGTAAATTTTTCCGCCGATATTCAGCTTCGTTCCAAACGGCAGAACGCCGGTTGCAATGGTCCGGCCCTGCACCGGCATTTTTCCGGATGCGGTCGGGCCGCCCGCCCAGCGGCCACAGCAGACGGCGCAGTTGCAGTAAGCGGTCAGTTTAAAATTGCCGAGATATTTTCCCGAAGCGCTTTCCAACCGATCACCTGCGGTACTGTTTTCTGCACTTGTATTCTGCACATTTTCTGCTCCCGCCTTCTGTTTTCCACCATTCCCGTTTTCTGTTGTCTGGTTATCCACAGAGTTTCCTTCTTTTCTCCCATTATCCACATCTCCCGTTTCTATTTTGCTCTCACGTATTTCCTCCGAAATCACCCGCACAGCAAATTCTGTCGATTTCTCATAGTTAAAATCTGAAATCAGAATCCCCGTCGCCTCGCTTCCAGCGTGGATTACTTTTCCATCACCGAGATAAATCATGACATGGTAAATAAACCCGCTCTCCCGCTGGTAAAACAGCAGATCACCAGGCTTTGCCTCCTGCACCGGAATGCGTGTTCCAGCTTTCGCCTGCTGGCGTGAGGTTCTCGGAAGGATATACCCGAAATTAGCAAAAATCTGCTGGGCAAAGCCGGAACAGTCGCAGCCGTTTGTAAGACTCGTCCCGCCCCAGACGTACGGATTTCCCAGGAATTTTTTCGCGTACTGCAGGACCTCGCCGCGCGCTTCGTCAGAAGAAAGAAGTGTTCTCGTCGTTGCATATGTATAGGTGTACGCCTTATTATTCCATGGCTTCACCCACATTTCCGCCATGGGAAAACTTTCCTCCTGCCAACGGTTTACCTCTTTTTCAGCCTCTTCTCCGCGCAGGAGATACCGCGCGCAGACAAATCCACGGACATCGCCGGATTCCACATAAACCCAGTCAGAATCCGCATCCGCTAAAATATAACAGAGGCTTCCCTTCGGCAGGATTCCGACGATTTTCTGATTTGTGCCTTTTCCTTCGCGGACGTGAAGCCAGGAATTCACATCGGCGATAGCATATGTTTTTTCAACCGTATGAAACAGCCACGGCATACGGGAAATCGTGACTTTTTCAGCTTCTGCCGCCTGCCACTCACTGTAGCTTTCCCGCGTGCGCTCAGCTTCCTGCTCTGCCGAAAAGACGGGTTCAGCCTCGGCGGCTGGCGGTTCCGCAGACTGTGATAAGTCAGAATCCGAAGAGACTTCTGCCGTCTTGTCCCCACCAGTTGCATCATCACTTCCTGCAGATCCGTTTTCTTCCTCCGGCGGTTCCATCTGCTCCCCATCTCCGCCGCCGATTTCTTCCTGCCCCGGCCATGGATCGTTGGAAATATCTTCCCCTTCGCCCGGCCACGGTCCATCCATTTCACTGTTTCCCGGTGTTTCCGGCATGTCTCCCTGATCTCCCGGTTCTGGATTTTCCGGCCCCTCTGGCTCTGTCTCGCCCGTTTTTCCCGGTTCCGTCATTCCTGCATTCTCTCCGCCGTCAGGCTCCTGCGGTTCCGGTTCCTCCGGGACTGTCTCATCTTCTTTTCCCTCGGATCCACTTTCCTCTTCCATCTCATCATTCTGCGTACCTTCCGGTTCTGTCACCTCTTCCGCTTCCGCAGGTGCCTCCTCCGCCGCATCTTCCTCCACGCAAAAAGAAGCAGCCCCAACGGCTGCTTCCCCTGCAATCTCAATTCCAATCTGTCCCGGATCGGCCGTTTCCTCTTCTGCTGCATAAACGGCTGTCGGGTTTCCCAGTGTCACTGCGAGCGCACCGATCATCGCGGCGCGCACCAGCTCGGCGCATTTGTCGCCCATCATTGTTTTATCAACCATTTTCGCTTTCTCCTATTCAATTTGTCCGGCCAGACGGAATTGATCCGAACAAATAAAACAGAAGAAACACCTCTGGTATCGCTTCCTATTCCTCTGCTCGAAACAGTCTGACCGCATTTTTTTCTGTCGTCTCAATGACTTCTTCTTCCGAAATTCCCTTGAGTTCTGCGATCTCCTGCACCACGTACGGCAGATACAGAGAAGAATTTCGTTTTCCCCGGTACGGAACCGGTGCCAGATACGGACTGTCTGTTTCCAGCAGAATGCGCTCCATCGGAGCCATCTGAACCACTTCTTTGATCTTCTTCGCATTTTTGAACGTCACCACGCCGCCAATGCCAAGATAAAATCCCATTTTCAGGTATTCCTCTGCCATCTCCACAGAGTAGGAAAAACAATGAATGACGCCGCCGATCTCCTCCGATTTTTCTTCTTTCATGACGCGGAGCGTATCGGCCGCCGCCTCCCTGCTGTGAATAATCATCGGAAGTTTTTCTTCCCGGGCAAGCGCAATCTGACGGCGGAACCAGTATTCCTGCTTCTCATGATTCTCCTTGTCCCAGTAATAGTCAAGGCCAATCTCACCGACCGCGACCGCCTTTTCCATGCGGCAGAGTTCCCGCATCCGCGCCATCACGTCCTCGTTCAGATCGCCCACCTCATCCGGGTGAAGGCCGAACGCGCCGTAGATGAACGGATACGCTTCCATCAGTTTTCTTGTATTTTCCAGTGATTCCAGATTTGCCGAGACATTGATGATACGCCCGATCCCGTTTTCCTGCATCGAGGAAAGCAGCTCTGCGCGGTCTTCATCAAATTTCTCATCGTCATAATGTGCATGTGTTTCAAATATCATATCCGAATTTCTCCTAAAAAAACGAAACAGAAACGGAAGAAAGCTCTGCATAGCCTTCCCCTGTTTCCGTTTCCACGTTTATCTATCCTATCGTTCGTTGTTTTCGTAAAAGTAAAGTGCGCCGCTGCGCCTGTGCTTATTATAACGCATTCATTTTTCCCGCGTCAACCAGGAAACGAAAAAATATGCCGGATTCCGATAAGATCACCGCCGTGCCGCAATCTCGTCCAGCAGGCAGCCAGCCACTTCGTCTTTTCCCATCAGCGGAAGCTCCTTGATGCCGTCCTTCGTGATCAGCGTCACCACATTCGTCGCCACACCGAAGCCGGCACCCTCTGTCTTCAAATTGTTTGCCGCGATCATGTCCAGATGCTTCTTCTCCAGCTTTGCACGCGAGTTTTCCACCATGTTCTCGGTTTCCATCGAGAAGCCGCATACAAACAACCCCGGATGACGGTTCTTTTCCACCCATCCCAGAATATCGTCGGTGCGCTCCAGCGGAATGCTCATGTCACCGTCCTTCTTTTTGATTTTCTGATCCGCCACCGTCACAGGCCGGTAATCGGCAACCGCGGCCGCCTTGATCAGAATGTCTGTCTCCGGCAATGTCTCCCGCACCGCCTCCAGCATGTCCTTCGCCGTCGTCACCGGTCGCATCGCAACGCCTGGAACCGGGGCTAATGAAACCGGGCCGGAAATCAGCGTTACCCGCGCGCCGCGGAGCATCGCCTCCCGCGCAATCGCGTATCCCATGCGGCCGCTGCTATGGTTCGTCAGATACCGCACCGGATCGAGGGATTCCTGCGTCGGGCCTGCAGTCACGGTGACACGCACACCAGCGAGCGTCTTTTCGCGGGCAAGCTCCATCGCGATATAATCGAGCAGCACCTCCGGGTCCGGCAGTTTTCCTTTTCCGACGTCCTTGCACGCCAGCATTCCCACGGTCGGCTCGATGATGCCGAAACCGTATTTTTTCAGCGTCGCCAGATTATCCTGCGTAATCGGATTTTCCAGCATCGCCGTATTCATCGCCGGAGAGACCAGCTTTTTGCACTTCGCTGCGAGCACCACCGTCGTCAGCATATCATCTGCAATACCGTGTGCCATTTTGGCAATCACATTGGCGGTAGCCGGGGCAATCATGATCAGATCCGCTGTTTTTGCCAGTGAAATATGCGTCACCTCATATTTAAAATCACGCGCAAACGTATCGACCACGCAGCGATTATTCGTCAGCGTCTCGAACGTCAGCGGGGTGATGAACTGCGTCGCATTTTCGGTCATGATGACATGCACGTCTGCTCCGGCTTTCCGAAGACCGCTCGCCACATTTGCCATTTTATAGGCGGCAATTCCGCCCGTCACACCAAGTACAACACATTTTCCGTCAAGATTTTCCATTGTAACTCCGTTCTGCTGCCTCGAAGCAACTTTTTTCCTATGATAGTTTTAAGTATAGCAGACAGAAAAACAGATTACAACCAATCCTGTTTGCCATTGATGCAAAAAGGCTTTATAATAAAAGGACAAAAGAGCTCTACTTTTAAAATAATCGCGAGGTATTTTTATGATTTTAGCCATTGATATCGGGAACACAACCGTTACGCTCGGCGGCGTCCGGACCGCACCGCAGCAAGCGTATTCCCTCGAATTCACAGCCCGGATTGACATCAACCACACCTGGTCTGCCAGCCAGTATGAATCTGCGATCGAGCAGCTTTTTGAAGACAAGAATCTTTCCCCGTCCGACTTTCGGGGCGTCATCATTTCCAGCGTTGTTCCGTCGGTTCTGACGCTTCTGCAGGAATGTGTCCGTAATCTGTTCGGCACAGAACCGCTGCTCGTCACATCCGAAAGTGATCTCGGCATGACATTTTCCATCCCGGAACCGGAAAAAGTAGGCCGCGACCGCCTCGTTGATGCAGCCTGGGCCGCCGCACATTATCCGCTGCCGGTCATCACCGTGGATCTTGGAACAGCGACGACCTTCAATGTCATCCGGGAAAACAGCGTCTTCTGCGGCGGCGCCATCGCACCGGGACTCGATATGGGACTTGGTGCCCTCTCCGAGCGGACCGCCCAGCTCCCACGGCTCGACCTCCAGATCCCGAAACGCATCATTGGCAGAAACACCGAAGAATGCATTCTCTCCGGCACCATCGTCGGCATGGCCGCGATGCTCGACGGAATGGTCCAGCGCATCGAAGCCGAACTCGGCTCCCCCGCCACCCTCATCCTCACCGGCGGCGCGGCACGCTTCGTCGAACCGCTCGTTTTACATCCTCATATCTATGACCCGAACCTTCTGCTGAAAGGGCTGGCGTTCCTGTGTGAGCGGAATTGTGCAAATTAAAATCGTACTTCCAAATATTCATCAGACTCTTTCATTCTGCATGACGTTAAAAAGCGTGTCTGTTCTCCAGGCACGCTTTTCTCTATTTTTCTATGGAATCGCAACCCTTCTTTGTGTTGCCTCTCCGCTTTTCAGTTTTTCCTGATTCTCCTCTTTCAGTTTTAAAATATACGGGCGAATACTTTCATCATACGGTTCTGTTGTCTGAAATACATGCCCATTGTATACAATCACATCATCGCAATACAGAAATACAAGTGCCATCTGATTCATCTCATGATCGTAGATCAGAAAATACCAGTTATAATCATACAAAATCCGCTCTGTCATGTTGAATACCTGTTTTGGCTTCTGGCAGGAAATTTTTTCTCCGTAAATGGTCGAGAGAATTTCGTCCATCTCCTCCGGATGATCCTCTCGCGTGATTGCGAAGGACATTCCGGCTCCGGTGTCTTCCGGGATGTAAAGATAAATCATCTCGGCTTTGTCCGTATCAAAGGTTTCGATTTCCTGCAGCAGTTCCTGATCCGATTTTTCTGAGATGAAATCTGCTGCCGTCAGGAAAACATCTGTCGTACCCCGTTCAGGACCAATGGGATTTTCTTTCTGCGTATGCACCGCCGTCATTCTTTTTACCAGACATCCTGCAATCACGCAAAGGATCACTCCAGCTAACACAGTGATTTTTCTCTTTTTCATACGTTTCAAGGAAATCACCTTTCTTCCAAAACAGACATTCCGGGAACCTTCCAAAAGTTGAATTTTCTCTTTTCAGTATATCATAAATTTTTCCGGGACACACTCTTTTCCTTCTCCCTATGCACGGAAAAACTCCCGGCAGTGCCGGGAGTTTATGACTTTCTTATTTCATAGTAACTATTCAGAACCCCATCTCGATTCCGCTTGCGCTGCATCTCGATGTTGCTTCTCGCCATATGAAATTCCAGAAAACCGTTCATTCATGCAAGCATGATTCACGATTTTCTTCCATTTCGCATGGCTCTGAATAGTTACATTTCATATTACTTTTTCACCTGCTCATATACCAGTCCCGGATAAGCTTCGAGGCTGACACCGTTTTTTTCAAACATTGGAAATGCTTCTGCGCCGTATGCGCATACGGCGGTTGCCATGCTTGCCTGTTCAGTGTAGCTCTCCCAGTTGTCGGCGGTAAGGCCAGGCTGGTATGCTTCCCAGGCGGTTTCGTATTCGGTGCTCTTATCGGAAGGAATCGCATCTTTCAGGCTCTCGCCGGACCAGACGGCAAGCTGATCTGCTTTTTTGTAAGTGTATTCCGGGAGCTGATCGTCGCCCAGCGACTGGTACAGTTCGTAGCGGGTAATGGAGTCTTTGGAACTTCCGTAGGATTTTTCCATTTCTTTTTTCACGGTATCCATATCGGCATCATCCGGGTAGGTGATGTCTACTTCGCACAATACCGGTTTTCCCGTCGCTCCGGTCTGATCGAGGTTGATAAACTGAAACATGACTCTGGAAGTTTTCTCGCCGAAAACAGTGGCTTCTGTATCTACTGCGATCGCGGCTGCACTTTCGGTCTCAGAGAAAATTTCCACCTGATCCCGATCTAAATTCCAGTCGGCAAGCACTTCATCCACTGTTTTTCCCCATCCGGTATCCGGCGGCGTAATTTCCTTGCTGCTCTCTTTCGCTCCCTGACATCCAGTCAGCAACAGAGCGCATATTGCAAAAATACCTGCTAATTTTTTATTCATACACCTGCATCTCCTTTCCGTTTTGTTATTTTTTTCACATACTTTTTTTGTTAGCCCTATACTACCATATATTCTTCTGAAAATCTATGACGTTTGGTGAAAATTTTCTTACATTTTTCTTATGCATTCGATTTAAATCAAAGAAAAAGCAACAACATCCCTTATAGAAATTCTCTACCGCTATTAAAAAAACGCTCCCCCAGTATCTATAACGCAAGGGGAGCGTCTATTTTCAATTAGTTCGCTTGTTCTGATAATCGAGTTTTGCTTAAGCTCTCTCCCAGCGGCCTCCCGGGGCTGAAGATATAACACAATAAGCAATATTCAAACTTGAGGTTCCAGCTTTAATATACGAACGACAGGACCGTCCACACTCTAAAGTCGAATATGTAATCATCTGCGTATTATTTGGAGTATAGTGATATGGGGTTCCTCCAGCAGGATTTGAAATTGTTTTTGTAATATCATCATACTGGAATCCCACCTCTGGTGAATATTTGGATGTCTGCATTAAACTACTTGCTTTCATAGAGGTTCCGTAGTTCAGTGTTGTTTCAAACCAATTAATTCGTACCTTTAATGCCTGACGGTCATTTGTCACGGATACTTTCATGGTTGCATAAATGCTGTACTGGCTAAGCTGCCCCGTATTGCTTACAATATCAGTGATTGCTACTCTTTGCTGATGCTCGTCTACAATCAACAAACCCGTTGAAATAATATCCTGCTCGCTGCCATTTTCATCCACTACCTGTGTGATTGACAAATAATCATCCGGCTTTGCATCAATGGCGCGGGTCTTCATCTGTTTTTCCTGATATTGTTCAATTGCAACCTTAATTACGTCACTTTCATTCGTGATGTGATTGTTTAAAACCTCTTCATACACTCTGTTTTTTAATTCTGCATTTGTTTCTGCTTTTACTTTGGATTACAATTTCGCTTCCAAATCCTTCTTCACCTACCCCACCATTTACAACAACATCTCTTCCTACAAATCCTGATGGTGGTTAAAGTTAATCAAATATTTTATTTGTCTTGACATAACTTTCCATTAACTTATAATTTGTTTGCATCTTATATAATCTTAAAAGATCTAAATCCTGTTTAAAATATTTCTTGCACTTTACATCTTTTTGTGCTTCTAAAATACAAGCCTCAACCATTAATGAAGTGTGCAATGATCCTCCTTTTCCGGCAAATAATGTCTGTCGAATTCTTTTTCGACAGACACCTATTGCTTTTTCAAAATATCCCAATTCTTCCAACGCCATCCCATAATTTCCCATACTCATACCCCAATCTAAGATGTGAAATACAGGTTTAATAAAACTTTTTTCATATTGTCCCACTAAAAATTGATATATTTCCAATGCTACTTTATAATTCTGTTCACCCCAATAAATCAATGCCATTTCTGTCAAAATACTAACTTCCTCTGTATTTAAAACATATTCCATTTTTCTGAAGAATATAGTATAATAGAATTGTTGTTAGATTATTGAAAAAATAACTATTTATTAGAAAACTATTTTTACAATTTTTTTAACTTTTTTAATATACTTAATATGATCTGCATCCCAGTTCTTTTCCCAAAAATTCATAAATATTCCAAGCTTATTCATGTTTACCTCCTAAAATTTTATGACTGAATTAAAGCATATCCACATTGTAGCCCACACAGAAGACCTTGTTGTTGCCGCCGTCGAACGCGGCCTGGAAACCAAATAAACACCTGAAGGAACAAAAACCATGGACAGAGAAACGCTTCTCCGCATCGCGGACGACTGCGAGCGGGCGCTCGCCGAACCCTTCCGCCGCATCGACCGAACTGCGGCGGCCGTCACCGCCAAGGTGATGGACACTTTCCGAAAAAACCGGCTTTCCGCCTCGCATTTCGCGAGCGGCAGCGGCTACGGCTACGACGACATCGGGCGCGATCTGTGCGACAGGCTGTTCGCCGATTGTATGGACGCCGAGGCGGGCTTTGCGCGGCATTCGGTCACATCCGGCACGCATGCCATCGCCATCGGCCTGTATGCGCTGCTGCGTCCGGGCGAAACGCTCTATTCCGTCACCGGCAGGCCCTACGACACGCTGGAGGGCGTCATCGGCATCGGCGGCGCGGGCCAAGGACAGGGCTCGCTGGCCGATTACGGCGTCGCCTACCGCGAAACGCCGCTGACCGCCGGTTCCGAAATCGATCTGGACGAGGTCAGGCGCGTGCTTGCGGCCGACAGGACGGTCAAAGTCGTGTTCGTGCAGCGCTCGAAGGGCTATCAGGACCGGCAGACGCTGTCCGCACACGAGATCGACGCGCTGTACGAGCTGGTCAAATCGATGTCCGAGGCCTATGTAGTCATCGACAACAATTACGGCGATTTCTGTGAAGCCCGCGAGCCGAAGGGCGATCTGCTCTGCGGCTCACTGATCAAGAACGCGGGCGGCGGCATCGCGGAGTGCGGCGGCTATCTGGTCGGGAGCGCGAAGGCGGTGGAGCTGGCCGCTTACCGGATGACGGTCCCCGGTATCGGGCTTGAGGCCGGTTCGTCGGTCGGACAGAATAAAAATCTCATCAAAGGGCTGTTCTACGCCCCGCACACGGTCGCGCAGGCGCTGAAAACGGCGGTATTTGCCGCCAAGCTGTTTGAAACGCTGGGGTTCGACGTGTCACCGAAGGCGGACGAGCCGCGTTATGACGTGATCCAGATGCTTTGCCTGAAGGACCGCGAACGGCTGGTCAGGTTCTGTCAGGCGATCCAGCGTTACTCGCCGGTCGACTCGTTCGCACTTCCCGTCCCCGACGCGATGCCGGGCTACGCCGACGAGGTGATTATGGCCGCCGGGACGTTCACGCAGGGGGCGT
>OLGD01004297.1_pt1 | contig 11970 bp, 5 predicted proteins | sample 1605311 | NCBI WGS metagenome assembly OLGD01 (sample SAMEA3888917, study PRJEB22519) | human gut metagenome | biome: human gut; feature: human-associated habitat; material: faeces | place: Denmark | collected 2010 | reverse complement strand
TTAAGGGGGAGAAATCGAAATCTCCCCCTAATCCCCTAGGCCTAGCGGAGCGCGTCCCATCGTCCGCAGACGATGATTCCCCGTTTCCTAAACGGCAGCAATACAACCCACAGTTGCAAATGCATCTCATGGTTGCAATTCCCCGTAACCCCGTAATGGTTACGAACTCCTTCCACCGCCTGCGGGCGGTCCCCCTCCCTCGAGGAGGGAGGTCTGGGGGAGCGGGGAAAGATTGAATCAAATCCCCAATCATATGCCCGACATGCGCCGCGTGCGTCGGGCATATGATTTTTTTTGTTTCCGAAGAATTGGAGTGAGCAGGCCGAACAGGCCGAGCGGCGGGTTTTCGGCACGAATGACCCGTCCGCGCCCCATCCGCTGACGGACAGATTGTGGTATAATCGGGGTGTGAGTGTTACGCGAAAAAACGGTTAGTTTCCGGATTTTGCTAAAAAAATGTGAAACCGGAGTAAAAAAACCGTTTTGAATGTTATTTGGAGGATTCACAAATTCGAAATGCTATGCTATAATTGGAAAAAAGTGGCGGGGAAGAGGAAAATGTGTCCCGAAAAAAAGTGTTACAGAAATGTGACGAAAACCCGGAAAGCAGGTGCGAAAACGTAAAATAACGACGCATCATGTGTAACTGAAAAAATGAACGTTTTTCGCCGAAAGCCGCGCGGATTCGCGCTTTTTTAAGCGGAAAACAATATGTTCTGTCCGGATCATCCCCATCAAACGCAGAAAAAGGACGGACGGAGGCCGCGCCGCCGGAGCACGCAGATGTGACGGGCGCGAAACAATTTCGTTTCCCCATGACGATAAAGCGCCGCCCGGAAAGGCGCGCGGAACGTTAGAAGATAGATACAAACCAATCTGAAGGAGGTTTTTCAAGATGAAAAACAGTTGGAACAAGGTTGTGGCGCTGATGCTCGCGGCGGCGCTGTGCGTCTCTTGCGGCGTGACCGGCTTTGCCGAGGACACGCAGACGGACGAGAACACCGAAGTCGTCGAGGTGGTCGAGCAGCAGACTCAGGAAGAACCTCCGAAGGAGGAAGCGCCGGAACCCGTGCAGGAGCCGGAGCCCGCGCCGGTGCAGGAAGAACCGAAGGAAGAGCCTGCGCCCGCGCCGGTGACGGAAGAGCCGAAGGAAGAACCGAAGGCCGAACCCGCGCTCGCGCCGGTGACGGAAGAGCCGAAGGCCGAGCCTGCTCCGGAAGCACCGAAGGCTGAAGAACCGAAGGCCGAGCCTGCGCCCGCGCCGGTGACGGAAGAGCCGAAGGCCGAGCCTGCTCCGGAAGCGCCGAAGGCTGAAGAGCCGAAGGCCGAGGAGCCGAAGAAGGCAGAAGAAACCAAGGCCGAAGAATCCGAGACTGAGGAACCGAAGGCCGAAGAAAAGAAGACCGAAGAACCCAAGCCGGAAGAGAAGCCCGTCGAGCAGCCGGCCGTCCCCGTCACCAAGGTTGAGCAGCCGGCCGAAGAAGCGCCCGCCGCCGACGAGGTGAAGAAGGAAAACATCACCGTGCACATCGAGTGGGAGGACGAGGACAACGCCCTCGGCCTGCGCCCGACGACCCTCGCCGTCACCCTCAGCGGCTCCGACGGCCAGATCTATTCCGCGAAGATCGCCGAAAAGGACGGCTGGCAGCACACCTTCGCCGACCTGACGACCCAGCGCGGCGCGGAAGTCATCTATTATTCCGTTGACGCGGACGACGCGGCCGATTACGACAAGGACGTTCGCGGCCTGACCGTGACCTACACCTGCACCGCGCAGCCCGTCGTTGACGAGCAGCCCGCCGCGGCGGACGAAAACCTCATCGACGATCAGATGGACGGCGAGCCGGCCGAGCTTCCGGAAGGCGGCCTCCCGACCGTCACCGAGACGGAAGACGGCACCGTCATCGACATGGGCGAAACCGCCGAAGAACCCGTTGAGGGCGAGGAAGCCAACGCCGACAAGCCCGAGGAAGACGGCGAGCTTGACGAAGACTTCATCCTCCCCGAAGAGGGCGAGCTGCCCGAGGAAGACGCTGAACCCGAAATCCCCGAAATCCCCGAGATTGATTTCAGCACGCTGCAAGTGGTCATCGGCGAACCCCAGTATGACGAGGACGTGATGACCCTCCGCGCGACCCTGATCGGGTTTGACAATATCGACTACGCCCTCCAGTGGCAGTTCTCCACGGACGACGCGACGTGGACGGATGTTTCCGGCGCGACCGGAGATACGCTGGTCGTCCAGCTCGACGAGAGCAACGCCGGATGCTATTGGCGCGTGAGCGCCGAGATTTTCGGCTGGAAGACGCTCCCGACCGAGCAGGCCGCGCAGGAGTGACGCGCCCGTTTTTCCGAAATCTTTTTCTTGAGGCGGCGCACCGTTTGGCCGCAGATTCGCTTTGATCGTATCAGGAAGCAAGGGTAATGCCGCTTCGAGATGAAACAGGAGGATAAGACAATGAGGGATAAAGTAAAACGCTTTATATCCATTTTGATGACGGCGCTGATGCTCGTCAATCTGCTGCCGGTGGGGGCGCTGGCGGAAGGGGTAAAGATTAGTAATTCGGTGCAGGGCATATGGGGGAAGCCGTCTGCTAACGTTTATGTGTACGTCAAAGTTACGGGCGATAAGGCAGGCTTGACGATAAATCCGAGCGGATGGTATACCATCGGAAAATCCGCAAATGTTCCGGGAATGGGAATTCCTTCATCCGTAGGACCTCGTTCTTTTAGGCAAGTAGGCGTTTGGCCTGACACCGTGTTGGACAAAAGCAGGTTTACCCGTCATGCAGACAATCAAAAAATAGATCTAGACAAAATTACATGGACGGAATTCTATATTGACAATGGCGCGGATAATTATGTGCCGGCGGGAACGTATACATGGCACATGAACGGAACGATTGATATTAAACAGCTTCATTCCGTTTATACGATCAAATATGTCGATTATGATACTAAAGAATTGATCCATTCGTATGAAGTGACAGGCCTTATGGGGCAAACCCCCAAAAAGATCACAGCGCCTGATTCCTGGCAGGAAAATCTCTATTCTTTCTATTTTGTAAATGGTCACCCGAAAGAGCAGACCGTCGATTTCAAAAAAGACAAGGGCGAGCTGACGTTCTACTATAAAAAGAACACTGCCGCTTACACGGTAAACTATTATCTGAACGGAACAAAGACTAAAGTTGCAGAGCCTAAAAAAGGAACTGCGGCGCTCGGCAAATCCGTGACGGAATCCCCCATTACGGTCGAGGGCTACACGCCGGTATCGAATGATTCCCAGACGATCACAATTAAGGCTAACTCTGACAAAAACGTAATCAATTTCTACTATTATAAGAACGTCACGCTGACGGCGAACAGCGACACGGCGACTTATGATGGAACGCAGAAGAGCGTTTCCGGCTTTACCGGTGCGCCGGTAGATGCTGATTTCAGAAATATCACCGTTGGCGCGTCGGGAACGGATGTCGGAACATATGACGCTATCTTCCCGGACGGAACCAAGGGCACGGTTGACGGAACAGGAAAGTATATCGTTACGGAGGCGAATCCGGGAACGCTGACGATCACGCCGGTCGAAACAGAAGTGGTTGTAAAGATTGCGGGCAACACGAAGACCGAGACGTATAACGGCAAGGAGCACAACGTCGAGGGCTATACGGTTACCAGCATCAGCAACCCGCTGTACACGGCAAATGACTTCACGTTCAGCGGCACCGCGGAAGCAAAGGGAACTGATGCAGGCACCTACCCGATGGGTCTGAACGATGGCCAGTTCACGAACAACAACGATAACTTCAAGAAAGTGACGTTTGTTGTTAACGACGGTGCGCTGACGATCACTCCGGTCGACGAAGTGGTTGTGACGATTACGGGACACAATAACACCGTGCCGTATGACGGCGATGAGCATACGGTTACGGGCTATGACGTGTCTATCGACAACGAGCTGTACAAAGAAGGCGACTTCACGTTCAGCGGCAGCGCGGTCGTGAAGGGCACCGACGCGGGTACCTACCAGATGGGTCTGAAAGCTGAACAGTTCGCGAACACGAACGGCAACTTCAAGAAAGTGACGTTTGTTGTTAACGACGGTGCGCTGACGATCACTCCGGTCGACGAAGTGGTTGTGACGATTACGGGACACAATAACACCGTGCCGTATGACGGCGATGAGCATACGGTTACGGGCTATGACGTGTCTATCAGCAATGACCTGTACAAGGAAGGCGACTTCGCGTTTAGCGGCACCGCGAAAGCGGCGGGAACGAATGTGGGCACCTACCCGATGGGTCTGAACGCTGACCAGTTCGCAAACACGAACGGCAACTTCACGAACGTGACGTTTAACGTTACCGACGGCTGGCTCAAGATCGACCCGCGCCCGGTGACGCTGACCTCCGGCTCTGCCGAAAGAGTCTATAACGGCAAACCGCTGATGAACGAAACGGTAACGGTCGGCGGCGACGGCTTTGCGAAGGACGAAGGCGTGACGTATGACTTTACGGGCAGCCAGACGGACGTTGGCGAGAGCGAGAACACGTTCACCTTTGAAGCGAACGAAGGCACGAGTGCGAAAAACTACTCCTTCGAGTTCAAGTTCGGTACGCTGAAAGTCACGCCTTTCACGGACAAAGTGACGGTGACGATCACGGAGAAATCGGGCACCGCGACGTATGACGGCGGGGATCATATCGTTTCGGGCTACGCGAGCATGACGGCTGACAATGAGCTGTATGACGTAGACGCCAGTGTGCAGGAAACGCCGACCGCTGCGTGGACGGTCAAGGGAAAGGACGCTGGCGAATATCCGGTAGGCATTAAGGCTGACGACTTTAAGAACACCAATGGGAACTTCACGAACGTCAAGTTTGTGGTTGTTGACGGCAAGCTGACGATCACGCCTGCCCCGGTTACGCTGCAAGCGCCCATCGCGAGCAAGACTTACGACGGAACGCCGCTGGAAGCGACGCAGTTTGGCCACTCGTATTTGGAAGGCGTAAACTTTGCGGATGATTTTGCAGCGGTCATTCTGACAGGCAGCCAGACGCTGGTTGGAAGCAGTTCCAGCCTGATTACGGAGGTTATACCGAAGGAAGGCAAGAAGCTAACGAATTACAACTTCACATTCGTTCCGGGCACCCTGACCGTCACCGACGGCACGGGAGACGATCCTGTTAAGCCGGAGAACGTGGTCACCAAGACGCATATCCCGAAGGACATGGGCTACAACCTGGGTGAGCCGGTCACCTTCACGATCTCCGTCAAGAATATCTACAACACGCCGAAGACGATCACGCTGACCGAAAAGGCAAACGTCAAATTCAGCAACGGCGAGAGTGTCATCGTGTTTAATGATGTGCCTGCCGGTGAGACGGTGACGGCTGAGGCGACCTACAAGATCACCTCGGCGGACATTCTGGAGGGCGTCTTCCACAACACGGTTACGGCGGACTTCACGGGCGGCGGAAGCTGGACGGCGAAAGATACCGTCACCACGGCTGAGCTGGATACCACGCTCAACGTGACGAAGACCTCCGACGTGCCGGACGGGCAGAAGGCCGCGCTGGGGCAGACGATCACCTACACGATCAAGGTTCAGAACGCGGGCAACGTGCCGTATACGAACGTGAAGGTCGAAGACCCGCTGACGGGGCTGACTGAGACCATCGAAACGCTGGCCGTTGGCGAAACCAAGACGTTCACCACGGAATACGTCGTCACCGAAGCGGACGTGCTGAAAGGCTTTGTGCTGAACACGGCGACGGCGACGGGCGACAAGATCAAAGACCCGAAGAGCGATGAGCCGAAAGAGCCGAACGGCGGCGACGAGGTGGAAACCCCGACGTTTGCCCCGATCACCATCAAGCCGAAGGACGTGACGGCGACCTATAACGGCGCGGCGATCACCGGCAAGGATGTGGAAATCACGTCCGGCAAGCTGCTGGAAGGCCACAAGCTCTCCGCGGCGGTGATTGGCAGCGGCGTGAACGCCGGAAGCTATGAACTGACCCTCGACCCGGAAAAGATCAAGATTGTCGATGCGAACAACAAGGATGTTTCCGAGATGTACGCGCGCACCATTCTTCCGGGCAAGCTGATTATCAATAAGCGCAGCGTGCTGATCACCTCGCAGTCCGCGACCAAGACGTATGACGGCTCGGCGCTGACCCGACCGGCCGTGACGATCACCGGCGACGGCTTCGTTCCGGGCGAACTGGCGAAGGCGGAGGCGACCGGCTCCATCACCAACGTGGGCAGCACCCCGAACGCCATCCGGTATACGACGACCGGCGCGTTCAACGCGGCCAACTACAGCATTGCGCTGTCCGTGGGCACGCTGACCGTGACCGAGAAGCCGAAGCCGGAGCCGCGGCGCACGTTCAACCTGACGATCAACTACGTCTATCAGAACGGCAAGCGCGCGGCGGCTTCCTACAACCGCGGCGGCCTGAAGAACGGCGAAACGTTTGATATCACGTCCCCGGTCATCGCGGGCTACACGGCCTCCGAAACCGTGGTCAGCGGCACGATCTACAACCGCGATATCAAGGTGACGGTCATCTACACCGCCGACGGCGTGAATCTGGATGACTACGGCGTACCGCTCGGCCTGGGCAACATCACCATGAACGTGGGCGATTGCTTCGAGTAACCCTTTCACCGTATCCGGCGCGCGCTGTGCCCGCCGGATGCGGTCTCTCCGTACTACAACAACAGGAGGAAGAAGGCCATGAAAAAAATCCTCACCTTGTTGCTCGCTCTGTGGATGTTGACGGGCTGCGTCGCGATGGCGGCGGGAAATCAACTGGTTGTCGGCAGCACAACGGCGATGAGCGGCGCATTCTTCACGGATTTGTTCGGCAGCAACACCGCGGATATAGACGTTCGGGCGCTGCTGCACGGCTATAACCTGATGAGCTGGGATCACGAAACCGGCACGTACCAGATCAACGACAGCGTGGTCGCGGGCATGGCCGTCTCCAGGGACGCGCAGAATAACCGCGTATACACGTTCGACCTCTACGGCGATTTGAAGTTCTCCGACGGGAGCGCGATCACCGCGAAGGATTACGCGTTTTCCATCCTGCTGACGGCCTCGCCGGAGCTGGCGAAGCTGGGCGGGCAATCCGCCGCCGTCGGCGCGATTTTGGGGATGGATGCGTACCAGTCCGGCAAATCGTCCGTCCTGCGCGGCGTGCGCCTGCTGAGCGACACGCAGATGTCCATCACGATCAGCAAGGCCTACGAGCCGTATTTCTACGAGATGGCGCTGTTTGATTACAGCCCGTATCCCATCAGCGTCCTTGCGCCGGGCTGCAAGGTGGTCGATACCGAAAAGGGCGTGGGCATTGTCAATGCCGGCGGCACGGGCGCCGCGATTTTCACCGCCGACCTGCTTCAAAAGACGATTCTGGACGCGGCCACCGGCTACATGAGCCACCCGTCCGTCGTCAGCGGCCCGTACACCCTGACGAGCTACGACGCGCAGCGCGGCACGGCCAGCTTTGCCATCAACCCGTATTACAAGGGCAACGAGGACGGCGAAAAGCCGACCATCGAAACCATCGTCTATCGCTCGGTCTCCAACGACGAGGCCATCGACCTGCTGCTCAGCGGCGAAGTCGATCTGCTCAACAAGATGGTGGCCGCCGATACGATCAGCAAGGGGATTCAATCCACTGCGGATCAGCCGTTCTCCGTGGCGAACTACCCGCGCAGCGGCCTGAGCATGATCAGCTTTAGCTGCGAGCGCCAGACGGTCTCCAGCAAGGCGGTTCGTCAGGCGATTGCGAGTTGCTTCGACCGCGACGCGCTGGTGAAGGCCTACACGGGCAACTTCGGCCTGAAGGCCAACGGCTATTTCGGCATCGGCCAGTGGATGTATCAGCTCGCCGCGGGCACGATTCAGCCGCCCGTCGTCGATCTTCCGGCCAACGCGACCGCCAAGGAGACCGCGGCCTACGAGAAGACCGTCGCCCAGTGGGACGCGCTGTCCCTCGACAAGCTCAAGGATTACCCGCTCGACCTCGATCAGGCGGCCAAGCTGCTGGATCAGGACGAATGGCGGCTCGGCAAGGACGGCATCCGCGCCAAGAAGATCGACGGCAAGACCGTCGCGCTCGACCTGACGCTGATTTATCCGGAGGGGAACGCCGTGGGCGACGCGCTGAACGCGACGCTGACGGAAAACCTTGCGGCCATCGGCGTCCGCCTGACAGTCAAGGCCGTTCCGATGAACGAGCTGCTGGATATCTACTACCGCCGCGTGGCGCGCGACTGCGACATGATCTATCTGGCGACGAACTTCGGCACCGTCTTCGACCCGAGCACGACGTACTCGACGGACGAGGCCTACGTGAAGACCGTCAACCGCACGGGCATTCGCGATAAGAAGCTCGCCCAGCTCGCCGTGGACATGCGCAAGACGGAGCCGGGCGACGTGCTGAGCTACTGCCAGAAGTGGGTCGCCTTCCAGGAGCGCTGGACGGAGGTTCTGCCCGCGATCCCGGTCTACTCCAACGTGTACTTTGATTTCTACACGACCCGCCTGCAAAACTACCGCGTGACGGAAAACCAGACGTGGACGCAGGCCATCGTCGGCGCAACGCTGACGCAGACAGCGGAATAAAGAAAAAGACGGCGGGTTTACACCCGCCGCCGCCGAAGCCCCCGATGGGGCTTCGGTTTTTTTGGGTGGAAGATAGGGACATCGCCACCCTCACCATCCCACCGCCACAACGCAAACAAGACTTCGCGAAATTCACGTTTCACGAAGTCTTGCTGTTTTTTCTGTTTTTCTCGCGGTTTCAGCCGCTTTCCGCGCCCGTCACTTCACCAGCAGCATGGTCAGGTCGCACACGTTGGTGCCCGTAGGGCCGGTGACGATCAGGCCGTCCGTTTGGCGCAGAAGGTTGTAAGCGTCGTTATCGGCCAGCGTCTTTTCGATGGAAAGCCCCTTTTCGCGGCAGCGCGCGGCAAATTCGCCGGTCACAAGGCCGCCCGCCGCGTCGGTCGGGCCGTCCGTGCCATCCGAGCCGACGGAGAAAATCAGGGTGTTCGGCAGGCCGTCGATCCCCGCGGCGGCGGCGACCGCCAGCTCCTGATTGCGCCCGCCCTTGCCCTTGCCGCGCAGATGCACGACGGTTTCGCCGCCGAGGATCACGGCGCAGGGCGCGCCGAGCGGCTGGCCGCTCTGGCGGATTTCCCGCGCGACGGACGCGAGCATCGCGCCCGCTTCCCGCGCCTCGCAGTTGAGCGTCGTCGTCAGCGTCAGCGTGCGATAGCCCAGCGCCTCGGCCGAGGCCTTCGCCGCGTCGCAGAGGGCGCGGACGTTGCCGGTGATCTGCGTCTCCACGTTATGAAGCTGCTTGGGCGTTTCCGTTTGCAGCGCGGGCAGAACGTGCGGCGGGATGACCAGATGATAGCGCTCGATGAGCTGCTCGACGTCCCGGCAGGTGGAGCGATCCGGATAGCACGGCCCGGAAGCGATGGAATCCAGCGAATCGCCGAGCACGTCGCTGAGCACGATGGCCAGCACATGCGCGGGCGCGCAGCGCTGGGCAAAGCGGCCGCCCTTGACGGCGGAAAGATGCTTGCGGATGGTGTTGATCTGCACGATGTCCGCGCCGCAGGCCAGAAGCTGCCGCGTGATCTCCGCGCAGTCGTCCAGCGTCACGCCTTCAAGCGGCTGCTCAAAGAGCGCCGAGCCGCCGCCGGAGACCAGGAAAATCACCTCGTCCTGCGCGGTCATGCGATCCGCCAGCGCCAACGCCGCCCGCGTCGCCGCCACGCCGGCCTCGTCCGGAATCGGGTGGGCGGCCTCGTAGATGGTCATGCGCGGGATATCGCCCTCGCTGTGGCCGTATTTGGTGATGACAATGCCCTCGCGGAGGTTCTCCCCCAGCGCCTTTGCCGCCGCGTTCGCCATGCGCCACGCGGCCTTTCCGATGGCGATCACGGTAACGGGGCGGTCAAAACGCCGCCCTTCCAGCGCGCGGTAAACGGCGGCGTCGGGCAGAACCGCCCGAATCGAATCGTCAATGATGCGTTTTGCATCTTCCGTCATATGTGTGACGACCTCCTTGTTTTGGGATAATCGTTGAGAAAAAGCAAATTCTGTACAAAACGCGGGCGCGCAATGCGCGCCCCTACGGGAACGACAGTACGATGATGCAGTTGCTTTTTTCCGCAACGTTGTAGGGGCGCGCATCGCGCGCCCGTTATTGGAATTTTTGCAAAATTTCGGATTTGCTCTTTTACTGTCATTTATTGTTTTGTGGATGAAAAGGCGGGATGGACAGCATCCCATCCCGCCTCAGGTTGCAGATAGAAGCGTTTTTAGTGGAAGAACAGCGAGATGATCCAGATGAACACGATGCTGGCGAGACCCATCAGCAGGGTGCACATCGTCTGGGTCTTGTAGCCGTCCTCGGCCTTCATGCCGCCGAAGTTGGTGACGACCCAGAAATAGGAATCGTTGGCGTGGGAAACGGTCATCGCGCCCGCACCGATGGCCATGACGGTCAGCGCAGCGGCGAACGGAGAGGTCAGCCCCAGCGCGCTCATCAGGGAGCCTTCCGCCGAGTACAGACCCAGAATGCCCGCCGTCGTCGTGATGGCCACGGTGGACGAGCCCTGCGCCGTCTTGAGGATGGCTGCGATGATGAACGGGAAGAAGATGCCGACGTTGGACAGGAAGGACGCATGCTCGGTGATGTAGGTGACGATGCCCGCTTCGGAGATGACCTTGCCCAGCACGCCGCCCGCGGCGGTGACGAACAGGATCGGGCCGACGGTGCGCAGCGTCTCATCCGCCAGCGCGTAGAATTCCTTGCCCTTGCCCGCCGAGAACAGCGTCGCGACGGAGATGATCAGACCGACGGTCAGCGCGATCATCGGCGTGCCCAGGAACTGGAGAATCTGCGCGAAGAGCCCCGTCCACTTGGCCATATCCACGATGGACTTGACGGCCATCAGGATAATCGGCATGACGATCGGCGCAAAGGAAATCCCCGCGCCCGGAAGCTGGCCGAACTCGGCCTTCAGCTCGTCATAGCTCTTGGTCGTCTCGCTGCTGTCCTCATCGGCCGCGTGAACCTTCTTTCCGATGTAGCGCGCGTAGAAGTAGCCCGCCGCCAGAGACGGGATGGAGACCAGGAAGCCCACCAGAATGACCATCAGCATGTGGCTTTCAAGCCCCAGCGACTGCGCCGCGGCGATCGGGCCCGGCGTCGGCGGGATGAACACATGCGAGGTATACAGGCCGGCGCTCAGCGCGACCGCCATCGCGACGGCGGAAACGCCGGTCTTCTTGACGATGGCCTTGCGAATCGGGTTGAGGATGACGTAGCCGGAGTCGCAGAACACGGGAATGGAGACGATCCAGCCCATCAGCAGGATGGCCAATTCCGGGTGCTTGTCGCCCACGCGGCGGATGACCCAATCGGCCATGGTGAGCGCGGCGCCGGTCTTTTCAAGGAAGAAGCCGATCATCGCGCCCAGAATGATGACGATGCCCAGCGAGGAGAACGTGCCCGAGAAGCCCGCGCCGATGGTGCCCGGCACCTTGGCCAGCGGCAGCGCCAGCAGCGCCAGAATCAGCGACACGCCCATGATGGACAGGAACGGATGAATCTTAAATTTCGAAATGGCGACGATCATCACGACAACCATGATGAAAAAGGCGATAATCAACGGAATACCGGTCATAAAATAATTCCTCCCTCGTATGTTCGGATTCGTTCGCCCAGCGGCCTGTCGATCCTCTGCGCCGCGGAGCGTAACCGATGGCTGCCCATATCCTCCTCTCCCTCGTCGGGCAAAAAACAGAAACAAGATTCAACTGTCTTCTCACAGAAAACAGGAAATCAACGGAAATGATGGGAACTCCTTCCACCGTCTGCGAACTCCTTCCACCGCTGCGGCGGTCCCCCTCCCTCGAAGAGGGAGGTCTTGGGG
>OLGD01004292.1_pt1 | contig 11976 bp, 7 predicted proteins | sample 1605311 | NCBI WGS metagenome assembly OLGD01 (sample SAMEA3888917, study PRJEB22519) | human gut metagenome | biome: human gut; feature: human-associated habitat; material: faeces | place: Denmark | collected 2010 | reverse complement strand
AAGGCGGACATGTGCCGCCTTATAAACACCTTGTGGGTGTGCGAGTGCCGCCATTGGCGGCGCGATGGCGCGAGCGAACACGCCCCATCGTCGCAAAACCTTGTTTTTTCGACGGTCTGAGAGGGCGCAGAATCAGATTCTGCGCCCTCTTTCTTTGATTCAGTTAAAAAACCAAGTGGATCAAGAGCATATAAACTACGGTTCCGCCTGCAATGGAAAGCAGCATATTTCGTTTCCAAACATGCAGCAAGACAATACAGCCGATTGCGATCAGTTCCGGGAGTCCGTATGGGCTGACCAAAACCTCAACATCTTTCAAGCAATAAACGACCAGCAGTCCGAGCGCGGCCGCCGGCAAAAAACGTCCTAAATATCGTACGTATTTCGGCGTTGGGCGATTGGCCGGAAAAAGCCAAAAAGGCAAAAAGCGCGTTAAAATTGTTCCGAGCGCCACCACGGCTATCGTAAGTATTTGCTGTGTCTGTGTCATGTCCTGCCTCCTGATTTTTCAATCGGCTTTTGCAAAAGTGTCAGCACACCCAAAATCAAAAGCATGGCGGGAATCATAAAATTACCGCTGCCAAACAGAAGCAAGCAGATAAGCGAAAGTCCCACGCCCAATACAGAGCTTATATGCGACGCTTCTTTCAGCCAATTATCCAGAAAAATCACCACAAGCAACGCGGTCATCACAAAATCCAAGCCCTCAAGCTGAGTGGGAATCAATGCGCCAAGCAAACCGCCGAGCGTCGCCCCCATAACCCAATAAGAATGGTTTAAAAGCGTCACAAAAAAGTAAAACCAGCCGCGATCTACACCGAGCGGAACGTCAACTGTGCAGTTAATTGAAAAAGCCTCGTCACACAAACCGAAAATCAAATACCACCGCTTTTTGCCCACGCCTTTATACTTATCCAGCATCGACAGACCATAAAACAGATGTCGTGCATTGACCATAAGCGAAAGCAAAAAAGCGCCGACCGGATCAAACGCGCCAAGCAGCAAATCAACGGTCACAAATTCCATCGATCCCGCAAAAATGATCAGACTCATACATATGGGATACAGCGGAGAAAAGCCGGAAAGATTCATATATATACCGTATGCCGTTCCCAAAAATAAAAATCCGGCTAAAATCGGCAGCGTATACGGGAAAGCGGCACGCAACGCTATAACTGCAGAACTTTTTTTATTCAACGTATAACTTGTCCTTTCTATCCACACAACGATCAAAATAACAAATCCGCTTTATCTTAACACAAATATCACCAAAATGCAATCTCAGTGACAAAATAAACAGACGCCCTCCAAAGCGTTGTTTTAAGAACCTCCGTAGGGGCGGCGAACAGCGCCTGCGGGCGCACACTACGCCCCCTGCATCATGTTTTCTTATTACAACGCCCTATACGGCGTCTGTTTATTTTAATTGTTTGCTTCTTTTAAAATCTGCAATGCATCTTTCAAATCAATGTATCCGTCACCGTTTACATCATAGCGCACATCGCAAACACCGCTGACGATTTCTTAACCGAATAGCGCCGCGTCCCATGTGGTTGTCCGCCCGTCTGAAACAGAATCCCCTGCCTTTTTGTTTGAGGGACAGGGCTGCGGCGCCGTAGTCGGACCGTATACTTCTCAGGCTCCGGCTACGATTACTTTCATCAAATACATAATATCATTCAAATCGGATTTTCCATCCGCATTTGGATCATAAGCCGCGCTGTAGCCCGCATTCGACAGAATATACCGCGAAACCAAAAATACATCCGCCAGCGTAACGCGCCCGTCCCGATTAAAATCGTCTTTATATACATTTGCAGGATAGGGCTGCGGTGTCGTGGTCGGACCGTACACATACAAAATGTCCGGGCCGCCGTTTTCATCAGGAACAAATTTCACGCGGTCAATGCAAGTATAGCGCAGTTCAAAAACGCCCGTACTGCAATGCCGATGATATACCATATATAGTTCGCTGCCGTCCGGCGAAGTGACAAAAATACCGTCCCCCACACCGTCTACCGCACTGTTATAGGTCAGAATATCATTATATTCATATTTCGTATACGGCCCAAGGACATTCTCGGCCACCGCATAGCCCTCTCCGTAATGTCCTTTGTAATGACCTGTCGCATAAATCATATAATACAGTCCGTTATGCTTATAAATCACACCGCCCTCGCTGATAAGACCGTATCCATCCGTTTCATAAATGTCCGTCGGAGAAATTACAAGCGTCAATGTACCGGGCTTCGGCGTAATCACGCCGTCCGCCACCGTGATTTCTTCCATCCAGATAAAGTTTCCGCCGCCGAACCGCACATACGACAAATAAATTTTTCCGTCGTCATCGATGAACGGATGCCCGCCGATCTCGCTGACATCATGCAGCGGAACACCGGGCGTTGCCGGTTTAAACGGGCCGTACGGAGACGATGCTACCGCATAGTAAAGCCTTGAATTTCCCTCTGAATTTTTGGCCGCATACAGCAAATAGAACAACCCGTCATGATAAAAAACGTTCGGACTCATATAGCTGCTGGTTTTATATTCCGCTTTATGCGTAAACACAACATTCTTCGAGGTCCAATTGACCAAATCTGTTGAGGTATGCACACGGAAAACATTGTTCCCGTCCGATATACGGTTATACAAATAGTACACGCCGTCATAATACAGTACATCCGGCCCCCCGCCAACCGTTACCGGATTGGTATGCGTTTTGCCCGCATATGCCCGTGGCTCGGAAAAAGTCAAAGCCGATACACAGCCGCCGTCCAGCCAAATTCCGAAATTACCTGCGCGATAGGTTCCCAGCCGCATATCAAACTTCGGAAAAGGATCGTAATCATGAAAATTATCTTCAAAGTAAAGCTTTACATATTTATCAAGCATTTCAATCCGCACAGTCCGAACGCCGTCTCTGACCGGAACATTTTTTGAACCCATGCATTTGAACTTTCCGTTAACCACCTGATAAAGATATACGCGCTCCTCTTCCCGGTTAATTTCAAAAACGAAATAATTTCGCGTGTCGGTCGCACCAAACACAAAGCGCGTTACGCCGACCGCTTCAAGCTCGCATTCGACTGCAAAATCTTCCGTGAAAGCATCCGCGCTGAGCAAAGCGCCTGTGCCGCGCACCTCGGTTTCAAGGATCTCCAAACTTCCGCCGTACTGAACATTCATACCTGCAAAACTCGCAGTTTGACTGAGTTCGGGCAAAACATCATCCTCTAAAACCGTCACGCGGAAATTATCAAATTTTCCGCTGTCACTATAGAATTTCCGAAGTCCGATCTGGTTTCCGATTGCCGAATAAATATCCTTTGAAGAGGTGCCGATATCATAGGTCATGCCAAAATACTGCTCCGTACCGTCCAAAGACGTTACAAGATACGTCAATTCTTTTCCGCGCACCGTTACAGAAAGATGCAAATCCGCGCCGCGCCGTATGGATGCAAGTCCTACCGTGATATTACCCCCCCATGCCCCGGTCGCGTCATAACAGCCCATAGCGCCCTTTTGCGCATCCGCACTGATAAAGAAATCATAACCGAAAAAGTTTTTCGGCGCAGCTGCAAGCGCACTTCCCTGTGCGCCGCTCCCTCCGATTAAAATGCCGCCTGTAGAGGTATGACCGAGGAAATCCACTTCCACACGAAAATTCTTGCCTGCATACGCATTCGGAATCGTATACGTAAGGTAAGCCGAACCGGCGCCGAAACTGGTTGTCAAACTGCCGTTTTGAATGTTCCATTTTCCTTGCACAGACGAAAAATCGGCAAGCGAAGCTGCGTCAGAAAAATCATTTTGATAAAGAAGTTCGCCTTTCGCACACACACGGATACTCAATACGGCGCAAAGCATCAAAAATATAAAAAGCAATTTGAACTTCATATTTTCTCCTTTTTGCCGTATTGTTTCAACAAATGTAAATCTTCCTGCGCCGGTGCGTAATATCTTTAAATTCAGAAATAAATCAAACCGTCATTTTACACTTATGAGTGATTGGCTACGATCACTTTCATCAAATACATAATATCATTCAAATCGGATTTTCCATCCGCATTCGGGTCATAAGCCGCGCTGTAGCTCGCATTCGACAGAATATACCGCGAAACCAAAAATACATCCGCCAGCGTAACGCGCCCGTCCCGATTAAAATCGTCTTTATATACATTTGCAGGATAGGGCTGCGGTGTCGTGGTCGGACCGTACACATACAAAATGTCCGGGCCGCCGTTTTCATCAGGAACAAATTTCACGCGGTCAATGCAAGTATAGCGCAGTTCAAAAACGCCCGTACTGCAATGCCGATGATATACCATATATAGTTCGCTGCCGTCCGGCGAAGTGACAAAAATACCGTCCCCCACACCGTCTACCGCACTGTTATAGGTCAGAATATCATTATATTCATATTTCGTATACGGCCCAAGGACATTCTCGGCCACCGCATAGCCCTCTCCGTAATGTCCTTTGTAATGACCTGTCGCATAAATCATATAATACAGTCCGTTATGCTTATAAATCACACCGCCCTCGCTGATAAGACCGTATCCATCCGTTTCATAAATGTCCGTCGGAGAAATTACAAGCGTCAATGTACCGGGCTTCGGCGTAATCACGCCGTCCGCCACCGTGATTTCTTCCATCCAGATAAAGTTTCCGCCGCCGAACCGCACATACGACAAATAAATTTTTCCGTCGTCATCGATGAACGGATGCCCGCCGATCTCGCTGACATCATGCAGCGGAACACCGGGCGTTGCCGGTTTAAACGGGCCGTACGGAGACGATGCTACCGCATAGTAAAGCCTTGAATTTCCCTCTGAATTTTTGGCCGCATACAGCAAATAGAACAACCCGTCATGATAAAAAACGTTCGGACTCATATAGCTGCTGGTTTTATATTCCGCTTTATGCGTAAACACAACATTCTTCGAGGTCCAATTGACCAAATCTGTTGAGGTATGCACACGGAAAACATTGTTCCCGTCCGATATACGGTTATACAAATAGTACACGCCGTCATAATACAGTACATCCGGCCCCCCGCCAACCGTTACCGGATTGGTATGCGTTTTGCCCGCATATGCCCGTGGCTCGGAAAAAGTCAAAGCCGATACACAGCCGCCGTCCAGCCAAATTCCGAAATTACCTGCGCGATAGGTTCCCAGCCGCATATCAAACTTCGGAAAAGGATCGTAATCATGAAAATTATCTTCAAAGTAAAGCTTTACATATTTATCAAGCATTTCAATCCGCACAGTCCGAACGCCGTCTCTGACCGGAACATTTTTTGAACCCATGCATTTGAACTTTCCGTTAACCACCTGATAAAGATATACGCGCTCCTCTTCCCGGTTAATTTCAAAAACGAAATAATTTCGCGTGTCGGTCGCACCAAACACAAAGCGCGTTACGCCGACCGCTTCAAGCTCGCATTCGACTGCAAAATCTTCCGTGAAAGCATCCGCGCTGAGCAAAGCGCCTGTGCCGCGCACCTCGGTTTCAAGGATCTCCAAACTTCCGCCGTACTGAACATTCATACCTGCAAAACTCGCAGTTTGACTGAGTTCGGGCAAAACATCATCCTCTAAAACCGTCACGCGGAAATTATCAAATTTTCCGCTGTCACTATAGAATTTCCGAAGTCCGATCTGGTTTCCGATTGCCGAATAAATATCCTTTGAAGAGGTGCCGATATCATAGGTCATGCCAAAATACTGCTCCGTACCGTCCAAAGACGTTACAAGATACGTCAATTCTTTTCCGCGCACCGTTACAGAAAGATGCAAATCCGCGCCGCGCCGTATGGATGCAAGTCCTACCGTGATATTACCCCCCCATGCCCCGGTCGCGTCATAACAGCCCATAGCGCCCTTTTGCGCATCCGCACTGATAAAGAAATCATAACCGAAAAAAGTTTTCGGACGGACGGACGGTGCGCCGATTCCTCCGATTAAAATGCCGCCTGTAGAGGTATGACCAAGGAAATCCACTTCCACACGAAAATTCTTGCCTGCATACGCATCCGGAATCGTATACGTAAGGTAAGCCGAACCGGAACCGGAAGAGGCTGTAAGGCCTCCGTCCCCAATCGTCCAGTTTCCGTTTAACGTAAAATCGGAAAGAGATGACGAATCTGAAAAATCATTAAAGTAAATCTCTGTTTCTTTTGCCTGTACGCTAACCGCCAGCACAGCGCACAAACCAATCAATGCCCACAAAAAACAACTCTTTTTTCTCATAAGTACTCCTTTAACTTTTCCTGCCCAATCTTTCCGAAACATCCGCCCGATACAATCGACTGCTTTGTAAATTATCCTAACACATACGCTGAAAAAATGCAATCTCAGTTCTAAATAAACAGGCGCTGTTATCATACAGCGCCTGTGACCGTCGAAAAACCAAAGCGCTCCGACGAGGAGCGCGCACACTCGTGTATCGGCGCACCTTTGAAGCGCGTATTCGCGCCGCCCGGCGAGATGCACGCGCGCTCCGCAAGGTAATTTCAAGGCGGCACATATCCGCCTTGAAAACAAAGTTTATTTTTCGTTTTCTCTTTCGCGCTTTTATTGAATCGACAAACGGGACGCTACATAATCAATAGCGCCTGTTGTTTTTAAGGATTTTTATCCTTTATAATATACAGCGCATCCTTCAAACCAATGCGCCCGTCGCCGTTTACATCATAGCGCGCATCATAACCGCCGCTGATGATCTTTTGACTAAGCAAAGCCGCATTCGGCGAGACCGAACCGTTATCCGGGGTTTGATGATTTGCAGGATACGGCTGCGGAGTCATAGTCGGCCCGTACACATACAAAATATCCGGTCCTCCGTTTTCATCCGGAACGAATTTCACGCGGTCAATGCAAGTATAACGAGGTTCAATCAGACTTGTGCTGCAATGCTTATGATAAACCATGAAAAGTTCGCTGCCGTCCGGAGACGGAACCAAAATACCGTCGCCGACACCGTTTACCACAGAATTATACGTCAAAATATCATTGTATGCATATTTCGTATACGGTCCGAGGACATTCTCGGCCACGGCATAACCCTCGCCGTAATGTCCCTTATAGTGACCGGTCGCATAAATCATATAGTACAGCCCGTTATGCTTGCGAATCACACCGCCCTCGCTGATAAGACCGTATCCGTCCGTTTCATAAATATCCGTCGGAGAGACCAACAGTGTCAGCGTATCGGGTTTCGGCGTTATTACACCGTTTGCCACCGTAACTTCCTCTATCCAAATGAAGTTGCCGCCGCCGAACCGCACATAGGTCAAATAGATTTTCCCATCGTCGTCGATGAACGGATGGCCGCCGATCTCGCTGACATCGTGCAGCGGAACACCGGGCGTCGCCGGTTCAAACGGGCCGTACGGAGACGATGCTACCGCATAGTATAGCCGCTCCTTACCGTCTGAATTTTTGGCCGCATACATCAAATAAAAGAAACCGTCATGATAGAATACATTTGGACTCATGTACCCTTTGGTGTTATACTCTGCTTTATGCGTAAAGACAACATTTTTGGAAGTCCAGTTGACCAGATCCGTCGAGGTATGTACGCGAAAAACATTGTTCCCATCCGATATACGGTTGTATAAATAATACACGCCGTCATAATACAGCACATCCGGGTCTGCGCCGACAATGACAGAATTTGTATAGGTTTCCCCGACATATGCCTGCGGTTCGGAAAGCGTCAAATCGGATACGCTTCCGCCGTCCAGCCAAATACCGAATTTGCCCGCACAATAGGCTGCAAGCCGCATGTCAAACTTCGGGAAAGGATCGCTGTCATTGAAATTATCTTCAAAATACAATTTGGCAATCTGATCGAGCACCTCGATTCGCACAGTTCGGGCGCCGTCTCGAATTGGTACGTTCTTAAAGCCTAAACAGTTAAAGTGTCCGTTTATGACCTGATACAGATATACGCGATTCTCATTTCGGTTGATTTCAAAGGCAAAATAGTTCTGCGCATCGGCAGCGCCGAACATAAATCGCGTTACACCGACCGCTTCAAGCTTACATTCTGCTGCAAAATTTTCGGGGAAAGCGGTTTCGCTGAACAGCGCCCCCTCGCCGCGCACGGCCACTTCTACATTTCCGCCGCACTGAAAATTCATGCCCGCAAAGCTTGCCGTTTGGTTCAATTCAGGCAGAACGTCATCCTCTAAAATCGTCACGCGAAAATTGTCAAAAGTACCGGTGTCATTGTAAAATTTGCGGAGTCCGACTTGATTCCCGACCGTTTTGTAAACATCTTTAGCGGAAGAACCAATATCATAGGTCATACCAAAATACTGCGTAGCGCCGTCTAAAGAGGTCACAAGGTAAGTCAGTTCCTTTTCTCGAACCGTCACAGAGAGATGCAAATCGGTTCCGCGCTGCATAGACGCAAGTCCCACCGTGATATTCCCGCCCCATGCTCCGGTAACATCATAACATCCCATAGCCGCTTTTTGCGCATCCGCACTGATGAAAAAATCATATCCGAAAAACTCTGCCGGCTGCCCGGATGTTTCTCCGATTCCTCCGATTAAAATACCGCCGGTCGAAGTATGACCGAGAAAATCAACCTCTACGCGAAAATTCTTGCCTGCATACGCATTCGGAATCGTATACGTAAGGAAAGCAGAACCGGCACCGGAACCGGTTGTCAGACTTCCGTTTTGAATCGTCCAATTTCCTTTTGCAGTAAAATCGGAAAGAGACGCCGCGTTTGAAAAATCATTAAAGTACATTTCAGTCTCCTTTGCCTTCGCGCTGACTGCCAGTACAACGAATAAAACAATCAGCGCGCCCAAAAAACAACGCTTTTTTCTCATCAGATCTTTTCTTAACTTATTGCTTTACCCAATCCGAAACCGCCACCTGATAGAACTGGTTGATAACATCGAGGAGTCCCTGCGCAGAGTTCTTATAGGTGTCATACATCGACGTAAAGTTTGTATTGTAAGCGCGTACCATATAAATCAGCTGCTTGTTGTACGGACCGATCTGATAATAATATCCAATGTCAAACACCAAAGAGTCAAAGATAATATCCAGCATATCCGAAGACTCTTCATCACGCGTGCTCTGTCCGATCAGGTTTATATCATAATAAGCAGGCGTAACAATCTGCTTTCCGTAGTATGCCAGCGCCTCGGTCACCACACCGGTGCGATCCACGTCATTCTGAATCAAAGGCACACAGATAAACTGAGAATTATACGGCGCAACCGTCGTATAATACGAATCCTGCGCCTCATTCAGCTTCGGATAAGGCAAAATGCCGAAGTCGCTCTCCATTTCACGGAACTGCGGAATGATTCCCATCCAAGTCGTCCAAAACAAACCGTGATCCCCAGCCCACAGCATCTGCTCATCATGTCCGCTGATTCTTTGATAGGTCAACGCATATTGTGTATCGTACGCGATTGAAAAATATTTTTCCAGCGCCGAAATCGTCGTCTCGTTGTACAGCGTAAGCTCGATCGTACCGTCATCGGCAATGGTACAGCACTGCTGCCCGGCTGCATTCACGATGCCGACAACCGAATCGTCCCAAACCAGCAAACCGAAACGGTCGTTTTGATTCATTATGCCGTCTTGATTCAAATCTTCGGTCACGGTTTTGCACAATTCAGCAAATTTATCCAGCGTCCACTTGTTATCATACACCAACTGATAGGGATCCTCCAATTCATACGCGGTGCGAAGCTCCTTATTGAACATAATGACAAACGCGGCATTATTATCGGAAACCGTAATTTCACCGGTGGTGAAGAACAAAACGTCGTTTACAGAAAGGCTCTCATTGGCCTTTTGATCCCACCAGCTTTTGGTCAAATCAATTCCGGGCATCGAGTTCATATCATACAAGAACCCGCTGTAAGCCAAAACACTCACATCATAGCCTGCAATCAAGGCAAGGTCAAAATTGCAGTCGCCCGCATTGACATCGGTACTGATCTGCATAAAGCCGGGACCGCCGCCGCTGGAATATGATTTTTTCGCTGTCTGTACAATATCCACATTATAGTTTTGCTCCACAAGCGCTTTTCGCTTATACTGCGCATTGTCCAGCGCCAGTGAAGATTCCTCGTCAAATTTAAAATCTTCACATACTACATTGCCGGCAGACAAAATATTAAAGGTCTCGCCGCCATAATCCGCCGTTTCCGGCACACCGAGTTTCTCCTCTTGCGGCGTGCTCATATTCGATAAATCGCTGGTATCGGAAACACCCCCGGAATTATCAGGAGTTTTCTCCTCTTTACATCCTGTAAAAAGCAACATGCAAAGCAGTATCATAAAAACAAAATACCGACAACGCTTCATCTTTTTCTCCTCCAAATTAAAGTAAATTCTATTCTAATCATAACGCATCTATAGAGAACCAATCAATACATAAAAAACATCAATTTGTGCAAAATAGTATATTTTGTGCAAAATGGTATATTTTGATCAAAATATGCACGTCATCTTTTAATCTGAGCAAATAAATATCAAAAACATCTTTCAAAATAAAGAATAAAATTCTGTAAATCAAGGCATAGTATGGCAATGCGCCGTTTAAGACATTGTTTTCATTTTATATCGGTCAAGATCCACGATGCCGTTAATTACTTTAACGCCCTCCGCTTCAAGCATTGCAGCCTGCACGCCTTCGCCCCCGAATACAAATGCACGCGAAAGCTGCCCTTTTGCGTTGATCACACGATGGCAGGGAACGTCGCCGAAATAAGGATTTTGATGCAATGCGTTGCCTACCACACGACACATACGCGGATTCCCGGCCATCGCAGCAATCTGCGCATAGGTCGCAACCTGACCGCGCGGAATTTTACGAACGGCATCGTATATTTTTTCATATAATACACTCATTGCTTGAATACCATCAAAAGCGTTCCGGCCGTAATCGCCGCAAGACCGCCCCATCCCTTTCCCGATATTTTTTCTTTGAAAATGATCCATGAAAGCAGTACCGTAAAGACCACGCTGAGTTTGTCGATAGCCGCAACAATGCTGACGCTTCCCGCTTTCAGCGCGCTGTAGTAACAGAGCCAGGATGCGCCGGTCGCAATACCGGAAAGACAAATAAATATCAGTTCACGTCCCGGTATCCTCGAAAGCGATTTTCCCTTTCCGCGTGCAAATACCACTGCAAAGGCTACTGCCAAAACAACCGTTGTACGGATTGCCGTTCCCAAGTTGGAATCTATATCTTCAATTCCGATTTTAGCAAGAATAGATGTCAAAGCCGCAAACACGGCGGACAAAAATGCGTATAGTACTGACTTTTTGCTTCCGGATGCTGAACTTCCGCGTTGCCACGTCATCAGCAGAATCCCCGCCGCGATCAAACCGGTTCCGATCAGCTTTTCTGCCAACTGATCGGTTTCGCCCAAAAGCAGAATGGACATCAAAATAGTCAAAACCGTACTGGATTTATCAATGGGCACCACCCGACTGACATCCCCAAGCTGAAGCGCGCGAAAATAGCAAAGCCAGGATGCACCGGTAGCCAAACCGGACAAAATCAAAAATATCAGCGTTTTGGCCGTTATCATCGTTATTTGATTCTGCGCCTGTACAATCCATACCATCAGCCATGAAAAAAAGAGAACTACAATCGTGCGCACCGCGGTGGCGATATCGGAATCCGTCCTGCGAATCCCGCATTTTGCCAGTATCGACGTTAATGCTGCAAAAACAGCTGAGCAAAAAGCCAAAATAATCCACATGAGTGATCGCCTCCGGTATTATTTTAGCATATTGGCATCATTTGTTCAAGCATTCAGATAAATTTTACATTCATTGCCTCGGACAGTCTTCATATAAATAGCAGACAGATAAAAATAAAGCAGGAATCAAAAACAAATTCCTGCTTTAACTGCATGATGAAAAACAAAAAACGGAACGCGCAAAAGAAAGGAGCGTTCCATAGGGGGAAAAATATGAGGAA
>OLGD01004290.1_pt1 | contig 11980 bp, 9 predicted proteins | sample 1605311 | NCBI WGS metagenome assembly OLGD01 (sample SAMEA3888917, study PRJEB22519) | human gut metagenome | biome: human gut; feature: human-associated habitat; material: faeces | place: Denmark | collected 2010 | reverse complement strand
AAGGTGTTTACAAGGCGGCGCATGTCCGCCTTGTAAACGTATTGTATTTGCAATTTTTATCTTGATCAAAAAGCTCAGCAGACTTCAAAGTGTGAAGTCTGCTTCAGAGCGTCGAAAAACCTTGGTTTTTCGGCGCACCTTCGCGGTATCCCGCCGCGCGCCTTTCGGCGTTTTGGGGACGGGTGAAGGCAAAACCGCGTGCTTTTTACTGCTTTTTCCTACAGCCGTCGATCTGAATATTCTGCGCGGATATGTAAGCCGCTTCGTCGCTGGCAAGGAAGCAGATCAGATTTGCATTTTCCATATCGGTTCCGGTTCTGCCCATGAAAGCAAGTTCGCTTGGCTGATGGAAATTGGGGTCCGGGTTTTCCGCGGGGCTGACGCTGCCCGGAGAAACCGCATTCACCGTGATGCCTTGCTTTGCGACCTCCTTGGCAAGCGCTTTGGACATACCGACAACAGCGGCCTTGGTCGCCGAGTAGCAGGCCATGTTTGCGTTTCCGTAGACGCCGGCAACCGAGCAGACGTTGATGATTCTGCCGTAATTTTGCGCTTTCATTTTCGGCAGCACCGCGTTGGTAAAATGAACCACGCCCATGACGTTGATGTTTATAAATTTGTGCCAGAGTTCAATCGGCGTTTCTTCAAATTTCGACCAGTTTCTCCACAGCGCCGCGTTGTTGACGAGAATGTCTATTTTTCCAAAGTGCGCCATGGCGTCCGCCATGATGGTTTTGACCTTGTTTTCATCGCTGACATCGCATTGATAGATCTGCACATCCCGTCCGTAGCAGCCGAGTTCCGCTTTTACGGATTCGAGTTTTGCATAATCAATGTCAACCAGTACGAGATCGGCTCCGTGCTCTGCAAAGAGCAGGGCGGCCGCGCGGCCGATGCCGACCGACGCGCCCGTTATCAGCGCGACTTTTCCGTTAAAATTCATCTGTATCCCTCCGTCTGTCGCTTTTTTATCATTTTAGCAAACATCGGTTTGAAAGTAAATGAAGATAACGATATTTGTTTGTCAAAAACGATACAGTTTCCATTGGCCACAGGTGTGCGGGCAGACAAAAAACGTCCGGCCTTTTTTAGGCCGGACGCGCAGTCTGTCAAAAAAGTGAAAAGCGCAAATCAAATAAATATGTTTCCAAGGCGGACATGCGCCGCCTTGGAAACACCTTGCGGGCGCGCGAGTGCCGCCATCGGGGGCGCGACGGCGCGAGCGAACGCGCCCCATCGCCGCAAAACCTTGGTTTTGCGACGAAAGAAGGCGGACATGCGCCGCCTTGTAAACACCTTACAGGCGTGCGAGCGCCGACCGTAGGAGGCGCGACGGCGCGAATACGCCCCTCGGAAAGGGGATCTTTTGTGGCATAAGGACGCCCCCGTGCTACGCACGGTACCCCTCATGCCTATACGCGCCCCATCGCCGAAAAACTCTGGTTTTTCGGCGGTCAGAGCGTCCGGCCTTTTTTAGGCCGGACGCTCGCTGCCCGAAAGCGGGGGATGAGAATTTAAAACAAAGCGCGGGCAATTTGCGTCCGCCGCGCTCGTTTGTTATCCGAGCGCGACGTCCAAAATCATCATGATGCTGAAGCCGACGGCAAAAAACACGGTTCCGATATTGGAGTGATCGCCCTCGGACATTTCGGGAATCAGTTCCTCGACCACGACATAGATCATCGCGCCCGCGGCAAAGCTGAGCAGATACGGCAGCGCCGGAACAATGAGTCCCGCGGCCAAAATCGTAAGCGCTGCGCCGAGGGGTTCCACCGCGCCCGAAAGAACGCCGCCGAGAAAGGCTTTGGATTTTTTCATTCCCTCCGCGTGCAGAGGCATCGAGATGATCGCCCCTTCCGGAAAATTTTGAATGGCAATGCCGATAGACAGCGTAAGCGCGCCCATGGCGGTGATTTGCGCGTTCCCGGAGAGCAGTCCGGCATAGACGACGCCGACCGCCATCCCCTCCGGCAGATTATGCAGTGCGACGGCCAGCACCAGCATGGTTGTGCGCTGAAGCCGGCTTTTCGGCCCCTCCGCGCGTTCGCTGCCCCTGTGCAGGTGGGGAATGAGGTGATCGAGCGCCAAAAGAAACAGGACGCCGAGCCAAAATCCGATAACGGCGGGGAGAAAAGACCACTTTCCGAGGTTTTCCGCCTGTTCCATTGCGGGAATCAGCAGGCTCCAGATCGACGCCGCCACCATCACCCCGGCGGCAAAGCCGGTCAGTGCGCGCTGGACTTGCCGATTCAAGCTTTTTTTAATAAAAAATACGCATGCGGCGCCGAGCGCGGTACCGAAAAACGGAATCAGGATGCCGTAAAGCGCTTCTGTATTCATGCAGATTTATTCCTTTCCAAAGATGTGATTGGCTGTGATTTGCCGGGTTTTCCGCTAAGTTGGGGCCGGGTTTTTCCCGACGGACATTTGGCGGCGGGAAAGACGGTTCCCTAAAAAAAGGAAGCGCTGTCGGCGCCGGGCGAACGAAAATATCCCGCCCTGAGAAAGCGCGCCGCCGATCCCGTAATCACGGGCATCCCCGGCGCCGGGTGAACGGAAATATCCCTTTTAGTTATATCGCGAGATGGGGATGCTGTCAAGACATACCGGTAAAATGTTTGTTTTTTGGCCTGAGATATCCGTTTTTATTCTTTACAGCCCGCGCGGGATATGGTAAAATAAAGTAAGCCCGGCGCGAGAGCGCCGCGCAGACTGCAATTTTGAACTGAGGAAAGAAACGATGAACAGACAACCGGGAATGGATGCGCTGGCTGCGGCGAAAAAGAGGCAGTATGCCCGGCGAAAAAAACGTTTGCGGGTTTTGATTACACTTTTGCTGGTTCTTACCATTTTGGCCGTCTGGACGGTCGTGATTCTCATCAGCGCGCGGCTGATGGGCTCAAATGCGCCGTCGGACCCAGTAGATACAACGCCGGCGTTCGTTTCCGATCCGCCAAACACGTCGGCGTCGTCCGAAACGGTGCCGCCCATTCAGGTGCAGACCGAAATCGTTCGGCTTTCCAAAGCGGATCTTGAAAAGGGAGATTTGATTCTTGTTTCCACGCTGCTTCAGCGGGCGTACACGTTCCCTGAGACGGAGGATGATTTGACTGCCCTGTACGGCAACAAGAGCGCAAGCTACCGAATTTCCGGGACGGCGCTGCGTTTGAAAAAAACGGTGGTCAGCGCGCTCAACGAGATGTTTGACGCCTATTTCGCCGAGACCGGGAACCGGGATTATCAAATCACGCAGGGCTATCGCACCTATGATGAACAAAAATCCATTTATGATTCCTATCAGGAGATCTACGGTCCGGAGCAGGGCGCGCTGCTGGCGGCGCTGCCCGGCTACAGCGAGCATCACACCGGCTATGCTTTTGATATGAATGTCTATACCGCGGACGGAGTCAGCTATTCGCTGGCTTCGGCAGGCGAGGCAAATCCGATTTATGCCTGGATCTATGACAACGCTGCGAAATATGGGTTTGTACTTCGTTATCCGGAGGAAAAGACGTCTGTAACCGGCATTACCAATGAGCCCTGGCATTTCCGGTATGTCGGGCGGGGACACGCGGCCTACATGCATGAAAATGACCTGACGCTGGAGGAATATATCGCGCTGCTCTACAAATACCCCGCCGACGGCAAGCATTTGACTTTTTCTTATGACGGGACACAGTACGAGGTATTCTATGCCGAGGCAACGGGCGAGGAGACCGAAATTGAGGTTCCGTCCGGCGCTTCGTATACGGTTTCCGGCAATAACTGGGATGGATTTATCATCACAATTACCCGCTGATCGGCCCGACAGATATTGACAAGACATGCCGGGCAGTGTATAATAAAAATAACTTTTTTGGAGGTAGATTCTATGTTTTGCAAAAAATGTGGCCAGATGCTCCCCGACGATACCAAATTCTGCACCAACTGCGGTGCGGAAACCGGCGCGGGCAGCACGCAAAATGCATCAAACGATCAGAACGCGCAGAATGCGTCGGGGGATCAGAACCAGACCTATACCGGTACGGTTGTGGGGTCGGCGGGACCGATCCGAAATCGCAGCATCGTAACGTGTATCCTGCTTTCAATCGTTACCTGCGGCATTTATGCGTTGATTTGGCTTGCCGGTATGGTGGACGATCTGAACACGGCTTCCGGTGAGACAAACGGCACTTCCGGTGTCACGGTTGTTTTGCTTTCGATCGTTACCTGCGGTATTTATGAGTTGTTCTGGATGTATAAAGCGGGCGGGCAGGTCAACCGCGCCAAGGCTGCACGCGGTATGGCTCAGGATTCCAATTCGAGCATTTTGTATCTGCTTCTTTCGATCTTCGGGCTCTCGATTGTTTCGTACTGCCTGATTCAGAACGAACTGAACCAGATGGCGGTTTCCGCTTAAAGCGATGTCAAAACGAATCTGCGATTGTGAGCAGAGCCCGGCGGACGCGCCCAAGCGGCGTTTCCGCCGGGTCGCGTTTTTTACGCTTGTTGTCCTTTTCTGCGGATTGCTGTATGCGGCGTTTATTTTCGTGTTCGGCCGCGGCATTCCCTGCGTGTTTCAAATGACGACCGGGCTGAAATGCCCGTCCTGCGGGGTGACCGGTATGTGTCTGGCCATTCTGCGCCTGGATTTTAAGACGGCTTTTCACAGCAATCCGGCTATTTTTTGTATGCTCCCGCTCGGCGCCGCGGTTGCGGCGCGCCATGCGTACATATATGTTCGCAGCGGGCGGACACAGCCGGACGGCCCCACGGCGGCCGCGATGATTTTGATGATCGCCGTGCTTATTGTATACGGAATTTTGAGAAATATAATTTGACGGGTAAAGAATATAGGGACGGCGGCTTCTTTTGCAGGCCCCGAAAACAGACTTTGCCGTCCTGTTATGCAGGGCGGCGTTTGTTTTTTAGCGTTCCCGCGCCCCGGCCCCATTCCCCTGTAATTGTTGGCTTTTGCGATTGGAAATGATTTGCCGAATAGGCAAATGGCAGCCTAAATAGATTTATCATCCCGTGTTCACGTGTACCTGTATCCGGTCTCACAGCAATTTTGCTGTGAGGCTTTTTTTTAAGTCAGGACTAAGGTTACAGAACTATAATACATCCATAAATTTAGGAAAGGAGTTGATTCTATGCAGTTTCGGCACGAATGGAAGCATGAGATTTCTTATATGGATATGCTTTCCCTCCGCAGCCGCTTGTCTGTTGTAATGCAGCAGGACAGTCACGCCGTAAACGGCAGGTATAAAATCAGGAGCTTGTACTTTGACAATCTGTCTGATAAAGCGCTGCTTGAAAAGATTGACGGTGTAAACACACGAGAAAAATTCCGCGTCCGCTTTTATAACGATGATTTATCCCGGATCTTGCTTGAAAAGAAAAGCAAGATAAACGGTCTGTGCAGTAAAGAACAGGCGGTGATCACAATAGAAGAAGCCGAGTTTATTGCGAACAAAGACGTCGATAGACTTTCTCAAAGTGAAAAACCGCTTGTGAGGGAACTCTGCTGTAAAATGCAGATACAAGGGCTTGTACCCAAAACAATCGTGGATTATATCCGAGAACCGTTTGTCTATGCGCCCGGCAATGTTCGGGTGACGCTTGATTATGATATTCGAACAGGGCTTACCGGCACGGATTTTCTAAATCCCGATTGCGTTATGGTTCCCGCAGGAAACGCCCCCATTATTTTTGAAGTGAAGTGGGACGAATTTCTTCCCGCCGTTATTCGCGATGCGGTGCAGGTTCCGGGTACGCATACCTCGGCATTTTCCAAGTATGCGGTTTGCCGTATCTACGGCTAAAATAAAACAATATTGAAGGAGTCAATCATTATGAGTTTTCAGGATATTTTTAAGTCCAGCTTTTTAGAGAACATTGCGAGCGTTTCCTTGCTTGATATGGTTATCGCGCTGCTTTTAGCCTTTGGCATTGGTCTGTTTATCTTTTTAATCTACAAAAAGACTTTTGCCGGCGTTATGTACTCTTCCTCCTTTGGCGTGACCTTGGTTGCGCTGACCATGATTTCAACCCTTGTTATTTTGGCGGTGACCTCCAATGTGGTTCTTTCGCTCGGCATGGTCGGCGCATTGTCTATTGTGCGTTTCCGTACCGCGATCAAAGAACCCCTTGATATTGCTTTTCTTTTTTGGTCGATTGCGGTCGGCATTGTGCTTGCAGCCGGTATGATTCCGCTGGCTGTGTTCGGCAGCGTGGTAATCGGCGTGGTTCTTCTTGTTTTTGCCAACAGGAAAGCGCACCTGAATCCGTATATCGTCGTGATTCGCTGTGAAAATCACGACAGCGAAATGGAGGCAATGGATTTTCTTAAAAAACAGGTCAGCCGCTGTGTTGTAAAGAGCAAGACCGCGCAAAAAGGCGCGATTGAAATGAATGTGGAAGTTCGTATGAAAGAAGACAACACCGATTTCATCAATATTCTTTCTGAAATGAACGGTGTAAACAGCGCTGTCCTTGTAAGCTACAACGGCGATTATATGGGTTGATAAAGGGGGATAACGATGTCAACGCACAAATATTTTGACAAAATTTGCTGCGTCATTCTCGCCATAACCCTTGTACTGACCATATTGTTTATGTATGCCGAGGCTTTCGGCATTCAAAAGGATTCTTCCGCTTTGGGATATGAAACTCGATTGTTTGATACATCAAGGGTGCATACCATAAATATTGTTATGGATGATTGGGATGCGTTTATTGCGTCCTGCACCGATGAGGAATATGTCGGGTGTTCGGTTGTCATTGATAATGAAGCATACAAAAATGTAGCCATCAGAGCGAAGGGCAACACTTCGCTTTCCAATGTTCAAAGCTACGGCAATAACCGATACAGCTTCAAGATTGAATTTGACCATTATGATAGTACGGCCTCGTATTACGGACTGGATAAGCTTAGCCTGAACAATATAATTCAGGACAACACCTACATGAAAGATTATCTGACTTATCAAATGATGGGGTATTTTGGCGTAAGCGCTCCTCTTTGCAGCTATGCGCAAATTTTCGTAAACGGCGAGGAATGGGGACTATATCTTGCCGTCGAATGTGTAGAAGAATCTTTTCTTTTGAGAAATTACGGATATGGCTACGGCAAACTCTATAAGCCCGACAGCATCAGTATGGGCGGCGGGCGTGGAAACGGCGGCAAGTTTGATATGGACGATTGGAAAGATAACCGGGAAGCGGCGGATCAAAGCATGGATTTTCCCGCGCAAACAAGGCCCGGTATGCAAGAGGGCCAAAACAGGCCGAACAATACAGAAATTACGCTTGAGCAAATCAGGCGGATCATGGAAAGCTTGGATGATACCATGTTGATTTCCGCCGCAGAACTGCTCGGATATGAGAGCGGGGAAGCGATGCTGTCTGCATTGAATGCTGCGAACAGTGTTGATTCGTTCCTAAACGGTCGAACCTTTTCGGATATACTGCAGCGATTCGGAGATCAAATGGGCGACGGCAATATGACCAAACCGGACATGAATGGCGGAATGAACGGCGCTTTCGGCTGGAATGGCGGCGGTATGGGCAGTTCTGATGTAGCGCTGATTTATTCCGACGATCAGTACGACAGTTACCGAAATATTTTTGAAAACGCGAAAATCGATATTACCGAACCCGACAAGGACCGATTGATCGCTTCCCTGAAAAAGCTGAATGAAAACAGCGGCGTCGAGGATGTTGTGAATGTCGAAGAAGTGATTCGTTATTTTGTCGTGCACAACTTTGTTTGCAACTTTGACAGCTATACCGGCTCCATGATCCACAACTATTATCTCTACGAGGAAGATGGCAGGCTTTCTATGATCCCGTGGGACTATAATCTTGCATTTGGCGGTTTTGTGGGTGGTTCAGATGCGACAAGCCTTGTAAATTATCCGATTGATACGCCTGTATCCGGCGGTACAACAGAGTCAAGACCGATGCTCGCCTGGATTTTTGAAAGCGAGGAATATACCGAGCTTTATCATCAGTATTTTGCAGAATTTATTTCGCAGTATTTTGACAGCGGATATTTTACGGAAATGATGGATGATATTCAGGCAATGATTTCTCCGTATATCGAGAAGGATCCCACAAAGTTTTGTACCTATGAAGAATTTGAAAAAGGGATTGACACGCTCAAGGCCTTTTGCCTGCTCCGCGCAGAGAGCATAAACGCCCAGCTTGACGGAACAATCGCTTCTACCTCTGAAGAGCAGGATAAGGAAACGCTGATCGACGCTTCCGCGCTTGTTATATCCGATATGGGCAGCATGAACGGCGGAAAGGGCGGCGGTATGGACAGACCGGAGGCGAATCGTCAAGGCCAGACGCTGAATATGCAGAATCCCGATGCACAAAGCGGTCAGCAGACGGCAGAAATATCGGAGCAAAGCGGTGAAAATCAGCAAGGACAAGGCGGAACGTTTTCACAAGCGCCGGACGGCAGCGAAACCGGCGGAATGGATCCCGAAAATACGGACGGCAATTTGCCGCCGGAACAGAAAGAATCGCAGCCGCTCCCTGACTTTAATGGGGATGACCGTATGCAACAGCCTCAAAATGGAGGAGACATGATCGAATTTCCGCAGGGCGGCAATGGACAAGACTTTGTACTCGGAAAAGAGATGACTCGCCCCGATGACAACGGCGGATCAACGGAAAATCAGCGGGACGCGGCGCATACAAGTTCCTATATATGGCTCGGTGTGTGCGGCGGTGTGTTGCTGGCAGGGCTGCTTTTTGTATCGCTTTATAAAAAGCGAGTTTGATATAGGAGAATCCAATATTCAAAAACCAGTCTCTGTAGGTTACTGAAAGCGATGAAAAATGAGCAGGGGTAATGATACTTTGATCGTATCATCACCCTTTCCTTATGCTGTGCGGATTTTTTCGTTTGACTTTCGGTTGGCGTCTCTGCAGCGGCGCTTGGGTGTTATTCATCTTTGAACTTCTGCCGTTCGGCCGGCAGTTTTGAACGATTTGACAATACTTCTGTCATTCCCGATATTTCAATAAAACGGGCGTTTCGATACGGCGATGCGCGCACGAAAGGCAGATAACCGTTCAACACGGAATGACAGAAAAAACAGATTCGGCTTGACATCGGATAAAATTTTATTTTGTTCGCCTACAAAATGTGTCGCTTTTGAAAAGCCTCGTCAATCCCTGTCGGTTTTTCACAATTGGAAATTGTTGACAAATTTTACAGTTGTGGTATATGATGAAATAAAATACGATCCCAGAACGCATGTCTGTGCCATTTTCCGATTGTGTATGTCGCCGTATGGCTGCATATAAAATATTTTTAAGGAGAAGGACCTATGAAGACACACAGATTTTGGATTGCTGCATTGTGGACAAGCTGCCTTTTGTTTGTACTTGGTTTTCTGAGCATTTCTGCATCCGCCCTGACAAACGGCGGTTTCCCGCCGGGCAGCACGGCTGTGTATTATGTCAGCAACACAGCGGGATCGGATACCAATGCGGGAACCAGCGCGTCGGCGCCCCTGAAAACGCTCGGCAAAGCATACAGCCTGATGAGCAGCGGCGGTACAATTGTGATCTGCGGCGATGTTCAGGTGGCAAACGCCTTTACGCCTCCGGACGCGGGCGGAACCGTGCTGTATACCTCTAAATACGGAAATGAGGATTTTCGTTCTTCTGCCAAAATGATTATCGGCGCTAATATGGCGTTTGCCTGCGACACGTATTTTGAAAATATAAAGTTCAGTATTCAAAATTCCGGTTTGATCTTTTCCGGCCGCTGTCACAGCATCGGATTCGGCGCCGGTATGACCGTTACCAATGACTCAGACGCTGAAAATTTTGTGTACCCGTCTGTTATCGGCGGGTATAATAATCCGGGAACGCTGACCGGCGCGAGTACCTCGCGCAGCTATACGGTCAAAATTTGCAGCGGAACCTGGGGCTTTGTGTCCGGCGGTCATCACCGGACAAACGGTTCGCAGCCGGTCGGCAACCTGAGCGGAAACGTATCGGTGGTTATCCGCGGCGGGACGTTTATGGGGTACAACTCCGCGCTGAATTATGTCAGCGCCACCGGGATGAACAACCATACAGGCCGCGTATATTTGGAGATCAGCGGCGGGACATTCCATACGCCGATTGTACCGATCAAACGAATCGGAACCATCAGCGCTTCGGCGGAGCGTTCGGTAAAAGCGTATACGGCGAACGTTTTGGTTCGCATTACCGGCGGCACGTTCAACCACCGGTTCAGACTGGCGCAGCAGACGGCGGCGGAGAATGTCGGCGGGTATCAGATCTACAGCGATGCGACCGTCGTTGTGACCGGCGGTACATTCAATGCGGATTTCTGCGGCTACGGCGTGCTCGGCAGCACGATTTTGAAGTATGACGAAGATGTGCTCGCCAAAGCGAAAATCAAAGGATTTCCGGTTTACCGGACGGTCACTTTGTCCGTGTCCGAAAATCCGACCGAACTGACGCGCTTTGAAAATCCGATCGGAGACAAGGCCGATCCGTATGTGATTGAAAAAGACGATGTGTATTATTATTGCTTTTCCTCTTCGGAAAACGGCGTTCCCGCGATTAAGGTCGCCGCGCACGGGTCGGTGCCGTTCGGCACGCTGACAACGCAGATGCACACGGTTTTCACCGCGGAGGATACGACGATAACCAACGCGAAAAAAGAATACTGGGCGCCGGAACTGCATTATTTTGACGCCGACACGGTAGGGACAAGCGCCGCGGGCTGGTATATTTATTTTGCCGCGGATGACGGAAACAACGAAAATCACCGGATGTATGTGCTCCGCTCTACAGATCCGGAGGATCCGCTGAGCGATTTCAGAATGGTCGGAAAGATTACCGATTCCACCAATCGCTGGGCGATAGACGGCACCGTATTCAAACACGGCGGCAATCTGTATTATGTATGGTCCGGATGGCCGGGCGCAACCAACGGCGTGCAGAATCTCTATATTGCGCAGATGTCAAGTCCCACGGCGCTGAGCAGCGCGCGGGTTTTGATTTCCGCCCCGACGTACGACTGGGAAAAGCAGGGGGATCCGGATGTCAACGAGGGACCGCAGGTTTTGCAGTACGGCGGAAGCACGCATATCGTTTATTCGGCAAGCGGAAGCTGGACGCAGTACTATTGCTACGGGATTCTGACGCTGACCGGCAGCAATCCGCTTTCGGCCTCAAGCTGGACGAAAAATGCGTCGCCTGTCTTTCAGTCGGGCAATTCCATGTACGGACCCGGACACGGTACGTTCGTTATCGGTGAGGACAACGAGTGGTGGATGATTTATCATGCCAATCCGTCGCTTACGGTGCCGTCCGGTTCGTCCTGGTGGGCGCAGCGGAATGTATACGCTAAGAAATTCACCTTTACGGATAAGACGATAGGCGGAAAGACTTACAAGTTCCCGAATTTCGGAAGTCCGGCCGCCGCAAACAGCGTGCAGTATATGCAGGCGCGCACGGCGCATTACCATGCCGCAGGAAATCATATGGATTCCCCCGAACTTTCCATCATCAGCGGCAGCGTGATCGAATATGCAAAGAAGTGCTATATTTGCGGGGAAAAGACGGTTCGCACCGCGGAGATTACACAAAAGCCAGTGTTTACCGCAAGCTCGACCGCAAATTCGGTTACTCTGACGTGGAGCAAAATCGCGGGTGTGACCGGCTATAAGATTTACCGGAAAGCGCCCGGAGAGACGGCGTATACCGCGCTCAAGGCGATTTATGATCCGGACGCGGTCTCCTATACGGATACCGGACTTACAAGCGGCGAGACCTATGGGTATTTGATACATGCGTTTTACAAGGATAATGCGGACGTTTTCTATTTCAGTCCGTCATCGGGCGGACAGCTTGTGAATACGAAATGATTCAGTCAAAAGCAGCATGGCTTCCATGCTGCTTTCAGACCGTCGAAAAACGAAGGTTTTTCGACGATGGGGCGCGTTCGCTCGCGCCGTCG